>WBZO01006314.1_pt1 | contig 11567 bp, 8 predicted proteins | sample 5204261 | NCBI WGS metagenome assembly WBZO01 (sample SAMN12412400, study PRJNA552823) | activated sludge metagenome | isolation source: activated sludge from anammox sidestream of wastewater treatment plant... | place: USA: North Carolina | collected 2017-09 | reverse complement strand
ACCGAAGGCGTTCACGGCGCCTACACCAACCTCCTCGATCGCGATGAGCTTCGACTGCTCCTTGACGACCGTGACCACGTGCTCCTTGCCGCGCTTGACCGAGACGTTGTCGAATACCTCCTCGGGCCTGCCGGGGGCGCGGACGGTCAGTCGGAACGTGTCCTCGGTGGGGTTGCTGGCGTCACTGACCTCGACCGAGACCTGGTTCCCCGCGGGCCCCGGGTCGAGTGCCGTGATGCGGTACCCCGCGAGCTTGCCGTCCTTGGCGGTCGGGATCTCGGCGCGCGCGGCGGCAGGTGGCGCATCGCCTCCGATGCGTACCACGTAGCAGGCGCCCCCGCCATTGAGGAAGTAGCCATACACGGCGTGGGCCAGGTAGGAGCCCTCGGTGAAGTCGCCGAAGTTGGCCGTGAACTGGCTCCAATTGGTGATCAGCGTCGGCGCGTTGGTCGGGCCGCGCGACGCGAGCCCCACGAACGCGGCAACGGCCGTGCCGACGCCCTCGATGGGACGCGACCCAGCCTCGACCTCCTCCACGTAGACGCCGGGCGACAGATAGGTCGGCATGCGGTCAGGCCTCCGGTGATCGGAACGGACGCGCCGGAGGCTGGCAGGGGTGGCGGTGCGCCGGAAGTGCCCCCGGGACCGCGGTCGGGGCAGCCCCACATGCCCGTATGGGCGATCGGGGGGTCGCGCATCAGGGGGAGTTGCGCATCCCGATGACTCATGGGGCCTGCTTGGCTCGGGCCGACGGGACCCGCGGCCGTCGTCCCGCGAGAGGAGCGGCCCGCGAGCCGCCCGGGATCTGGGCGCATCGATGGGGCAGGCAGGAGTCCCACTGTCGTGTGCGGTCCTCGCCTGGTCGCCTTGCCCGGGACTTGGGCGGGACGCAGGACGACCTAGCCCCTGATGGGGCACGGCGGGGCGCAGGGCGGTCGACAGGCGCCGCGGAGGCTCCCGGCGGGGGTGGTGCTTCTCCCATCCGCCCAGGTTCTGGGTGGACTCCCGGGGCCCCGGACGGGCCCACGCAGGGCCAGTCGTCATCCGCCTCGGCGGAGGCCTGTGGGCGGTGCTGCCCGTGCGCTCGACCATGCCCCATCGGGCAGCGCCCAGTGCCCGGCCGGCCGCACCGAGGCGACTGTCGGTCCCGTGGCCACCCGGATGATGCTGCCCGCGCGATGATCCATGACGTCGACGAGTCGCTGCGGGCCCTGGTGGAGCGCGACGCCCTCGAGGGCTCCAGGGTGGACCTCGCCTTCGATGCCCCCACCCGCGACTGGGCGGCCCGCCAGAACAGCCCGGTCGTCTCGATGTACCTGTACGACGTCCGCGAGGACGTGTCGCGGCGGGAGGTCGCGTGGGAGACCCAGCGCGGACCGGACAGGGTGCCCACCCAGCATGCCCAGCCACCGCGACGCTTCCGCCTGAGCTACCTCATCACCGCGTGGACCCAGCGTCCCGAGGACGAGCACCGGCTGCTGTCAGCGATGCTCGCCTGCTTCCTGCGCCACCCGGTGCTGCCGGCGGACGTCCTCGCCGGCGACCTCGCCCAGACTTCGTTGCCGGTGCTCACGACCATCGCCCTGCCGCCACCCCAGGACCGCTCGATCGCCGACGTCTGGTCGGCGCTGGGTGGCGAGCTCAAGCCCTCGCTGGACCTGGTCGTGACGGCACCGCTCGACGCGTCGGTCCGCATCACGGCCGCCCCGCCAGTGCTCGAATCGCCGCGCATCCGGGTGGTGCGGCCGGATGGCACGGTCGACGAGCTCGTCGGTGCGCCGGGCGGCGGTGCGGCCGCACGCCGGGCGTTGTCGCCGGCGGATGCCGCCGACCAGCAGGAGACCGTGGAGCCGGGTGCAGTGGGGATCGGGCAGGTCACCCCGGGGACTGCCGCGCCATCGGACGCCAAGGCACCGCGCGGCCGGCGACGCGACGTCGCGGGGCCACCGCCCGAGCCGCCGTCCACGGCCCGCCTGCCAGGTCGCCGCCTCATCATCCGAGGAGTCCGCCGCCCGTGACCGCCCTCCCCCAGGGCCATCCGGGCGAGGACCTGGGTCGGCCAGCGTCGTATGACCCCTCGCTCGCGTACCTCGCGGGACGACTCGCCCTCATCGAGTCGTGGATCAGGGACGCCGTCGATCGTCGGCGTGCCACGGACCCCGACCCTGATGACCGGTTCCGGGGCCTGTACATCCCCGAATCCATGGTCGACCAGCTGCTGGCGGGTGCAGCGCCGCTTGGCCCGGTGGTCGTCCACGAGACGGCATCCCGGGACATGGACGCCAGGGCAACCGTCGAGGGGGGTGCGGACGCCGCCGAGGGCAGGGGCTGCCGGATCCGCCTCCGAGAGCTCGCCCGCTCCTTCGGCCTCGCACCCGTGGATGTCGAGCTGCTGCTGGTCGCGCTCGCCCCGGACGTCGATGCGCGACTCGAACGCCTGTATGCCTACCTTCAGGATGACGTCTCGCGGCGCCGACCGGGCGTGGGTCTCGCGCTGGAGCTCGTGACCGGGACGGCCGGCGCGACGCCGGTGCGTGCTCGTCTGGGGCCAGCCGCGCCACTCGTCGCCGGTGGCCTGCTCCTCATCGAGGAGGTCGATCGGCCGTTCCTGACCCGATCCTTGCGTGTCCCGGACCGGGTCGTGGCGCACCTGATGGGTGACGACAGCCCCGACCCACGCGTGGCGGTGCTGGTGACCGAGCCGGTGCCCATGGCGATGCCCCAGGGCCCCTCCGTCGCGCGGGCGCTCACGACGGGTGTGCGCTTGGTCCATGTCCAGGAGCGCCATGGCGCGGTGGCGGTCTCCATGGTGAGCGCCGCTCTCGCGACGTGTGGTCGCACGGTGCTGGCGCTCGACCTGGCCCGACTCGCGCCATCCGACGAGGTGGGTGAGGTGGCGGGCGCCGCTGCACGGGAGTGCCGACTCCGTGACGCGATCCTCCTCGCTGGGCCTGTCGACGCCCTTGCGGAGCGTGGCCCGGCGGCGGTCCGCGCGTTCGCAGAGACGCCCTGCCCGACCGTCCTGGTCGGGACACGGACCTGGGACCCGGCGTGGTCGCGTGATGTCCCGGTGCTCGTGGAGGCGCCGCTGCCCACCATCGACGATCGCGCCGACGCCTGGCGGGCGGCGCTGGGCTCCCATCCCGGAGTCGCGGACGCGGCCGGGACGACCATCCAGTTCCGTCTCGGCCCGGGCCAGATCGCTCGTGCCGCACAGGCGGCCGGACAGCAGGCCGCCGCCGAGGAACGACCCATCGCCGCCGAGGACCTGCGCGCGGGGGCGCGTGCCCAGAATGCGGCGGGTCTCGAGCGGCTGGCCAGACGGGTCCGGGCCGCGGTCGGCTGGGACGACCTCGTCCTGCCGCCCGAGGTCGTGGGGCAGCTGCGGGAGTTGGCGTCCCGGGCCCGCTTTCGCGATGTCGTGCTGGATGGCTGGGGGATGGGCCGTGCATCGTCCACGCGTGGTCGGGGGCTGACCGCGCTCTTCGCGGGGGACTCCGGGACCGGCAAGACGATGTCCGCGGAGGTCATGGCGGGTGAGCTCGGGCTGGACCTGTACGTCATCGACCTGTCCACCGTCATCGACAAGTACGTGGGGGAGACCGAGAAGAACCTCGACCGGATCTTCGACGAGGCCGATCGGGTGAACGGCGTGCTGCTGTTCGACGAGGCCGACGCCGTGTTCGGCAAGCGCTCCGACGTGAAGGACTCCCACGACCGATACGCGAACGTGGAGGTGGCCTACCTGTTGCAGCGCATGGAGCGGTTCGATGGCGTGGCGATCCTGACCACGAACCTGCGCTCCAACCTGGACGAGGCGTTCACCCGCCGCCTGGACGCCGTCATCGACTTCCCGGTCCCTGACGAACAGGACCGACTGCGCCTCTGGGAGCGGCATCTCCCGCCGGGCGTGCCACGGGCCGACGACATCGACCTGGCGTTCCTCGCCCGGCGCTTCCGGGTCTCGGGTGGCAACGTCCGCAACATCTGCCTCGCCGGTGCGTACCTGGCCGCCGCGGAGGCACGGTCGCTGCGCATGGCGGACCTCATCGCGGGGACGGCCCGGGAGTACCAGAAGCTGGGGCGTCTGTGCGTGGAGGCGGAGTTCGGACCCTGGTACGCCCTCGTCCGAGCCTAGGCTCAGGACATCCGTCGCATCCGGACCGCGCCACGTGACCGATGGATCGGGGGCGCTGCTGCGGTCAACATGAGGGGGACGGACCCCGGCGGCGCGACATCCACCCAAGGTGGACAGCAGGAGCCCCCGCGGGTCCGACCCATGCCATGCTGCGGGACATGAGGCCACGTATGTCCCGCTGGCTGGTCGATGCACTGACGCTGCTCCTCCTGGGCGTCCTGCTCGCACCCACCGGCGCCGTCGCCCAGAGCGGCCAGGGGGCCGACCTGTCGATCGACCTGCCCCGCTCCCTGCTCGCTCGCGATGGCACGGCTCGCTCGATCGACATCCGGGTCATGACCGGCCGTCCTGCCCATGTGCGCCTGCGGGTCGTCGACTTCGATGGCGCGGTCGTGCGCGACCTGTTCGATGGGGCGATGGGACCGGGCGTCCTCCGGCGCCGCTGGGGAGGCAGGGACTCGTCAGGGCAGCGGGTCGCGGAGGGCCCCTACCGGATCGAGGCGACCGCCACCCCGTCGAGCGGCGACACTGATGGCGCGGTGACCCGGGCAGCGGCGTGGGTCACCGTCGCGGGCCGTGGTGCCTACCCCTTCGACCCGGGCTCCATCACGGTGCTCGTGGACCCTGGTCACGGCGGGTCGTTCGATGGCGCGGTCGCCCCTGACGGCACGCGCGAGGCGGACCTCAACCTGGACATCGCCCTCCGGCTCGCGCGCATGCTCGAGGGTGCCGGTCTGCGCGTGGTCCTGACGCGCGACACCGACCGCGAGGTCAACACACCGCCGACCGATCGCACATCCGATGGCGTCATCGACGTGACAGATGACCTCGCGGCCCGCACCGACCTCGCCAATGCCGTCCGCGCGGACCTGTTCATCGCCGTGCACAACAACCTGGCCGTGGACCCGACCACCGGGGGCCCATCCACGCTCTACGTCGACGAGCGCCCGTTCGGCGATCGCTCGGCCCGCCTGGCCCGCAGCATCCAGCGTCGGATGGTGTCCGCGCTCGCCCGCGCGGTGGGGGGCGACTGGCGTCCCCACGATCACGGCACACTCACCTACCCGTACTACGTGCTGCGCGGGTATGACCCGCCGCGACTCCTGCGGCCGACGCAGATGCCGGGGGTCCTCTCGGAGGGTCTCTTCCTGTCCAATCCCACCGAGCTGCGGCTCCTCCGTCGGGCCAGTGTCCGCCAGGCGATGGCCGGCGCCTACTACGAGGCGATCGCCGACTATCTGGCGCGCCGCGGCAGCCATGTGGGGTACGCGCTCGTCGACGCGCCGGACGTGGTGCCGGCAGGGGCGCCGATCGAGCTCGAGGTGGAGGTCCGTGACCAGGGCACCACCACGCTGCGTGGCTGGGACCTGGTGGTCAGCGCGCAGCGCGCCGGCTCGGCGTCGCTGGGCCGAGGACGTCCCGGCGACACCCTGGGGGATGTTCCTCTGCCGACGCTCGGGCGCGGCGACCGCCGGGTGGTGCGACTCTCGGTGCCCGCGCCAACCGAGGCGGGTGCCTGGGTGCTGCTGGTCGATGCGCGCGATCGCAAGGGGGCGCGCGCCTCGCGCAACGGGAGCGCCATGCTCCAGGTGCCGGTCACCGTCCTCCCGGCTCCCGCGGCCCCGGCTCCCGCGGCCCCTGCTCCCACGGCTACGGCCGACGAGCTCAGCCCTCATGGCGGTCCCGCGTCGTCCCCCTGAGCGACCGCCTCGCGCCAGGCGCCCAGCGCGATAGGCCACCACTCGTCGACCACGGCCTCGTCCCCATACCACGGGCTTCCGACGACACCGTGGAGCGCCTGGTGGAGGGTGAGTCGCCGCGCCCCCTCCAGATGCGCGAGCGACAGGGACACGATGCCGTCCCCGCCGGGAGCCAGCGTGGGGCCCGTGATGCGCCGGAAGAACGCGTGCTGGGCCCGCGCGAGCGGACCGCGTCGCAGTGCGTCCGTGGCTGCGGGGCGCGAGGGGACCGCGTCGGACGCCACGGTGAGATACGCCGTCCGTGGTGCGTGATGGGCACCGGGCTCGGCACGTGCCAGGAACGCTGCCAGCCGCACCCCCTCATGCGTGCCGCGCAGAGGGGCGCGATGCAGGTCATGGGGCGAGCCGAGGGTCACCAGACAGCCCACCATGCGTGCCGCGCCACCGACCCGGCCGCGATAGGGCACGTCACACATCGCGAGACGGGTGAGCAGGCCACCACCCGAGTGGCCGACGACGAGGATGGGACGACCGCCTGCGCGCGCGAACGACCGCTCGATGGCACGTGCCACCTTGACCTGGAGCGCCCCGAAGCCGGTCAGGCCCGCACGCGCCCAGTCGAAGACCGACACCGGAGCGATGTCCACGTGGGCTGCGCCCCGTGCGCGCAGTCGGCGGCGCATCGGGTGATAGGCGATCGGGGGAGCCAGGAGCCCGCCCACGACGAGCACGTGGGGTCGCTCAGTCGCCCCCCTCGTCCCCGACGTCGGGCGTGCCGCCCTCGCGTCCGCTGGTCCTCTGGGCATCCGCCTGCTTCCTGCGCTCCTGGTCGCGCTCCTGCTGCTCGATGGTGACGTTCATGACCGTGCCCTGCGCGGTGCCATGACCCGTGCGCGTGTCGTAGGCCCTGCTGCTCGTGGCCAGCCCGGCCTTGGCGTCTGCGAACGCTCTGCGGCCGGCCCGGACCGACGAGCCCAGGATGCGTGTCGCGAGACCATCGAACCATCGGTGCACCAGGTCGACGTGCCCCTGCTCGTGCGCTCGCAGGGCAGCGTACCAGCGAGCCCACTCCGCACGCGCCTTGGGGAGCATCCCTGCGGGCGGTGACCAGACGGGCATCTCGAGGTCGATGGGCACGCTGACCACCACCGAGTCGATCCTACCGTCCGTCTGGTGGAAGTCGAGGCTGGGACCCAGCCCACATGACCGGCCTCCGCCCGGCCACCGATGAGCGCCGCGACATCGGCGAGCGTGGACGCCTCCACCCGATACCCAGACTCGGTCACAGGGCCCACGCGCTCGGTCACGCCCGGTGCGGCGCCTGTGTCGAGCGGGAGTGCCTCGCCGCCCGGTCCGGCCCCAGGTGCGTCCTCGGTCTCGCGCGAGATGGTCCGCTCCGTCGCGCCTCGCGCGCTCACGGTCCCTCGTCCCACCCCAAGGCCGGTCGCATGACCGGTCCCCGACACGAGCCTGTGGAGCGCGGCGTTGCCAACTTCTGACTGGAGGCCGCTCAGGATGCGCGCCCCACGCGCGACGTCGGTTGCTGCCAGCTCGTCCGCGAGGTCCGCTGGGGCGAGCCCGAGGCGTGGCGCGATGGCTCGGACCCGCTCCTCCGCCTGGCCCGGGTGCCTCGTCACGCGCCCCGGCATGCGCTGCCGTGTCATGGTCCGATCGTGGCGGTGGCGGGACCCGGTGGGCACGTCCGCGTGGTCGCACCGATGGGCGGGTCCGATCGCCCGAAGGGGCATCACCCGCTACCCCTCATGCCGCGCCCCGGGCCCTTGGTGGGCCGACCCCTGCCGATCATGCTGGTCCGGCGCCACGCGCACATGCGCTGTGACGGTCCCGCCGCTGCGCGGCCAGGAGGTGATGCGCATGGGCAACGAGTTCGACCTGGACCAGGCGGGCGCCCTCAAGGCCGTGGCCCCTGCCCGGTCCCCGGGTCGGCCGGGGTCGGGTCACGCGCCGCTCCTCGCCACGCGCGCCGTGGCCGACGGCCGTCCCTCCGCGCTGGACACGGCCGCGGTCGCACACCTGCAAGCCGTGGCCGGGAACGGTGGCGTCGCACGCCTGCTGGACGACGACGCGCCCGGCCAGGTGCGCTCGGTGCTGTCGCGGACCGGGGAGGCGCTCGAGCCGTCGCTCCTGGCGAGCATGTCCGAGCGGCTGGGCGCGGACCTGTCCGACGTGCGCATCCATCGGGACGCGGCCGCCTCGGAGTCGGCACGCGCGGTCAACGCCAATGCCTACACCGTGGGCTCGGACGTCGTGTTCCGCGCCGGTCAGTACGACCCGTCGAGCCCGGCCGGTCAGCGGACCCTCGCCCACGAGCTCGCTCACGTGGTCCAGCAGCGCGAGGGTCCCGTGGACGGGACCGACGTAGGGGGAGGTCTGGCGCTCAGCCATCCCTCCGACCGGTTCGAGCGTGAGGCATCGAGCGTCGCCGACCGGCTGATGGCGACCGCCCCGCCGGCGCCCACGCCGGCTCCCGTGACAGCCGCGCGCCACACCGACGAGACGGAGCCGGCGCAGCGGGCTGTCGCCGTGGAGGACGAGGCCGATGAGGAGCTGCCGGAGGAGGAGGGCGCGGGCCTCATCGGCCAGCGTGAGGCGAGCGATGAGGAGGAAGAGGAGGAGGCGCCCGCCTGAGCAGGGCGCCGGCCCAGGGCCCCCGATCGCGACCAGCGCGCCCGTCGGCCCCGGGCGACGGCGCTAGATGAGGCCCTGCCGCAGGGCGTAGGCCACGGCATGGGTCCGGTTGCGCAACTCGAGCCGGCTCGTGATGTCGTGGACGATGTTCTTCACCGTGCGCTCCGAGTAGAACAGCTCCCGGCCCACCTCGGCGGTGTCCATGCCGTCCGCGAGCAGGCGCAGGACCCGGACCTCGCGCTCCGACAGGCCCCGGAGGGTGAGCCCACGGGGCGCCAGTACCTGGCGCTGGAGTCGGCCCACCTGGTCCAGGAGACGCCCCAGGAGGTCCGGCGGCAGCGTGCCCTCGCCCATCGCGACCGACCCGATGAGCGAGCGCAGGTTGCCGGAGGTCGCATCGGAGCGACGGAGGACGCCGCTCACGCCTGCCTCCACGGCAGCCAACAGCCCCTGGTCGTCGAGCCGGGCCACGAGCAGCGCGACCCGCTCGACCCCCTGGCGACGGAGGGCCCGGATCCGGCGCGTGGCATCCTCGTCCACCTCGTCGGCGACCACGAGCGCCACGCTCGTGCCGCCCGGTTGTGGGTCCTCAATGACCCGGATCCCGGGTGCGGCCCGGAGTTGCGCGACGGTGCCCGCACGGGACACGGGGTCTGCCGCGGACACGGCCACCATGATGGTCTCCGGCCGATGCGCGTCGAGCTGATCCTGCAGCAGGTACATGCCTGGACCCCCAACCCTTGATGCCCGCTGGATGCCCCACCGGGCGGTCTCGCGTCCCGAACGTCACCCGAAGGGACGAGCCTCCGGTGCAGGCGAGCGTGCCCCATGGGACTTGCCGCGGACTGAACGGTGACTGAACGCGAGGCGAGCCGGACGTTCACGCCCTCCTGATCGCCCGGCCGATCGCCCTCATGGGTAGTCGCGTGGCGCCCCCTCCGCCTAGACTGCCGCCCCATGGGAGCGATCGCGGTCCTCGGCGCGAGATCGCTGGCCGTCGCGCCTGGGGCGCAGGCGAGCGTCGAGATCCGCATCCGCAACAACGGCACGGTCGTCGACCAGTTCGCGATCGGTGTCCTGGGTGACGCGGCCGCGTGGTCCACGGCGGAGCCGCCGGTCGTCTCGCTGTTCCCCGGGGCGGAGCAGACGGCTCGCATCACGTTCCGGCCGCCTCGCTCCCCGGACGTGGCGGCGGGCCCCCTGGCGTTCGGTGTGCGCGTCGCATCCCAGGAGGACCCTGCGGGGTCCGTGGTCGAGGAGGGACAGCTCCAGGTCGGCGCATTCAGCGAGACCAGCGTGGAGCTCGCCCCACGCACGTCCCGCGGCCGCACGAGCGCCACCCATGACCTGGCCATCGACAACCGGGGCAACACGGTGCTGAACGCGTCGGTCACCGGGCTGGACCCGGACCGAACGATCGCCTACGACATCAAGCCACCGGCCCTGGTCATCGACCCCGGCGCCGCGGCGTTCACCAAGGTCGCGGTCAAGCCCCGCAGGCGCTTCTGGCGCGGCCAACCCAGGACCCATGCGTTCCAGCTCCAGCTCGACGGCGGCCAGGCCCCGGTGCTCGTGGGCGGCTCGATGCTCCAGGAGCCGATGCTCCCGTCCTGGTTCCTCAAGGCGCTCGCCCTCCTCGTGGCAGCTCTGGTCGCGCTCGCGCTCATCTGGCTGCTGTTCCTCCAGCCGGCCATCCGTTCCGCGGCCCAGGAGCGCGCCGAGCAAGTGCTCCAGCAGGCCGGGATCCAGCCGAACCCGAATGGCGGCGGCAACGGCGGTGGGGGCGGGCAGCCGACCCCGACCCCGCCGACCTCCGGCCAGACGACGACCCCCACGACGCCCGCGCCTGACGCAGATGACGTCCGGTCGCCCCGCGACGGACGGCTCGAGGCGGGTGCGGCACCAGTGTCGCCGGACGGCGATGCGACCCTGTTCGTGACCGACCTGGTGTTCTCCAACCCGACCGGGACCAGTGGCACGCTCCGGCTCCGTCGCTCCGGGGAGGACCTGTTCGTGCTCAACCTGGACAACTTCCGCGACCTCGACTTCCACTTCGTGACCCCCATCGCGGTCGAGCCGGACCAGAGCCTGCGCCTGCAGTGCGAGGGTGCCTGTGACGGGCCGCCGGCCGTGTACTTCTCGGGGTACGAGCGCTCGCCATGACCAGGCGGCTGGTCGCCGCCGGCCTCGGCGCCCTGCTGCTCATCGTGGGGCTCGCGCCATCCCCGGGCGCGTGGGTGGGCCAGGCGAGGGCCGCCACCTCCGGCTCGCCTGGCATCCGCGTGGGTCCCGGGTGCCTCCCGATCGCGACCGGCATTGCCGGCGAGGCGCGGGACGTCGAGGTCACCGGACACGGCTTCGAACCGGGCAGCGGGGTGCCGGTCCGACTGCACTCCTTCGAGGACCAGCCGGTTGCCGTGGCAGATGTGGACGCCCTGGGCACGTTTCGCATCCGGGTGTCGGTGCCTGTTCCCGCCGAGCAGACGTCCATCCGCGTCCTGGTCGGCGACTCCGACGGGGTCTGGGCGGACGACTCGATCGGGGTCCCCTGCCTGCCCACGCTGCGTGTGGACCCCACGTGCGCATCGTCGGGCGAGCCGTTCGATGTCACGTTCGTCGCCTCCGGCTTCCAGCCCGCCACCGAGATCCGGGTAGGCCTCGTGACGCTCCCCGGCGGCGACATCGTGTCGGACCCCCTGGTCACCGATGGGGAGGGCCGTCTCGAGCACACGCTGCGGGGCATCGGCCCCATCCCCGCGGGCTTCTACTACGCCGCCGCGGCACAGGGCATCTCGCGTGGCACGACCATGGCACGCTCGGTCGCCCGCAACCCCTGGGTGGCCGCGGCGCCCTTCGAGTCACCCTGCCCCGATCGCCCGACGCTGGCCGTCTCGCCAGACTGCGGTCCCAGTGGGGCCCCCCAGGACCGATATGACGTGACGGTCCGTGGGACGGGGTTCGAGTCAGGGGTCGTGACCGTCACCTGGGACACCGGTGGCTCCGATGAGACCTTCCAGGCACAGGTTGGCGAGGACGGTCGCTTCGCGGCGCGCATCGACCCGTGGCAGCGGGGCCGCATG
>WBZO01006313.1_pt1 | contig 11567 bp, 3 predicted proteins | sample 5204261 | NCBI WGS metagenome assembly WBZO01 (sample SAMN12412400, study PRJNA552823) | activated sludge metagenome | isolation source: activated sludge from anammox sidestream of wastewater treatment plant... | place: USA: North Carolina | collected 2017-09 | reverse complement strand
CGCTGGCCGGCATCTGGGCGAATCATGTCCGTCTCTACGAGCGTGCTGATCTTCGCCGTGCCGTGGAGCGGGCTGGCTTCGTCGTGGAGCAGGAACGCGCCTTCACCCATTACAGCTTTCCCTTCACCCATAATCTGGTCTACGGGCTGGGCAAGCCGCTGCTGGAAAGCGGCATCCTCCCGGATACACTGGCGACCGCCGCCGACCGGACAACTTTCGATAAGAATGATGGCAGCCTGCTGAATCCAATTAACCTGGGCCTGCGGGTCTTCAATACTGTGGACCGCCTGAATCGTATGAACGAGCCGGAAGGCCGTTCGACCGTGAACCTGTGCATCAAGGGACGTAAGCCGGTATGAGAGAGTTACCGCCTGAAGGACGCCCGGACGATATTCAGCCGTCTGAACCGCCGGATGCCGCGGATGGCCCGGAGGGTACGCCTGCTGACCAGCCGGTTGAATCGCCGCTCGCAGCGGCTGGCGACGAACCCGGCGCAGGCGGCTTTAGCGCTCTGACGCTGTGGGATGTGCTGGCGCGCGGCGTGCGCGCGCCGCGCCGGACGTGGCGCCAGTTCTGGCGCACCATTCGCGCCCCCGAAGCGACCGCCCCGGAATCAGCGCCTCTGCCTGAGGAGGTCGTTTCGAAGATTTCGGCTCCTGAGGAAGGCGCGCCGCCGGATTCACGTGCGGTATCGCGCCCGGCTGCCCGGACTGTCGTGAGGGCGGCGGGGCTGGCTCCGCTGGGGCTGATGGCGCTGGGGCTGGGATTCGGGCTGATTGGCTCGACGATTATGGCCGTGGGCACAAACCGCTCTGAGGAACTTGAGCTGGCGCACGGCGCTCCCTGGCTCCTGCTGGGATTTGTTCTGTGGCTGATTGCCGCCGCGGTCAAGTACCGGGCCGGGCTGGCGCACTGGCGGCAAAGGCGGCGCGGCCGGCCTGCGCTGGAGGCGCCGGGTGAAGATTCAGGCGGGGAAGGGGCTGAAGCAGCCGCACATCCGGATATTCGCACCGGGGTCAAATCCTGGCTGCGCCGCTACCAGTCCCGGCTGGGCCTGGCGGCGTTTGGATTTGTGTTGAGCCTGGCCGCCTATCTGTTCAACGGCAACAATACCTTCACCTCGTTTGGTGTATTCGTCTGGCTGTGCAGTATCATGGTCTGGCTGGCCGCCCTGACGCCGCTGGAGTTCGACCCGGTGACCTGGGTGAACCAGAAGCGGCAGATATGGATCGGGTCCGGCCGTCGCAATACCATCAGCGTGCGCCTCTCCTGGACCGTGATCGCCCTCATCGCCATCATGATCGTCGCCGGATACTTCAGACTCACTCGCCTCGACGCGGTGCCGCCGGAGATGACCAGCGACCACGTGGAAAAGCTCCTGGATGCGCAGCGCGTCCTGGAGGGCACGACGCAGGTATTCTTCCCCAACAACGGCGGGCGAGAGCCAATCCAGATGTATCTGGTGGCGTTGTTCTCTCAGATCACTGGCCTGGGGATGCAGTTCATAACGCTCAAGTGGGTGTCAGTTCTGGAAGGGCTGCTGACCATCCCGATCCTGTGGTGGATGGGGCGGGAGATCATCGGCAGGGATCAGCCGAAACTGGCGAATATGGTGGGACTGCTGCTGGCGGCGCTGGTGGCGGTCAGCTACTGGCATGTCGCGCTCTCCCGGCTGGCGCTGCGGATCGTGATCACGCCGCTGGTGATGGCGCTGGTTATGGTCTTTCTGGCGCGCGGTATGCGCTACAACCGGCGCGCCGACTTCCTGAAGGCGGGTCTGGCGCTCGGATTCGGCGTCTATGCCTACCAGGCCGTGCGCATGATCCCGATCGTGGTCGTCCTGGGTGTGGCGCTGGCTTTCCTGTTCCGCGCACATACCTGGGGGGAGCGCCGCCGCTATCTGACGAATCTGGCCGCCCTGGTGCTGATCACGGTTGTGGTCTTTGTCCCGCTGGGGCGTTTTATGCTGGAGTATCCGAACCTGTTCTGGATGCGCACAGAAGGGCGCCTGCTGGGCGACGATATCATCACGGAGACAGATCCGGAAACGGGCCGTCTGGTCGAGCGGCAGGCTACGCTGGAAGATCGGTTTGCGGCGCTGGAGCGGAACCTGCCCGTGCTGAATAACAATATCCGCAACGCGCTGTTTATGTTCAACTGGAAGGGCGACGTAGCGTGGATTAACGGCGCGCCGAACCACCCGGCTATGGACGCGATCAGCGGCACTTTTCTGGTGCTGGGCATAGCAGCCTGGCTGGTGCGCATGGTCAGGCGGCGGGATGTGGTGGACTGGCTGATTCTGCCCGCGCTGTTTATCATGCTGCTGCCCTCGGCGCTGTCGATCGCTTTCCCGGTGGAGAATCCCAGCGCTACCCGGACCAGCGGCGCGCTGCCTCTGGCTTACTTGCTGGCGGCGTTCGGGATGGCCGTCCTGTTCGTGCAGATCGAGCAGACCTTCCGCTCGCGTTATATGCGGGTGGTGAGTGTGGCGGTGGCGATTGTGCTGTTATGGGGGGCGTATAGCCTGAACAGCGGCCTCTACTTTGGCGAATATGTCCGGCGCTACACCGCCGCCTCACAGCCTTACCGGCAGGCCGGACGCATCCTGCGTGGCTTCGCCGAGAGCAATGGGAGTTATGGCAACGCCTTCATGGTCGCCTATCCTTACTGGCTAGATCATCGCGCCATTGGCATTGAGAGCGGGTTGATCAACTGGCCGAACGGCCTGCTGGAAGCTAACGAGCTGGCGCAGAAAATGCGCGAGAATGCAGGGACCGCCTACGGGTTTGACCCGAATCGATCGGTGCTCTTCTTCTTCAATCAGAACGATACGGAGACGCCGATCACGCTCCAGGAGTGGTTCCCCCAGGGGACGATCCTGGCGCAGCCGAACGAAGACGGGCAATCGGTCAAAGACTTCTACACCTTCATTGCGCCGCCGCCCGGTGAAACATGGTTCAACAGATTTCTGGCCTCACACCCGCCTGAGCAGCAATGACGTACGGCGCTGCTGAGGATTGTGATGGCTGGCTGTGTATTGATTGAGATTCTAAACGCCCGGATAAGCCCTGATGCCTGAATCGCACTCATTTGATGAACTGGAACCTCGCCCCGATGACCGCACTCCTGAAAAGCCAGCGGGCGAATCTCCGGCGGAGGAAGTGATCGCACCAACGCTGGAAGCTGCCCCGACGGAGCCGCTGACCGCCCCCGCTGACCGGCAGCCGTCCGGCCAACCCGCCCGCCGGCGATGGAGCTGGTCAACGCTTGTGGTGGGCATCCTGCTGCTGGTAATCCTGGCGACTGGCACATATTTTCGCTTTATCGGCCAGAACTGGGATGATTTCACCCACCTGCATCCTGACGAACGCTTCCTGACCGGGGTGGTCTCCAGCCTGTATCCTGTCGCGAATATCGACGCGTATTTCAACACCGCCGAAAGCACCCTGAATCCGAACAATCAGGGCGCAGGCTTCTACGTTTACGGGACCTTGCCGCTGTTCGTGGTTAAGGCGGCTTCTGGCATCTGGGCCGACCTGACGCATGACTCGAGCTGGACAACATACTACGGGGCGCAACTGGTCGGGCGGTCGGTGGCGGCTTTCGCTGACCTGGCTACGATACTCTTCATCTTCCTGATCGGACGCCGGCTTTACAGCCGGTGGGTGGGTCTGCTGGCGGCGGCGCTGTACGCCTGGACCGTGCTGCCGATCCAGCTTTCGCACTTCTGGACGACCGATACATTTTCCACCCTGCCCGTGGTCATCGGCTTCTGGCTGGCTGTGCGTATCCTGGATGACGGCGGCTGGCATAACTATATCGGCTTTGGGGTGGCGTTTGGAGCCGCGCTGGCCAGCCGGATCAACGTCGCACCGCTGGCCGGGCTGGCGGCGCTGGCGACGCTGGTGCGGCTGTGGCCGATCTTCGGGGTGGATTTCCCGGTGAACAGGCGGCAGGACCTGCTCACTCGCGAGGGCGGCGGCCTGATACTGGCCGCGCTGGCCAGCCTCCTGACCTTCCGGATTGCCCAGCCGTACGCCTTCAATGGGCCGTCGTTTTTCGGGGTACTGCCTAACGCGAACTGGCTGGCTCAGATGGCCGAAGTCAGCCGGCAGGTCTCCGGACAGGTGGATTTCCCCCCGAATCATCAGTGGACGGGGCGGATTCGCTATCTGTTCGCCTGGCAGAATATGGTGTTGTGGGGGATGGGTCTGCCGCTGGGATTGGCGGCGTGGCTGGGCTGGGCCTGGGCCGGGATTCAGACCATCCTGCGCCGGCCAACCTGGAAGCGCCATCTGCTGCCGGTTGTATGGGTTCTGGCCTACTTCGGCTGGCTGGGCGGCGGCTGGGTCATGACCATGCGCTACTACACGCCAATCTACCCCTTCCTGATTCTGCTGGCAGCCTGGGGGCTGGTCACCCTGGTCGCGCGATCTCATCGCTGCGTCCGCGAAGCGCCCGGTTCCGTGCTGCGAAGGGCGGCTTTTGGCGCCTCCGTGGCGCTGCTGGTGCTGGTGACCGGCTTCACGCTGGCGTGGGCTTTCGGCTTCACACGGATATACACCCGCGAGCTGACCCGTGTCAGCGCCTCCCACTGGATTCTGGAGAATCTGCCCGCCGATTTTTCCTTCACGATTGTGGCTGAAGACGGCACATCGCGCATGGTCAATATCGGCCTGCCCAACGACAGCGTCGCGGGGACGAACGCGCTGATCGGCAATGCGACGCGGTATTTCACCGACGGGGCAGCCAAGGATATCGGCTTCACGGCGCCGATAACCGGCACAGTGACGCAGATACACGCCGAATATCTGGGCGATCCGCTGCAGGACGATGACACCGAAACGCTGTGGGTGGGGCTGTGGGATGCCCACCAGCACCAGCTTCTGGGGGAAGGGACGATCACGGCTGACTTCAGCCAGGGCGATTCACCGCTTGGCCAGTCTTACGAGATTGCGCTGGATCGTCCGGTGACGCTGGTTGAGGGGCTGGACTATGAGCTGCGAACGCGGGCTGAGGCCGGCGCGCCCTTCACATCGGCAGGAGTCGTGATCGCTACCGAAGGCCCCTGGGACGATCCGATCCCCTGGAAGGTTTGCGCACTGCCTGACGGCCAGGCCTGGTCCGCCGACACCCCGCCGCTCGCCGGCATGTTGAGCCTGGACAACCTCACCAACGGATTCGCGAACACTGCGCTGCACGACTGTGTAGGCGTTGACGGCTACGGGATGGGCTGGTATCAGGGCCTGGAGCTGTTCATGGCGGCGGAGGATAACGAGCAGAAGCGCGCCACGATGCTGGATGTCCTGAACAACGCTGATTATCTGACCATCAGCAGCAACCGGTTCTACGATTCGCTGACCCGGCTGCCCATGCGCTTCCCGATGTCACAGCGCTACTACGAGAATTTGTTCGGCGGCGAACTGGGTTTTGAGCTGGTGAAGGTCTTCGAGTCAACCTTCACCTTTGGCGATCTGGTTGTCTCTGATCAGGTGCTGCCGACGTATGATGTGCCGGCCTGGCTGAACGAGTTTGAGGCCGAAGAAGCCTTCCATGTTTATGACCACCCGGTCGTTTTTGTCTTCCGCAAGACGGAGAATTACGATCCGGAAGCCGTGGAACGGTTTCTGTACGGTATGGACCTGTCGTCATCGGCTGATGATTCTGTCTGGGCGGATGGCACGCGCACAGTCGGCGTGATCCCCTGGACAGGGGCGCAGGCCAGCGCAGCGCCGACTGCTCTGATGCTCACCGACGCCATGCGCGAGATTCAGTATTCGGGCGGCACCTGGACGGACCTCTACAACGAGAACTCTCCCCTCAACCAGAGTGAGCCGCTGGCTGTGATCGCCTGGTGGGTTACGATGTTCCTGCTCGGATGGGTGATCTGGCCGGCGCTGTTCGTTATCCTGCCTGGTCTGCCCGATCGCGCTTATCCGCTGGCCAAAATCGCCGGGCTGCTGGTGGTGTCCTGGCTGTCCTGGCTGGGAGCCAGCCTGCGCCTGCGGACCTGGACGCGGGAGGGCCTCCTGCTGGCTATACTGCTGGTGCTGCTGCTCAGCCTGGCCCTCGGCTGGCGGCGCCGGGACGAGCTGATTGACTACCTTCGGCGGCACTGGCGGCGGATGCTGGCGATGGAAGGGCTGGCTCTGTTGTTATTCGTCGCTTTCCTGGGGGTGCGGCTGGGTAACCCGGACCTGTGGCATCCTAACTTTGGCGGCGAACGTCCGATGGATTTCAGCTATCTGAATGCTGTCCTGCGCAGCACAATCTTCCCGCCTTACAACCCCTGGTATTCGGGAGGCTACATCAACTATTACTACTACGGGTTCGTACTGATGGGGACGCCCATCAAGCTGCTCGGCATAATGCCTTCGGTTGGCTTCAACCTGATTCTGGCGACCTGGTTTTCGCTCACGGGCATGGCCGCTTTTTCCGCCGCATTCAACCTGGCGGCGGCGTGGCGCCGCCCGCGTCGGGACGGGACGGCAGGCGCCTGGTACGGGAACCCCTGGGTCGCCGGGATTGTCGCCATGCTGCTGGCGGCTGTGCTGGGCAATCTGGACGATCTCCGCCTGATCGTCGCGGCCCTGGCCCGCACCGGCGGCTGGCGTCCGGTGGTCGGCGACGAATTCCTGCCGTCGCTGGAATCGATTATCGCCGGGATTGGCAATGTCTTCAGCGGGCAGCCGCTCAACTTCAGCACGCACTGGTGGTACTGGAATCCGACGCGGGTGATGGCGCATACCGGGAACGCGATCAATGAGATTCCGTACTTCACCTTTCTGTACGGCGATCCACACGCTCACGCCGCCGCTATGCCGGTGACGCTGCTGGCGCTGGGCTGGGCTATCAACGAAGTCCTGACCGCCGCCGGGACGATCCACCGTCGAAGGACGGAGGCGGCGCTGGCGCTGGCGTTCGGGGCGCTGGCGGTGGGCATCCTCAATGCGACCAACTACGCTGACTGGGTGACCTATTCCGTGCTGGGCGTGTTCGCCCTCACGCTGGCGAGCTACCTCTGGCTGCGGGAGCAGCGGACGGCCGAAGATGAGCCAGAGATCGCCAGCCCGGGCCGGGGCTGGCGCGTGCTGGGGTTGTTCGGCGGCGCGGCCCTGTTCTATGCCTGGGACGCGGCGAAACGGTTGCGCCCAACCGGGGCGGCGCTCCTGCGCTGGATAGGGCAGGTGGCCGCTTTTCTGTTGCTCGGGGCGCTGGTTGTGGCGCCTTTCAACTACTGGTACGCCACCGCGGACGCCGTGCCTCAGCTCTGGACAGGGCCAAGAACTCCCCTGTGGGCCTACCTTGATCTCAACGGCGTGTTTTTATTCCTGGTAATCTCGCTGCTGTTCTGGGATACTGCCCGCTGGCTGCGCGCTGTTGAGGTGCGGCGGCTGGTCGGAAAATCGGCGCTGGTTATCATGACTCTGATCGGTCTGGGCTGGCTGGTTATCATCACCCTGGTTGTGGGCGCGCTCGGATATTCTATTGCGCTGCTGGCTCTGCCGCTGATCTTCTGGGCGACGATCCTGTTCTTTCGCCCGGGGCAGGCCGCAGTTATGCGCCTGATATGGGCGCTGGTCGTGCTGGCTATTGCGCTGACGTTTGTCGTCGATATCGTAGTCTGGGCTGGTGATATCGGGCGGCAGAACACCGTGTTCAAGTTCTACCTGCAAGTCTGGCTGCTGCTGAGCGTGGTCGGAGGCGCCGCGTTTGCCTGGGTCCTGCGGACCAGCGAAAGCTGGCGAGGGTGGACGCAGACGCTCTGGCGGATGGCGGCGGTGTTCCTGCTGATGGTGGCGACCATGTATCCGGTGCTGGCGACACAGGCCAAGTGGATCGATCGTATGGCTCCAGAGGCGCCACATACGCTGGATGGGGCGGCATTCATGCCTTATGCGACTCAGGGAGAACATGGAGAATGGTTCTCCTTACGCGAAGATTACGAGATGATCCACTGGCTTCAGCAGAATATCCAGGGATCGCCGGTCGTCCTGGAAGGGCAGAGCGAGCGCGAATACCTGTGGGGATCGCGGGTGTCGATGTACACCGGACTGCCGACTGTCATCGGTTATAATTTCCACCAGCGCCAGCAGCACACGCTTGAGCCGCTCTCCCGGCTGGTTCAGCAGCGCATCCTGAATGTCAATACGCTTTACAACACGACAGATATTGAGACGGCATGGCGCCTGCTGCGTATATTCGATGTAGCCTATATCGTGGTCGGCCAGTTGGAGCGGGCATACTACTCGGCGGATGGGCTGGCCAAGTTCCAGCAGATGGCCGAGCAGGGCCTGCTTGATGTGGCCTATGAACAGGGTGAGACGCGGGTCTACCGGGTTCATGATAACGCGGTGCTGTCATAAAATGGGTGAGGTTCTATGATCCAGACTATCGTGGACTGGCTGGGCCGCGAAGGGCTTACCCTCCTGAGCTGGTGGGCGCTGGTTACAGCGGCGGGGGCGATGGCGTGGCCGCTGACCTTCCGCATGCTGCGGGCGCTGCCTGACTGCGGCTATACGCTGGCACGGACCGCTGGCCTGATGCTGGTTGCCTACGTGTTCTGGCTGGGCGGCAGCCTGGGACTGCTGGCCAATACGCCGGGCAGTATCCTGCTGTCGGCCCTCCTGGTGCTGGTGGTGAGCCTGATTCTGCTGGATCGGCAGAGTATGGGGAGCTGGATCCGGCAGAACTGGAAGTTCATACTGGTGTCGGAGGCGCTCTTCCTCGGCCTTTTTCTGCTGTGGGCGGGCGTACGCGCCCTCAACCCAGCCCTGACCGGCACCGAGAAGCCAATGGAGGTCGCCTTCACCAGCGCCATCCAACGCAGCCCGGCTTTCCCCCCCAACGACCCCTGGATGAGCGGCTACGCCATCAGCTACTACTACTTCGGCTACGTGGTGGCGGCGATGCTGGGCAACCTGGTCGGCGTTCCGGCCAGCATGACGTTCAACCTCATGATCCCGACTCTCTTCGCCCTGGTTGGGCTGGGAGTGTTTGGCGTGATCTATAACCTGCTGCGTTCCCGATTTCTGGGTCACCGGCGCAGAGGGGCGGTCCAACCGACGCCGCGCTCGATCGCCGTGCTGTTCGGGCTGCTCGGCGTTGTCCTTGTGCTGCTGCTGGGTAACTTTCACACCATCGCGGTGGAGATTCCCTACCAGCAGGGATTGGCTTCATCGGGTTATCTGGCCTTCTGGGATCAGGAGGAGCGTGACCAGTCCCGGCCGGCTGCGGCGGGCGGCCTTGAGGGGTGGAATTACTGGTGGTGGTTCCGGGCGAGCCGGGTGGTGCGCGACCGGGATCTCAGCGGCGCGCCCAGCGGCATCCAGCCGATTGATGAGTTCCCGGCGTTCAGCTTTGTACTGGCCGATATGCATCCGCATGTGCTGGCGCTGCCTTTCGCCGTGCTAGCGCTGGGCCTGGCGCTGAACGTTGCCCTGAGTCGCCAGGGGCCAACCAGAGACCAGATCATTTTCTACGCGCTCTGTCTGGGGGCGCTGGTCTTCTTCAATACCTGGGATGGGCCGATCTACATGGTCCTGCTGGTGGCGGCGGAAGGGTTGCGGCGGCTGATGGTCAACCGCACGGGCGGGCTGACCTGGCGCGGAGACTGGCTGGTCCTGATCCGGCTGGCGTTCTGGCTGACGCTGCTGGCGATCCTGTTTTACCTGCCGTTCCTGATCAGCTTCCGCTCTCAGCTTGGTGGTGTGCTGCCCAATGTCATCCATCCGACGCGCATCCATCAGTTCTTCCTCATGTTCGGCCCATTTCTGCTCCTCACGTTGTTCTTCCTGGGGGTCGAGATCTGGCGCGGGCAGGACGAGATGAACTGGCGCCTGGCCGGCACGGTGCTTCTCTTCGGGTTGCTGGGCCTGGTGCTGCTTCTCATCGGTCTGGGGGTGATTGCCTGGCTGCGGCCGGAAGTGCGCGGCGCGGTGTACTCAGTGGTGGAAGGCTCCGGCGGGCTGGCGGCCATGGCCGGGGAGCTGGTCAGCACGCGACTGGCCGGGGCGCCGCTGCTCCTGCTGCTGGGCGGGATGGCGGCGGTTGTCATCGCCCGGCTGTTCGCCCGCCCGTCGATTGAGGAAGACGACGTGCCCTATTCAACCGCAACCGGCTTCGTCCTGCTCCTGATCGGGGCGGGGGCGGTGCTGGCGCTGCTGCCGGATTATCTGTACCTGCGGGATAACTTCGGCGTCCGCATCAACACCGTCTTCAAGTTCTACTACCAGGTCTGGCTGCTCTGGGCAATCGCCAGCGCCTATGGCGCTTACACTATCCTGGCTGACGTGGAATGGACTCTGCGCCCTTCTGGCGTAACGCGGGCGATTTTCGCTGTCCTGCTGGTTGCGGTGCTGGCTGCCGGACTGACTTATCCCGTCCTTGCGCTTTATTCACGGACGATAGTGGAAGCCGGGCGGTCCGGCGATCAGCCGGTTGCGCTGACCCTCGACGGCGGGCCGACGCTGGCGACAGCGGACGACTATGCGGCGCTTCAGTGCCTGGCCCGGGCTGTGGGAACGCGGGAAAGCGTCCTGGTCGAAGCGGTCGGCGCTGCGTACCGTCCGGAACTCGGCGGGCGAGTCTCCGCCCTGACCGGCATCCCGACGGTCCTGGCCTGGGAGAATCACGAGCGGCAGTGGCGCGGGGCGACATACAATGAAGCGGCGGGGACGCGGGCGCAGGATATTGAGCGCCTGTACAACGATATTGACTGGTCGAGTGTGGCAGAGATAGCGCGCCGCTACGGCATAAACTATATCTTCATTGGCTCTGCCGAACATCGCGCCTATGATTCCTTCGGATTGGATAAGTTCCTGCGGAATCTGACTCTGGTGTGCCAGAGCGGCGATACTATGGTCTTTCAGGTGGACTAACGACACGGGTGATCTGGCATGAATCAGACAGATGAGATGGTGATGAACGAGTCACTTGAACAGGTCCGGGAGGCGACTTCCGCGCCTGCCTGGCGCTCTTTGCGGCTCAGTGTGAGCGCAGAGGCGGCCCTGTATATTGGACTCGCGTCGCTGGCCCTGATCCTGCGGCTATCTCAGTTGGGCAGCGCTCCGCTCAATAACGCTGAGGCGCACGAGGCGTTGGCGGCGTGGCGTTTCGCCCAGCCTGCCGCGCCTGGCGCAGCACCGCTGGCTTCCAACCCGATCCTGTTCGCGCTGAACAGCCTGATCTTTGCAGCGTTCGGCGCGTCGGAGTGGACGGCGCGCCTGTTGACGGCGATAGCCGGGACGGCGCTCGTCCTGACGCCGATCCTCTGGCGGCGAGAGCTGGGGCGTTCCGCCGCGTTGATGGCGTCCCTCCTGCTGGCGGTTTCCCCTGTCACATTTGCTGATGCGCGGATGATGAGTCCGGCGATCTGGTCGATGATGTTAGCTATTATCGGGTTGCGGCTGACCTGGCATTTTGTCCAGACCCGACAGGAATGGGCAGCCCTGGCCGCCGGCCCGGCCTGGCTCGGCGTCATCCTGATGGCCGATCCGGCGGGCTGGGTGCTGGTGGCGATTCTGCTCTTTGCCTGGTGGTTCGCGGCGCGCCGGCATGAAGATGAC
>WBZO01006312.1_pt1 | contig 11568 bp, 11 predicted proteins | sample 5204261 | NCBI WGS metagenome assembly WBZO01 (sample SAMN12412400, study PRJNA552823) | activated sludge metagenome | isolation source: activated sludge from anammox sidestream of wastewater treatment plant... | place: USA: North Carolina | collected 2017-09 | reverse complement strand
TCAAACAGAACCTCAAAATAAAGACCTTTGTGGGAACATCGAAAAATGCCCTCCTCATTCAGATCTGGACAGCATTGATCGCTATCCTCATTCTCAAATACCTGAGGTTCAGGTCGCAGTTCAACTGGTCGCTCTCAAACCTCGTTGCAATGCTCCGGTACAACCTCTTTACCTATAGAGATTTATGGGAATGGCTCAATAAACCCTTTAATGTGCCAGCGCTTTTGCCTGTGGGTGAACAAATGAGGTTGGAGTTTAGTAATATTGGACAGCAAAATGCAATATAGTAAACATGTTTTGACCCAACCTGATTTTGATAAAAAGCAACTTATTTGCCTAACATGATGATTTTATTAGAGGTGAATCTGGGAATTGTGGTATTTTGGACAGCAGTGATATAATCATAATATTAACGGTAAAAAAGGAGGTAATAGAGCATGAACGGCAAAGAGTTTTTAAACTCAAAATGGATTGACGAAGCGAAGAAACCTGATGCGAAAATAAACGTCCAACAGAAATTTAATCAATGGAGTAATCGAGTTAAAAACACAGGGATTCTCAATAAAGCAAAGGAACTATGGAGCTACATTATTTCAGGACAGGTTTCAGGCACGGAGAAGGTGGAAGTCTTGGCTGCATTGCTGTATATCATAAGTCCTATTGACTTGATCCCTGATTTCATTCCTGTAGCGGGATGGTTGGATGATATGGGAGTTGCAGCGTTCGCTTTATCGCTTATAATGAATAAAATATCCAATATCGACCTTAACGCTCCAATAGCAGGCACAAATGAGACAGTCCCAGTCTCAGACAGTCCCGTGAAAGATTTTCAATATAAAAATGGTCTTTCATATGAAATCGAGGACTTAAAAGATGTTGCCTATGAACTTGATGCTACAGAATGGATTGCCTATGCAGAAGACATCGAAGAAAAACTTGATTCGTCTTTTTTCAGTGTCATGTTTGTCGGGCGATATAGCAGTGGAAAATCAACTCTAATCAACGCTTTTCTTGGGAAAAAGTTATTGCCGGTAAGCGCAATAGCGACACGTCGACCGATTACTTACATCATGATGGGCAGTGAAGAAAAACTATATAGTGAAAGCCGACAAGGGGAAATAACTATACATGAAAATGTAAGCGAACTTCTTGATAAAGAAAACAAATGCCTTGAAGAAGCTAATCGAATCAGTCTCTTTCTTCCCAGCAAATTTTTATCCGATCAATTATGTTTTATTGATACCCCTGGACTGGAAGATCCAAATCAAGATTTCAGCAATATGACTCTTCAGGCAGCGCCTACTGCCGACGCTCTCGTGATGGTCATACATATAGGATATACACAGTCGGCGGCAGACTGGGCATTTTTGAAGGATATGCTGCGCGATGATCGTGATCGAAAGGTGTTTGTTGTTCTCAATCATGCCGATACCATAAATAATGAACAAATCAACAACGTCATCGAAACAATCAGTAAATCACTGAACGATTTGAATATACCAAAAACGCGAATTTTTGCCCTTTCCGCCAAGAATGCCTGTGAAAGAATTTTTGCCGGCGAGACACCGGATCGCCGCTTCAATGATTTCAAAACGGCACTTTTGGGATTTCTCAATAAAAGCAGGAAATTTGAACGTGAAAGAATAATTAGGCAACAAGTTAATGTCCTCTCAAATAAACTCAAAGATACTTGTGCGACATACGTTGACCTTCAGGAGAAAACTTTAGCAGAAAAGAAGTCTATATTGGAGCAATTGGCTAATAAACGAAAGCAGGCAGAAAAATTAATCGACAATGAAGAAAGGAAAATAGAACGTAAAGTGCTAGAGCTTGAAAACAGGTTCCTCAGCAATTTTGAAAGCTTCTGTAATGATCTCCGCAGAGAAGTCCAAAGGCATGTTGATCGTGCGACACTAGACCAATTACGGGCAGATTATGGTCTTTCGAATAACATCAAGATAAAAATACGTGAATTCATTGAAAAACATTTAAGGGACATCCATGCAGAATTGGGAGATTTCACATACGGCTGCATTAGTAAACTTCACAATGAATTACAGAAAACCAATTTCCCAATAGAAATTGAAAGGGACGAATCCGTTATTATAAAGAACCCTGATTTGATTATAGTGGGCGGTTTATTCATTGCGTGGCCAATTTTAGGCATCATGTCGTTTGCCGCTCTGGCCGCCGGTGCCCTTTTTGGCAGAAGCTATATTGAAAGCATGATTAAAAATATATTAGAAAAACAAGGCAAAGAAAAAGCGCGCAGAGCCATCTTGGCGCAACTGGACGAGCAACTTACCTCTTTCAAAAAAGACTTCACAATTCATATTCATGAGCATTTCAACCAGTTACGCAATGATTGCATTGCAAAAATTAAATCATCCATGTTGGAAAATATTGGCACTGCCTACACAGTTGCACATAAAGACATTGCCGATGTGGATATGATAGCACAAAAGGCGCGGAAATTACTACCGCGCTTCGAAAAACAATATAAATACTAGGAGGACTTATAAATGTTTGAAGATTTCAATCAAAAACGTCATCAACTTTTGGAATTCATGGACAAAATCGTAAAGTATGCGGAAGACAACGGACAGAGCCAAACCGCAAAGGATCTGCAGGGATATCGCGATCAACTGGAATCCCTGCGCTATAACATTGCGATTATGGGATTTATGAAGCGAGGAAAATCAACGCTTATCAATACTCTTTTGGGCAGGACAGATGATAAAATATCACCGATTGATGTGACAATCTGCACAAGCGTCATTTCCGAATATGTGGACAAGAAGCGAGATGGTAAAGAAATGGAGTGTGCAGAAATTATATACAAAAATGGTCAGGTCAAGCAAATTGGCTTAGACGAAATCAAAAATTACGTTACAGAGGACAACAATGAAAAGAATGTAAAAAAAGTTCACAAAGTAGTTATTCACGGCAACTTTCCACTGTTGAACGAATCGGCGATCTTTGTCGATACACCTGGGAGTGGCACAATTTACGACTATCATGATGATTTGGTCGAATCATTTTTACCTCAGGCGGATGCTATCATCTGGCTCACCGCCGCTAATAATCTCTTAGAAAAAGGCGAAATAAAATTTTTACAATTACTTAAAGAAAAGGCAAAGAAAAATATATTTTTTGTATTAACTAAGTATGACGAATTATTAGAAAAAAGCCAGGATGAAATAAATGAAACTATTCAGGATGTTGAAGGCAATATTGCCAAAACTGGAATAAATTTTAAAAAATTATACAAAATTTCTGCCAAGGACCTATACGAGGCACGTCGTAATGGATGCGATGATAATTATTTGGAAAGAACTCGCGTTAAATCCGGAATCGCGGAACTGGAGAAAGACATTGAAAATCATATTAGAGAAAATTCCAATCAACAAAAGATTCTCGGCGAACGCATCAAACAGACTCTTGAACACTTAAGAAATTATTGTAACGCTCAAATGTCGCTGACGGCCGGGCATTTAGCACAATTTGACAAAGATAAGCAAACTCTTGAAGAAGAGTCCAAGAAGCTTGAGGAAGAAACCGCAACTTTGCGAAAGAAAAAAAATGACTCTCTTAAAGAATTTGAAAGGAAATGGACCAGAGCTGTAGAAAAGTTCGCCAGAGAGCTTGATAATAAAGCTGATCCCATAGTGAACGAAATCGATAACTTTTTGGATAAGGAAGGCATAATAAGCAAATCTCTGAAAGGATTAGCACTTGCCGATAAGATTGGCAAAAAAGTTCAATCTAAATTACAGGACAGCGCCTTAAACCTATCAAAAGAACTGGAAGAAATCGCAAATAAACTGCATGAAGAAATTAATCAGGATGTGGAAGTATATATCAGGAAAGCGGGGGATAACGACATAGCCAGCAAGGCTATCGGAATGGGTTCGCTTGCCTTTGCCGGTGGGGCAACATTATTGGGTGGCACTACCCTTGCTAATACTATTGGTGGCGTGGTAACAGCATGGGGCGCATATGCGTCTACCTCTGCCCTAGCTGGCACTGCCGGAGTCTCAACTAAACTATGGGCCTTTTTATTTGGCAGTGCATCTACAACCGCAGGAGCTGCAACAGGAACAGCACTGGGCACAGCTATAACGGCAACCACTGCAGCGATAATGCCTATTATTTTTATCCCTGCCGGTCTGTACCTGGGATATAAAATACTTGATCAGGTAACAGACAAGTCGTTAAAAGCTAAAATTCCCGGCATCGTTGATGGAATGATAGAAGTTTCCAAAAAACAAGTCACTGAAAAATTGGCAGAGCATAAGGAACACATCATAAAAACATACAACGATATTGTTGAAGAGTTGCTGACGAATAAAGAAGATCAACTGCAAGAAATTATAGAAGCGAAAGAAAAAAATGATCCCGGCAAGCGACAGTCGCTGGAAGAGAAAAAAGACCGGCTGTTGGGGCTGCAAACTGAAATCGAGAATTTATCTAGCTATGTGCAAGACTAAATCAAAGACAGGAGTGAGCAATAATGGATAATGATAAAGTTTATGAAGCAGCAGAGTTCCTGCATGTCATGGTGCGTTCATCATTAGAAAATTTAGAAAACAGAAACATCCCTAAAGGTTATTTGGCAAACCTGAAAGGAAACAGTTATTACTTAAACAAAATCTCAGAGTTAAGAGAAAGAAACAGCCGGCCCAAGTTTGGTGTGTTTGGCCCGCCCAAGAGGGGAAAATCATCCATGCTCAATAGGCTGATTGGTACAGATATTATGCCGGTATATACTCTCCCCATGACGAGGACATCAGTTGAAGTTCACCATGATGAAACATGTGAAATAGGCATATGGAAGGTTATGGTTGAATTTCCGGACGGAAGGATCGCGCCGACGGAAACAATGAAAAAACCGGAAGAAGTGTGCCAAAAGATTCAACAGTATGGGACTTCGAAAGCCAAAGATGAACTGGCTGAAAAAATTGAAATACGTTCCAATTTTGACAACTGTAAGATCCTCAAGAAGAGAGGTATTCTTGTGGATACGCCAGGTGCAGAAGCAGCAATCGGTAAGCCAGACCCTGAGAATTGTGCCAAACCGACAACTGAGCCAGAGGAACAACAGTCGGAAAATCTCGATAATATGAACACGGAAAGTAGCTCTGATGAGAATGACCAGAAACGGGAAGAAGATACTAAGCGTGCCATGGAAATACTGAAAACAGTTGATGTGGTCATATTTTGTGCACATGGTAATTACCTTGGGTCACAACAAGAGCATGATTTTTACAATCAACATCTATCAGGATTGAGACCTCTCATTGTTATTAACTGGAAAGACAAATGGGAGGGGAGCAATAAAGATCCCGTGGCAGAAGCTGTTAAATTATATGGAGTTCCCTGGGACAGAACATTATCTTTTTCGTCTGAATGGGCTAAATATGAGAAAACGCGTGAAAAAAGCGGGCTTGTTGAGTTAGAGAAAAAAATACTGTCTGAAATTGAATACATTACATCTCACAAAGGCATTGAAGATTGCTTTAATGAATATGAACGTAATATATTAAATTATCGGAGCCGTGAAAAAAATGAACTGATTATGCCTTACGCAATTCATGTAATGAATTTCTACCAATGCCTTACGAAGACAGATGAAAAATGGACGCAGGATTTTGCTCAAAAGTTAAAAGCAAGCAAGTTATGGAGTTCGCAATTAAAGTAAACTTTAATGATTAAGGAAAGTTAAGGAGAATAAAAATGGCATTTGATCCAGTTACTTTTGCAGTGATAGTAGGTGGTGGTTTTGGAACTTATAAAGTGATTAGGAAATTATTCGAAAAATTCAAAAAGGATCCGCAAGAGATAAAAGAACCGGAAGAAACACAAAGCGAAAATCCGATACCAAAACTAGTGGATGAACCGAGCAAAAGAGGATCTTATTATTTTATCGGTCCACCCAAATCAGGGAAAACGGTTTTCTTTGTAGTTATGGCTGACATTATGCAACGAATGCACATAGAAAATGGAGATAAAGCGCCTTATACGGCGACATATACTACGAATAAATCTAAACGTTTCGTGTCTGATTGCATTAGGATGATGCAAAAATCAGAGTGGCCAACAAAAACACAAAGCGGAAACACTTATGAAATGGATATCGAAAGCAGGAAGATAATTGCCATGAGAGAAGCAAGATTCGTTTTTCATGATTACGCGGGAGAAGTATTTATGCGTGCGTTTGCCGATCCTGCTAAACAAGAGGAAAGCAGCACTTATGCCGAGGATGCTAACAAGATGCGGGAGGAAATGAAAAATGCAAAAGGAGTTTTCCTTATTCTTGACAGCGCTGTTCTCCATAATGGACTGCCGGAAGATATACAAGACAGACTCTTTTACCTGGCAGATTACATGAAAAACGCTAACGCATCAATAAAAATGGCAGTTATCTTTTCCAAGAAAGATATGTTCAATACGAATCCTATTGAACCGGAAAAAATATTTAAGGATAAAGAACCAGATACATTCCTGAAGTTTCAGAAACTCGATACCAAATATTTTTTTGTCACATCGGTTAAAAATCCTGAAATAGAGGGCGGGACTTACGTACCGCCGAAAAATTATAAAACAAGTCAATCCGAAGGTATCATTGATGCTGCATTGTGGATGCTTGACATTAAAGATAAACCATTAATCCAAGAGCTTAAAGAGATTATAGAAAACAAAATCAGATGAACAGAATAAATGTTTCCTTTTTATTATGGGGTGGAAGTCAAAATCTGGATATAAAGCTCACACATGCGCATGTCAGCGAAGGTGAGCTGTTATTCATGCTAGAATGGGCAAAAAAATGGAGTGATAATATTCAGTTCTCTAATTTTATTGAAAATGGAGGACTGTCTTGGTTGGACACACCAATTCCAGACTCTCAATATCGCCTTCATCTGAGACCATATTTCAGCCGCACAGGCAGCGATCGGCCAAGCATGTATTTTCTTGGTCTTTTTGTTCCAAAATCTGAAATGGTTGTGTTTGGCAATTATGCGAATTTGATTGCATCTTTTCATTTATTATCTCTTGACATGGTAAAAAATGCACAGGGTGACATGCTTACGGTGAAAAAAAAGGTTGCGGCTCTGCATGATGAAGAAAATAGCATTGATGAATGGCAAAATATAGATGGACTTGTTTTGAGAGGCGATTATGAAAAGCTGTTTTCCAGCGTTCGGTCCTATTTCAATATGGAAGCATCATCTCCTTCAATGCAGGATAATCTTGTTATCGCATGTAATCCTCCAAAGCCAGATGATGCATTTTCCACAATTCTCATAACAAGAGATTTCTATTATCAAGGCATGAAAATTGTAAAACCAAAACCACCTGTACAACCAGCACCACAAAATCCAGAATCATATCCAACGTCTGAGTTTGCAGATGAAATGCCCGTAAGTCCACAAAAAAACTTTAGCATAAAGACAGCCATTGTGGCCGTATCTATCATGATGTTGGCAGGCTCTTTTGTTTTATGGCATAAAGGCCTTATCCCTTATGGTCGGCAGAACATAAATGATTTGCCAAATTTGGTGGAATTTTTACAGAAAGCTCCAACAGATATCAATGAAATAACATTAAGTTTCAAACAGATTGAAATGATTACAGGTGAAAAGATATTAAAGAATCATAAAGATACAGATTGGTGGAAGAATAAAAACAAGGCATGGTCAGAAGTTGGTTTTACCGTTAGCGAAATTGATAAAGCAAAGGAATGGATCAAATTTTCAAGAACGAGATAGGGGAGGAGGCATTACTATGAAAAAATTGATTATTACGATTTTATTATGCTCATTATTTGTAGTTGTTGCTTGCAGTAACAATGATGCACCAAATAACAACAATGCACCTAATAACAACAATGCACAATTGGCATGCGATCAGGCAAGATCTCAATTAGAAAATGCAAAATCATTGAAAAGGAAAGCGGAAGAAGAGCTTGCAGAAGCAAAAAAGAAGAACACAACATTTGGTATTCCAAATATACGAGATTCTGAAGAAGTAAAACAGGCAAGAGCAAAATTAGCAATGTCGAGTCTCCTGGTTGATAACTTGGATAAGCAAGTGCAGGAAGTGTGCAAGCAATGATTGTCATAATGTATTATGCATCAACATCTATCAGAAAGGCATTCGGTGAGTGACACCGTCTGGAAAACAAAAACAAGTTTGAGTTGAAAGGGGTTTCTATGAAAGACTATATCGAAAAAATCCGTTTGGCAGAGGAAAGAGGACTTCTGGCTTTCATGGAGGAGGCATTTAACGCACCGGCAATCAATTCCTTGATTAGCTTTCAGGATCGGGAAAACAAAGATCGTTTCTGGTTCGATTCTATCTCAGGTTTTTCCCTCCCCCTGTCTCCCCGTGTGGGTGAAAGGCTTTATGCATTGACCCAGGAAATCATTGGCAGATTCGGTTTCACGGAGCGTCCGATCACGTTTTACATCCGTAACGATTCCGATTTCAATGCATACGCCATTTTTAACCACAACGAAGACGAACCCCACTATATTGGTTTCAATTCGGCTCTTGTGGACAAGCTGACGGATGATGAAATGAAATTTGTCATCGGCCATGAATTGGGACATCTTATGTATGAACATTCCGTATTTCGCCGGATCATCGAGCTCATCTATCCCGATGCAGCGCCTCCGTTCCTGTACGGACTTTATACTCTCTGGGTAAATCTGGGCGAAATATCCGCGGATCGGATAGGAATGTTGGCAGTGAACGATTTTGAAACAGCCATTAGCGCCATGTTCAAGCTGGCCTCCGGCGTGGACATGGCTCGCTATCAGGTAAGCATGAATAACTTTTTGGAAATCAATGAAGACCTGGTCCGGGAGATGTCCACTCAGAAACGGCAGATTCTAACGGGAACCCACCCGGTGAATCCTGTGCGCATCAAGGCCATCGAGGCATTCTATCATTCAACCCTCTTCCGGTCTCTTTTGGATGAAGACCGTTACATAGAAGACCGTGAGCTGGATGAAAAAACGGACAAACTTATCGACCTCTTGAGAAAATACCCCGAAAACGACATGGAACAGGCAAAGTTGGATTTTCTTGCCGCCGCCGGCTACTACCTGATCGGCACCGATGAGGAAATCACCCCGGAGGAAAACGACGAATTGATGAACATTCTGTCTGCCTTTTATTACTGGCCGCCCTTCTATGTAAAAAGCCTGCTTGAAGAGAATGATCCGATAGAAATCATCGACCGGAGCGCCTCCTATATCATAGATAACTGTTCCCCCCATGATGTTTGCAAGCTATTTGTAGATCTGATTCCCCTGGTGACAAGAGACAGGCATATCAGACAACAAGAGATTGATGCCTTGATGCTTATCGCGGAGAAGCTGAAATTGTCTGTCCCGGAGGCAGTGGAGACAATACTCGATGGTATTCGGTATCTGTATAAACCGCTTTCATAAAGGGGATTGATGGTATGACCAGCACATTAACGAACAGACCTGGTATTGCGGCGGTCTTAAGCCTGATTATTCCAGGCGTCGGTCAGTTTTACAACGGGACTTTTTTTAGAGGCATATTCTGGCTTATTATTACTCCGGGGCTCTGGATCGGATCAGGTGGGTTGCTGGGCTGGCTCTGCCATATCATCGCCGCGATTACCGCCTACAATTATGCAAAACGCTCCGAAAACGATAACCCAAAAATTGCATTTACCCGCACTTAATGCTTATCAAAAAAACCTCCTTTCGCTGTAGAATCAATAGTATACCAAACAATCGGACTATGCAAAAGGAGGGATAAAACGATGCAGACAAATTCTACTACAACCATCAAGGTAAATAAAGCGGTGTCTGTCAAGATACTTGCCCCACAGTCAAACTCAAGCGATGGAGGAGCATCATGAAGTCTATCGTTCCAGCGGATCTGATATTCTCGGAAGTTGGCCATTTGCCGATCGTCAAGGCCTTTGCGCAAAGGATCAAACTCGTTGAGACCTTCAATGCCATGGTTAACAGTCAGATGATCCTTTCCGTTATGTAAAGCTTTACATAAGGGGAAAACCCATCTATCCATCGGCATAGGCATAAAGGCACTTCAAAAAGGATATAAGGCATTGTTTACTTCCGTTAACGAAATGCTTCAGAATCTGCATTTCTCCAAAGCGGATAACAGCTTTTATCAGAAGATCTCTTATTATCTTTCTTTTGATCTTCTCATACTGGACGAACTGGGATTTAAAAAACTGCCTAATTACAGCGCCGATGACTTCTTTGAGGTAATCTCAAAACGTTATGAAAAAGGCTCAATGATAATTACATCCAATAAGAGCTTTGAACAATGGGGAGATATATTTGCCGATATGACACTCTCTTCTGCAATCATTGACAGAGTGATGCATCATTGTACGCTTATCAAGATAAATGGACCAAGTTACAGGACAAAAAGCTTAAAGAAAGGAGGAGATATTGCTCAATAATTTTTTGGCTCAGGTATGGAATTTTCACTGCCGAAAGGTATGGAATTTTTGTTGACTTTGAGGGAGATGAAAGAATTAGAAGTAATTCATAGTAATTTGTAGATATTTATTGTGTTCCCTTTTGTGGTTGATAAGATATGGCCTAATTATTCCGGTATGAGTGGCCGGATTGAGGCGAAATATGCAACTTCTAATTTCAGTTTTCCATTTTCTGGCTTCTGACTTCTGTCTTCTGCGAACCCTCCAACCCTCCAACCCTCCAACCTTCCAATCTTCTATCTTTCTCCACTCGACCCCTTGACCCCTTGAATCCTCGAATCCTTCGCTTCTCTGATGTTTAGCGGAACCTCCAACCCTTGCCTTTCTTTGGTTTTTCTGTCATGCCCGAATGGTTCTATCGGGCATCCATGCAGTTTCTGTTGTGAATTACAGTGGTGTTGAGTGTGGGAATGAATCGAAGGGGTTTCTGTAACATTATTTCCTAACAACTTTACCCGTAGGGTGAGTTGTTTCATCAGAACAAATCTTTCTCCTGTTCTGATGAAGATATTATAACTCAGCGTTCTCTGCGGGCTCTGCGAGAAACGACCGCCTTTCACCCCTTGACCACGTGCCTCTGTTGTTTTGAAAAATATTCCAAGGGAACCACTCGACCCCTTGAATCCTTGAATCCTTGTCTTTTGGGGTTGATGAGATATAGCCGGATTATTCCGGTATGAGTGGCCGGATTGAGGCGAAATATGCAACTTCTGTTCCCTTATTGGGTTTATACACCGGATTTTTTTATCATAGCCAAAAAAGGTGATGTAAGGAAGAAGAAAAGAGGAAATACCGTTGAAACATTCGGAGTAATCAGGGCGGTACCGGATCCTTAATTGACAATCGATTACATGTTACATATAATACATGTATTACATAGGAGGTTAAAGTTATGGCACAAACAATTAATGTGAGGATATCGGACGAAATAGCCGAGCGACTGGTGCGCCTCTCTGAAAAAACAAAAAGACCAAAAAGTTTCTATTTAAAGGATATGCTTGAAAAATATATTGATGAATATGAGGACGCTTACCTTGCTCTTGATAGATTAAATG
>WBZO01006311.1_pt1 | contig 11568 bp, 14 predicted proteins | sample 5204261 | NCBI WGS metagenome assembly WBZO01 (sample SAMN12412400, study PRJNA552823) | activated sludge metagenome | isolation source: activated sludge from anammox sidestream of wastewater treatment plant... | place: USA: North Carolina | collected 2017-09 | reverse complement strand
GCTGCCGCTGTCGCGCTTGCGGGCTCCGCGGGCGCCCGGACGAGCGCGGGGCTGAACATCTACGCGGCCGCCTCGCTGACCGAGGTGCTCAAGGCCTACGATCCGACGCAGAGCTACAACTTCGGCGGCTCCAACACGCTGGAGACGCAGATCAAGAACGGCGCCCCGGCAGACATCTTCGCCTCCGCGGCGCCGCTCAACGCGCAACGGCTCTATGCGGCCGGCCTCGTCGAGAGGCCCGTCACCTTCACCGCGAACCGGCTGGCGCTGATCGTGCCCAAGTCCAATCCCGCCGGCATCAGGTCGGTCTACGACCTGAAGGCGAAGAGCGTCAAGCTCGTCGTCGCCAACCAGGCAGTCCCCGTCGGCGGCTACACGCGCACCGTGCTGCGCAAGATGGGCCTCGCAAGCGTCCTCACCAAGGTCGTCAGCCAGGAGTCCGACGTCAAGGCGGTCACCGGCAAGGTCGCGCTCGGACAGGCCGACGCCGGCTTCGTCTACGTCACGGACGCGCGCCCTGTCGCCGACCGGGTGACGGTGATCCGGATTCCCGCCTGGGCCCAGCCCCGCGTGCGGTACGAGATCGCGGTCGTCTCGAAGTCGGGCAACAGGGCCGCCGCACAGGCATGGATCAAGGGCATCCTCTCGGCGAAGGGCCAGGCGGCGCTGAAGAGCGCCGGCTTCCTGCCGCTGCCGAAGGTCGCGTCGTAGGACGGGTGTTCAGGGCGACGGTCGGCCTCGCAACGGCCGTCGCCCTCGCGTTCCTGCTGCTGCCGGTTGCGGCGATCTTCCTGCGCGTTCCCCCTGGCGACCTGGTGGCGGCGCTCGGTACGAGCGCCGCGCACGACGCACTCGTGATCACGCTGGAGACGAACGCCGTCGCCATGGCGTTGATCGTGCTCTTCGGCACGCCGACCGCCTACGTCCTCGCCACGAGAACGTCTCGCGCCCGGGATCTCGGCGTCACGCTCGTCGAGCTCCCGCTCGTCCTGCCTCCTGCCGTGGCAGGCATCGGCCTGCTTGCCGCCTTCGGGCGCCTCGGGCTGCTGGGAGGAACCTTCGAGGCGCTCGGCATCGACATCGCCTTCACCAAGGTCGCCGTCGTGCTCGCCGTGACGTTCGTCGCGAGCCCCTTCTACGTCCGCTCCGCCGTGGCGGCGTTCGAGGCCGTCGAGCCGACGTTGCCCGCGGCTGCGCGAACGCTCGGTGCCGGGCCCGGTCGCGTCTTCTTCCGCATCGCGCTCCCGCTCGCGGCCGGAGGCCTGGGCTCCGGCGCCGCTCTTGCCTTCGCGCGCGGCATCGGCGAGTTCGGCGCCACGATCATGTTCGCCGGCTCGCTGCAGGGCGTCACGCAGACGCTCTCGCTCGCGATCTACGAGCAGTTCGACGTCGACTTCGACGTCGCGCTCGCCATCAGCGGTCTGCTCGTGATCGTCAGCGCATCGATCCTCCTCCTGGTCAAACTGCTAACGCGATGGCGCTCCGGATCAACTTCACCCATCCCCTCCGCAGCTTCGATACGTCCATCGCGCTGACGGTCGAGTCTGCGACCACGATCGCCCTGGTGGGGCCGTCGGGAGCGGGTAAGACGACGCTGCTCAGGGTTGCGGCGGGCCTGCTTCGCCCCAGGCAGGGCATCGTCACGATCGACGGCGAGACCTGGCTCGACACCGGCCGTGCCGTCGACGTCCCGCCCGAGCGGCGGCGTGTCGGCTACCTGTTCCAGGAATACGCACTCTTCCCTCACCTCGACGTGTCGGCCAACGTCCGTTTCGGGATGCGCGGCAGGGCGCCGGTGGGCGACCTGCTCGAGCGCCTCCGCATCTCGCACCTTGCGCACGCACGCACGCGGGAGCTTTCGGGCGGGGAACGGCAGCGGGTTGCCCTGGCCCGGGCGATCGCACGTGAGCCGCGGGTGCTCCTGCTCGACGAGCCTCTCTCGGCGCTCGATGCGCACACGCGGGCCGAGGTGCGGGCAGAGCTGCGGGCCCTCCTGGGTGAGCTGGGGCTCCCCGTGGTCGTCGTCACCCACGACTTCGAGGACGCGGTGACGCTCGCCGACCGGGTCGGCGTCCTGGTCGACGGGCGCGTGCTCCAGCTCGGCAGCGCCGCCGACCTGGTCGCGGCTCCCGCGGACGCGTTCGTCGCGAGCTTCACCGGCGCCAATGTGCTCCACGGTCTCGCACGCCCACGCGGCGGGCTGACGGAGGTGACCCTCGATGGCGGCGGCAGCATCTGGACGACGGATGCTGGCGAGGGGCCTGTCGCGCTCGCGGTCTACCCCTGGGACGTCTCGATCGGGCACGAGACGCCGGACGATTCCGCCGTCAACCATGTGCGGGCGCCGATCTCGTCGCTCGTCGCGCTCGGGAATCGCGTCCGCGTCCGTGTCGGTCCGCTCACGGCGGAGGTGACGGCGCAGTCGGCCGATCGGCTCGGGCTCGGCCAGGGCGAGGTCGTGGTGGCGACGTTCAAGGCGACGGCGACACGACTCGTGCGGAAGGCGTAGGCTGCGCCGGTGAAGGTCGTGCTGGTGCCCGCTGCGGGCGACGATGTCGCGGCAGCCGTCGTCGACGCTCTGGTGCGCGAGGGCATCGACCTCGGTGACAAGCCGCCCGCCGACGGGAGCGCCTGGCGGGCGGCGGCCCTGGCCGAGGGGGTCGAGAGCGCGCGGTCGACGGCCGCATGGCCTGACTACAGGGCGTTCTCGCCGCGGAGCACCCGCGGTGCGATGCGCGCGTAGTCGAGGCCCGACACCCAGGTGAGCACCACGGCGACGAGCAGTACCCACCAGGCCACCGTCTCGCTCCAGGCTCCTGCCGCCGCCAGGCCGCCGACCGTGACGGCGACCGCCTGAGCCCAGGTCTTCAGCTTGCCGAGGTCACGGGCCGCGATGACGACGCCCTTCTCGATCGCGGCCAGGCGGAGGCCGGACACGAGCAGCTCCCGCGCGACGATCGCAGCGACCATCCACCCGGTCGCAACGTGCTCGCCGACGAGCATCACGAGCGCCGAGACCACGAGCACCTTGTCGGCGATCGGGTCGAGCAGAGACCCGAACGCCGACGTCTGGTTGCGCCGGCGCGCGAGCCAGCCGTCGACCTGATCGGTCGCCATCGCTGCCACGAAGACGCCGGTCGCCCAGTAGGCATGATCGGGGAAGTCCCAGGCGAAGAGGACGATCACGACAGGCACCGCGAGCGCGCGCCCGAGAGTCAATTGGTCGGGGAGCGTCACTGTCGGGGAGAATACGCGGCAGATGCCGTCTTTCACCAAGGTGCTGGTTGCGAACCGCGGCGAGATCGCCGTGCGGGTGTTCCGGACCCTGCGTGAGCTCGGCATCGGCGCCGTGGCGGTGTACTCGGAGGCGGACCGGGGAAAGCTGCACACGCGCGTCGCCGACGAGGCGTTCCTGATCGGCGCGGGACCTGCGGATCAGAGCTATCTGCGGGGCGAGGTGATCGTGGAGACGGCCCTCCGCGCCGGAGCAGAGGCGGTGCATCCGGGCTACGGGTTCCTGGCGGAGAATGCGGCGTTCGCACGTCTGGTGGACGAGGCGGGGTTGGTGTGGATCGGGCCACCGGCGGCGGCGATCGAGCTGATGGGGTCGAAGACGCAGGCGCGCAGGGCGATGGCGGCCGCCGGGGTGCCGATCATCCCGGGGGCGACCGACCCGGTGGGAAGCGCCGAGGAGGTGGTAGCGCTCGGCGAGGAGGTGGGCTACCCGCTGATCATCAAGGCGGCGGCCGGCGGCGGCGGCAAGGGCATGGAGCTCGTGTACGGTGCGAAGGAGGCGGAACGGGCGTTCGAGTCGGCGCGCCGGCAGGGATTGAAGTACTTCGCCGACGAGGCGGTGTACGTGGAGCGCTATCTCGTCGACCCGCGGCACGTGGAGGCGCAGGTGCTGGCGGATGCGCACGGCAACGTCCTGTTCCTGGGGGAGCGGGACTGCACGATCCAGCGGCGCCACCAGAAGCTGATCGAGGAGACGCCCTCGCCGGCGGTGGACGGGGCGCTGCGGGCACGGATCGGCGAGATCGCGGTGAACGCGGCACGGGCGGCGGGCTACCGCAGCGCCGGCACGATCGAGGGCCTGCTCACCGCCGAGGGCGAGTACTACTTCATGGAGATGAACACCCGCATCCAGGTGGAGCACACGGTCACCGAGATGGTGACCGGGCTCGACCTCGTCCGGGAGCAGATCCTGGTGGCGCAGGGAGAGCCTCTCTCGCTGCGCCAGCAGGACGTCAGCCTGCGCGGCCACGCGATCGAGTGCCGCATCAATGCGGAGGACGTGAGCAGGGGCTTCCTGCCTGCGCCCGGCCTGATCAGCACCTACCAGGAGCCTGCCGGCCCCGGCGTTCGCGTCGACTCGGGCGTCCGCGCGGGGGACGAGATCTCGGGCCTCTACGACCCCATGATCGCGAAGCTGATCGTCCACGACACCGACCGCGAGCGCGCCAGGCGGCGCATGCTGCGGGCGCTCGGGGAGTTCACGATCGAGGGGCTGCCGACGCTGATCGGCTTCCATCGCGCCCTGCTCGGCGAGCCCTGCTTCGTCGCGGGCGCCACCTGCCACGGCATCGTCGAGTCCGAGCAGCTGGCGCAGCGCGCGCAGGATCTGAGCGAAGAACAGTTGCCTCATGGAGCAACAAGTATGGCGGGGGGAGCGGACGACACGCGCGTGCGCGCCAGGATCGTCGGTGTCGAGCTGGACGGGCGCGCACACGAGCTGCGCCTGCAGCAGAGCGAGCCGCCGTGGGCCGAGCTGGCGCGTCGCCGTCGCAGCCGCCGTGACAGCCCTGGCGCTTCCGGCGGCGGCGCCGTCACGAGCCCCATGCAGGGCACCGTGCTCGAGGTCGCCGTCAACGACGGCGACCTCGTCACGACCGGGCAGGTCCTCTGTGTCGTCGAGGCGATGAAGATGGAGAACGAGATCGTCGCTCCCCGCAACGGTGTCGTCTCCAGGCTCGCAGTCGCGGCCGGCCGGGCCGTCACGGGGGGCGAGCTGATCTGCGTCGTCGCCGAGCCCGAATGACCACGCCCGGCGAGCTCGTCGCCGGCCTCGAGAACCTGCTCGTCCGCGCCGTGCGCCGGCCCGGCCGCGACCGCGCACGGGCGCTGCGTGACTACCGCATGCTGAAGGGCTTCCTGCGGATCGACCCGGCGCTCGAGCGGCTGCTGGCAGACCTGTTGGAAGCCGCCGCGTGAGCTGCTCGGAGGCGTCGGCCGAGGCGCTCGAGCAGCTCGCCGGCAGCGCCAGCCGGGCGCGGCGCTGGCTGCTCGTCGAGGTACGCCAGGCGTGGGGGCGAGACGTCGTCCCGGACAGCGATCTGCCCGACGCCGCGAAGCGACGCCTCCAGTCGTGGGCGGGCGAGCGCGGCGGTGACGGTCGGGTGCTCTTCATTCGCAAGCCCGAGCGGCGCGACGCCTCGACGATCACGGTGTTCCTGGCCGAGGTCTTCGAGCACGGCGGCACGTTCACGCGGCTCGAGCTCGCAGAAGCTACCGACCTTGCCACGGCCGATCTCGACGCCGGCGTCCCTGTCGGGCGCGTCGCGGTGCCGACCCTGCTCGTGTGCACCCACGGGCGCCGGGACGCGTGCTGTGCCCGCAACGGGGTGCCGCTGTACGAGGCGCTACGCCGCTTCGTGGAGCCGGATGCCCTCTGGCAGTGCTCGCACCTCGGTGGCCACCGCTTCGCCGCGAACGTGCTCGCGCTGCCGCAGGGAGTCATGCTCGGCCGGGTACGGCCCGTCGACGCGCCCCGCGTCGCGGCCGAGCTCGCTGCAGGCACCGTACCGCTCGCGCACTACCGTGGCCGGGTCGTGCACGAGCCGGCAGTCCAGGCCGCGGAGCTTGCGATCCGCGAGCGCTTCGCCCTCGCCCAGCTCACGGCGCTCCGCTACCTCGGCCCGACCGCCGACGGCGCCCGTCACGGCTTCGCGACCCCGGCCGGCGAGGTCCAGCTCGGAGTCGACGAGACCATCGGCCCAGACGTGCCGCCGAGTTGCGGCGCGGCACCCGAGCCCACGACGGTCTACCTGCCTCGCTGGTCGGAGATGGTCATCCGCCCGGGCTGCGGCGGGTAGCGGCTGCTACAGCGTGCGCTGGTAGGCGCGGAAGCTCCAGGTGGCGAATGCGGTCGTGAGCGCGGTGAAGCCTGCAAGCAGGAGCAGGAAGGCGCCGATCTCGCTCCAGTCGGTGCCCGGCAGGGCCTCGCCGCGAGCGGCCCGCACGGCCCATTCGACCGGGTTCAGCAGCGAGAGGTTCTGCATCCAGGAGGGGATCAGGCTGCGTGCGATCAAGAGCGACGAGAAGAAGAGGAGCGGCAGGCCGATGAACTGCGCCACCGCGATCATCGACGCCTCCTGGCGGGTGCGCAGCGCGATGCCGTGGGAGAGGCCGCCGAAGCCGGACGCGACCAGGAACGACGCGAGCAGGATCACGAGCCAGCCGCTGGCGCCGCCGTTGCGGGCACCGAGGAAGAGACCCGTGACCAGGATCAGCAGCGCCTGCAGCGTGGCCACGATCCCCGACTCGAGGATGCGGCCGAAGACGACCGCGCCGCGACTCGCCGGTGTGGCCAGGAACCGCTCCAGCACGCCCCGGTCGAGGTCCTCGATCATGCCCATGCCGGCCCAGGAACCGGAGAAGAACGCCGTCATCACGGCGACCCCGGGAGTCAGGTAGTCGACGTACGAGGTCGTCCCGAACCCGGGCAGGTCGGTGATGCGACGGAAGAGCTGGCTGTAGAGCAGCAGCCAGAACATCGGCTGCACGATCATCACCACGATCCAGATCGGCTGGCGCGAGAGGTTCCGCAGCACGCGCCCGCAGAGGAAGAGCGTCTCCGCGGCGAAGGTCACGCGGCCGCCCCCTCGTCGTCGCTGCGGAAGTCGCGCCCGGTGTGGTGCAGGTAGACGTCGTCGAGCGACGGTCGCGACACCGTGACGGCGTGCGCCCCTGCGCCTGCCGCGTCGAGCGCCGCGAGGATCACCGGCACCGCCTGGGCGCCGTGGTCGACGCGGAGGTGGAGCCTGCGTCCGTCCGGCGTCACCTCGTGCACGCCCCCGAGGCCGCGCGCCACCTCGGCCGCGCGCGACGGGTCGGCGTCGCCGAGTTCCACCGTGACGGCGTCGCCGCGCAACTCGCGCTTGAGCGCGTCGGGCGTCCCCTCCACGACAACCCGGCCGCGGGAGACGATGGCAACCTGCCGTGCGAGCCGGTCGGCCTCCTCGAGGTAATGGGTCGTGAGCAGGATCGTGAGGCTCTCGGCCGCGGCGAGGCGTTCGAGCTCCTCCCACATCGCCGCCCGCGCCTCCGGGTCGAGGCCGGTCGTGGGCTCGTCGAGGAACAGCACCTGCGGTCGGTGCACGAGCCCCATGGCGACGTCGAGGCGTCGCTTCATGCCGCCCGAGTAGGTCTTCACGAGCGCGTTGGCCTTGTCGGTGAGCCCGAACGTGTCGAGCAGCTCGCCCGCGCGCCGCTCGAGGCCCGCTCCACGCATGCCCTGCAGCCGGCCCTGCAGGAGCAGGTTCTCCCGTCCCGTCGCCTCGCGGTCGACGCCGGAGGCCTGCGGCACGTAGCCGATGGCGCGGCGTACGGCCCCGGCCTCGCTGGCGACGTCGTGGCCCGAGACCGCTGCCCGGCCTGCATCCGCGCGCGTCAGGGTCGTGAGGATGCGCACGGTGGTCGACTTGCCGGCGCCGTTGGGCCCGAGCAGGCCGAAGACCTCGCCCTCGGGCACGGCGAAGCGGATGCCGTCGAGCGCCCGCACGTCCTTGTACGCCTTCTCCAGGCCGTCCACCACGATCGCGTCCATCCGAGCGAGGCTACAGACCGTCCCGGTCGGCTGTGTGGCGGCAGGACAGCTCCTCAGCGCCTCGTGAGCTGGTAGGCGTGGTCGGTGAACCAGATCACTTGTGGCTGGGCTCCCTCGGGCGGGTCGCCGACACTCGTGAAGGTGCCGAAGGAGACACGCACCCAGAGGCCGCCGGCCAGTGGCCCCGGCGCCGAGATCGTCCCCGACCAGGTGCGGCCAGGCTCGAGCACCTGCGGCAGCGGCGGCCGGAAGCCGGTGGCGGGGCGCAGCCCGGGGAGCGTCCCGTCGCGGTTGCGCGCCTCGAGCTCCGCGAGGTCGTCGTTCGGGAACAGCAGCACGCCGAACGCCCGCTCCAGCGTGAGGCGCGGCGCGCCGATCTCCCAGCCGACGTCGGAGCGGTTCTGCACGGAGATACGTGCTCGCCAGCCCGTCGCGGTGACGGCGAAGGAGCGCACGCCGAAGACGAGCGCCGGCTTCTGCGCCGGGTACGCCTCGCGCCAGTCGAGCGTCGCCCGCTGCGGAGGCGCCTTCCGCGAGGGCTGAAACGGCGCCGTCGTGGTCGTGCCACAGCCGGCCGCCAGCAGCGTCAAGGGCAGGACGAGGAGGACGAGCAGAGGTCGCCGGCGCATGTCGCAGATGCTCGCACAACGGTGCTGCTAGGCTCGCCGTCGGCGTGGATCTCTACGAATACCAGGGCAAGGAGCTGTTCCAGCGTGTCGGTATACCGGTCGGCGAGGGAAGGCTCGCGACGACGCCGGGCGAGGCACGTCAGGCCGCGGAGGTGCTCGGCGGGCCGGTGGTGGTCAAGGCGCAGGTGCTGACGGGAGGGCGGGGCAAGGCCGGCGGCGTCAAGCTCGCGCAGTCCGCGCACGAGGCGGAGGAGCACGCGAAGTCCATCCTCGGGCTCGACATCAAGGGACATGTCGTGAAGCGCCTGTGGATCGCGCGCGCCGCGGAGATCGCGAAGGAGTACTACCTGTCCCTCACCTTCGACCGCGGCGCCAAGAAGCCGTTGTTCATGTTCACGACCGAAGGTGGCGTCGAGATCGAGGAGGTCGCCGCGACGAGCCCCGAGGCACTCGTGAAGCTCCACGTCGACCCGCTCGAGGGCTTCCATGCCTGGCAGGCGCGGCGGCTCGTCTACGGCGGCCGTGTCTCCGACCAGGGGGAGCAGAAGCAGATCATCGCCATCGTGGGCAAGCTGTACGAGGCGTTCACACGCTTCGACGCCATGCTCTGCGAGATCAACCCGCTGATCGTGACTCCGGACGGGACGGTCGAGGCGCTCGACGCGAAGTTCACCGTCGACGACAACGCCCTCTACCGGCATCCGGAGATCGCCGAGATGCGCGACCGCGAGGCGGCCGACCCGCTGGAGGCGTTCGCACGGGAGAAGCACGTCACCTACGTCAAGCTGGACGGCGAGGTGGGCGTACTCGGCAACGGAGCGGGGCTCTCCATGTCCACGGTCGACGTGGTCACCTTCGCAGGCGGTCGCCCCGCGAACTTCTGCGACCTCGGCGGCGGCGGTGACGCCCAGGGCGTCGTCGACGCGCTCGAGGTGATCACGCGCGACCCGCAGGTGAAGGCCATCTTCTTCAACATCTTCGGCGGCATCACGCGCTGCGACGAGGTCGCCAGGGGCGTGCTGCGGGCGCTCGCGCAGATGGGTATCGGGTTGCCGATCGTCGTCCGCCTGGACGGGACGAACGCCGAGCAGGGGAGGCGTATCCTCGCCGAGGCGGCGCCGCCGAACCTGCACGTCGAGCCGACCATGCTCGACGCCGCCCGCAAGGCCGTGGAGCTGTCCGCATGAGTGATGTCTGGAGCGAGCGGTCCGACCTGTACCGCTCGAGTGACGCGCACCGCGAGGGCCCCGATCTCGACCTGATCGTCGAGTGGGCCGCCGGCGCGCGCACCGCGCTCGACGTCGCCAGTGGCGGCGGTCACGTTGCGCGCCGGCTGCGCGAGGCGGGGCTCGACGTGGTCAGTTGCGACCCTGCGCCGGGGATGGGGCCGGACGTGATCTGCCGCGCCGAGGACCTCCCCTTCGGCGACGCCAGCTTCGACGTCGTCGCGACGAGGGTCGCCGCGCACCACTACGGGGACGTCGGCAGGGCGGTGGAGGAGATGGCCCGCGTGACCGGCGACCGGGTGCTGATCGTCGACAACGTCTTCATGGGCGAGGAGGTGGAGGAGGCCGAGCGCCTGCGTGACCCCTCGCACGTCCGCAACTACTCGGGCGAGGAATGGAGATCGCTCGTCGAGTCGGCGGGCCTCGTCGTCGAGGAGGTGCGCTTCTTCGACAAGCCGATCCAGCTGCAGCCGTGGCTGGATCGCTGCGCGTGCGTCGGCGACGCCGCGCGCCGGGTGCGCGAGCTGGTCGCACACCGCAGCCACGGTGAGCTCGTCACGCTCGACCGCATCGCCCTGCTCGCGGTGGCCCGCTGATGGCGATCGTCGTCGACAACGACACGCGCCTCGTCGTGCAGGGCCTGACCGGGTCGGAGGGACGCTTCCACGGCCTTCGCAACCGTGCCTACGGAACCAATCTCGTTGCCGGTGTCACGCCCGGTAAGGGCGGACAGGACGTGGACGGCGTCCCCGTCTACGACACCGTCGCCGCCGCGGTCGCCGAGCAGGATGCGAATACGTCGATGATCTTCGTGCCGGCGCCGTTCGCCTCCGACGCCATCTACGAGGCGGTCGACGCGGGCATCCGCACCGTTGTCTGCATCACCGAGGGCGTCCCGGCGCACGCGATGTTGAAGCTGCACTCCTACCTCGCACCCCGCGGAGTCACCCTGGTCGGGCCGAACTGCCCCGGCGTGCTCTCGCCCGGCAAGGCGAACGTGGGCATCATCCCGGCGGAGATCTTCAGGGAGGGCGCGATCGGCCTCGTCTCGCGCTCGGGCACGCTGACCTACCAGATCGGGCACGAGCTGACGCAGCTCGGGCTCGGCAACTCGACCATCGTCGGCATCGGTGGCGATCCCATCGTGGGGATGTCGTTCATCGACGTGCTGGCGCGCTTCCAGGCTGACCCGCAGACGGAGTACGTCGTGATGGTGGGGGAGATCGGCGGCGACGAGGAGGAGAAGGCGGCCGCGTTCATCGAGAGCGAGATGACCAAGCCGGTCGTCGGCTACATCGCGGGCTTCACGGCTCCCGCCGGGAAGACGATGGGTCACGCGGGGGCGATCATCTCCGGCTCGTCGGGCACCGCGCAGGCGAAGAAGGATGCCCTCGAGGCGAAGGGCATCCGCGTCGGCACGACCCCCACCGAGACCGCCGAGCTCGTCGCCGAGATCGCCCGGTAAGGCCGCCCGTGAGGCTCCGCCGCTGACTGTTCGCGGCGGGGGACAACCTGGCCGGAGGCGTCTACGGAACGATCCTCGTCACCTCGATCATCGCTGCCGCTGACGCGAACGACGCCATCTGGCGCTCGCTCGCCCTCGTCGTCCTGACGGCGTTTGTCTTCTGGCTGGCGTACGCCTATGCGCATGTGCTCGCCGCGGGCATCGACCACGGCGAGCGGCTGACCTTCGACGAGGTGCGCCTGACCGCGCCTCGAGAGCTGCCGCTGTTGCAGGCGACGGTGCTCCCTGCGCTGGCGCTCCTGGCCGGCGCCTTCGGCCTGATCGAGCGGAAGACCGCCTACTGGCTCGCGCTCGGCATCGGCGTCGTCGCCCTGATCTGGTGCGCTTGCTGAAGAGGCGCCGCCGCATCGCGCACGCTGCTCG
>WBZO01006309.1_pt1 | contig 11569 bp, 13 predicted proteins | sample 5204261 | NCBI WGS metagenome assembly WBZO01 (sample SAMN12412400, study PRJNA552823) | activated sludge metagenome | isolation source: activated sludge from anammox sidestream of wastewater treatment plant... | place: USA: North Carolina | collected 2017-09 | reverse complement strand
TACGAACGGTTCGGGCCTGAACCTCAACCCGACGCTCCCCGTCGCCGAAGCCTTCAATCTTCTCCTGTCCTGGCCGGGCTCGAACAATTTTCTCGGTGTCGTGAGCGCCTTGAGCGAAGCCAATCTCGCCCAGATGCTCGCCGAACCCACTCTGCTCGTGCGCAGCGGCGAGCAGGCCGACTTTCTGGCCGGCGGCGAAATTCCCATACCCGTTCCGCAGTCCGGCGCGACGAATGGCGCGATCACCATCCAGTACAAGAAATTCGGCGTTCAGCTCGGCGTTGAGGCCACTGTGCTCGAAAATGACCGCATCGTGCTGAAGGTGAGCCCGGAGGTCAGCGAACTCGATCCGGCAAACGGCATTTCCATTCAGGGGTTCAAGATTCCGGCGATCAGAACGCGATCGACCAGAACCACGGTGGAACTCGGAAACGGACAGAGCTTCGTGCTGGCGGGCCTCATGTATAGCAGCTCGTCCAATCTCGAAGACAAGGTGCCCGGGATCGGCGACCTGCCGGTCATCGGAAATTTCTTCAAGACGACGAACAACAGCCGCCAGCGGCAGGAACTGATCGTCATCGCGACGCCGCATCTCGTCTCGCCCATGGCGGCAGGAGGCGTTCCGAAACTGCCGGGCGAAGGGCTGCCGAAATATGATCAGAGCTTCGGCAGTATGCTGCTCAACACATCCCAGCTCGACGACCATATCGTGCAGTACGGATTGATGAGGTAGGAAGATGCACCGGTTGCTTCTCATTTCCAGCGACCAGGCGCTTGGCGACAGGGTGAAGCGCGCGCTCGATCAGGTTGCAACGGTGCTGCGCGCGGATCCCATCCTCGACAACATTCCAGACACGGCGAAACAGTTCGGCCCGGCGGCCGTCATCGTCGACAGCGAGGCGCGCACAGGCGCACAGACGACTTACGAACGGCTCCACGCCATCCGGCAATGGTTCGACCCGGAAACGCCCGTCATCGTCGTCGGCAATGAGATGGGCGCGCAGCTCATCCTCACGGCCATGCGCGCGGGCGCGCAGGATTTCATCGACCGGGACGCCAACGACCGTGAGTTCAGGCTCGTCCTGCTGCGGCATCTGACATCACGCATCGGCAGCGCGAAGGCGGAGCGCGGCCGCATGGTTGCGATATTGAGCGCCGCGCCGAACGACGAGTGCCGCGATCTCGGCGTGAATATCGGCTGTACGCTCGCGGCCTCCCGCCCCGCTGATGGCGTGATCCTCGTCGATCTTTCCCTGCCTGCGAGCGATGCCGGGATTGCGCTCGGCATCGACCTCCAGTTCCGCGTGAATGACGCGGTGCGGGAGATGGCGCGGCTCGACCGCGCGCTTCTCGACGGCGCGCTCGCGCGCTGTCCGCGCTCTGGCCTTTATGTGCTGCCCTTGTCGCTCTACGGGGACGACGACGGCTGGGCCGTGGACATGCAGGACCTGCGGGCCTTGCTCGAAATCCTTCAATCGCTCTACGAGGTGACGATCGTGAATTGCGGGCCCTTTTCCCGCAATGAGGATCTGATCGGCCTGCCGGCGGCGAGCGCGGCGATCCTCCTTTCCTGCAATCAGCGCCTCACATCCATCAAGGCGACGGGCGAGCTTCTGCGCAGGGTCAACGCATTGCGCCCCTCGGCGCTGGAGCCCCGTCTCGCCGTGCATGAGATGGCGCCAGCACTCACCCCCTCATTCGCGGAAATCTGCGATGCGCTCGGCACCACCCACGCCATGCGGCTTCCTGCGAGATGGGAGGGGCTCGCCGAAAGCGTCAATCGCGGCGTGCCGCTGAGCCTTTCAGGGCCGTCGGAATATGCCGATCAACTGGCGAGGGGTCTCGCCGAACTCGGACTGATGCCCGATGCCGCCCGTCGGACGCAGGATGCGCCGATGCGCGTCTGGGCGCGAAAGCTCATGGGGATCCTGCCATGAGCAAGCCCCTCGAGCCCTATGATCGCGTCTCGCTGAGCGCCGCTTCGGCCATCGGCGTGTCGGATCGTTACCAGCAAATAAAGTTTCGTGTCTTCGATCTGACACTCGAATATCTGGAACAGCAGGGCGTTCAGGGCGAGGCCATCCCGCGCGCAGTGCTTCAGGACGAAATCGCCAGAGCGATATCCGTCGTCCTGATGTCGCGCGGCATCGCGCTCAATCTGATGGAGCGCGCCCAGCTCATCGAGGACGTGCAGAACGAGATCGTCGGTTTCGGCCCGCTTGAACCGCTTCTCAACGACCCGGAAATCGACGACGTCATCGTCAACGGTCCCAACAACATCTATGTCGAGCGCCGGGGCGAGCTGGAGCCTGTTTCGGCGCGCTTCCGCGATACGACGCATCTGATGAACGTCATCCAGCGCATCGTCAGCCCCATAGGCCGCCGTGTCGATGAAGGCACGCCCTACGTGGACGGACGCCTGCCGGACGGGTCGCGCGTCAATGTCATCATCCCGCCCGTGGCGCTCGACGGGCCCATTGTCTCCATCCGCAAGTTCAAGCGCACGCCATTGACGGGCGAGGACCTCGTGCGCGGTCAGGCGCTGACGCAGGAGATGCTGGCCTTTCTGTCGGATGCCGTTCGCGGCAAGCGGAACATTCTCATCTGCGGCGGAACCGGCTCCGGCAAGACCACGCTGCTCAACGTGCTCAGCTCCTATATCGGCCCGAAGGAGCGCCTCGTCACCATAGAGGATGCGGCGGAGCTTCAATTGCAGCAATCGCATGTCGTCAGGCTGGAAACGCGACCCGCCTCGCTCGATGGCGCGAGCGAAGTGAGTTCGCGGGACCTGCTGCGCAATGTCCTGCGGATGCGGCCGGACAGGATCATCCTCGGCGAGGTGCGCTCGAGCGAGGCAATCGAGATGCTGCAGGCGATGGGCACCGGACATGACGGGTCGATGGCCACGATCCACGCCAACGGCCCGCGCGATGCGCTGGAGCGGCTCGAAATGCTGATCGGCCTTCATGGATTCTCGGCCGACCTTCAGGCGGTTCGCCGTTTCATCTCCGGCGCAATCGATATCGTCGTGCATGTCCAGCGCCAGACCGGCGGCATCCGCCGCATCGCCGCAATCTGCGAGGTGACGGGCATGGAAGGCGCGACATATTCGATGCGCGAGATTTTCGCGGCGGGAGAAAAGAAGGAGGGGTTCCAGAGCCGGCGAATTGTCTAGCCGGACCGGAAGCATGGGCATGCTGAAGATCGTTACGGCAATGGCGGCTGTTCTCTGTCTCGCGGGCGGTGTTCTCGCCGTCGCGGAGTGGCGACGCGGAATAAGGGCAGCCACAACGAGGCAGCGCCTGTCCGAGCTTGCGGGCGACCGCGGGCTGCCAGCGGCAAGTCCCGCTCTCGCCGCCCGTTTGCGCGACATCGACAGGCTCCTCCCGCGCTGGCTCGTGCGCCGCCTGTTCCAGGCGGGTATCGCCGTCAATGGCGCGCGCGCATCGTCGGCGCTTATCGGGCTTTCGTTGGTCTGGATCGTCCTTGCCGTCGCTCTTGGTCCGGCCGCGGCAACGGTGATCGCCGTCACGCTCGTCGCCGCGGCATTCGGCGTCGTCGACTACATGGCCACCCGGCGAATGGATGCACTCGCTGCCGCGACGGCCGGGTTCTTCGACAGGTTGCGTCAACTTCTGATCGTCGGGAACAGTCTTTCCGTCGCGCTTGCCCGCGCGACCCAGTCTTCGCCTCCGATCGTCGTCGAATTCTATTCGCCGACCGTCCGGCGCATCGCCAATGGCGCGGGCGTGGCCGAAAGCGTCAATCAGCTCGCCGATGATCTCGATCTGCATGAAGTGCGCCTTCTCGGCACCGCCATCGAGACGAACCTCCGCTTCGGCGGCTCGCTGACGGCCGTGCTCGCAAATCTGATCGAGAATATTCATCGGCGCGCCGTGGTGGACCGCGAGGTCCGCGCCAACACGTCTCAAATTCGCGCAAGCGCCTGGACCCTGGGACTTCTGCCTCTGGTTGCAAGCGCGCTCGTGATGATGACGAACCCGGAATATATGGAATATTTCATCCGCGAACCGGCGGGCCACAGGATGCTCATCTATGCCGCGATTTCCGAGGCGATAGGCATCCTGCTCATGCGCTCTATCGTTCGCGTGACTTATTGACGGAGGTGGCCGTGATGCTGACCGTCTTGCCGGGGCTGAACTGGATCGTGGCGGCGCTCTCCGTCGGCGCGGGGGGCTTGGCCATTCTGATCTCGGCGTCGGCCATCATCCGGCAGCGCAGCTCGGGGACGCGGCTCGCGATACTGATGGGCGGCGAACATGCCGGCCAAAATATTCTTCATCTGTCGATCGAATGGCTCGAAAGGGCGGGGCGAAAGCTCTCCGGCGAGACGGCGACAACGAGGCAGATCAGGCACGAGCTTGCGAAGGCTGGCTATTTCTCGCCCGCGGCGCCATATGTTTTCCTTGCGCTCCGCCTCCTGATCTCGTTCGCGGCTTTCGTCTCGATCCTGATCTGGCGCGGCGGGCAGGGCGTCGACCTCCTGTTCGCGCTGATATTCGCCTTTCTCGTCTATCGCTGTTCGCTCATCCTCGTGAAGGTCGTGGGTGAGCGGCGCGCGCGGCGCATCCAGCGCGAACTGCCCTCGGTTCTGGACCTCATTCTGATGGTGCTCGACAGCGGCGTCAGCATCGATCAGTGCCTGCACTATGTGGCGAGCGTGACGGCCCGTTCGGCGCCGACGACCTCAGCCGTTCTCGTCAAGCACGTAGCGGATGTCGATTCAGGTCTGCCCTATGACGCGGCGCTCGACAGGCTCGGCCAGCGCCTCGCGGTCGATGAAGGCGTCGATTTCGCAAGCCTTCTCAAGCAGGCGATGTTTCATGGCGGCGAACTCGGGCCGAGCCTCCGGCGCTACTCGACGGAGCTTGCGGAACGGCGCCTCTCCCGCGCGCGGGAAGAAGGCGGCCGCCGCGCGACATATCTGACCATGGTGATGGTCTTCTTCTTCGTGCCGGTTCTACTCGTCGTGCTGCTCGGTCCGGCGGTCGTCGATGTGGGCGACACGCTCCGCTCGGTCGCGGTCAAGGCGCATAAGGTTCAACCGAAATGAAAAGACAGATACGCATTCTCGTTGCCGCATCCCTGTCGCTGCTTCTCCTTGGCGCTTGCGACAAGCACACTCTCGGCGCGATGGACGCGCTCGATTCCTCGGGCAATGCGGCAGCGCCTCTTGGCGACGCATCATCGGCCACGCTCTATCTGACCATCGTCGAGGGGCTGATAGATCAGGGGCGATATCGCGCCGCGCTCGGATATCTCGATCAGTATGCAGTGGGGGAAACGAAGACCCCGCGCTACCTGCGGCTGCGCGGAGAAGCGCTGCTTGGCGTCGGGCGCTACGATGAAGCCGCGGTTGCATTCTCCGATCTCACTGGCACGGAGCTTGCCGCCGCGGGCTTCAACGGGCTCGGCCGCGTGGCCGCGGCGAAGAGCCTGTGGCCCGATGCGGAGAAGAATTTCACGCAGGCCGTGGCCGCCCGCCCGTCGAGTGCCGACTATCTCAACAATCTCGGCTTCGCGGAGCTTCACCTTGGCGGTGACGCGCTGCCCCGGGCCGAATTCAATTTGCGCCAGGCACAGGAAATCGACCCGTCATCGGCGTCGATCCGCAACAATCTCGTGCTCGCGCTTCTGATGGCCGGCAAGGACGACGAAGCCCGGCAGATACTCGACAGCATCGAGATGCCGCGCGAACGCGCCGCGGTGCAGAAGTTCGCCGTGGACTGGGTTCGCGCCCGGCAGAAATCGAAGCTCGAATGACGGTAGAGGGAAGGAGATAGAAGATGAAGCGGCTGATCGGAATTTGTATCTTCCCGTCGCTGGCTTTCTGTCTGGTGGCCTGCGCCATGCCGCCGCCACAGGAGTCCGCTCAGGTGGAGCAGGTGATGAAGGCGCAGCTCGCGGCCGCAGCGCCCTCGAAAGACGCGGCGCCCGCGATGAGCGGCGCCGAAGCCGAGCGGATTTACAGGAACTATCTCGACGGGATCGGAAAGCCGCTGGAACCGCGCAACGGTGACAGCATGGCTCAACCCTGACGAGGGAGCCGCGACAGCGGAGCGCACCAATGGCATTTCGCTTCACTCACACAAACCGAAGAATGAGCACAATAGCTCACACGGAATGGGAGTAGCCTGAGGGAGGACATGCAAGAGAGAGGATGTGCCGCTGCACAAGGGCCTTGGCCCTATAGCCAAATGGAGGAGAGCAGTGTTTACGTCGAACTTGAAATCCGTTGCAAAGCAGTTTTTCGCGGACGAGAGCGGTATTTCCGCCGTTGAGTACGGTCTGCTTGCCGCCGGTATCGTGGTCGGCCTCTGGGCGATCGTCGGCGGGACTGGAGGGATCGGTTCGAGCCTCAAAAGCGTCTTCACGTCGGTGAAGACCGATCTCGCATCGGCCGCACCGGGGACGCCCTGATGTGGCTCCGGATCGGGACCTCATGACACGAGACCTCGACAGGACGGTGATCGGTGCGCGCGGTATCCTTGCGCGCACCGCGCATCGCGCTCTGGCCGATCGGCGGGGCACGGCTGCGATCGAGTTTGCGATCGTCGCGGCCGTCTTCCTGATGATCCTCTTTGGCATAGTCTCTCTCGGCTTTCAGTTCGCGACGCGCATCGCGCTGAGCTATGCGGTGGCCGAGGGCGGGCGCGCAGCGGTCGGCGGGATCACCGATGCGGAACGGTCGACGCTTGCGACCTCCGCGATCACCTATGCGCTCAATGCCTATGCGCCGCTCGTCGATCCGGCGCGGGCGACTGTCTCCGTCACCAATATTGGCACGACCGGCGCGGGCAGGGTGATCCGGATCAGCATCGCCTATTCCGACCGGCGATTTTCAAACCTGCCTTTCGTTCCCGACTTCACCGACATGCCGCCTATCTCGACGACATTCATCGTTCGGGATCCGGCAGGATGAGGCGGCGGATGGTCGAAACGGTGTCAGCCGGGCAACGGCAAGCGATGGAGGGCGACAGCGAGCGATCACCGCAGGTCGATCGCGCATTCGTCGAGATCGCGCTTCGTATCTCGGGCATCGACGATGCCATGGAGCTACGACAGGCGCTCGCGGAAGTCGCCGGTCTCCTTTCCGCTTTCGACCATGGAACGATCTACGCGCTTTGCGAAGTGAGCGCCGAGCCGAGCGTGCGCCCCGTTATCGCCTGGCAGGCGGGAGGCGAGACATTCGGCCTTGCGGAGGATGGGAACTTCGCGGCCTGGTTCGCTCGCGCGCGGCAAAATCCGGGAGAGCTGGAGCCGCTGAGCGGCGGGCGCGGAGCAGGGCTTCTGTGGAAGGTTGCTTCCAGTGCGGGCTGGGAGAGCCATGCCGGGCTCTTCGTTTCGGGAGAGCCGCCTTCGGACGAAAAGGCGGAGAGGCTGCGCGCCATCGTGAAACTCGTTGCTCTCGCGCTCGGCCGCGTCGCGCGTGGTCGCTTCGAGAAGTTGAGGCAGCGCCGCCTCGTCGAGAGCAATCAGGATGCCTTGTCCTGGCTCGAGCTCGGTGTCGATATCGTCTGGGAGGCGACGAGCGCCGGCGTGATCCGCTGTCGCCGCATCTTCAATAGGAGAAGCGATATCGCCACCGCGATCGAGGGCAGAAATCTCGATTCCGTGATCGTGGGCGCGGGCGGCAGAAATCTTTTCGATCTCCTGTGCGCGGAAGGGCGCGTCGCTCGCCTGAGCGCGAGGTTCGACGCCGTGCCCGCCATCGAGGGTCAGAGATTTCATGTCTCGGGCTTGAGGCGGGAGGCGGATAGTGCGCATGACCATGCCTTTGTTGGTACGCTGAGTTGCCTTCACATGCGGGCCTCGTCAGGCTTTGCGGATGAAGCGGCGACGGCGCTGACGCAGGTTCGCGCATCGCGCGCGCGAGGAGCAGATGCGCATCGAGGCCGAGGCCATGCTCGAAGGCTTGCGCCTCCTGCTCGCGGGCTCGACATCGCGCGAGAAGCTGGCCCGGCTGACGGCGCTGCTTGCGGAAGGGATCAGGGCCAGCGACGCCATGATCATCGAGGCAGGGTTCGACGGGCTGCTGCGTATTCTCGCGCCTTTCCGTTCGACGCTTGATGCGTCCTATGCGCCGATTGCAAGAACCTTGGCGCGTGATCTCGCCGAAACCTCGTTGAAGCTTTACGGCGGCGAGGAGGAGATGGGCGAGGTGATCCGCTATCGCTTGGGGATGGAGGGCGAGAATTACCTGGCTCTCGCCCTGCCGCTCAGGTCGCAATCGGCCTATTTCCTCTGCGCCTCGCGCGGCGATTTCGGCCCCGCCGCCATTTCCTTCGCCGAGCGTTCCGGCCTCCTGTTACGGCAGGCTCTTCTGCTTCGCGAGGAACAGGCCCAGCTTGCGCAAACCGCGAAGATGGCGGCCCTCGGCCAGATGTCGGCGAGCATCGCCCATGAACTCAAGCAGCCGCTCAACACCATCTCGCTCGCCACGCAGAACCTCGAAGCGCTTCTCGACCTGCCGAACTTCACGCCCGCCATGGCGGAAGCGAAGATCGCGCGCGTTCTCGCGCAGGTCGAGCGCGCATCGAATGTGATAGATCGCATGCGCCGCTTTGGCCGCAAGAGCATCGGCGACAACGAGCCGGTCGAGTTGCTCGAAATGACCGAGGGCGTCGTGGCGATGATCCGCCATGTGACGGACCACGCAGGCGTTGAAATAACCTTCGATATAGCGCCCGGCCTCTCCGTCGAGGCGGATCGTCTCCAGATCGAGCAGGTTCTTGCCAATCTCATCCAGAATGCGGTCGACGCCATTTCGGGTGTCGGCGCCGAAGGACAGGACGCTGATGGAGAGCGCGCCATCCGCATTGCGGCCATGGAGGCTGATGACGGCATGATGGTCGAATTGCGCGTCGAGGATAGCGGGCCCGGCTTCCCGCCCGGGATCATCGAGCGTGTGCTCGAACCCTTCTTCACCACGAAGCCGGCGGAGCAGGGCACGGGGCTCGGGCTTGCCATATGCGATGCGATCGTGCGTGAAAGCGGCGGCCGGCTGATGCTCGGCAATCACGCGCGCGGTGGCTTCGTCTCGCTTTGCCTGCCGCGCGCGGCGGAAGATCGCGCCGTCACGTCTCGGACGGAAAGCCTGTAAAGAGATATCCCTTGCCGCGGATCGTCTTGATCACCATCGGATGATCGGGATTGGGCTCGAGCTTGCGGCGCAGTTTGACGACGATGCTGTCGAGGCTGCGATCATAGGGCTGCCACTGCCTGTTGAAGACGCGGCGGCAGAGATCTTCCCGCGTTTGCGGCCGGCCTTCATGGGCCACGAGTTCGATGAGGAGGTCGCATTCCGCGGTCGTGAGGGGGACCAGCTCGCCTTCCGGCGACAGGAGGTTCCGCCGCACGGGATCGAAGTGCCAGGAATTGCCGTCGCTGCCCTCGGCCTTCGGGGCATTGGCCTTCTGTGCATTGGGGCCCGATCCGCCCGAGCGGCGCAGAAGCGCGCGGATGCGCGCGAGAAGTTCGCGCAGATTGACCGGCTTCACGATGTAGTCGTCGGCGCCAAGCTCTAGCCCGACGACCTTGTCCGTCGTTTCGCCATGGGCCGTGACCATGATGCATGGCGTCGAATGGGTCTGCCTGATCTCGCGCAGAAGGTCGAAGCCATTATCCTTGCCGAGCCAGAGATCGAGCACGATGAGGCTGAAGCGGTGCTGCGCGCAAGCCGCAAGCGCGGAGCGCGCGTCATGCGCTTCCGAAATCGCAAAGCCGTGTGCCGACAGATATTCCCGCAACTCGCTGCGGATCTCGGGGTCGTCATCCACGAGCAGGAGCGAGGCGGTGCTTTCCATCGGACCTTCGCCGGTGCCGATTGATGCGCTTGATGGAAACATGGCCCCTTCCTCCCTCATGACGTGCTGGCCTGATCGATCGCGGTAAACGGAAACGCTCTGACGCAACGCGCCGGTGCCATCGTTTCTGTGTCCAGATGCAGCCGGCCTGAAAAAAGAAGTCGAGATCATGCTACGCCCCCTATCATTAAGAAAATTCTGACCCATGACCAGATGGCGCGTGGATCATCTTCGCGTCGAACGCGGGTCCGGCCAAGGGGCAGCAGGGCCGCTGCCACCAATTGCTACAGATTTCCACAGTCCTTCCCTCCGAATTCGCCCATCTTGAGATTAACGAATGCGTCGAACCGGCAGCATCGGCGTCGAGAGAGGAGGCACGGATCATGAGAGACAAGCCTGTGGCATGTGACGAAGATCTCACGCCGCTGGATGAGAGCCTGAGCGATCTTGGCGATGCGGTTAGGAGCCTGAGCGACACCGAATTGCGCGATCTTCTGGTGGCCTTGCTGTCCGAATGGCGCGACCGCTGCGGCATGGAGCAGGGCTTTACCAACTGAGCCGATGAAGCGCGCGACATGTCTGCCATGCACATTTCATTGTGCCGGCAGGCCCGAGGCTCTTGGCTCGTTCTGGCTCGTTTTCGCATTGGCGTGTGAGCAGGAGTAGCCCCATGCGAGGCTCGTCGTCAGATCGACGCTGGCCGGCAAGTCCCTGATTTGGGGCCTTTGCTGAAGAAGCGCCAGGAAAAGGAGGCGCACCTGCTCCCCGCTGATGCCGTTCGGCGGAAGGCAGAAGGGCGAGGACGTCATTCTCGTCCTCACAAGGCCGTAATGGCCGAGAAAACCCTGAATGTAGGAACCGCAGACAAGCAGGCGCTCGCGCTCCGCCGCGGTTATGCTTCGGGCGTTGGCAGGGTTCGCGCAAACCTGCTCGAGATCGGAGCCTGTCTGAAGGTAGTAGTGCTCGCCGGCCTCCGTCGTTGCGCCGGCCTGTCCCGTAATGAGAAGCGCCATCGCCGCGATTCCGAAAAACATTTGAACTCGCTTCATCGTCCTCTCCCCTTCGTCGTACGTCCGAGCTGGTCATCACCGCATCCCGGCGGGTAAGGGCGACTCTATCAACTTGGCTCAGACAAGTTTTTCGCAATTCGTGCTGTTTTGTGATCGGACGTGAAGCGCTGCGAGCCCGATGTCGCTCGATGACGGCGAGGCCGCTGTCACGATCCGCCGGGGCCGCCGGACATCCGTTTGCGGACGAAACAAATCCCTACCTAAGCCCACACGCCTCTACACCTGAAGTCGTCGGCCTCGGCGTAACGTGCACGCATAGGTTCACCCCGCATCCGGGAGGAGAAGATGCAAGGAATGAAGCGCGTACGAAACGCACTGCTCGCCACCAGCGCCATGGCGCTTCTTGCCGCTTGCGCAAGCGACGGAGCAGGAACGGCCGGCGGCGGCGGCAATGCGGGTCCGCTCGCCTCGGTGCCCCAGCTCGGCGTGACTGGCAGCGGAGGAGGGACGGAGGCGACCGGCCTTGCCGCGCTCACCGACCCCATTCTGGGAACGGATGGCGTGCTCGGCGGTGGAAGCGACGGGCTCGTTGGCGGCCAGGTTCCCGCCGATCAGCTCACGCCGCTGTCGAGCCAGTTGCAGCCCGTGGCGGATCAGGTGGCGGGCGCGCTCCCACTTGATATGGTCACCGGGCAGATCCCCGCTCTGGGCGTCGACGGGAGTGGCGGCCTC
>WBZO01001677.1_pt2 | contig 11570 bp, 8 predicted proteins | sample 5204261 | NCBI WGS metagenome assembly WBZO01 (sample SAMN12412400, study PRJNA552823) | activated sludge metagenome | isolation source: activated sludge from anammox sidestream of wastewater treatment plant... | place: USA: North Carolina | collected 2017-09 | reverse complement strand
GGCATTGTCCCTGGTCCTCAGCCCATCCCGTGGCTTGAAGAGGACGAAGAGGTCAGCTAGCCCTGCCAGTCATGCGAGCCGGTGGATGACCGGCTCGCCTCGTTCCCCGCATTCTCGCAAGACCCCACGTCACAACACGGAAGAGGTTCGCACGACCAGGTCGGTCCCGCCTGTCGGGGTGTCGTGTGTCCTGCCGCCGCCGCAGGACAGCTCGGCAACGGACGAGCCAGCGTGGCTACTGAGCCCGTAGCAGCAGTACCGGGATCTTCACCAGGTGCCGCACCTTGCTGACTGTGGTGCCGAACAGCACATCCTGGATGAAGCGATGTCCGTGCGTGGACATCGCAATCAGGTCGACGTGCCCCTGGTCCGCGATGCGGATCAGTTCGTCGGCCGGGTCGCCCTTGGCGAGCTGCACCTCCACGACCAGCCCTTCGGCGGCCAGTTCCGCGCGCGTGCGTTCGAGGTACGCGCGATCCTCGCGCATCTCCTCCGACTCGCGCAGGTTCAGGTGATCGAAGTGGCGCGCCGCCCAGCCGTCGGCGACGTGCACCAGCAGCAGTTCCGCGCCGGTGAGGCGGGCCAGATCCCGCGCGTGCACGAGAATCGTGGCGTCGGCGGCCGAGTGTTCGAGGGCGACGAGGATGCGGCGGTACATCGGCTGGAGATTCTACATGCCCACGAACGTCTGGTAGAGCAGCCAGACGTTCAGGGCGGCAATGACCACGGCGATCGTCCAGGCGAGGGCCTTCACCCAGGGCGGGTTCACGAACTCGCCCATCTTCGAGCGGTCGCTCGTGAAGGACACGAGCGGAAACACAGCGAACGGCAGCTGCAGGCTGAGAATCACCTGGCTCAGGATGAGGAGCGGACCGGTGCCCCGCTCGCCATAGAGCGCCGTGACGATCACGGCGGGGATGATCGCGATGAGCCGGGTGATGAGCCGCCGCAGCCACGGACGCAGGCGGAGGTTGATGAACCCCTCCATCACGATCTGACCTGCCAGCGTGCCCGTGAGTGTCGCGTTCTGCCCCGAGCAGAGCAGCGCCACCGCGAAGAGGATGCTCGCCATGGTTGTGCCGAGCAGCGGCGAGAGCAGCTGGTAGGCGTCCGAGATGTCGGCCACGTCCTGGTGCCCGGTGCCGTGGAAGGTGGCGGCGGCCATGACGAGGATCGCGGCGTTGATGAAGAGGGCCGACATCAGCGCGACCGCCGAGTCGATCGATGCGAAGCGGATCGCCTCGGCCTTGCTCTCCGGCGTGTCCAGGTACTTCCGTGTCTGGACGATCGAGCTGTGCAGGTAGAGGTTGTGCGGCATCACGGTCGCACCCAGGATGCCGATGGCGATGTACAGCATCTCCGGATTGGTGAGCACCTCCGTGCGCGGGATGAACCCGCGGGCCACCTCCACCACGTCAGGCCTCGAGAGGTACATCTCCACGGCGAACGAGCCGGCAATCGCGAGGATCAGCCCGATGACGAGCGCCTCCACGTAACGGAAGCCCCTGTGTTGCAGGTAGAGGACGATGAGCACGTCGAGGGCGGTGAGGCAGACACCCCAGATGAGCGGCAGGCCGAAGAGCAGGTTGAGGGCGATGGCCGCGCCCACCACCTCGGCCAGGTCGCATGCGGCGATGGCGATCTCGCAGAGGATCCACAGCACGACGGTCGTGTTCCGCGAGTAGCTGTCCCTGCAGGCCTGCGCGAGGTCGCGCCCGCTCGCGATGCCCAGCCTGGCCGCCAGCGACTGGAGCAGGATGGCCATCAGGTTGGAGATCATGATCACGCTGAGGAGCGTGTAGCCGAACCGCGCGCCACCCGCGATGTCGGTGGCCCAGTTGCCCGGGTCCATGTAGCCGACGGCGACGAGGTAGCCAGGCCCCGCGAACGCCATCAGCTTGCGCCAGAAGCCGGCGCCGTGCGGAACGGGGACGGAGCCGTGCACCTCCGGGAGACTCGGCATCGGCGGACTGCTGCGCCATCCGGACGAGGCAGCGGCGGGCTTGGGTGAGTCCGGCAACATTTTGATTGTTCAAAATGTAAGGGCTGTATCCGGCAAAGTCAACGGGCGTCTGCACGGAATCTGCGGTTGGGCTTGCGCCGACGGTGTGGGCAACCCGGGTAGTCTCGACCCGTGTGAGTAGTAACTACTCGGTTCCGAGCGATGGGCCACGGCGGTTCTGGCCAGATTTCAGGCGTCCGCGCGGGGCAGCGGCTGGCATCGCACGTGATGGGCCGGGAGCATGGCTCACGTGTTTGCCGGGCACCCGGCCCGGTCGTTCCTGATCGACGATGCGGCGGCGCTGCTCGGCGTGTCGAGACGGACCATCTACTACTGGATCAGGCGCGGGCGGCTCACCACGGTGCGGACGCGTGGTGGATCGCAGCGGGTGCTGCTCGGGGAAGGCGTCGCCCTACACGCCGAGCCGCTGCCGCTTCAGGTAGAGCCCCTTCCTGGAGATGCCGAGGGCGCGCGCGGCTGAATCCACCCGGCCGTCGTGGCGGGCCAGGGCCCGTCCAATCATCTCGCGTTCGAGCCAGGCTACGGCCGATGGCAGGTCGCCATCAAGGCGGACCGGGAGTTCGGCGTCGGACCGAGGCCTGATGTCTGCGTGGCGTGCGCCCCGCATGCCGGGCGAGAGCGACGCGAGCGTCAGTTCGCCGTCCGGATCGGTGGTGGCCACCATCCGGCTGATCTCGTTGCTCAGTTGCCGGATGTTGCCGGGCCAGTCGCACAGCCGCAGGTGTTCCATCAGGTCGTCGGCGATCCGCACGTGCCCCTTCCGCATCTCGTGCGACCACTTCAGCGCGAAGAACTGCGCCAGCGGTGCAATCTCGTCGCGGCGTTCGCGCAGCGGCGGCAGCTCGATCGGGAAGACGTGCAGGCGGTAGTACAGGTCTTCGCGGAAGCGGCCCTGGTCGACCATGGCGCGCAGGTTGGCGTTGGTGGCGGCGATGATGCGGACGTTCACGCGCGTGGGCGCCGCTTCACCGAGCGGGTGTACTTCGCTCGACTCGAGGAAGCGCAGCAGCTTCGGCTGGAGGTCGAGCGCCAGGTCACCGATCTCGTCGAGGAAGAGCGTGCCGTCCTTCGCCGCGCGGATCAGGCCGGGATTGTCGCGGTCGGCCCCCGTGAAGGCCCCGCGCCGATAGCCGAACAGGTGGCTCTCGAGCAGTTCACGGGGGACTGCCGTGCAGTTGAAGGGGACAAAGGGCCGTGCCGACCGCTGTGAGTACCGGTGGATGGCGCGCGCGAGCACCTCCTTGCCTGTGCCGCTCTCGCCGGTGATCACGACCGTGATGTCCGTATCCGCGATTTTCCGCACGGCGAGCAGCGCCTCCCGCATCCGTCCCGCTGCCACGGAGTCGTCGTCTTCGGCGGGGAGCTCCTCGGTCGGCCAGAGCGTGAGGGTCTCTTCCCGGGCGATGCGTGCCCGCTCGATCTCGTGGCTGGTGAGGACGAGGAAGTCGAGCAGGCTCACCGTGGTCCGCGACTCGAGGTCGGGGTGGGGAACAACCTCCAGCTCCACCGTGCGGGTGCCGCTCGCACCAACCCGGAACGTCCGCACCTCGTCCGCCGCGCGGATGGTGCCGAAGCCGGTCATCTGGCTGGACGACCCGTCTGTCCCGCGCAGGATCACGTGGGCAGCGACGGCGTGGCCGGAGCCTTCCAGGGCCGCGAGCAGTTCGGTTGCCACCAGTTCGGGCCGACGGGCGTGCATGAGGACGGCGGCGAGGTCCTGCAGGCCATTGCCGGTCGTGCGCGGCCGATCCGTGTGGGGCTCGCCGCGCCTGGCGGTGAGCGCGGTCCACTTCTGCCACACCTCCTGTTCGGCCTGGCGGTTCGAGATGGAGGCACAGAGCCGGAGCGCCCGATCGCGGTGCCGCAGGGCTGCTGCTCCGTCGCCGCTCGCGAGCAGCCGCGCCGCAAGCGCCCGTTCGTACCGGATAGAGGCATCGGGTGTCAGCTGCCGTGGCACCGGGATGTCGACCGTCCGGGGGAGGTCGCCGGCCAGGCAGCACGACTCCTCGGCCAGGTGCCGCACCGCGTCCTCGAGCACCGTGTCGCCGCAGCGGGCCGCGAGGGCCGAGGCCTCGTCGAAGAACGCGGCGGCCTCGCCGTGGCGCCCCTGCCGTACCAGGAGTTCGGCCTTGGTGAGCAGTGAGTGCCGATGGATGTAGCGGCCGCTTCGTGCCGACTGCCGATCGCAGATCGTGGTGGAGGCCAGCAGCGCCTCACTGACGTCCAGGCGGTTCTGCGCCATGTGGACCCGGGCGATGGAGTCGCGGATCCCCAGCGACAGCTCGCCGTCGGGTGGCGTGGTGGTCAGCGCCTCGTGCAGGAGTTCGAGGGCACGGTCGAATTCGCCCCTGGAGTAGTGCAGGCGTCCCAGGTTCGCCAGCGCGCTCCTGATGACGGCGGCGGCGCCGCTCTGCCGTCCGAGCGCCAGCGCGCGCGTGCCGTGGTCCATGGCACCGGGCATGTCTCCCTGGAGGATGGCCAGTGCGAGGGCCGTGGTTTCGGCCCAGCCGCTCAGCCAGACATTCGGATAGCGCTGGAGGAGGCTCTGCGCCAGCCGCACGTGCTGGGCGCTCTTCGAGAGGAGTCCGTGCTTGCCGTCGGCGTCGGCCACCACGAGGTGGACCGCGGCGGTCAGGGCGGGGTCGCCGGCACAGCCGACGTTACGGCGGAGACTGGCCATCAGTGCACGGCACGATTGCGACCCGTCGCGGTCGGCTCGCAGCGCCAGCATCCGGAGCTGCGTCCACGCGATCTGCTGCACGTCCTCCGCCCGTTCAGCCAGTACGAGCGCCTTCTGCAGCAGCGCGAGCTCCGACTCCGGATCGCCGCTGGCGCCGGCCACGCGCGACAGCACGAGTTCGGCGGCAGACCGCTGCAGATCGGACGTCAGTCGCGATCGGAGGATGTGGTGGGCCGACTGCCTGGCCCCATCGAGGTCGCCGGTGAGTTCGCTGACGCGTGCCTTCAGCAGGACCGTGGTGGTGTCGGTCCGCACCAGTGGAATGGACTGCAGGAGTTGCCTGCACTGCGCGAACTGTCCTTCCGCGAAGAGTTCCCGCACCCGCGTGACTGTATCCAAGGGGCTACCTCCAGCTCGACTGCCGGAGATTCTCTGCACAAGCAGGCCTGTTGTGAACCCCGTATCTAGCCGGGGGGCCATTTAGTGTGCAAGTGGGCAGGAACGGAGCGCGGCGCGATGCGCGCCCACGCTCCAGCCGTTCAGACGGCCCGCGCTGGCGGTCCAAACGTGTGTGACGACGGTCCTAGGTGCTCGTGCGGCGAACGCTTTCGGCGCGCGGGCCCTTCGGACCCTCGCCGATCTCGAACTCCACCGTGTCGCCTTCGCGCAGGTCGTTGATGCCTTCCCCGTAGATGGCGCTCTGGTGGAAGAAGTACTCCTTCCCCTGGGCGTCCTTGATGAAGCCGAAGCCCTTGTCCGTGCGTAGCGATCGAATTGTTCCTGTTGCCATGCTGTCTCCTTCGTGCGAATCGTGGACGCCGTGCCCGGCCTCGATCCGGCGTATTCACCTGCCCGGCAAGCCAGCGCCGATCGACCCGCAGTCGGCCAGAGTCGCCCCGTGCTGTGGTCGCCGATGGAGTGGGGGTGTTGGGTGAATGTCCGGAAGCCGCGAGGCAACGCGGCGGCATGATTGGTGCGGAAGAGAGGATTTGAACCTCCACTGGGTTGCCCCAACTAGCTCCTGAGGCTAGCGCGTCTGCCGTTCCGCCACTTCCGCACAGTGGTGTGAATCTCGCGGGCAGGAAGCGTCAGTATACCGCATCGCCCGTCGGGATCGAAGCCCTTCCTTCACGTGCGCCGGTCGGGCAGACCCCGGCGTCTATACTCACGTATGGTCAAGCGCGGACTCACCCTCGTGCTCGCGGGCATCGGCGCGCTGGTCGTGCTGACGTTCATCGCCTTCATCACGATCTTCGCGCTCGTCGGCCGCACGCCGGCCGTCCCCTCGAACGCCATGCTCGTGCTCGAGCTCGGTGGCGACCTCACCGAGAACGCCCCCGCCGACATCGTCTCGTACGTGCAAGGGGCGCGGACCCCGACGGTCCGGTCCGTGGTCGACACCCTGCACAAGGCGAAGGCCGACACCCGCGTCGCCGCCCTGCTGCTCAAGCCCACCGGGTTCACCTCCCCCTACTGGGGCAAGGTGCAGGAACTGCGCGACGCCGTCCTGGACTTCAAGACCTCCGGCAAGCCGGTCTATGCCTACCTGGAGTATGCCGACGAACGGAATTACTACCTGGCCACCGCGGCCGACCGCATCTTCCTGATGCCCTCCGCGCCGCTCGACCTGAAGGGGCTGGCGACCTACGCCCTCTTCCTGCGCGGCACGTTCGACAAGATCGGCGTCGTCCCCGACATGCACCACATCGGCGCCTACAAGACCGCGGTCAATACCTATACCGAGAAGACCTACACCGCGGCACACAAGGAGATGGACGAGTCGCTCAACCGCGACCTCTTCGAGCAGATCGTCCAGGCGATTGCCCAGACGCGCCGCAAGTCGGACGCCGACGTCCGCCGCCTCGTGGACGAGGGCCCCTTCCTGCCGGCCGACGCCCTGAATGCCGGCCTCGTCGATGCACTGGCGTACGAAGACCAGGCCGCAGACAGCCTGAGGAAGACCGGCAAGGGCGCCCTCGCCACGCTGCGCGGGGCCGACTACGCACGGGTGCCGGCCGCCTCGCTCGGGCTCGGAGGCGGCTCACGCATCGCCGTCATCTACGCCTCCGGCGCCATCGTCGGCGGCCGCGGCGGGTTCGACCCGCTCAACGGGGAGACGGCCGGATCGGCCACCCTGATCGAGGCGATCCGTGCCGCCCGGCACGACGCCGGCGTGAAGGCCATCATCCTGCGGGTGGACAGTCCCGGCGGGTCGGCCACGGCCAGCGACGCCATCTGGCGTGAGCTGGTGCTCGCACGCGACGAGAAGCCGGAGCGCCCGCTCATTGTCTCGATGTCCGACCTCGCGGCCTCCGGCGGCTACTACATCGCCATGCCGGGGCAGGTGATCGTGGCGCAGCCGTCCACCCTCACGGGGTCGATCGGCATCTTCGGAGGCAAGCTGGTGACCGGCGGCGTGTACGAGAAGCTCGGGGCCAACATCGAGTCGACCAGCATCGGCCGCAATGCGGAAATGGAGTCGCCCATCCGGCCGTTCAACGACTCGGAGCGCGAGAAAATCGAGGCCCAGCTCCGCGCCTTCTACACCGAGTTCGTGCGTCGTGCGGCCGAGTCGCGGAAGATGAGTCCGGAGCAGCTCGAGACGCTGGCCCAGGGGCGGGTGTGGACCGGACAGCAGGCGAAGGCCAATGGCCTGGTCGATGAGCTCGGAGGGCTTGATCGCGCGGTGGCCATCGCGAAGGAGCGCGCGAAGATTGCGGCTGACGCCCGTGTGGAGCTGGTGGCCTATCCGCGCGCCAAGGGCTTCGTGGAACTGCTGTCGGAGCGCGTCTCTGGTGCGAGTGAGGCTGCGGTCAGCAACTGGATGAGCGCCAACCTCTCTCCCGAGGAACTCGGCACGCTCCGCGCGCTCCGCGGCACCACCGCCCTCTATCGCCGGGGCGAGGCACTCGCGCTGATGCCGTTTGTGTTCGTCCGCTGACGGGATGAGTGCTGGCGTCTCCAGATGCCCACTCTCCACGAAAGTGGGTCCTCGGATCTACGCCACGCCAGAGGGTCGCCTCGCTCTCGCCCTTCTCCTCTTTTGGAGTGCACCCGCCGGATCGTACGGTCGTGGGAGCGCGGTGGCGGGACGACTGCGCCACGGTTCGCCTGTGGCGAGATTCAAAACACGAAGGGCGCGGGAGTAACCCCGCGCCCTTGTCGTGAGACAGTGCAACTGCCAAGCGCCTATGGCCTAGCGCCAACAGGCTGCAAGGCGGTTCGTTCTTCTAACCGACCACCCGAGCCAGGGCCTCGCGATTGACCTCGATCTTCATCTTCTGCTTGGCCTTGACCATGTAGGAGCTGAAGAACCGGTTCCGGCGGTCATCGAGTACTTCCTTGCGGAAGGTGTCGCGGTTCGACCCGAAGTCCGAGTCGGACGTTTCGGCCTTGTCCACTACGCGGACGATGGCGGCGCCCGTGGTGGTGCTGAGCACGTCGCTCACGCCGCCCTGGGGCAGCTTGAATGCCTCAGCCATGATCTCGGGCGCGGCGCCCAGGTCCGGAATCGGGGCGTCCTGCGTGATGAACTCCGTGGTGGTCGCCTCGAAGCCGGCGGCCTTCACCGCCTTGTCGAAGTCGGGCGCGCCCTTCACCTTGGCGGCCACTTCCGCCGCCTTGGCCTTGGCGAACTCCAGCGCCTTCTGCTTGATGACGGCGTCCTGCACCTTGTCCTTCACCTCTTCGAGCTTCGGGAGGTAGGAGTCCTGCTTGCCGGTCACCGTCTGGATGACGAAGCCGCGTCCCGTCCGCAGGGCGGGCGACACCTCGCCGTCGGCCATGGTGAAGGCGCGGGCGGTCATCTCGGGCGCGGCACCCACGCCCAGGATCGGTTCGTCCCGCGCGAAGAACCCGGTCTCCTGCACGGTCAGGCCGTTGGCCTTGGCTGCCGTCTCGAGGTCGGCCGCCGTCTTGATCTGGGTCTCGAGCTTGCCGGCGAGGCTCGTGGCCTCGGCCTGGGCCTTGTCGGACTGAATCTGCTCGGTGAGCTGGGCCTTCACTTCGTCGATCGGGCGGGTGGTACCCGCCTTCTTGTCGGTCAGCTTGATGATGTGGAAACCGAACTGCGTCTTCACGAGGTCGCTGATCTGACCAGGCTCCATCGCGAACGCCGCGGCATCGAACTCCGGCACCATGCGGCCCCGGCCGAAGTAGTCGAGGTCGCCGCCGTTCTGCGCATTCGATTCGTCTTCCGAGTACTTCTTCGCCAGTTCAGCGAAGTCCGCCCCGCCCTTGGCCTCCTTCAGCACCTCTTCGGCCCTGGCGCGGACCGCTGCCTCGTCCTTGCCCTCGGTCTTCAGGAGGATGTGGCTGGCGCGCACCTGCTCGGGCGTCTGGTACTGCTGGATGTTCTCGTTGTAGGCACGGGTCAGGTCGGCGGGTGTGACGTTCACCTTCGCGCGGATCGCGTCGATGTCCACCAGCACGTACTTGACCTTCCGCTTCTCGGGAATGCGGAACTCTTCCTTGTGCCCGTCGAAGTAGGCGGAGACGTCGGCATCGCTGGCGGAGACGTCGGGACGGAAGCTGTCGGCGTTGAACGTGATGACGGCCAGCTTCACCTTGTCGTTGCGTCGGCGGTACTCGGCCTGGAGTTCCTTGTCGGACACCGCCATCCAGTCGGTGACCGATGCGCGCAGCTTCTCGAGGAGAAGCGAGCGGCGCACGCCCTCCTCGAACTGCGCCGTCGTCATCGGCGGGTTCTGGGACATCAGGATCTGCTGATAGCGCGCCTGGCCGATGAAGGTGCCGTTCTCCATGAAGCCCGGGATGGCGTAGATGCGTTGCGCCACCTCGACGTCGGACACCGACAGCCCGAGGCGCGCGGCCTCGGCCGCCGCCGCCCGCTCGTCCACCAGCTGCTGCAGGATCTGCTGGTCGATGCCGAGCTGCTTCAGCAGCTGATCGCTCATCTGCCCGCCGTAGGCCGACCGGTAAGCCTGCATCTGGGCCTGATAGGTACGCAGGAATTCATCCGAGCGGATCTCCTCGCCGTTCACGACGGCGACCGTGTCGGACGCCACCGCACCGGTGCCGGTGCTCTGCAGGAAATCGGGGATGTAGAACAGGACAAACGACAGGCAAACGAGCGCCAGACTCCACTTGAGCCAGTTACTGTGCCGGCGCATCCGGTCGAGCATGGTCATTCGGGGTTCCTCGGAAACGCTCATGGTATGCCAGTACGATCCGGCATGGCAAGGGTCAGGAGCCAAACGCTGTGGTATATTTGCCGTGAATAGAAGAACTTAGCGTCCGGCACCCGCCTGGCGCTGCGACTGGATGTCTTCAGCAGGTCGAGCGACGGGAGTGCCCATGAAACGGTCGCGGGCGGGGGCGGCACGCCCCTCCCTTCGCGTGTACGACCGCCGAACCCTCGCCGCCCGCCTCCGCGCCGACCAGCGCGCCACGGCCGCCCGGCTGAACCACCGCGACACCCTCATCGACCTGATTCAGGCCCTGCAGGCCACGCTCGAGCCAGACCAGGTGGCCGCCGCCATCGTCGAGCGGTTCGCGCGATGGATTCCCGCGTCGTGCTGGGCCCTCGTGTCGGCAGACCTCGAAGGGCAGCTGTTCGTCCTCGCCGACTCCGGACTGGGCCCCGAGCACGGTCCCGCGCTGTACGCCGTCGCCGGCTGGGTGATGCGGCACGACCAGCCGCTCATGGCGGGACGCCTCGCCGGCGACACGCGGGTGGAGAGCGATCAGGACCTGGCCTCCCTGGCTCTTCCGCTTCGGGGTCGGGAGCGGGTGGTGGGTGCGGTCGTCGCGCTCGACGCCGCTGCCTCGAACGTTGTCCCGACCCTCGGCGTGGCGCTGCAGCGTGCCCTCGACCAGGTGCTCGGGCCGGCCGGCCTGGCGCTCGATACGTCCCTGCTCCTGAAGCGCACCGAGGCGCTCTCGGTCACCGACGACCTGACGCGGCTGTACAACGCGCGCTACCTGAACATCGCCCTTCGACGCGAGACCCGGCTCGCCGCGCGAAATTCCCGACCGCTTTCCCTGCTATTCATCGATCTCGACGGGTTCAAATCGATCAACGATAGCCATGGGCACCTCGCGGGCAGCCGGGCGCTGGTGGAAGCCGGCGCGGTCATTCGCGGCAGCGCCCGGGAGACGGACATCGTCGCCCGCTTCGGCGGCGACGAATTCGCGCTGATCCTCCCGGATACCGGGTCGCACGGTGCGCTCCAGGTTGCCGAGCGCATCCGCGACCGGATCGCGCGGCATGCGTTCCTGGCCGGCGACGGCCTCAACATTCACCTTACGGCGTCGGTCGGGGTGGCCACTCTTCCGGACGTGGCCGCCGCCGCTGACGAACTGGTGCAGGCGGCGGACGCCGCGATGTACCGGGTCAAAGATCGCGGGAAGAACGGTATCCAGGCCGCGGCCTCCGGCCGATAACTTAGGGCGGCCGGTTCGTCCCGAAGGAGTTAGCAGTTTGAGTCTTCGTTCGATGCTCTCGTTGTTCTCGAGTGACCTGGCGATTGACCTGGGCACGGCCAATACCTGCGTCTACGCACGCGGAAAGGGCATCGTGGTCAACGAGCCCTCCATCGTCGCCATCAACAAGGTGAACGGCCGGGTCGAGGCCGTGGGGAAGGACGCGAAGGACATGCTCGGCCGCACGCCGGGCAACATCGTCGCGATCAAGCCCATGAAGGACGGCGTCATCGCCGACTTCGAGGTCACCGAGAAGATGCTGACCTACTTCATCAAGAAGGCGCACAACCGGAACGTCTGGGTGCGGCCCCGCATCGTCATCGGCGTGCCGAGCGAGATCACCCAGGTCGAGAAGCGCGCCGTGAAGGACAGCGCCTACCGCGCCAAGGCCTCCGAGGTGCACCTGGTCGAGGAGGCCATGGC
>WBZO01006307.1_pt1 | contig 11573 bp, 9 predicted proteins | sample 5204261 | NCBI WGS metagenome assembly WBZO01 (sample SAMN12412400, study PRJNA552823) | activated sludge metagenome | isolation source: activated sludge from anammox sidestream of wastewater treatment plant... | place: USA: North Carolina | collected 2017-09 | reverse complement strand
ACTAAGGTAATACCTGAGTCACTTAAATACGGTAAAGCACATTTTAATGCATGTCCAGTTCCAAGCTGCTGATCCTGATGTGCCCATTCAATTTTACTACCATAAACAGGCATGAGTACATTTTGTACCTGATCACCGCCATGCCCGTAAACTACTATCAATTTTTCTGGGTTAAGCTCTAAGGCAGTATCAATAACGTGCTGCAACATCGGCTTAGTACTAACAGGATGCAACACCTTTGGCAATGACGAATTCATTCGTTTACCCTGCCCGGCTGCCAGAATAACAACATTTACAGCTTGCATCATTTTTGATTTAATTCCATATACAAAAATCCTTGCTAATTTTAGAACTTTGGTAATTATTATACCTGATTAATACCAAACTTCCAGCGGCTTTTTCCATTTTCGCCAAGAAGAATACTGATTTCATCAAGACTAGCATAACTAAGATTGTTAATTTTATATTCCTCACCCAAGCGCAAATAACACTGTCCAGATTCATTTTTATAACGTATTTTTAAAGGAATTGTACCTTCAGCTGATAAATTTAAATACTTTTGCAATTGTTGCCAGTTATCAACATTACTTAACTCAAGCTCAAGCAAATTTACCCGACTAGCAATCACTTCATCTAGCTGCAAAACCTGATTCGCATTAACCTTGATTTCATCACGAAATGAATCGTAACTAACTTCTCCAATAACAAAAACCAGCTCATCCATCTTTAATAAATGATTATATTTATCGTATTCCTGATTGAAAATCACAAACTCAAGCTCGCCACTATCATCTTCAATCCGGATAAAACCAATTTTACCACCGCTCTTAGTTGGGCGCGAACCCATATAATTAATTATCCCACCAATTAATACCTTTGGTTTGTGCTTTTCATAACGGGCATTAATAATCTCCTGAATATCTTCATCTTCAAGGTTAAATTTACTTAACGGAACAATCTCAAGCTTTTTGCAAATATCATGATAATCCTGAAATAGACTGCCTGAGAGATAATAACCAATTGCTTGTTTTTCCAAAGTTAACTGGTCTTTGGTGTTAAATGGCGGATACTCATCAAGTTCGATAGTTATTAACTCAGGCTCTTCACCAGCAAACACATCAAAGAGTGAACCTTGATTTTCATTTAAGCGCTCTTGCTCGACAAAATCGATTATCTTACCAAGATTATTAAATAGTTTAGCCCGATTAGCTTCAAGCGCATCAAACGCCCCAGCTTTAATCAGATTCTCAAGTGTCCGTTTATTGATTGCCTTCTTATCCACTCGCCGGCAAAAGTCAATTATGTCTTTATAATCACCATTTTTTTCCCGTTCAGCAACAATGATATCAACTACATTCTGACCAATTCCCTTGATCGCACCCAGTGCATAACGAATTGAACCACCTTCTTCACCCTTTTTTTCATTAACAGGCGTAAAGCGATAGAATGATTTATTAATATCTGGCGGCAATATTTCAAGCTTATTATCAATACAATCCTGATAAAATTCATAAAGCTTATCTGTTTTATCCAGCTCTGAAGACAAGGTTGCCGCCATAAACGATGCAGGATAGTAAGCTTTTAGATATGCAGTATGGTATGAAACAACCGCATAAGCTGCGGTATGCGACTTATTAAATCCATATTCGGCAAACATTGCCATTAGATCGAATAGCCGCTCAGCCAAATCTTGATCATATCCTTTTTTCAGAGCACCTTCGGTAAAAATTGCACGATGCTTTGCCATTTCTTCCGGCTTTTTCTTCCCCATCGCCCGGCGTAATAAATCAGCACCACCCAGCGTATAACCACCAATAGTCTGGGAAATCTGCATTACCTGCTCTTGGTAAACAATCACCCCATAAGTTGGATCAAGACAATCACGTAAGTCTGGGTGAAAATAATCTATCTCAGCTTCACCTTTTTTACGCTTAACAAAATCATCAACCATTCCCGAACCAAGCGGTCCTGGGCGATATAATGCCAGTACTGCAATGATGTCCTCAAAACGGCTGGGCTCAAGTTTTACCAGTAAGCGTTTCATTCCCTGCGACTCTAGCTGGAATATTGCGGTGGTATTTCCAGCTTGCAGAAGCTTATAAACATTTGGATCTTCAAATTCAGAATTGGACAAATGCAAACTTACTCCATGTAGCCTTTGAATATTTTCAACTGCTTCTTGGATAATTGTTAGATTGCGTAAGCCAAGAAAATCAAACTTGACCAAGCCAATGGTTTCAACATCATCCTTATCTAACTGTGAAGTTTGCATCCCATCGGCAACATAGAGCGGGCAAAAATCAGATAATTTACTTGGTGCAATCAAAACACCAGCAGCATGCTTACCAACATTTCGGGTCAAATCTTCAAGCTGTTTAGAGGTTTCCCATAAGCGCAGTAATTCATCATCAGCATTATCAATTTTGGCAGCTAGTTCGGGAAATTCTTTATAAGCATCTTCAAGTGACCAGCTTTTAGCTGGAGTATTTTGGATTAGTTTAGAAATTGAATCACATAGCCCATAAGGTAAGCCTAGCGCCCGCCCAACATCTTTAATTACAGCCTTAGATGACATAGTACCAAATGTTGCTATTTGCGAAACAGCGTCTGCACCATACTTATCCTGCACATACTGAATTACCCGCTCGCGTTTATCTTGACAGAAATCAATATCAAAATCTGGCATTGATACCCGTTCTGGATTAAGAAAGCGCTCAAAAAGAAGGCTATAGCGAAGAGGATCAATATCAGTAATGCCCAAGCTAAAGGCAACTAGAGAACCCGCACCAGAGCCTCGTCCGGGACCAACTGGAACACCATTATTTTTTGCCCAAATAATAAAGTCCGCAACAATCAAGAAATATCCAGCAAAGCCCATCTGAATGATTGTTTCAATCTCACGTTCAAGCCGCTTGGAATAAGTCTCAGCATTTTCTTTACGAATATTCTCGTCTGGAAATAACTCAATAAGCCGCTGCTCTAATCCCTTATACGATAGCGAAGACAGGTATTCATCAAGTGGCTGCCCATCAGGAGTGGCAAAATTTGGCAGAAAATATTTACCTAGGGTTAATTCCAAATTACACTTCTTGGCAATTTCCACACTATTCATAAGCGCAACTGGAATATCCGCAAAAAGTTGATACATTTCTTCAACAGACTTAAAGTATTGATCTTCACTATATTTGGAAATACGTCTTACATCATCAAGAACCTCACCATCAGCGACACATACTCGAACCTCATGCGCCGTATAATCTTCAGGTTTCAGAAATTGAACTGGGTGCGTAGCCACCAGCGGAATCTGTAATTCAGAACTTAGTTTTACAGTACCATTCAAAAGTTCTTCATTATCCAAATGTGAGATCCGCTGTATTTCAAGAAAATAATTATCAGGAAAAAATTCCCGCCATTCTTCTGATTTAGCTAACGCATCTTTATAGCGGTTCTGTTTCAAATACTGCCCAACATCACCATCATGTGCACCAGAAAGCAAGATTACATCATGGCAAGGAACTGATTTCAGCCAAGCTTCCTTAATATAAGGAATATCAAGAATTTTATTCTCAACATAAGAGCGCGTAAGCCATTCGCATATCTGGCGATAACCGGCTAAATTTTTTGCAAGTACCAGTAAGCGATAATTAAATTCGGCGCCTTCAACATTAATCTCACTACCAATTATCGGCTTTATCCCGGCTTCACGACAACTTTTATAAAATTTCACTAAACCAAACATATTCTGCAAATCAGTTATTGCCAAAGCAAGCATATTAAAACTTTTTGCCTGCTTAATAGTTGGCTTAATCCTAAGCGTACTGTCTGTTACTGAAAACTCAGTATGTAATCGTAGATGAACAAAATCACTCATAATATTATCTAATATCTTATATAGTAAAATTTATAAATTGCTGAATTAATTTATCTTTTGCTGCAATTATTTCTTTAGTTGGAATATATTCTGGATGGGTAATTTCACCCCAGATTGGGTTAGGATAATGCTTATCTGCAATAAACCGAGGAATAATATGCCAGTGTACATGTGGCGTAACATTACCTAGACTAGCAACATTTATCTTATCCGGATTATAGACATTCCGGATTATTTTCTCGCTTGCAAGAACAGCTTTAAATAAATTTAAGGCATCTGCATCATTAAGATCAGAAACTTCCTTTACATGTTTATTCAGAACAATCCGAATAAATCCGGGGTAATCAGTTTCCAAATCAATAAATATGATACGATATAAATCACAATTAAATAAAATTGTTCCACCAGTAGTATCACAAAAAAAACAGGGATTCATTGCTTCTCTCACCTAGTTTAAAAGAACGCTATTCTACATTTACCCACAAGAAATGATAAAAGATGCCATTAATGACATCTTTTATCATTTCTATTATCTTCATTAGCGAACATAATGAAAACTTTGTGGTACTTCTTCAGGATCGTCATAAGTTACGTACTCCCAACTATCAGGATGACTCAGTAACTTACGAAGTAGTTTATTATTAACTGCATGCCCGGACTTATAGCCTTCAAAACCACCAATAACCTGATGCCCAATGATATACAGATCCCCAATAGCATCAAGTATTTTGTGACGCACAAACTCGTCATCAAACCGAAGCCCACCCTCATTAAGAATAGCATCGCCATCAAGCACCAGCGCGTTATTCAGATTACCACCAAGCCCTAAACCATTATTCCGCATACTTTCGATATCTCGGACAAAACAGAACGTTCGCGCCCGGCTAATTTCATCTACATAGGACTGCTTGCTAAAATCTATCTCACAGCTATTATTTTCAGGTTTAAATAATGGATGATTACCAAAATCAATACTTAATTTGACCTTATATCCATCAAATGGTGTAAATTTCACCCATTTATCTGGCTCTACCACTTCTATTGGTTCTTTTATTCTAATATACTTTTTTTTTGCATTCTGATCAATAATCTCTGCCTGACTTAGCAGGTACAAAAAAGAATTAGATGAACCATCCATGATTGGGATTTCGGGCGCAGATAATTCAACGATAATATTATCAATCCCATAGCAGGCAAATGCTGACATTAGATGCTCAATAGTCCCAACCCTGACACCACTTTCATCAACCAAAGTAGAAGATAATCTGGTATCATTAATCAAAAATGGATGGCACTGAATTGCCGGACTATTAGGTAAATCAGTTCGAACAAAAGTAATCCCCTGATCCGCCTTAGCTGGTTTCAGGGTCAAAGAAACCCGACAACCTGAATGAAGTCCGACCCCAATTACTGAAATCGGATTTTTAATAGATCTTTGATGAATCATGAGCGATTTTTACGGAAAAATGCCGGAGTAGAAAATACATTTTTGTTAAAGTTAGCAAATGGATCATTAACCTGTTCTTGCTGGCTAGTCTCTACCGCACCTTCTACTGCTTGATTAGCAGCTAGACCCATGTCTTCTTTAGCAAAAACTGGCTGAAATTCATTACCAGCACGCATATCGGTAAGACCTGTTGCAATAACAGTTACACGCACTTCCTCTTCATCCATATCCTCAATCTCTGCCATACCTGATTTGAAATCAGCTTCAGGATGGATATGGCGTTGAATAATTCCAATAATTTCATGGTACTCACGCATTTTTAATGCACCAGGAGCAGATGAAATATTTACCAATACACCTTTCGCACCATCAAGAGAAACATCATCTAATAATGGACTATAGATTGCCTTCTCAGTTGCTTCCTGGGCACGATGCTGCCCCTTAGCTGCAGCTGAGCCCATCATGGCTAAACCACGCCCAGACATTACCGTTTTCACATCAGCAAAATCCAGACTGATTAACCCAGGTGTTTTTATAACTTCAGTAATACCAGCTACCGCGCCACGTAAAACTGCATCCGCAGCAGCAAATGCTTCACGCATTGAAACATCTTCATCAAGCTCAGTCATCAGTTTTTCATTTGGTATAACTATCAGTGAATCAACGTGTTTACGTAACTCTTCAATTCCATGATCAGCAATTTTACGACGCTTCTCACCCTCATAATCAAAAGGTCGGGTAACAACACCTACAGTTAAAATATTCAGACTTCTGGCAATATCCGCAATTACTGGAGCAGCACCAGTTCCGGTACCACCGCCCATACCAGCAGCAATAAAGAGCATATCAGCTCCTTTTAATAAGGCTGCAATTTTCTCGCGATCTTCCATTGCCGACTTTTGTCCAACTTCAGGCTGACTTCCAGCACCTAATCCACGGGTTAACCCATGACCAAGCTGCATCAAATGATGCGCTTTATTACGACTTAAGGCTTTAGCATCAGTATTGGCACAGATAAATTCAACATGTTTAATGCCATTTTTAACCATATTATCAACAGCATTACAACCACCACCACCGACACCAACTACTTTAATAACTTCACCGACATGAGTAAATACTGCTTCTATATTATAATTACTTTCCTGCTCTGCCATTTCAAAGAATTGATTCATTATAAAGCCTTTACGTATTTCTGAATATATTTTTTATTTTTTTAAAAACCTGACCAAAACCAATCCCAGAATCAGAATCATAATTATAAGATTTTTGTGTCAGCACTTCATTGGCATAATATAAGGCACCGAGGCTGGTAGCATAACGCGGATTACAAACCATATCCGCAAAATCACCATAATAATCTGGAATACCGACCCTTACAGGCACGTCAAAATATTGCGCCACAAATTCTTTCAGGTTTCCAAGCTGTGCCGAACCTCCAGTCACAACGATACCGGAGTTGATTATATCACATAAATCATTGTTATTCAATTGAGTTCTTACCAGACCAAAAATATCCTTTAATCTCTCAACTATAACATCTGTGAGAAGTTTACGTGAAATCACGGTATTTTCACCACGATGATCTGTCAAACTAATTCCCTCATGAGCATAACGTGAATGACCAAAATTACCACAACTACCATAATTAAGTTTCAAGTCTTCAGCCAGATTTCTTGATACTTTAAGTACTGCTGCAATATCTCGCGTAATATCTTCACCCCCTAGTGGAATTGAACTTAAATGACGGATAAAACCATTTTCATAAACAATTATATCGGTTGTACCCGCACCAATATCAATCAAACAGCACCCCAGCTCGCGTTCTTCATTATTAAGTACAGCCAGCGCTGAAAGCATTGCTGAGGGAACAATTTTAGCTACATCAAAATTACTATAAGAGATTGCCTTTTTCAAATTTGCCAACGGTAATTTACCCGCAACCATTATATTTATATTTGCATTAATGCTTTGACAATTCAAGTTTAGCGGATTTACCGTATAACGCTCATCATCAATCAGATATTCTTGAATTTCAAAATCAACAATTTCATAGTTTGCCGGAATTGTAATTTCTCTAGCTTCATTAATCATATACCGAATAGTATCTTCTGTAACGGCAGCGCCATTCACTTCCTGACGACTATGCGAATAAACATTTCTAAGATGTCCTCCGGTCATATTAACAATTAGCGCGCCCTTGGAGCAATCTGCACTAATTTGTGCTTCATGCAGAGTCTGTAATATTTTTGCTCCAACTTTTTCCACTTCACAAATAAGCCCATTACCAAGCATTTTGAAGTCATTATTAAGCTTATTATTCACAAAATTGTAATTACTAAGACCCAACACCTCCAATTTTTCGCCTAGAAGTCCAACTAGCGAAGTAATTTTCGAACTCCCAATATCCAAACTAAAAATTAACCTGCCACTACTCATTTAATGTACCCCTTTAGTTTGTACTGTAGACTCAGGTTTTTTCCTGATAAACACACTACTTTCATAATTTATTGCCAATGCATTCTTATAGCATAAATTAATACTATTTAATTTTGGATTAAGTAAATAAAGCTTATTCCAGTATAAATCAAGCCTCGATAGACCATCGGTTAAATCCGAAGAACAAATTTCAACAGTTAAATTATTTTTAGTTGAAAATTTGGTTATTAGTGGTGAAGTTAACCATAGTTTAGTCAAGCTATCACCATGCTGAACAAGAACACTCTCAATTTGCCGATATTTTGCAAGGGCTATATTTGCTTTTGCCGCCGAAACATAAAAAACTGGCAGATTAAGTTCATCATCAGCACCATCAAATATTTCGCCATTTTCAGCCAGCATATCTTCATCACCAATTTTAGCTAGAGCTTTGTATTCATTGATATGAACAATAATCGTATGTGGGAAATGACGCTTTACATTTACCTCATCTACCCATGGAATCTCCTGAAAGGCTGCTTTTAGCCCAACAATATCCAAGGTAAAAAATGTACCGTGCAGTCGATTTTGCGCAATATAGGTTAGCTGTACTGGAGTCACATGGTAAATATCACCCTCAATAATTACCCGATTTACTGTAAACCAATTCCTGACAACATAATGAACTGCACAAAAAATAAGAATCAGTACACTAGCAAAATTAATCAGATATGCCAAACGATTATTAAATTTAGCATTATCAAAACTTAGTGCACCAAGTCTATTTAGCAATTGAAGCCCCATCAAGGATCATCAGGCATAGTTCATCAAAACTATAACCTGCGGCTGCTAGTGACATTGGTACCAAACTATGATTAGTCATTCCCGGTAGTGTATTAATCTCAAGAAAATAGACATTCTTTTCTTTATCAATCATAAAATCAAGGCGCGCAACACCGCTAGCACCAATAGCATTATAGCCAGCCAAAGCCCAAGCGTTAATTTGTTCCTGTAATGCCCCTAAGTCATACGGACAAATATATTTGGTATCGTCAGTGAAGTATTTATTTTGATAATCATACTCTCCTGCCGGAGCTTCGATTTTCACAACCGGATACACCTTACCATCAAAAACTGTTATGGTATATTCATCACCAACTATCATTTCTTCAATTAAAACTCGCTCTGAGCTCTGAAATGCAAAATCAATTGCCTGATCTAGTTGTTTTTCATCATAAACTTTGGTTAACCCCAAAGTTGAACCATCATCAACTGGCTTAACAACTACAGGTAATTTTACTTGTAATGTAAAATTATTTTTACTATAACATCTCTTTTCTAGGTATTGCGATCTTGCCATTGGAATACCAATAGCCTGCCAAATTAGTTTAGTCCTATGCTTATCCATGCCAATGCTACTCGCCATTACACCAGAACCAGTATATGGCACCCCCAAGTACTCTAAAGCCCCCTGTAATTTGCCATCTTCGCCACCTTTACCATGGATAATGACAAATGCTCTAGCATAACCATCAGATTGCAAATCTGACAAAGACTTTTCTACTGGATCAAACGCATAAGCATCAACCCCGCTTCTTTGCAAGGATTCAAGTATTGCCCGACCACTAATCAATGATATTTCCCGCTCGGGAGTATTCCCCCCCATCAAAACCGCGACTTTACCATATTTCTTGTTCATTATAGGCTCTTAATCTAGTTTAAATTACAATATATATTAATGGCTTCCAGAAATCCTAGCTGGCAATTTACCAACACTTCCTGCACCCATAGTTACTACCAAATCACCATTTTGCAGCACATTAAAAAGTTTTGTCTCGGCATCATCCAGATCTTCAGCAAAAATAGCATTTTCATTACCCTGCAACCGGATTGCCCGCACCAAACTCCGACCATCCGCCAAAGCTAATGGCTTTTCTCCTGCCGCATAAACTTCAGTTATAATTAGCTGGTCAACATCAGTTAGTACGGAAACAAAATCATCAAATAAATCACGTGTTCTAGTATAACGGTGCGGCTGAAAAACCAGTACCATACGCTTTTCGGGATATGCACCGCGTAGCGCACTCAAAGTTGCTTTTACCTCTACAGGATGATGCCCATAGTCATCAACAAGAATTGCAGCTTTATCACCAACAATAATATCCGGATAATGCTGACAACGGCGTCCAACACCATGAAAGCCAGCTAATCCACGTGCAATATCTTCAATTTTGCCACCACAGTCTAGTGCCATCGCAATTACCGCAAGTGAATTAAGAACATTATGCACACCAGGCATATTTACAACAATCGGGTAACTTAAATTGAGCCACTTAATATGCACGCGATAATGCATTGTTCCACCAACTGCCTGTATCTCTGAAGCATACAAGTCAGCATAATCGCCAAAACCATAAGTAACAAGAGGACGCTTCACTTGTGGAATAATTTCCTGAATCCGCTTATCTTCGGCACAAACTATAGCGCGACCGTAAAATGGTAAGCGATGTAAAAAATCAACAAAAGTCTGCTTCAATTTACCTTCATCATGATCATAGGTATCCATATGATCAAGATCAATATTGGTAACAACAGAAATCATCGGGCTTAAATAAAGAAAAGAGGCATCGGATTCATCTGCTTCTGCTACCAGATAATCCCCATCACCAAGTTTTGCATTTGAGCCAGTAGTTGCAAGTTTACCACCGATAATAAAGGTCGGATCAAGCCCACATTCTTTTAATACTTCAGCTGCTAAGCTAGTTGTAGTAGTTTTACCATGCGTTCCGGCAATAGCAATACCATATTTGAAACGCATCAATTCGGCAAGCATCATCGCCCGTGGAACTATTGGAATATTATGCTCACGGGCATAGAGGACTTCTGGATTACTTTCATCAATTGCGGTTGAAGATACTACCACATCAGCATTCCCGACATTCTCAGCATGATGACCAATTGCAACCTTGATACCAATATCTAATAATCGATCAGTATTATAACTTTGCATTGCATCAGAACCTGTAACGGTATAACCAAGATTATGTAACACCTCAGCTATTCCAGACATTCCAACTCCACCAATTCCAATAAAATGGATCTGTTTTATCTTGTGTTTCATTATACTACTAGTCTTATTGTTCTACAACGTCAACACCTGCGGGTGCTTTAAACTTGAAATCAGCTGCCGGAATATTAACCCCAGTTTGCAGATTACTAAATTTGAGAGTGGACTGATTACCAAAATTATCAATAAACTGCATGCTAGATAGCTTCTGTTTAGAATCAAAGCCCATCAATACAGTCTGAAAGCCATTATTATCATTGGCAGCTTTAGGCTCAATTTTCACCCAATTTAAACCATCGCCCTTATCTGCAACAGAACTAATTTTATACAATGATTTAATATTATTTGCCCCGGCAAGAACTGCTGCGGGAGATTTGTCAATTGAAGTACCTAATGCTTTTACCGTTACCTGCTGTAATGGCTGATCATAAATATAAATTTTACTGGCATCACTAACAATCAGTTGTTTATCTTCGGTATATTCCCAGCGAAATTTATTTGGGCGCATAATCTCCATTGTCCCATGCGTGGTTCTGGTTTTTTTACCTGTTACAACCGTTTGAGTAAAATCTGCCTTCATGGTTTTGGCATTGGATAAAAAATTATCCAATGCTGCTGAATCCGCATAAACATAAGAAGATACTGCGGCTAATATAACTAAAAATTTTTTCATATGTACTCAATATAATATAACTAAATAAACTCGGTTTTTTGTGCCCGGGCTATTAAATTAACAACTTCCGATTTAATATCGGAGTTTTCATAAATTA
>WBZO01006305.1_pt1 | contig 11576 bp, 19 predicted proteins | sample 5204261 | NCBI WGS metagenome assembly WBZO01 (sample SAMN12412400, study PRJNA552823) | activated sludge metagenome | isolation source: activated sludge from anammox sidestream of wastewater treatment plant... | place: USA: North Carolina | collected 2017-09 | reverse complement strand
AGCCAGGGCACGACCCGGAAGTTCGGGCCGGTCTGATGCACCTTCAGGACTATCTCGACCAAGCCGCGCAGACGCCGTTTGCGTGGGGCGCCCACGACTGCGCGACGTTCCCCGCGGGGTGGGTTCTCTCGCAACTTGGGGCCGATCCGCTGGCGATCTGGCGCGACACCTACGCGACCGCCGAAGAGGCTGACGGCCTCATCGCTGAAGCCGGCGGCCTGATCGCCCTGTGGACGCAGGCCGCGGAGCAGGTTGGCGCTTCGCGCACGTCCGCGCCGCGGGCGGGTGACGTCGGCGTCGTTGAGTTGCCGCTGGTCGGCGGCGCCCGCCAGCTCGGGGCCATCAGGGTCAATCGCGCCTGGGCGATGCTGCTAGCGGATGGTGTGATCGTGCAGCCGGCGCGCTGCCTTGCGGCGTGGAGGATCTGAATGCCTCAGGCTATCGCCGTCGCCGCAACTTGGGTCGCGACCAACGTCCAAGCGCTGTTCTGGGCGGGCGGGACCACCACCCTTGGCGCGGGAACGCTGGGGACCATCTACGCGGTCGCCTACTACGGCACGACGGCGGCGCTGACCGTGGGCCTAACCTACGGCTCCGCGCTGCTGGCCATGCCGGATATTCCGAAGCCCGAAGTGGGCAAGGTCAACTTCAAGCAGAACGTCCCGCCGCGTCGAGCCGGATACGGGCGGGCGCGGATTTCCGGCTACTACATGCTTTGGGAGGCATCGGCCGACGCCTTCGACGTTGTAGCTCTGCACGACGGCAAGATTGGAGGCTTCGTCAGCTTCTACCTGAATGATGATCCCGTGACGCTCGGCTATCTGGGCGACCCGCACCGCGTCACGCCCATGGAAGGCGACAAGTACGGCGGGGAGGGGGTGTTTATCGACTGGCGGGAAGGGCTCGCGGTCGAGACCAGCTATTCCCCGGCCTTCGACTTCTCGCGGCTCGGCGGCGATGTCTGGACAGCGGCCCACCGAGGCGACGGGATCGCGAGCGGATTCCTGCTGTGTAAGGCGGCCTCGGCCGAGCATTTCCCGAACCGCTACCCGAACGGCGTGCCGATGCTCTCGGCGGTGGCGGACCTGGGCCTCGTCTGCGATTGGCGGGATGAGGCGCAGTCCATCAGCGATCCGGCGACGTGGCAGACCTCGTACAATCCAGTCGTCAATTTGGCGCACTACCTCTGCTTCGCGCCGCACGGCCCGAACTATTCCTGGGAGACCCGCATCGCGCCACGTCTCGCCGAGTGGACCGCCGCGGCGAACGTCTGCGACGAGGCTGTGGCGCTGAAGGCCGGCGGAACGGAAGCCCGCTATCGCGTCGGAGGGTTCTACAACTACGACAACGCGCCGTCCGACGTGATCGGCCTGCTGCTGTCCAGCTTCGACGGCTGGATGGCCGAGGGCGGCGACGGTGCGCTCATCGTACGGGCGGGCAAGTACACGGCCCCGACGCTGACCCTCGACGAGACCGAGGGTCATATTCTGGGCTTCCAGTTTCGCCGCTTCACGCCCGACAACGAGGCGGTCAACGAGCTGCGGATCACCTTCACTTCGCCCGCCCACGACTACACGGAAGTAGAGACCGACCCCTGGCGGGACGAGGTGGACATCGCGGCGCGGGGGGCGATCCGCACGGAACAACTCCCGCTTACCTGGGTCCAGTCCAACGGCCAGGCGCGGCGGCTCGCCAAGCGGCGCATGTCGCGGATGGCGGCTGGCGTGCGCGGCACGGTCACCACCACGCTCATTGGCCTCGAGGCGCTAGGCGAGCGGTACGTCCGACTGAAAATCCCGACCGTCTCGACCCTCGCCAACATCGTGGTGGAGGTCGAGAGCGTCGAGATCGACCTGATGAACTTGTCCTGCACGATCACCTGGACGGCGGCGGACCCGAACATCGACGCCTGGAACCCCTCCACCGAGGAGGGCGATGGGCCGGTGCAGCCGGATCGCGCCGAGCCGATGGTGATCGACCCGCCGACAATCAACAGCGTGACGCCATACGTCGTCGGCGGGACGCGCCTGAGTGTGGCGCTGGTCGATATCGGCCGCCCCGATCTCACCCCGGCTACCCGCTGGCGAGTGGACGGCGACGTCTCCTGGGTCGAACTCACCCACCCCGGGGCGGGCGCGTCAGGAGGCTTCGTCACGGTGGATACCGGCTTCGTGCCGGCGAGCGAAACCATTGAAGTTCAAGCCAAGTGGATCGCCGCCGGCGGCTCGTCCGCCTGGTCGAGCACAACCGAAGTCGAAACCTAAGAGGCCGGCAGATGATCACACCAGCCTATGCGCCGTTGCGGGCGGACAGGAACGCAGACCTTCCCATATCGGTCGCCATTGGCTTTGGGGATGACGTCCTCGACCTCACCGGCTGCGACCTGGAAGCCCAAATCCGCGACTACCCCAACGCCCCCGGCGCGCCGCGTGTGAGCCTCGGCGTGGTGGCGGACGACGCGCTCGCTGAAGGCATCCATATTGTCGACGTGCTGCGCGGCGAGATCGAGGTGTTGGTCCGCCGGACCACGCTTCAGGCACTGCCTGGCGACTACGACCCCGCCCGCCCGCGACGCTTCGCGTGGGACCTGCGCGTCACCTACCCAGACGGCCTGAGTGAAATCTACGTGGCCGGCCCCCTGATCCTGCACCCCGGAGTTACCCGCGATGCCTGACATCACTGTAGATCTGCGCGGCGCTCGCGGCGAAAGCTTGGCTGCCTTGGCGCGACGCGTTGGCGTCGCCGCGCCGGACGCCACTGACGAAGAGGCGATGGTCGCTGGGCTCCGCTCGGCGGTTGACGAGTACCTCGGGACGAACCCGGAGTTGGCGGTCGTCACTCCGGCGGCCAAGGACGTCTTGGACGACGTCACGACCGACGCGATGCTGGAGACGCTGGAGTACACACCGGCCGGCGGCTCAGCCGGTCGCAGCGTGCGGCGAAAGCTGCGCGAGAGCATCAGTGTCGCGGACTACGGCGCTAGCCCTGACGCCACCGCGGGGGAGAACACGGTCGCGTTCCAGGCCGCGATAGACGCCGCATCCGATGGCCGCGTGATCCTGGTTGAGGGCGGGGAGTACGCCGTCAATGATGGCGAGCTCGAGCTTGGTGGAAAGCGCCTGATCTTCCAGTTGGATGGCGCGTCGATCAACGGCAGCATCCAGACGAACTTGCCTGCGCTGGTGCGGGGCTGGGACAGTTCCCGGTTGAACCTCGTGCGGTGGGCAGGGGCGTCCGCGACCGACGGGTTCGACGAATTTCGCCTGCGAGCCGCGGACTATACGGGCGGGACCCCCGGCTTCGTGAACTGCGGTCTCTGGCAGCAGACGATCGTGGGGGAAGACGCCGCTGCGTTCGAGTGGAATGCGGTGTTCCGCTTGGACAATTCGGCGGAGGCTGGGGAGAATGTCGCTCTCTACGCCCAAGCGAATGTGGCGACGGCGACGGCTGGCCCGACTTGGGCGGGGGTGTTCGAGCTCCACGAAAAGACCGTCGCGGGCAATCCCGCTACTGGTCGCGTCACCCTGGAGGTCAATCACTTCGCCTCTGGTACGGACGCCAACAATAACCGCGTCGTCCTGCATGTGGTCGGCGGGACGAACTTCATCGACGTGACCGGGACGCCGGCCAAGCCGGTGATCGCGCGCGGAATCTGGATCACGCCGTTCAACGGCGCCCTGGGCGAGGTGTGGTTTGAGAACGCCATCGAGATCAACGCGGAGTTTGAGAACGGCCTTCGCATCGTTGGCATGGGCACCGCCGAGACGGGCATCGCCCTCGATGGCGCCCTGATGGTTGGCGTCGACACGTCGTCGGCGGATATCGACGGCCACACGGCCTTGCGGATGGCGAGCGCCCAGCGGGTCGCGTGGGAGGCGACGGACACCATCCGATCGGGGATCGTCCCGTTCACCAACCGCGTTGGGTACTACAACGGCGCGACCGAGCGCGTCGGGATAGATGCCAACGCCACAACGCCCGGCGTGTTCGTCAACGGCACCAAGGTCGTTGGCGCTCAGCTGTCGGCCATTGCTGCGCTCACTGGAGCCGAGACACTGGAGGTCACTCAGGACCGGATAAACCAAATCCTGGTTGCGCTGCGCACCCACGGTCTGATCGCCACCTAGCGATAAGGCTCGCGCGGGCGACCTCCGCGGCGCGTGTAATGAGCTGCCGAAGTGGGTTTATGCCGGCGGCGTCAAGCTGAACGGTCTCGTGAAGCGCAGGGCCGACGAACAAGCACTATGCCTGAAGGGTCTCACATGACCCCCGCCGAGAAGCAGGCCGTCTACCTCGCCAAACGCCGGGCATGGCTCGAAGCCATCGGCTGGCCCTGGCCCGCAAAGGAGTCGCCATGTTCGGACTGATCGGCGACCGCCTGAAGCTCTACGCCGCCCTGGCGCTGTTCGTCGCCTGGCGCAGCCTGCCCTTTTCTTCATGGGTTCGGCCGCCCCGCAGGAGAACGAGGAGGTCGCCGCCTGCATCGTCCGTCACGCGGCGCTAGCGGGCGGGGCGCTCGCCATCGCCCAGGCATTCGGTCGCGATCTTCTTGAGACCGCCGGCCCGTTCGCGGTGGCCGCAGGCGCCGCCGTGGCGCTGGCCCTCTGGTACGCGCGCCAGGTTCGGAAGGCCGCCGAGCGGCGCGAGCCCATCGGCGCTCAGAACGTCACGGTCGAGCTGCTGCGCGGCGCAGCCTTCGGCCTCGCAGTCGCCGTCGCGCTTTCGTGACCAAGGGGGCGAATTGATGAGCAAGACCGAGATCACCCGAGACCTGACGGTTGAGGGAATGAAGGCGGTGCCGCCGACTGCGATCGCCGCTCTGACGGCGAACGAGTGGGTCGCCATCGCGACGATCTGCTACATCATCCTCCAGGCCGCCTATCTGGTCTGGAAGTGGCGGCGCGAGGCGGGCCACCACAAGCGGGGCGGCGACTCGTGAGCCAGACCCCGAAACTGACGACCGCGCAGAAGGCGGGCGTCGCAGGGGCGGGGGCCGCGGCGGTCCTGGCCCTGGCGACCCCGGTCGTCATGCGTTGGGAGGGCCTGCGGCTCGATCCCTACAAGGACGTCGCCGGCATCAGCACGGTCTGCTGGGGCGAGACGAACGTGCCGATGCGCAGCTACACCCGCGCCGAGTGCGACGCGATGTTGCAGCGGTCCATCGAGAAGCACGCCGGGCCGGTTCTGGCCTGCCTGCCAGAACACGCGCCGCTCCAGGTCAAAGTCGCTTTCGTCTCGTTCGGCTACAACGTCGGGACCAGCGCCGCCTGCGGATCGGTGGCCGCCCAGCACGTCCGCGCCGGCCGCTACATCGAGGCCTGCAACGCCCTCATGAACTGGACCTACGCCGGCGGGCGGAAAATCCAGGGCCTCGTCAACCGCCGGCAGGATGAACGGTCGCTCTGCCTTCAGGGCGCAACCGCCGTGCCGACCACGCTGCGGCCGGTGGCCGAGGTGACCTACGAAGAACCCGCCCTGGAAGGCGCCGGCGCGCCCGCCGAGATCGGCCCAGCCCCCGGCAAGCTGAGCGCGCTCGACAAGGCCCTGATCGCGGCCGGTGTCATGCTGCTTGTCGGTCTGGCCCTCGCGGTCGTGGCCGTCCGCTGGTGGTCGAAGGTCTGGGGCGACGGAAGCGAGGAGAGAAACTGATGCTCGCAGCTCTCACCAGCCGCCTCGGGCTTGGCGTCATCGGGGTCGGGGCCATCATCGCGGCTCTGCTGCTGGCGACCAACCTCGGCAAGGCGCACGGCACGATCAAGGGCCTGAAGGCCGACTTGGTGTCGACCAACGAAGCCTGGGGGGTGTGTCGTTCAGACCTCGCCATCCAGCAGGCGCAGAACCTCGAGCTTCGCGGCGCCCTCGACGTCCAGAACGCCGCCGTGCAGGACTGGAAGCGGAAGGCCGAGCGGGTCCAGGCCGAGGCCGATCGCAAGCTCGCCAAGGCTCGCAAGGAAGCCGCCGACTACCGCGCCCAGGCCCGCCGGATCATGGCCGCCAAGCCGCAGAGCCCCGACAGGTGCCAGGCCGCGTCCCAACTCTACCTCGAAGCCTTTGGGGAGGCCCGCTGATGCAAGTGAACCGCTTCTTCCGCCGCTGGGAACACCAGGGCCGGGCGGGCCTGCACTACTGGTGCGAGGGCTGCGACGAGTTCCACGGCGTGGTCGTCGAGGGGGCGGGCGCCTGGGGCTTCAACGGCGACCACGAGCGCCCCACCTTCACCCCGTCGGTCCTGGTGCGCAGCGGTCACTTCCTGAGCCCGGGCAAGCGGTGCTGGTGCGACTACAACCGCGAGCACCCGGACGATCCCGACAAGTTCACCTGCAAGGTCTGCCACACCTTCATCCGCGACGGCCAGGTGCAGTTCCTCGCGGATTGCACCCACGCGCTGGCCGGGCAGACGCGGCCGATGGTCGAGATACCGGAGGCCCACCGTGACGCAGGGGGCGCGCAATGAGCCACTTTCCAGCCCGCCCGGCTATCACCCTAGCCGCAGCCCTGTTCCTGGCCTCCTGCGCCACGCCTGAGCCGCGCGAGCGCGTCGTCGTCCAGCGGGTCGAGGTGCCGGTCTACCAGCCCTGCGCGGTGAGGCTGGAGCCGCCGTCGGCGCTGCCCGTCGACGCCGATCCCCCCGCCACCGACATTTTCGATCAGATGAAGGCGGCGCTGGCGTCGATCGACCTGCTGCGCGCCGACCTGAAAGAGGCGAGGGCGGCGGCGGAAGGGTGTTCCGGTCAACCGTAGAAGGAGCCTGCCATGTCTCAGGAGAAGACGTCCGCGCGTATCGCTGCCCTGGCCTCGCAGGCCATGCGAGCGCCGGAGACCCTGACGCTCGACGAGATCAAGGCGCTGGGCGCGTCGGCGCTGACGCAGGCGCCGGACAAGGAGCCGCCGGAGGACACCCCGCCCGATCCCGGTTAGCCGCGCCCACCATCCCTTGCGGCCATCCGCCGCCTGAAACACCCCGGCTCAACGCCGCCGACTGGCCCGCTCCCTTCGCTGGGGGCGGGCTTTTCGTCGTTTCTGCGGCCCAAGGGGGCCGTATCTCATACCGTCAAACAGAGACGTGGGAGCCGGGGGTGGTGAAGGTGTGGCGGAAGGCGTTCTAGTACAGCTCGGCGGCCGACAGCTTGGATAGCGCGCCCTTCGCGACAGGGCCGATGGCTGCGGCGGTCATCGTGCCGGGACGAACCTCTGTGCGTCCGGCGTCGCGGGTGACGGCGTACCTGATGCCAGCCTGGGCCGCCTCGGTGAGCAGCGCGGATAGCGCTATTCCGTCCGCCGCCTGCACGACAACGAGCGGCGCTCCCTCGACGTAGCCCAGCCTGGCGACCGCGTGAACGCCCTGCGCGATCTCCTTCCCGCGCCGCATCTTCAGATCGCGCCGGATGACGACGTAAACGGCCGCTTCGTTCATCGCCAAATGGTAGCGCAACATCGTGAATCCGCAAGCCTTTTCCCTTGTCACCGACTCCCGTTCGGCGTAGGGTGAAGTGCTGCGGCGGCGTGGAAAGCAGACACGCGGCCATGGTCCCTACCACTGCCCGAACCGCTGGGCCTTTTGGAAGTGGCGCGAGATGACTTCAACCGCCCGACGCAAAGGCTACGGAACAAGGCATTGTAGATCGCCGGAGTAGCGCCCGGCCCGCAGCCTCGCTATCCTCCCCCCGCTCGCAAGAGGCTGGACGCGGCCAGCGGGATCATCTTCCCGGCGTCGGCAAAATGATCACTCCCACGTCGTCCGCTCCCCTAGAGCCCAGCCCATCACCTGCGGCGTCCCCACTTCCCCGCACACCCGGCACCTGAACGTCATCTCCCCTATCGCCTGCTTCTCACGTCCTGAGGCGCACAGGGCCAGGAGATCCACGTCTCGGGTGACCCGGCATCGGGCGCAGAAGACGCCGAGCGTGTAGTGGGCCGACAAGCAAAATTCCGGCGTCAGGAGGATCATGGGGGCGCGAGCAGAGTTTTGCTTTTCGGGTCGGCCCCGAGGGGGCAAAACCGGTCCGCAGGGGCCAGTTTTACAGTGATGTCGTTGAAATCACAGGCGGGGCAGTTGATTAAGAGTCAGCTGCTCTACCAACTGAGCTATACACCCGTCCCCGAGGGGAAGTCCCGTTCCGCGCGCTGTAACGGCCATGCGGTTTTACATGAAGTTTTACAGCGCCCGTTCGGGGAGCGTTCCTCTACCCTCCCTTTTCGAGCTTCGCAAGCACGGCTTGAACAACCGCTGCTCTGCTGACGTATTTCCGCTTCATCGCCTCCACGTCGTCTTCCGCCCAGCCCATGATGAGCGCCACCTGCGGCGCCTCAACTCCGGCCGCCAGGAGCGTCGTCGCGGCGGTCCTGCGCAGATCGTGGAAGGTGCGATCAACCTTGGCGTCGTCGCACGCCTTCCCGAACGATGAACGCAGCCCGTCCGCGGTCCACGGACGCTTGCCGCGCGTGGTGGTCAGGATCACTGGCCCCCGCTTCTCGATCCGCTCCAGCAAGGCCCGACAGGCCGGCGTGATCGGCACATGGACCGTCTTCCCCCGCTTCGACGTCCGATAGACGAAGGACCCGTCCTTTTCGTGGTTCCAGGCCAGCCGGATCAGGTCGGACTGCCTCAGGCCCGTGTGGATGGCGAGCTGAACGGCCCAGCCAAGCTCCTTCGACGCCACCTCAAGGAACGCGGCGATTTCCGCGCCCGACCAGATGCTGTCGCTCTTGTCGGCCTTGTGCAGCCGGCCGATGGGCGCGGCGTGGTTGACGGTGACGTAAACCCACTCTTCCGCCCAACCCAACAGCGTCTTCAGCACGCCCACGGCCATGTCGGCGGTGCGCGGCGTCTTCGCCATGCTGTCTCGCCACGCCAGGAACGCCCGCCGGATGCGGGGGTCTTCCAGCACCGCGATGGGCGCCGAACCCCACTTCGTCTCGATAGCGTCGAGGTGCTTCAGGTATGCCCGTTTGGTGTGGTCGCTGAGCTTGGTGAAATCGTCGGCCGCCTTGTACCTGACGATGATCTCGCGCAGCGTCCCCTCTATCGGGGCCTTGCGCTCGGCGTGTGCGCGCTCGAAGCTGGAGACGTAGGCGGGGCTCCCCGGCTCGCCTTCCAGGCGCGGCCCGCCTCGCCAAGCGTAGTGGTACTCGCGGCCCTTCGCCTTGACGACGTGGACACCCTTAAGCCGCACGACCACCATTCTCCTGCTCCCACTCCTCGAAGGGCGAGAGAGCCTTCTTGGGGCCGTGCGGAGCGGTCAACAGGCGAATGCGCCCATCGGGGTAGATCTCCACCGCCGGGTGCTCGATACCCACAGCCTTAGCCGCACGGATCGCGCGCTCTACATCAGCCTGGGTGAAGCGGGCGGGTTTGGTCACCGCGCTCGATCCTTGTTGTAGGTGCAGACGCAACGCTGGCCGTAAGCGTCCTCGCCGGTTCCGCCGCAGGTTCGGCAGTCCGGCTCCGGCGGCGCCGCAACGCCGTGCCGGGAGCATGAGGGGGTAGGGGCCCCCGAAGCGCTCAGGTGCTGGTGTAAGCCCTCGGGATGATTAAACATTTCCCTCTCCCACTGGAGAAGGGATAGCGGAGAGGGGCGGTAGCGGCATCCACATCGTTGGGCCGTCTTCGTGCCCTTCGAGGAAGGCGGGTCCGTCCTCGAACATCCCCTCGGCTTCGGCGTCCCAGGCGGCGACGTGCGCGCACCAGTTGCCCACGTTCACCCGCTCCAGCCCTCCGCCAGCCAGCAGGATGCGCGTCCCATCCCTCGGAGCCGTCTCTATCGGCCTCCATCCTTCCGGGACGGAGAGAGCGGACAGCACCAGCTTAAGGTCGCTGTCATTCACCATCGTTCGCGACGGGGTAGCGCCCACGCTGGCGGCGATGGAAGCTGACCGCGCAAGCTCCTCGCGGAGACGGGTCACCGCTTCCCGCAGGTCGGGGGTCATGGCTCTCTCCCCCTTGAGGCTGGGATGGTCAGTCATGGTTCGTGCCTGATGTTCAGCTCTTCCATTTTTCGTCCCTAGGCGATGGGGTCATCTCGTCCCCGGTCGATCCGCTGGAGCACGGGGGCTCTGCCCCCCTTCCCCCGGTCATGGGCGGGGAGGCGTCTTGTTCGCGCAGGACAGACGCGGCGCGGACGCGGGTGACGATGACCCCCGCGTCGTGAGCGCGCTTCACCATGTCCTCCGTGCCCCGCCCGCCGGGGAAGGCGACCACGAGGTCTATGCTGTTGCCGAGCATGGCTTGGTTGCGGATCGGACCAGCCCGGCGCCCGTGCTTCGACCACTGCGCCGGCACCGGAAACACCTTGACGCCGCGCTCCCTGCACCAACGATCCGCGCAGGCGTCAGCGCCCCGAGCGTTGCCGTGCCAGACACCCCAGAACGGCCGGATGGCGTGCAGCCGATCCAACACCGATGCTACTCGGCCATAGTCGGTGAAGTCGCGACCACCACAGACGATGACGCGCACGGGCTTGCCGTTGTCGCTCATTCCCCACCCCCGCGCTGGGAGCCGGAGCCGCTTGGCGACGCGGCGGTGAACGTGTACGGGTCCTCCCCGCGCAATTCGCACCACATCCGCACGTGGTCGGGCAGATAGGCCCACACGCCCATGTGGTCGATCAGCCAATCTTCGTCCTGTTCGTCGCCATTCTGGTCGATGAACCCGACTTCTGTGACGTAGGCGAGTTGTGCGCCCGACCCATCGTCATAGAGGGCGACGATTTTGCGTCCTGGCTCTGGCCGTTCCATGGGCACGAACCAAGGCCCCGGCGTATGTTCTTCTCTGCTCATCTGTTCCACCTATGGAAGTTCAGGCGGGGTTTCCGCACCGGCGTGCCGTCGAAGCGGCGCCATTGGCGGATGCCGTGAGTGCTCTGCCGCTCACCCTTGTCGCGCGCCTCCATGCGGCGGATGTGGCCGTTCTCGGTGGCCTCGGCGGACGTCTTCTCGATGTGGCAGGCCTGGCAGAGAAGTTCCCAGTTGGAGAACTGGTGCTTTCCGCCCCGCCAGAGTTGGATGCGATGATCGATCGGCGCGTTCGAGGGCACGCGCTCCTGACACCTCGCGCACCGGCCGCCGAAAGCCTCGAACACCGCTTCCCGCTGGCGCTTAGTGAATTTGACGCGAGGCTCCGGCGCGAGGCGGCCCTGGCCGTTCAGCTCCTTGAGGCGCTCGAACTGGGCGCGCTTGAAGGCGGGGTCGATGCTCATGCCGCCTTCTCCCGCGCAAACACCCGCACGCTGGCCCCGCCCTCGTAGGTGACGAACTCCTCGCCGGCGTCGAGCTGGCGAAGCGCGTCCAGGCCGAACTCGGTGATGATGTAGCGGCCGGCCCCGGGCTTGATCATCCCGAGCCTCATCAGCGCGTGCAGGACGTAGCCGCACTCGCGGTCGAAGACGATCTCCGAGCGGTACTTGGGGCCGTCGCGGAGGGCGGAAAGGATGCGGTGGCCGCGGCCTTGGACTCCGAAGGTGTGGCGCTGCATCAGGCGGCCCTCCGCCGCTCAAGCTCGCGCCTGGCGTTCCACTTGAGGTCTTCCTCCATCGTCGGCTGCCGGATCATCCAATCGAGGAACCCGCCGTCGACGTCGG
>WBZO01006304.1_pt1 | contig 11576 bp, 8 predicted proteins | sample 5204261 | NCBI WGS metagenome assembly WBZO01 (sample SAMN12412400, study PRJNA552823) | activated sludge metagenome | isolation source: activated sludge from anammox sidestream of wastewater treatment plant... | place: USA: North Carolina | collected 2017-09 | reverse complement strand
CGGCGGACTACGAGCTCGCGCGCGATCTGCCGGCGGGCATCCACACGGTCGAGCTGTACAGGCGCACCGAGGGACAGGACGGCGTGACGCAGCTCCTCGGGTTCGACTTCCACGGCGGCAAGCTCGGCGCACCGCCGCCGCGAAAGCAGCGTCGGATCGAGATCGTCGGCGACTCCGACGTGTCGGGGTTCGGCTACGAGGGCGCGGTCGGTGCAGACTGCAACTCCGCGCCGAAGGACTCGGCGCGCTTCCAGAACTTCCGCGCCGCGTGGGGCGAGAGGCTCGCGCAGAAGCTCGATGCAGAGCTCGACGCCACGGTCTTCAGCGGCAAGGGCTTCTACTTCAACATCTGGCGGCCCGACCTCGAGACCATCGGCGTCCTCTACCCGCGCGCGAACCCCGTCGATCCGACGAGCACGTTCGATCCCTCGAGGTTCGTGCCCGACGTCGAGGTCGTGTCGATCGGCGGCAACGACTACAACATGGGGCTGCCGGAGGACACCGGGCCCGCGCCGCTCGACGGCTTCACGGAGAAGGCGCGCGAGCTCACGGCGACGCTCCGGAGCCAGTACCCCCAGGCGCACATCTTCCTGATGGCGTACGCGGTGCTCACCGACGAGTACCCGCCCGGCCGCCTGCGCCGGACGAACGTCGAGACGGCGCTGAAGACGGTCACGAGCGAGCACAACGCCTCGGGCGACGCGCGCGTCTACTTCGTCGCGCCTCCGCAAGCGATCGAGGGCGAGCTCACCGGGTGCGATGGGCACGGCGGGCCCGAGTACCACGAGCGGATCGCGTCGTTCATGGCCGAACAGATCGCGGCGAAGGCGGGGTGGTAGCGATGCGTGCCGGCGTTCTCCTCTCTCTTCTCCTCCTCGTCTCGTGCTCGCGCGAGAGCGCACCGAACGGCTCCACGACGACGCCACCCGGCGGGGACGCGCCCGGCACGCCGGCGCCTTCCCCCGCGCCCGGCGCACCTTCGCCCTCCGAGCCGCAGCCCGCCGCGGAGGATCCCGGCCCGCCGGCCGTCCGTTTCGTCGGGCGGTTCGACGATCGCGATCCCGCAGCGCCGAAGTGTGGCTGGCCGGGCTGCCGGATCGTCGCGCGCTTCGAGGGCACCGCGGTCACCGCGCACCTCGACGAGGAGCCGGGCCCGGACGGTCCGAGCGAATGGGACGTCGCGATCGACGGCGAATGGAAGCCGAAGCTCGTGATGCAGGTCGGCGCGCACGACTACGACCTCGCGACCGACCTCGCGCCGGGCAAGCACCGGGTCGAGCTCTACAAGCGGACCGAGTCGCAGACCGGCGTGACCGGTTTCCGCGGGTTCGACTTTCACGGCGGCACTCTGCTCGCTCCGCCTCCGCGCGCGTCACGGCTCATCGAGATCGTCGGCGACTCCGACGTCGCCGGGTACGGATACGACGGCGCGCTCACCGGCGGCGACTGCGGTGGCGCCGCGTGGCTCGCGCGCTATCAGAACTTTCACGCCGCGTGGGGCGCTCGTCTCGCGGACAAGCTCGGCGCCGATCTCGAGGGCACCGTCTTCAGCGGCAAGGGCTTCGTGTACAACGCGTGGAGGCCGGACCTCGAGACGATCGACGTCCTCTACCCTCGCGCCAACCCCGAGGATCCGACGAGCACGTTCGATCTCGGAAGGCTCGTGCCCGACGCGATCGTCGTCGCGATCGGCGGCAACGACTACAACCTCGGCCAGCCGACGGACGACGGCCCCGCACCGCTCGACGGCTTCACCGCGAAGGCCCGTTCGTTCACCGCGACGCTCCGCTCCGCCTATCCGAAGGCACACATCTTCCTGATGGTCTACGCCGCGCTCTCCGACGACTCACCGCCGGGGCGCAACACGCGGACGAACGTGACGACGGCATTCCAGACCGTCGTCACCGAACGCAGCGCGAGCGGCGACGCACGCGTCTGGCTCGTCGTGCCCCCGCAGTACACGCCGGACGAGCTCATCGCGTGCGACGGCCATGGTGGCCCCGCGTATCACGAGCGGATCGCGAGCTACCTCGCCGCCCAGATCGGATCGCGGCTCGGCTGGAAGTGATCAGGCGAGCATCGCGATGCCGTGGTCCGGATCCTTCGTCCCGATCTCGAGGGCGGCGGCCTGGGTCATGGCCTCGACGTCCGGCCGCCCGCGGACGGAGAGCCGGATCCGTCCGCGCGCGATCTTCGAGTTGAGGCAGTAGGTGATCGCACCGTCCGGGTTCTCGTACGACAGCCCGACGAAGTCCCGCGTGTCGGCCCAGAGCTCGCCGGTGAACGTCGCGAGCGCGCTCGTCGCCGAGAACGTCCAGCGGCGGGTGTCGAAGGTGCCGCGAGCACGTAGCAGCGCGAGCGGCGCGTTGAAGTCGTAGCGCACGCCGCGGTGCCGCACGCAGAGCACGGTGAGCGGCGGCGCGAGCACCGGCCCCACCTTGACCCGGGCGGTGACGCCTTCGAAGACGAGATCGTCTTCGCCCTCCCACTGATTGCAGTGCGCCCACGCATAGCGCTCTGCGTGGCCCGCGCCCCAGTTGTGCCCCTCCATGCCGCGCCAGCCTTCGACCTCGATCGTCTCGCCGTCGACGGAATAGCTGCCGGTGAAGCGGGAATCGGGGTGCGGGGTCACGAGCTTCGAGCTCGGCAGCGGCCCCTCGTACATGCGCTCGGAGGGGAAGTGCACGAGCGGCGGCGCGACCATCGTGAAGCGCAGGTCGAACGCGATCCGGTGATCGCCGCTCGCGACCTCGCCCGATGCGCGGCCGGGCGAGAGACGCAGGCGCGAGACGAGGACATCGAGACCGCCGTCACCGAAGCGCGCCTCCGCGAGGGGGATCCTCTCCTTCACCGCCACGTGCCGCCCCTCGCGATCGAAGGCGATCGCCCAGGCTTCGGCGAAGCGCGGCGCGCCGCCGTCGCGGACGAGGATCGTCGCCTTGAGCCAGAGGGCGCGACGACCTTCACGATCGTTGAGCTTGAGGAAGTAGCTCTCGACGTGCCCCCGCGTCGTGCCGGCGCCGCACCGCACGGCGTTCCACCGCGCCGCGAGCCCTTCTGCGGCATCGACGACGCCGGCCGCGCTTTTTCCTTGCGGCAACTCGTTCTGCATTTACAGAATGTACAGAACTTGCGCGCAGCGTCAAGGAAGGGAGGCTCGTGATGGCACAGGCGGCGTTCGTGGAGGAACCGAGGCGGGCGGGCGGGTCGACCTCTGCGTCGGCCGGGCTCCTCGGCGCGCACGAGCGACGCATCGCACGTGCGCTCGCCGAGGCGTCGATGCCCAGCGTCGGCTCGCTGCCGGGCGGCGGCGAGGCGACGGTCGATCGGCTCGAGCGCCTGCTCGCGACGATCGGCGGAAGCGTCGCCTCCGCAGCGCGCGCCGGGCTCTGGACCGCGGAGGCGTGGACCGTCCCGCGGTTCGGCCGGCCGTTGACGAAGCTCTCGCCGGAGGTGCGCGAGCGCGCGATCGGGCGCTGGGCGGAGAGCGAGTCGCGCTACGAGCGCTGGCTCCTGCGCGCGATCCTCGTGGCGCTGAAGTCCGCGCACTTCGACGATCCGCGGCTCTCCGCGCACGTCGGCTGCAAGAGCGGCGTCGACACGCCCGCGATGCCCGAGCGCGCGCGCTGGATGCAGCAGGTCACCGACGGGCGGCGCGCGGAGGCCGATCTCGATCTCGCGTGCGAGGTCGTCGTCATCGGCACCGGCGCCGGCGGCGCGGCGGCCGCGTACGAGCTCGCGCGGCGAGGGCGCGCCGTGCTCCTGCTCGAGGCCGGTCACTACCGCTCGCGCGCCGAGTTCACCGGCCGTGCCGCGGACGCTTACCGGAAGCTCTATCTCGGATCGACGGTCGCCCTCGGCAACGTCGGCGCGATGATCATGGCCGGGCGCGGCGTGGGAGGGAGCACCACGATCAACTCGGGTACGTGCTACCGCGCACCGGAGCACACGCTCGAGCGATGGGGCGAGCGCTACGGCCTGACGATGCTCTCGCCCGATCGCCTCGCGCCGTACTACGAGCGCGTCGAGTCCATGCTCGGCGTCGCGGAGGCGCCGGCCGAGCACCTCGGAGGCGTGGCGCGCGTCGTCGCCCGCGGCGCGGAGCTCCTACAGCTCTCGCACAAGCCGCTACGCCGCAACGCGCCCGGCTGCGACGGCCAGGGCGTCTGCTGCTTCGGATGCCCGACCGGCGCGAAGCGCTCGACCGACGTGAGCTACGTCCCCGAGGCGCTCGCGCGCGGCGCGCAGCTCGTCACCGGCGCACGCGTGGAGAGGATCCACGTCGAAGGTGGCCGCGCGCGCGGCGTCACGGCCCGGCTCGGATCGGGCCGCACGCTCACCGTCCGCGCAGAGGCGGTCGTCGTCGCGGGCGGCGCGCTGATGACGCCGCTCCTGCTCGCGAAGAACGGGCTCTGCGAGAGCTCCGGCTGGCTCGGCAAGAACCTGTCGATCCATCCAGCGGCGAAGGTGATGGCGGAGCTCGACGAGGTCGTCGACATGTCCCGCGGCATCCCACAGAGCTACGCGATCGACGCGTACGCGCGCGAAGGCCTCATGTTCGAGGGCGCCTCGACGCCGCTCGACGTGACTGCCGTCGCGGTCCCCTGGGTCGGACGGCGCTTCATGGAGCTCATGGATCGCTACCCGCACGTCGCGACGTTCGGCTTCATGATCCAGGACCGGAGTCGCGGGGCGGTGCGCGCCGGCCCCGGAGGCATGCCGCTCATCACCTACGACATGGGCCGCGACGACCTCGCGCGCATGCAGCGAGGCATCGAGGTTCTCTCGGAGCTGTTCCTGCGGGCGGGGGCGAAGCGCGTCATGCCGATGGCCTTCGGCTGCGAGGAGATCCGCGACGAGGACGATCTCGCGGCGCTCCGGAGGATGCGGCTCCGGCCCGGCGATTTCGAGGTCTCGGCGTTCCATCCCCTCGGCACGTGCCGCATGGGCACCGATCCCGCGCGCTCGTGCGTCGGCCCGGACGGCGAGGCCCACGACGTCGCCGGCCTCTTCGTCGCGGACGGCAGCGTGATCCCCTCGAGCCTCGGCGCGAACCCGCAGCTGACGATCATGGCGCTCGCCCTCCGCACGGCCGAGGCGCTCGACGCGCGCCTCGACAAGCTCGCCGGCTCCGCGTCGCGCGCCGAGGCCGACACGCCGACCAAGAGCACGCTCGCGTTCGAGGAGACGATGAGCGGCACGATGGTCCTCGCTGCTCGTCCCGAGGAGCGACGTCCATTCTCGATCGCGCTCCGTGCGCGCGCCCGCGACCTGCGCGACTTCGCGCGGACGCGCGAGGTCACGATCACCGGCGAGCTCATGGCGGAGGGCTTCGGCGCGCGATGCCCCCTCGAGGGGACGCTCGGCATGGACGTCCTCCTCACCCGCCGCATCCCCTACGACTTCACGTTCCTCGCCGATGACGGCAAGCGGTACCGCTTCGTCGGGAAGAAGCGCGTGCGTCTCGGCGCGCTCCGGCGCTCGATGACGCAGCTGCCCGCGCGCATCCTCGACGAGGCCGGTGACGTCGTCGCGAGCGTCGAGGTCACGTTCGACATCGAACGCGACCTCGTCGGCTTCCTCCGGAGCTTCCGCCTCTCGTAGAGGGCGGCCTACTCCTCGTCGTCCTCGTCCTCGTCCTCGTCCTCGTCGCCCGTGTCCACGTCGGAGAGCGACTCGGCCTCGGGCGGCAGCTCGCGGCCTTCCTTCTCCGCCTGCTGACGCTCCTTCTCGCGCTGCTGCTTGAGCGCCGCGACCTTCTGCATGATGGCGGGCTTCGGCGCGACGAGCACGGTCATCGCGCGCGCTTCCATCATGGCGCGCGTCTCGACGTTCGCGAGGTCCTCGGTCCCCTGGATGAGGAGCGTGAGCTGTTCCTGCGCCTTCTCGGGGTGCGTGATCTCGCGACCGCGGAAGCGGACGGTGAACTTCACCTTGTGACCGGCCTCGAGGAAGCGGCGCGCGGCCTTCGTCTTGAAGGCGATGTCGTGGTCGTCCGTCTTGGGGCGGAGCTTGATCTCCTTGATCTCGACGACCGTCTGCTTGCGCTTCGCCTCGCCGGCCTTCTTCTTCTCCTCGTACTTGTACTTGCCGAAGTCGAGGATCTTGCACACCGGCGGCTCGGCCTTCGGGTTCACCTCGACGAGGTCGAGCCCTTGTTCCTGCGCGCGCCTCAGCGCCTCGTGCGTTGCGAGCACCCCGAGCATCTCGCCGTTCGCGTCGATGACGCGCACCTCCGGCACGCGGATGCGGTGGTTGACTCGAATCTGGAACTGGCGCTGCGGCTGGCGCGGATCAAAGCGCGGGCGACCCATCGACATGTGGTGACCGTGACCTCCTGGATTGACTCGGCTTCCCCGAGGAGTTGCAGTCTCCCCCCGGATCCGGAGGCCGGTCAACCCCGGCGGGCGTGATTTTTGCTGCCTTTCGCGGTCGCATGCGCCGTGCCTCGTGGGTGGGCCCGGGGGGAAATGCCCCAGCGTTTCCATGAGCTCGGAGCACAAATGTTAGAGTGCATCCGTGCTGACGCTGGTCATGAACCCGGGTCTGCCCGAGGAGCAATCGTTCACGCTCCCGGTCGGCTCGGTCACCATCGGCCGCACCAAGGACAACGACGTCTTCTGCCTCCACAAGAGCCTGTCCCGGAGGCACGCGAGGATCGAGTACGACGGCGCGACCGTCCGGGTCGTCGACCTGCAGAGCAAGAACGGCGTCTTTCACGACGGCCGGCGCGTCGCCAAGTGCGAGATCGGCGAGGGCGAGAGCTTTCGCTGCGGGGACATCACCTTCCTGGTCGAGGGCGCGACGACGCAGAGCCCGAAGATGTCCGTGGCCGCGCAGACCCTGCCCTCGCCGCTCGCGATGGAAGGCAGCGCGAGCCGGCGCCCGACGAAGATCGCTGCGCCTCAGGTGATCGTCCAGGACGAGCAGCGCTACAAGGACAAGCTGTTCCTCCTCATCCGCGCGAGCGAGCTCCTCGTGAGCGAGGCCAGCCTCGATCGCGTGCTCGAGGACCTCGTCGCCCTCGCATCGCAGGTCCTCGAGGTCGACCGCATCGCGTTGCTCACGCTCGACGACACGACGCTCGAGATGAAGCCACGGGTCCTCAAGACGTTCACGAGCTCCTCCTTGCGACCGTACAGCCGCCGCGTCGTCGACTGGGTGGTCGATCACGGCAGCCCGGCATCGTTCGCAGACGTGTCGCGCGACAAGACGCTCCCGGGCGAGCTCTTGGAGGACGCCCACGTCCGCGCCGCGATGTGCGCGCCGATCAACCCGGGCGGCGGGACGATCGGCGTCCTGTACGCCGACACGGTCACGCAGCCCGACGCCTTCCGCCCGGACGACCTCGCGCTCTTGCGCGCGCTCGGCAACCTCGCGGCCGTCGCGATGGAGGGCGAGTCGCTCCGCCGCATCGAGCGGACGTCGATGCTCCACGCCCCGGGCTGAAGCCGTCTCAGCCGAGATCGAGCTCGATGGTCGCGCAGAGCCCGTAGTGGTCGGACGCCCAGCCGGCCTTGTTCTCGCCGAACGTCGTGGTCACCAGCGGCCGATCGAGGAAGCGCTCGACGGCCGTGCACGCCGCGGCGCCGCGCTTGGCCGGAGGCCGGAGGAAGATGTAGTCGATGCGCTGATCGCGCGCGTCGGGCTCGAACGCGTGCGCGAGCGCATTGCCCTCGGGATGCGGGTGGTACGTCGGCAGATCCGCGTCGGCGCCGAGATCGACGAACCCCTCGAGGACGGCGGAGAGGGTCCGGTACTCGGGCTCTTCGCGCGAGGCCGCGAGGCCGTCGATGTTGAAGTCGCCGCACACCACGAACGGCCGATCCGGCGAGCCCATCTCGTCGATCAGGCGCCGCAGCTCGACGAGCTGCGAGGCGCGCACGTGCGCCGCGTCCTGGTCGTAGCCTGCCTGGAGGTGGACGGTGACGAGATCGAGCGAGCGCGTCTCGTCGAGCGCGATCTCGGCGTAGAGCGCGCCCTTCCGCGCGAGCCGGTCCCAGCCGAGACGGCGCCCGGAGAAGTTCTTGAGCAGCGTCCGCTTCATCGGTGACCGCGCGCCGACGCCGAGGCCCGAGCCCCGCGCCGAGGCGTCGAAGAAGCGGATGCGGTTGTCGTCGCGGAAGCGGGAGACGAACCGCTCGCCGCCCACCGCGTCGAAGAACCGCTGCGCCTCGCGCGAGAGGATCTCCTGCACGCAGAGCACGTCGGGCGACGAGCACACCGCGTGGACGTCGGCGTCCAGGAAGCGGTGCCCGAACGGCGCGCGGACGTGCGTCACGGCATCGAGCCCCTGGCCCATGCCGAAACAGTTCCAGGTCCCGATGCGCAGCTGCACTCCCGCGGTCCTCCTCAGCTCGGCGCCTTCGCCTCGGCTGCGAGCATCTCGCCGAACTGCGCGAGCGGCATCGCGCCGAGCTCGCCCTTGTCGCGCGAGCGGACCGACACCGCGCCCGCCTCCGCGTCCTTCGGACCGACGACGAGCATGTACGGGACGCGCGTCCCGCGCGCGTTGCGGATCTTCGCGCCGAGCTTGTCGGCGGACATGTCCGCGTCGACGCGGAGGCCGCGGCCGCGGAGCTCCGCGACGACCTTCCTCGCGTACTCGTCGCTCTTCTCGCTCACGGTGAGGACGAGCGCCTGCGTCGGCGCGATCCACGTCGGGAAGTTGCCCCCGCAGTGCTCGAGGTAGACGGAGAAGAAGCGCTCGATCGATCCGAGCACCGCGCGATGGAGCATCACCGGGCGGTGATCCTTTCCGTCCTCGCCGGTGTAAGCGAGCTCGAACCGCTCGGGCAGGTTCGGGTCGTACTGGATCGTGCCGAGCTGCCAGCTCCGCTTCAGCGCGTCCTGCACGTGGAACTCGAGCTTGGGCCCGTAGAACGCGCCCTCGCCCGGCGTGATCTCGAACGGCAGGCCCGCGCGCTCGAGGCCCTCCTTCAGCGCGCCCTCGCTCATGTCCCAGTCGGCGTCCGTGCCGAGCCTCTTCTCCGGGCGCGTCGCGAGCTTGATGTCGATCTTGTCGAACGCGAACGCCTTGAAGACGCCGTAGAAGAGCTTGAGGAACTTCTCGATCTCCTCCGGCACCTGCTCCTTGGTGCAGAAGATGTGCGCGTCGTCCTGGCAGAAGGTGCGGACGCGCGAGAGCCCGTGGACCACACCGCCGCGCTCGTAGCGGTGCAGCCGCCCGAAGTCGGCGACGCGCCACGGCAGCTCGCGATAGCTGCGCTTGCGCGATCCGAAGATCACGCAGTGCGACGGGCAGTTCATCGGCTTGAGCGCGAAGGCGTCCTCCTGGAGCTGCTTCGTCGGCGCAGGTCCCGCCTCCTCGAGGAGGTCCTCGGTCCAGAGGCGGTACATGTTCTCGTTGTAGTTGCCGAGGTGGCCGCTCGTGCGAAACAGCTTCGGATCGAACGCCTGCGGCGTGATCACCTCCTCGTAGCCGTGCACCGCGTAGAGGTCGCGGATGTACTCGACGAGGCGGTTGTAGACGTACGCGCCGCGCGGGAGGAAGAACGGCATCGCGGGCGAGACCGGATCGAAGAGGAACAGCTCGAGCTCCTTGCCGAGCTTCCTGTGATCGCGCTGCTTCGCCTCCTCGATCAGCTTGAGGTGCTCCTCGAGCGCCTCCTTCGAGGGGAACGCCGTCCCGTAGATGCGCTGGAGCATCGGGTTGCGCTCGTCGCCGCGCCAGTACGCGCCCGCGACGCTCGTGAGCTTCACCGCGCGCAGCCACCCGGTCGAAGGCACGTGCGGGCCCTCGCAGAAGTCGACCCACTCCGCGCCGGCCTTGCCGTGCTTGTAGAGGCTGATCTCTTCGTCCTCCGGCACGGACTTGATGATCTCGAGCTTGAACGTCTCGCCCATCTTCTCGAAGAGCGACAGCGCCTGCTCGCGCGTCACCACCTCGCGGCGGAACGGGGTGTCCGCCTTGATGATGTCGAGCATCGTCTTCTCGATCTTCGCGAGGTCCTCGTCGGTGAAGCCGCCGCCCGGCTTGTCGAAGTCGTAGTAGAAGCCGTCCTCGATCGCGGGGCCGATGGTCACCTTCGTGCCCGGGAAGAGCTTCTGCACCGCGTCGGCCATCACGTGCGCGGTCGAGTGACGGATGACGCGGAGGCCCTCCTTGTCCGTGGCGCGGACGACGTCGAACTTCGACGTCGGGTCGACGGGCGAGTGGAGATCGACGACGCGACCGTCGACCTTGATGGCGACGACGTCGTCCGAGAGCTTGCCCTCTTGCTTCACGAGCTCGCGTGCGGGGATGCGATCCGGCATGGGAGCGCATCACGTACCACAGGCTCACTCGAACCGGCAGCCCAGCTCGTCGATCCGGACGTCCCAGCCGGGGGCCCTGGGCCCGCTGGCGTACAGGATCCCAGCGCGGACCTCGTCGAGGCCGAGGCCGGCGGCGGGGACCGGGAGCGTTGCGGCGACCGTGCCGTCGACCTTGAGCGTGTAGCTCGTCGCCGTCACCACCAGCTCGACGGTGTGGAACGCACCGGCCGTCAGGGCGACGAGTGGGACGGGCGTGCGATCGACGCGCTGTCCGCCGTCTTGCTCGGGTGAGAGGTACATGATCTCGCGCGCCTTCACCCGCACGACGCCGTAGCCGGCGGCGTTCTCGCCGCGGAGATCGAGGATCCCGATGTCGCCCTCCGTCGACGCATCGATGCGGAGCGAGAAGGCGCAGACGATCGCCCCCGACGACGGGCACACCGCGCGCGCGACGTACGCCTTTCCGGAGGCGGTCGTGTCGATGCGCGCGCGGAGCGCGGAGGGCGCGACCACGTACGTCCCGTCGAGCTCGACGGAGCCTCCGCCGGTCACCGTCTTCGACCAGCGCGTGTCGAAGCCGGCGTCGAAGCCGAAGGACTCGGAGAAGGCCGCGTCCGCGCAGCCCGCGTCGTCGAGCGGCGGCGGCGCGGTCCCGTCGGTGTCGACCGGATCGGGATCGCCGCCGTCGAACGCCTGGCCCGCGTCGACGGGCGCATCCCGATCCGTCGCGGCGTCCTCGCGCGGCGACTCCGGGCCGCCCTCGCCGAGCGACCGACCGCACGCGATCGCCAGGGCCCATGCGCCGACCGCGAGGCCGGAGACGAGCAAGCGGCGCGCGGTCACCATCGACTGGAGAGTGTATCGCGATCAGTCGGCGCCCGCGTCCTTCGGCGTGGCGGCGCATTTCTCGCCGCAGGCGACGTCGGCCCCGCATTCGTAGGCGCGCGCCGCGAGGCAGCGTCCCTCGGCCGACTCGTCCGTCCCGGGCGGGGCGAAGTCCTCGATGCAGCTCGCGAAGCAGTTCTGCGTCCGATCGATCGCGATGCCGGCGTCGGCGTTGCACGTCGCCTCGACGAGGCGCGCCGCGAGCGGCTGCGCATCCTTCGTGAGGAGGCGGGCGAGGTCCGAGCCGCAGCGGTCGATGATGCAGTCGAGCGCGAGGAGGCAGCTCCGGTTCTTCGCGCACGCGTTGACCTCCGCGCAGCACGAGGCGGAAAAGCAGCGATCGCACTCGATGTTGCCGACGGGAGGCACGAGGGGATCGAGCGTGCAGACCGGCAGTTCGCAGCGGTCGCCGT
>WBZO01006303.1_pt1 | contig 11576 bp, 7 predicted proteins | sample 5204261 | NCBI WGS metagenome assembly WBZO01 (sample SAMN12412400, study PRJNA552823) | activated sludge metagenome | isolation source: activated sludge from anammox sidestream of wastewater treatment plant... | place: USA: North Carolina | collected 2017-09 | reverse complement strand
AAACCAAGTAATTGCTGATTGTCGATTGCTGATTGCTGATTGGCAATGCGGACGCCGCGGCCATCAACAGATTAGCGATGGGCAATTGGCGATTAGCGATTCGAGGCACAGGACAGTAGCTCAATTGGCAGAGCACCGGTCTCCAAAACCGGGGGTTGGGGGTTCGATTCCCTCCTGTCCTGCCATCTTCCATGCGGGCGTGAACGCGACGGCTGGTTCCGGGACGTAACAGTTATGGCGGCAAACACACAGACGACGACGCTGGACAACGCAAAGGAAGCGGCGGGCGGGCAGTTCGAGCGCTTCCGGGCCTTCATCACGGAGGTGCGGAACGAGCTGAAGCGCGTCACCTGGCCGTCGCAGAAGGAAGTCTACGCGACCACGGTCGTGGTGATCCTGTTCTCGGCGTTCATCGGGTTGTACCTGTTCGCGCTCGACTTCGGGATCAACAGCCTGGTGCAGTGGATCTTCCGCCGGTTTGGTGTGGCATGAACGACCTGGCCCCGCAGCCTGAGTCGACCGTCCCGGCCGACGACAAGAAGTGGTACATCGTCCACACCTACTCGGGATTCGAGAAGAAGGTGGCCGAGTCGCTCCAGCAGCGCGTGCAGGCGTACGGGCTGCAGGGTGAGATCGGCGAGGTCCTCATCCCGACCGAGGACGTGGTCGAGATGCGCGGGGGGCGCAAGGTGGTCACCTCCAAGCGGTTCTTCCCTGGCTACATCCTGGTCGAGATGAACATGTCCGACCACGCGTGGCACGTGGTGAAGAACACCCCGAAGGTGACCGGCTTCGTCGGAGCCGGCGCCAAGCCGACCCCGCTCAGCAAGGACGAGGTCGACCAGATCCTCACGCAGGTGAAGACGGCGGCCGAGAAGCCGAAGCCGAAGTACATGTTCGAGAAGGGCGAGCAGGTCCGGATCAACGAAGGGCCCTTCACCAGCTTCAATGGCGTGGTCGACGAGGTGAACCTCGACAAGAACACGCTGAAGGTGATGGTCACGATCTTCGGGCGCTCGACACCGGTCGAACTCGACTTCCTGCAGGTGGAAAAGCTCTAACCGGCTGCAGGCTCCCGCCTTCCGGCTCCAGGCAGCGTCGGCTCCAGCAGCCGACACGCGCCGAAGCCTGAAGCCCGCAGTCAGAAGCCAGTAAGTGACGTTAAACAGATGGCAAAGAAAATTCAGGCGTTCGTGAAGCTCCAGATTGCCGCCGGCAAGGCCACGCCGGCGCCGCCCGTCGGCACCGCGCTCGGTCCGCAGGGCGTGAACATCATGGACTTCTGCAAGAACTTCAACGCGAAGACGGCGAAGGACGAGGGGTTGATCATCCCCGTCGTCGTCACCGTGTACGCGGACCGCTCGTACAGCTTCATCACCAAGACGCCGCCGGCGCCGGTGCTGCTGAAGCGCGCAGCGAACATCGCGAAGGGCTCCGCCGAACCGAACAAGAACAAGGTCGGCACGGTCACCGCGAAGCAGGTCGAGGATATCGCCAGGCTGAAGATGCCCGACCTGAACTGCGACACGATCGAAGCGGCGGTCAGGACCGTGGCGGGTACCGCCCGGTCGATGGGACTCGACGTCGTCGGGTAAACCGACAGGGGCAATTCAGATCGCAGAATGCAGATTGCCGGTTGGGCCGCAGCGCAGCGGCCTCCACTCAGCAATCAGCCATCCGCAATCTGCAATTCCATCTGTCATAGCGGTGGGAGAGGGCCCGGAGAGGGCCTTCGCTTGGACCACGGAGGTAGTGCATGCGCAGACGCGGCAAGAAGTATCAAGCCGCACGGGCGCAGGTCGCGGCCGATCGGTTGTACACGATCGAGGATGCGATCCCGCTCGTACAGAAAGTCAAGTTCGCCAAGTTCGACGAGACCGTCGAGCTGACGCTCAGGCTGGGCGTCGATCCGAAGCACGCCGACCAGATGGTGCGCGGCACCGTCGTCCTCCCGCACGGCCTCGGCAAGACCAAGCGAGTGCTGGCGATTGCGGGCGGTGAGAAGCAGAAGGAGGCGACCGAGGCGGGCGCCGACTTCGTCGGCGGCGAGGAAGTCGTCGAGAAGATCATGGGCGGCTGGACCGACTTCGACGCGGTCGTGGCCACGCCGGACATGATGCGCGCCGTCGGCCGTCTCGGCAAGGTGCTCGGGCCGCGCGGCCTGATGCCGAACCCGAAGACCGGCACGGTCTCGACCGACATCCGGAAGGCCGTCCAGGAAATCAAGGCCGGCAAGGTGGAGTTCCGTGTCGACAAGACCGGCATCATCCACGCGCCGGTCGGCAAGACGTCGTTCTCGAGCGAGTCGCTGGTCGCCAACACGCACGCGTTGGTCGACAGCATCGTGAAGGCCAAGCCGGCTGCCGCCAAGGGCAAGTATCTGAAGAGCATCACGCTGTCGTCGACGATGGGCCCGGGCGTGGCCATCGATACGGTGGCCGTTGACGCGGCGGTGAAACACTAATGGCTGTCACCAAAGCAGACAAGCTCGCCGAGCTCCAGCAGCTGGAGGCGGCGTTCCAGGGATCGGAGACCGCGATCCTCGTCGACTACAAGGGGCTGAACGTTCCGCAGGTCACCGAACTGCGGCGGCAGCTCCGTTCCGCCAAGGCCACCTACAAGGTGGTCAAGAACACCCTGGCGAAGCGCGCGTTGAAGGGCACCTCGTTCGAGGCGCTCGACAAGCACTTCGAGGGCACCACGGCGATCGCATACACCGCGACCGACCCGGTGGCGCTGGCCAAGACGCTGACGACCTTCGTCAAGGCCACGCCGACGCTCACGATCAAGGCGGCCGTCGTCCAGGGCCGCGCCATCCAGCCCGCCGAGGTCACGGATCTCGCCAACCTGCCGGGCAAGCCGGAGCTGTACGCCAAGCTCATGTACGTGCTCCAGGCCCCGATGGTCCAGATCGTCAGCGTGCTGAATGCAGCCCCGCGCGACCTCATGAGCGTGCTGGTGCAGGCGGAAAAGAAGCGACAGGAAGCGTAAACACATAGAGGCTTCTGGTTCCCGGCTCCAGGCGTTCGTCCTGTGGCCGACGCGGCCCAAAGCCCACAGTCCAGAGCCTAGAGTCAATCAGGAGAGAAGAAATGGCCGAAGTGACGCAGCAGCAGGTGGTCGACTACATCAAGGGAATCAGCGTGCTCGAGCTCTCGCAGCTCGTGAAGACGCTCGAGGCTGAGCTCGGTGTCTCGGCTGCGGCTGCCGTGGCCGTGGCGGCGCCGGCTGGCGGTGGCGCTGCGGCTGGTGCCGCGGCCCCGGCGGAGGAGAAGACGGAATTCAACGTCACCCTCACCGAGGTCGGCACCAACAAGATCAACGTCATCAAGGTGGTCCGCGAGATCACCGCGCTCGGTCTGAAGGAAGCCAAGGACCTCGTGGAAGCTGCGCCGAAGCCGATCAAGGAAGGCGTGCCGAAGGACGAGGCCGAGGCCATCAAGAAGAAGTTCGAGGAAGTCGGCGCGAAAGTCGAGATCAAGTAACAGCGGGCCCGCGGGCTCCGCTGTTCTTCGACAGGCTCCAGGCTTTGGGCTCTGGGCTTTGGGCAACCCCCAGAGCCTGACGCCCAAAGCCTTCAGCCATTTCTAGCGCTCGGATCTTTCCTCGAGGTTTTCACAGCATGTACAGCCTTCCCAAGAACGTCTACCGCGAGCGCATCGACTTCTCGAAAATCAAGACGACGGTTCCGATCCCGAACCTGATCGAGATCCAGAAGAAGTCCTACGAGCGCTTCCTGCAGATGAATCGTCTGCCGAGCGAACGCGAGGACGCGGGTCTCCAGTCGGTCTTCAAGTCGGTCTTTCCGATCAGCGACTTCCGGGAGAACTCCTCGCTCGAGTTCATCGAGTACTCGATCGGGAACTGGGAGTGCAAGTGCGGCAAGTTGGCGGGGCTCCACCACCTGCGCAAGCCGTGCAGCAGCTGCGGGGCGACGCTGATCGCCGACCCGTACGGCGACCGCGAGGTGCTCTGCCCGCGCTGCGGCAAGGCCAACCATGCGCGCGGTGACGTCTGTGACATCTGCGGCAACACGGTCGGGCTGAAGCTCAAGTACGACGTCGACGAGTGCCAGGAGCGCGGCATGACCTACGCGGTGCCGCTGAAGGTCACGATCCGCCTCGTCGTCTGGAACAAGGACCCCGAGACCGGGGTCAAGACCATCCGCGACATCAAGGAGCAGGAGGTCTACTTCGGCGACATCCCGTTGATGACGGAGAACGGCACGTTCATCATCAACGGCACGGAGCGCGTCATCGTCTCGCAGCTCCACCGGTCGCCGGGCGCCTTCTTCCACTCGGAAGACAAGACGCTCTACATCGCACAGATCATTCCCTATCGCGGCTCGTGGGTGGAGTTCGAGTTCGACGCGAAGAACCTCCTCTACGTGCGCATCGACCGCAAGCGGAAGTTCCTCGCCACGGTGTTCCTGCGCGCCCTCGGGCTGCGCGGTGCCGACGAGATCATCCGTGCGTTCCACACCGTCGACCGGCTGAACCTCAAGGGGGGCTCCCTCTCGTGGGCGGTTGCCGACAGCCTGGTGGGCCTGCGTGCCGCCAGGGACATCCAGATCCCGGGCGGGACCATCACGGTGGCCGCCGGGAAGAAGATCACGCGCAACGCGGTCGAGGCGCTCAAGCGCGCGAACGTCGAGGCGGTGGAGATTGCCGACGCCGAGCTCGAAGGCGCGTTTGCCGCGGCCGACATCGTCGACCCGGCCACCGGCGAGGTGATCCTCGAGGCGAACGAGCCGCTCGAGGCGCGCTTCATCTCGATGGCCCAGGAGAAGGGCATCGACCGCGTCGAGATCTTCTTCCCCGAGAAGGACGACGTCGGTCCGATCATCAGCCAGACGCTGAAGAAGGACCCGATCCACACGCACGAAGAGGCGCTCATCGAGATCTACCGCCGCCTCCGGCCTGGCGACCCGCCCACGCTGGACAGCTCGCGGTCCCTCTTCGAGAACATGTTCTTCAACCCGCAGAAGTACGACTTCTCGCGGGTGGGTCGTCTCAAGCTGAACACGAAGCTCGGGCTCAACACGCCGCTCGACGAGAAGATCCTGCATCCGCAGGACTTCTACGAGGTCATCAAGTACCTCATGAAGCTGCGTCGCAACCCGGCGAACGTGGACGACATCGATCACCTGGGCAACCGCCGCGTCCGCTCCGTGGGCGAACTCCTGGAGAACCAGTTCCGCATCGGCCTGGTCCGCATGGAGCGCGCCATCAAGGAGAAGATGTCGGTCTACCAGGAAATGGCGACCGCCATGCCGCACGACCTGATCAACGCGAAGCCGGTCATGGCGGCCATTCGCGAGTTCTTCGGGTCGTCGCAGCTGTCGCAGTTCATGGACCAGACCAACCCGCTCTCCGAGATCACGCACAAGCGGCGTCTCTCGGCGCTCGGGCCGGGCGGTCTCTCACGCGAGCGCGCGGGCTTCGAGGTGCGCGACGTGCACCCGACGCACTACGGCCGCATCTGCCCGATTGAGACGCCGGAAGGCCCGAACATCGGCCTCATCTCGTCGCTCTCCTGCTACGCGCGGATCAACGAGTTCGGCTTCATCGAGTCGCCCTACCGCAAGGTGAAGGACGGCCGCGTGACCGACTACGTGATCATCACGAACGCCGGCGGCAACGCCAAGTACAAGGCCGGCGACATCGTCGAGGCCGACGAGATGGTCAGCGAGGATGGCCGGTCGAAGAAGAAGGGGGTCGAGTTCGAGCCCTACTCCTTCTACCTGTCGGCCTGGGAGGAGGACCAGTACGTCATCGCCCAGGCGAACGCGAAGGTCGACGACAGCGGCAACCTCGTGGAGGAGCGCGTCAGCGCCCGCCGCGCGGGTGAATTCCTGCTCGCGCCGCGCGACACCATCCAGTTCATCGACGTCTCGCCGAAGCAGCTCGTCTCGGTCGCGGCCTCGCTCATCCCGTTCCTCGAGAACGACGACGCGAACCGCGCGCTGATGGGCTCGAACATGCAGCGCCAGGCCGTGCCGCTGCTCCGCGCACGCTCGCCGTTCGTCGGCACGGGCATGGAGTACATCACCGCCCGCGACTCGGGCGCCGTCATCGTGGCGCGCCGGTCGGGTGTCATCGACTACGTGGATTCGCAGCGCATCGTCGTCCGGGTGGAAAGCGAGACCGAGGACGGCAAGGAGATGGGCGCCGACATCTACCCGATGACGAAGTTCAAGCGGTCGAACCAGAACACCTGCATCACCCAGAAGCCGATCGTCCGGGTCGGCCAGAAGGTGCACAAGGGGCAGGTGATGGCCGACGGTCCCTGCACGGAGCTGGGCGAGCTCGCGCTCGGCCGCAACGTGCTGGTGGCCTTCATGCCCTGGCGCGGCTACAACTTCGAGGACGCGATCCTGGTCTCCGAGAAGATGGTGAAGGAGGACTACTACACCTCCATCCACATCGAGGAGTTCGAGATCGAGTCGCGCGACACGAAGCTCGGGCCCGAGGAAATCACGCGGGACATCCCGAACGTCTCGGAGACGTTCCTGCGCGACCTCGACGAGAGCGGCATCATCCGCATCGGCGCGAACGTGAAGCCGGGCGACATCCTCGTGGGCAAGGTCACGCCGAAGGGCGAGACGCAGCTCACGCCGGAAGAGAAGCTGCTCCGCGCGATCTTCGGCGAGAAGGCCGGCGACGTCCGCGACGCCAGCCTCATCTGCCCGCCCGGCATCGAGGGCATCATCGTCGGCGTCAAGATCTTCTCGCGCAAGGGCATCGAGAAGGACGACCGGGCGAAGGCCATCGAGCAGGACGAGCTCGACATGATGGAGAAGAACCTTCAGGACGAGATCCGCATCCTTCACGACGAGGTGAAGAAGCGGGTCATCGGCATGCTGAAGGGCCAGCAGCTCCGGTCCGACCTGTTCGACGAGTACGGCCGCGAGCGCATCCTCCGCAAGGGCACGGAGCTCACCGAGGAGGTCCTGCAGACCCTTCCCTACGAGACGATGGTCCGCCTGAAGATCGCGACCGACGACTCGAGGCTCGAGGACGACCTGCGCGACCTCGAGGAGCGGACCGAGCGCCAGGTCGAGGTGATCAAGAACCTCTTCGAGGAGAAGAAGGAGAAGATCCGCCGCGGCGACGAGCTGCCCCCGGGCGTCATCAAGCTCGTCAAGGTGTACGTGGCGATGAAGCGCAAGCTGTCGGTCGGCGACAAGATGGCCGGCCGCCACGGCAACAAGGGCGTCATCGCGCGCATCCTCCCCGAGGAGGACATGCCGTACCTGCCGGACGGCACGCCGGTGGAAATCGTGCTGAACCCGCTGGGCGTCCCGTCGCGCATGAACGTCGGGCAGATTCTCGAGACGCACCTCGGGTGGGCCGCCCACGCCCTCGGTCTCTGGTTCGCGACGCCGGTCTTCGACGGCGCCATGGAGAGGGAGATCAAGGACTGGCTCGACCGCGCCGGCCTGCCGCAGAGCGGCAAGGTGACGCTGTACGACGGCATGACGGGCGACGCCTTCGAGCAGAAGACGACCGTCGGCTACATCTACATGCTCAAGCTCTCGCACCTGGTCGACGACAAGATCCACGCGCGCTCGATCGGGCCGTACTCGCTCATCACGCAGCAGCCGCTGGGTGGCAAGGCGCAGTTCGGCGGACAGCGGTTCGGCGAGATGGAGGTCTGGGCGCTCGAGGCCTACGGGTCGGCGCACATCCTCCAGGAGCTCCTGACTGCCAAGTCCGACGACGTGACCGGGCGCGCGAAGATCTACGAGGCCATCGTCAAGGGCGACGCCTCGTTCACCGCGGGCCTGCCCGAGTCGTTCAACGTGCTGATCCGCGAGCTCCAGTCGCTGTGTCTGGACGTTGAGCTGATGAAGACGAAGAAGAAACCTGACGTGACTCCTCAACCCGTTCTGGAGGAGGTGTAGATAGATGCGACCCTCATTTCACGATCGTTCGGCGCTGACCAGCGACTTCGACGCGATCCGGATCAGCCTCGCGTCGCCGGAGAAGATCCTCTCCTGGTCCCACGGTGAGGTCACCAAGCCGGAGACGATCAACTACCGGACCTTCAAGCCGGAGCGGGACGGTCTGTTCTGCGCCAAGATCTTCGGGCCGATCACCGACTGGGAGTGCCTCTGCGGCAAGTACAAGCGCATGAAGCACCGCGGGGTGATCTGCGACAAGTGCGGCGTCGAGGTCACGCAGGCCAAGGTCCGCCGCGAGCGCCTGGGGCACATCACCCTGGCGACGCCGGTGAGCCACGTGTGGTTCTTCAAGGGGCTGCCCAGCCGCATCGGGCACCTCCTCGACATCTCGCTGCGCGACCTCGAGCGCGTCCTCTACTTCGAGGCGTACGTCGTCGTGGACCCGGGTGACACCGAGCTGAAGCAGAACCAGCTCCTGAACGAGGAGCAGTTCCGCAAGGCGCGCGAGGAGCACTCCGACCCGCGCTCGGGCATGCCCCGCTTCCGGGCGCAGATGGGCGCCGAGGCGATCAAGGAGCTGCTCAAGCGGGTGAACGTGGAGCGGCTCTCCATCGAGCTCCGCGAGAAGATGAAGACGGAGCAGTCGGCGCAGAAGAAGCTGAAGTACGCCAAGCGCCTGAAGGTGGCCGACTCGTTCCGCAAGTCGAGCAACCGTCCGGAGTGGATGATCCTGGACGTGATCCCGGTCATCCCGCCGGAGCTGCGGCCCCTCGTGCCGCTCGACGGCGGCCGGTTCGCGACCTCCGACCTCAACGACCTCTATCGCCGCGTCATCAACCGCAACAACCGGTTGAAGAAGCTGATGGAGCTGAAGGCCCCGGACGTCATCATCCGCAACGAGAAGCGCATGCTGCAGGAGGCGGTCGATGCGCTCTTCGACAACGGCCGGCGCGGCCGCGTGCTGCGCGGCGCCAACAACCGTCCGCTCAAGTCGCTGTCCGACACGCTGAAGGGCAAGCAGGGGCGCTTCCGCCAGAACCTGCTCGGCAAGCGCGTCGACTACTCCGGTCGTTCGGTCATCGTCGTCGGCCCCGAGCTGAAGCTGCACCAGTGCGGCCTGCCGAAGAAGATGGCGCTGGAGCTCTTCAAGCCGTTCATCTACAACAAGCTCGAGGAGCGCGGCCTCGTCGCCACCATCAAGCAGGCCAAGGAGATGGTGGAGCTGCAGCGTCCCGAGGTGTGGGACGTGCTCGAAGAGGTCATCCGCGAGCACCCGGTCCTGCTGAACCGCGCGCCGACGCTCCACCGCCTGGGCATCCAGGCGTTCGAGCCGGTGCTCGTGGAAGGCAAGGCCATCCGCATCCACCCCCTCGTCTGCACGGCGTTCAACGCGGACTTCGACGGCGACCAGATGGCCGTCCACATCCCGCTGTCGCCCGAGGCGCAGATCGAGGCGTCGGTGCTGATGCTCTCGAGCAACAACATCCTGTCGCCGGCGCACGGTGCGCCGATCGCCATCCCGTCGCAGGACATCGTCCTCGGCTGCTACTACCTGACGAAGGCCAAGAGCGGCGCGAAGGGAGAGGGTCGTGCGTTCGGCAACGCGGACGACGTGATGCTGGCGCTGGAGGCGGGGGAGCTCGAGACCCTCTCGCCCATCCGGCTCCGCTTCACGGGCGACCTGCAGGACCTGACCGCCGCGCGCGACGACCAGGACGTGATCAGGACCGAGATCATCCCGGTCCAGAACAAGATCATCAACACCACGGTCGGGCGCGTCATCCTGAACCAGCAGCTCCCCTCGGGCATGCCGTTCGTCAACGGCCTGCTGAAGAAGAAGGGCCTGCAGCAGCTCGTCCAGAGCTGCTACCTGAAGTTCGGCCTCGAGAAGACCGTCGAGATGCTCGACGCGCTGAAGCACCTGGGCTTCACCTACGCCACCCGGTCCGGCCTGTCGATCGGCATCGACGACCTGGTCATCCCGGAGAAGAAGGTGGGCCTGGTCTCGGCGGCCCGCGACGAGGTCATCAAGGTCGAGTCGCAGTACCTCGAAGGTGCCATCACCAACGGCGAGCGCTACAACAAGGTCATCGCCATCTGGTCGGAAGCCACCGAAGAGATCGCCAACGCCATGTTCAGCCAGATGGAGGCGCTGGACCGCGAGGGCCGCACCTTCAACCCGGTCTACATCATGGCCGACTCGGGCGCCCGCGGCTCGAAGCAGCAGATCCGCCAGCTGGCGGGCATGCGCGGCCTCATGGCGAAGCCGTCGGGCGAGATCATCGAGACGCCGATCACGGCCAACTTCCGTGAGGGCCTCGAGGTGCAGCACTACTTCATCTCGACCCACGGCGCCCGCAAGGGCCTCGCCGACACCGCGCTGAAGACGGCCGACTCGGGCTACCTCACGCGGCGCCTGGTCGACGTGGCGCAGGACGTGATCATCCACGAGATCGACTGCGGCACGGTCGACGGCATCGAGGCGCGCGCCATCGTCGAGGCGGGCGAGATCATCGAGCCGCTCCGCGAGCGCATCATCGGCCGCGTCACGCTCGAGCGCATCACCGACCCGTTCAGCGGCGAGGTGATCATCGACGTGAACGACGAGATCGACGAGGACAAGGCGGCGGCCATCCAGGACGCCGGCATCGAGAAGGTGAAGATCCGCTCGGTGCTCACGTGCGCCTCCCGCCGGGGCGTCTGCGCCAAGTGCTACGGGCGCGACCTCGCCACCGGCCGCCTGGTCGAACTCGGCCAGGCGGTGGGGGTCATCGCGGCGCAGTCGATCGGCGAACCCGGCACGCAGCTCACCATGCGCACGTTCCACATCGGCGGCACGGCGTCGCGCGTCAGCGAGCAGAGCACGCTCGAGGCCCGCAACGCCGGCTCGGTGCGTTTCGAGGGCATGCAGGTGGTCACCGCCAAGGACGGCAACCTGGTGGTGATGAACCGCAACGGTTCGATCATCGTGCAGGACAGCAAGGGCCGCGACCGCGAGCGCTACCAGGTGGTCTACGGCGCACGCCTCAAGGTGAAGGAAGGACAGGCCGTCGAGCAGGGCCAGACCCTGGTCGAGTGGGACCCGTACACCTTCTCGATCCTCACGGAGGAACCGGGCCAGATCAAGTTCAAGGACATCCTCGAGGGCATCACGGTCCACGAGGAAGTGGACGAGGTCACGGGCCTCTCGCGCTACATCATCGTCGACTCGCCGGACGAGAAGAAGCAGCCGGCCATCGAGATCAAGACCGCGAGCGGGAAGTCGTCACGCCGCTACCACATGCCGGTCCACGCGCACCTCATGGTGCAGGACGGCGAGACCGTGTCGGCCGGCGACATCCTGGCGAAGATCCCGCGCGAAACCCAGAAGACGAAGGACATCACGGGCGGCCTGCCGCGCGTGGTCGAACTCTTCGAGGCACGCAAGCCGCGTGAAACCGCCGTCATCTCGGAGATCGACGGCGTGGTCAAGCACGGCGGCATCGTCAAGGGCCAGCGCAAGATCATCATCGTGCCCGACGAGCCGGGTGCGGAGCCGCGTGAGTACGCGCTGCCCCGCGGCGTGCACGTCAACGTGCAGGAGGGCGAACGCGTCCGGGCGGGTGAACCGCTCATGGACGGCCCGTCCAACCCGCACGACATCCTGAACGTCCTCGGTGAGAAGGCGCTG
>WBZO01006302.1_pt1 | contig 11577 bp, 11 predicted proteins | sample 5204261 | NCBI WGS metagenome assembly WBZO01 (sample SAMN12412400, study PRJNA552823) | activated sludge metagenome | isolation source: activated sludge from anammox sidestream of wastewater treatment plant... | place: USA: North Carolina | collected 2017-09 | reverse complement strand
GCGCCGCCATATACGACTCCCTTGACGGTGTCTTACCGCCACTGGTCGCACTCCTGGTCTGGGCCGTTGTCGCCGTCTTCTGGATTTGGTCGTTCGGTGGCGAGCCATGAGTGTTGGACTTAGCTGCCGCTTCAGAGTGGCTTCGGCGCTTATGCTCGGGACGCTGGCTAGCCCTCAGCCTCCCACTGGGTGTCATCGTCTTCGGCATAGTTACCGAACGGCTCGAATCCCTTCCCCTTGCGGTACAGAAAGCCGCGAGTGCTGCTCCTGACATATAGATGAGGGCTGATCGCATTCCTAAACCGCAATTCGATTGTGACAACGAGCATCCCGAATTGTTGGTTAGCAAAGTCCGGGGAGTGTGCGGCCAGTTGCGCATCTGTGATTTTGAAGGATGTGCCAATCGGCGTCCATGTCTCTCCCGGTGTGATCAGTCTGGGCTTTATCGCGGGAGGGCCGAGAACGGTGGTGTGGCCAAGAGCGGAGATGGAGTAACTCTCAACCCTCGCTGGGCACGAACTCGCGTTGATAACCTGGAAGTTGACCTGGACATGTCCAGAATCTGGGGCGGGCCTGTCCCGCGCATCAGGCCAAAACACAGCCAGATTCCATCTTGGAATCGTGAGCCATGGCCTATTGGACAGAATGAGGGCTCGGCGGGCAGTCTCAGACTCTTGCGCGGCAGCCGCCGCGCTCGCCGCAGCAGCGTCGGCGGCTTTCTTGGTTTCCAACAGCGTGCCGGCCATTAGCTTGGCCTGATCGCGGCTGGTACTCCACTGCTTTACAGCGACCCAAAGCAATCCCCCGGTAAACCAGGTCACTGGGTCGATGGACCGCTCGACAAGGATTGCCCACAGATCGCCGGTTTGGTTCTGCTGTTCTGTGGAGGGTGGGTTGCTAGCCGTAACGGACGCCAATCTCTGTTGTGTGTCCCGTTGTTCGTTTTGGGATTGGCTCTGACCGGGGTTGGGTTGGAGTGATGCGCATGACAGAGCACCCACCGTCAACACCAGCGCTACACCGGAGGCATGATGCCGCGTCCGCCGAAGGAATACCAAGCGTTTACCTCGCTGTTCGACCGCCTGCTAACAGTCCCCAAGGCAGCGGTCGACCGTCGGTAGGCAGAGTATCGGAAGCAAGCTGACCTCAATCCGCGCAAGCGCGGACCGAAGCCGAAGAGCGTAATTATCACCACCTCCGACCTCGGCGGAACTCCTTCCCGCTATGCCGGGACGGTTTCGGTGCTCGCGGCTCGAACGATGTCTTTGTACGTCAGACGACGGCTGACGACCTGGGTGAGCACGGCCCAATCGGTTCCGCGTCCTCCGTAGCCTTGCGGGTGTTGACCCGGAGGAACTGCTCGTGCAGATACCGGCGCAGATGGAACGGTTCGACCGACCCGAAGGTCCCCTTCAGCCTCGCTTCAGCGGGCTCCGGAAATTCTCGCAGCCGTTGGCGTGGACCTGCCCATTGGCTAACGAGGGCCGCCGCGGCCACATGCTTGGGAAGTGATGGCGTGGGGAGTGTCTGGACACCTCCGATCCAACTCACAGGACGTAACAGAAATCGAAGCGAACTCGGTTGGTGTCTTCGTGCCGCACGCCATCAGGCGGGGCCAACGGCTCGCCCGGTCAGCGTCAGACTTGATGGAGCCCAGGCACGTTAGACCTTTGCGCTTTCGCGAACGTCGACAAACAGGTCCGTGACAAATGGCGGAGCCTGCCTTAGGCCAAGTGCGTCACGAACGGCATCAATCGCAAGTTCCCACTCGGACGAATCGGCAGGCCCACCCACCTGAACGTCTCCTACGACGTAAACGAATACCAGCCTGGTTGGGATCATGTTGAGGCGATCTAGCCAGTAGGCCCACGCCAACCTGTTCGCATACTGATAGAACTGCTTCGACCAGTCGTAGGCTTCACTCACGCCGAGACCTTGCTGCACCTCCCGCAATGACAACTGGATTCTGGCGATGCTGGGCTCGGCTGAGGCGTCCATCGGCGGTGAGTAGAGCTCATTGAGGTGCGCCTTGGCTTCCACCAAGACAATCTCACCCGACAGCGCACGCCCCAGCGCATCCCACTGCGGCCCCCCGCGCGGCCAGAAGGTACGCAGCGGGCGCTTCGAGGGTCGAGCATCCAACACGTCTAGAACAGCGTCATCGCGGTACTCCGCAAATTCATCTGAGGCCAAAGGAGAGCGCCACGCGACTGGCCCGAGCCCGATGCGCTCATCGAGGAGCGCTGCGCTCCCATTCACAAACTGCTGAATCCAGTGTTGGCTTCCTTTGGTGCGGCTTCGCTGTGGGAAACGGGCCATACCTACCCTCAGAGCTGTCGGGACAACTTAGGCCATGCCAAGAGTGCTGGTAGGAGAGGATAAGCCCAGCGAGCCACAGGGGCCTAGTTGAGACCGGCCTACAGACCGCCCCCTGCACGGACGACATATACTCCAGACACACCCTGCGCCCGGCCGCCATCCCTCCGGGCGCCTACTGAGGACCCCATGCCCGCACGCCGCCAGGCCGCCGCGCTCACGCTGCTCCTCGCGCTGTGGCTCGCCGCTGCCCCCGGCCCCGCCGCCGCACAGCCCGCAGCCGACACCGCGTTCCCGCTCGTCAACTCGCCCGAGCGCGCCGCCGCCCTCGTGCGCGCCGCGGAGGAACGGCTGCCCTACGTGCCGGGCGAGGTGCTCGTCCGCTTCCGCGACGGCACCTCCACGGTCGACCAGCAGCGCGCCCTCTCGGCCCTGCGCTCGCGCCCCGATGCCGCCACCCTGAAGTGGTTCGGCGACGTGGCCCTGCTCACCGACCCGGCGGAAGACAACGCCGCCCTCCTGGCCGAACGCCTGACCCGCCAGCCCGAGGTGGCCTACGCCGAGCCGAACGCCCTCTACCGCCTCCACACCACGCCCAACGACCCGTCGTTCACCACCCGCCAGTGGAACTTCACCGCCATCGGCGTCGACCGCGCCTGGGACATCAACCCGGGCGCCACCAGCAGCACCATCGTTGCCGTGGTCGACTCGGGCGTGACAACGGTGAACGGCAGCTACACGATGCAGACCTGGGACGGGCGCGCCATCCGCGCCGTGTCCATCCCCTACCGCATCAGCCCCGACCTGTCGCGATCGCGCCTGCTCGACGGCAGGGACTTCGTCTTCTGGGGCGGCCCCGTGCTGGACATGAGCGGCCACGGCACCCACGTGGCGTCCACCGTGGGCCAGGACACCAACAACCAGGTCGCCGGCGCGGGCATCGCCTACAACGCCATGCTGATGCCGCTCAAGGCGTGCCTGGGCTACTGGGACATCCAGTTCACCGTGTCGGCCCAGGGCACCCCCGGCTACGTGCCCCCGGGCGCCGGCGGCTGCAGCACCAGCGCCGTGGCCCAGGCCGTGCGCTACGCGGCCGACAACGGCGCCGCCGTGATCAACCTGAGCCTGGGCGGTCCCACCCCGTCGCTCACCCTGCGCGACGCCCTGCGCTACGCCACCGAGCGCGGCGCGGTGGTGGCCATCTCGATGGGCAACGAGTTCGACGAGGGGAACCCCACCGAATACCCGGCGGCCTACGCCGCCGAGATGGACGGCGTGATCTCGGTGGGCGCCGTGGGCCGCTCGCTGAAGCGCGCCTACTACTCGAACACCGGCACGCACACCGAGATCGTGGCCCCCGGCGGCGACGCGCGCGACGGCGGCCTCAACGGCCTCATCTGGCAGGCCACGATCGACCCGCTCGACTCCGACGAGTTCAGCGTGATCATCCCCCGCTTCGATCGCTACGTGGAAGAGCCCGAACAGGGCACGTCGATGGCCGCGCCGCACGTGGCCGGCATTGCCGCCCTGGTCTACAGCCAGGGGGTGAAGAACCCGGCCGCCATCGAGAAGCTGCTCGAGGCCACCGCCCAGGACCTGGGCACCGCCGGCAAGGACAACGACTATGGCTACGGCCTCATCCAGCCGCGCACGGCCCTCCGTGGCTTCGGCGTGGCACGGTGACGTGATGGCCACGACACACTCCGCCCGGCGCCACCTCCTGCGCACCGTCACGCTGGCCGCCCTGCTCGTCGTCTGCCTGGCCGCCAGCGCCCTCGCACAGGCCACCGTGCGCGTCACCTCCGACCGCACCACGGTCTGGAACCCGGGCTTCACCACGGTGGCCACGCTGGTGAACGCCGGCACGGTGCTCGAAGTGGTGGGCCGCGACGGCACCTGGTACGAGGTGGTGCTGCCCGGCCCGAGCTGGCAGCCCCGCACCACCGGCTTCATTGCCGTGTCGCGCGTGGAAGTGGCCTCGGGCACTCCGCCCGTCGAGGGCGCATCGGCCGCCGGCGGTGCCGGCGCACCGGCAGGCGACCCGCGCCGCCGGCAGCGCGCACGCCAGGGCCAGGCCGCAGGCGCACGACGCCCCAACGCACCGGGGCCGGTGCCCGCGCTCCGCGTGTTCGGCGAAGCCGGCTACGGCCAGTTCACCGCGAAAGACACGTTCAACGCCGTGTTCGGCTCGCCCGGTGGCCCGTGGTTTGGCGGCGGCGCGGTGTACACGCTGCGCTCCGGCCTGTTCCTGCAGGGGGGCGTGGAGCACTTCCGCGCCACGGGTGAACGGGTGTTCGTCAGCAGCGGCACGGTGTACCCGCTGGGCATCGAAGACCGCATCGCCATCACGCCGCTGATGGCCGTTGCCGGCGTCCGTACGCGCGGCAGCCGGCTCGCCGCCTACGCCGGAGGGGGCGCGGGCGTGTACCGGCTGCGCGAAACGTCCGACTTCGCCGACGAGGCCGACAACGTGAAAGAGAACCACCCGGCGTACCGCGCGTTCGCCGGCGTGGAGTGGCGGCTCGCGCGCAGCACGGCGGCCGCCGTGGAAGTGCAGTACACCACCGTGCCCGACGCCCTCACCGCCGGTGCCGCAGCCGCATTCGGCGAGAAGGACCTGGGCGGCGTGGTGGTGAAGGCGAAGCTGTTGTTCGGAAGGTAAGACCGGTCTCGCCGAAGCCCGACGGGCGAAGGCGGATCAGCGGATTGAGGCGTTCTGCCAGCGATTGTCCGCGCCCGTGCAGCCGATTTCGGTGTGACGGTACGCGCGGGCAAAACCGTCGCCCGCCTCCGCTCGCGGCCGTGCCTCGGACACGAACTCGCTGTACTTGATCGCGCGCACACCCCTGGCGTCTATACCGAACGGTGTGGAGCGCAGGCCCCCTTCGAGCGTCACCACGCAGTTGCGCCAGGCCGCGGCCGTGAGGTTCTCCACCCACACCGCATCCGTGTCGCTTCGCACCAGCAGCGTGAGCCGGTCGGGCGCGCGCGTCCCCGCGAGCCTCCGCCCCACATAGCCAGGCAGCCAGCCCAGCGCGAGGCAGAACAGGAACATGGCCGCCGCCACCATCGGCGGCGGAACCGGACCCCGGAAACGCACGCTCCCAATTACGGTCGCGCCGGTCCGTCTGTTTACGCCTGCGTGTCAGCCTCGGCGCTGGCCGCCATGGCCGCAGCCAATCGATCCGCTTCCGCGGCTGCGTGCGCCAGCACCTCGCGCTCGATCGACGCGAAGATCCCCACCAGATCGGGATTGAGCAGCCCGCGCGCTACATCCTTGGATAGCTCCTCGAACGCCCGGTCCGGAGACAGGGCCTCCCGGTACGGGCGCGTCGTGGTGATGGCGTCGTACTCGTCGACGATGGAGATGATCTGCGCGAGCAGCGGCACGGCATCGCCCTTCAACCCGTCGGGATAGCCGCTGCCATCGAGCCGCTCATGATGGCTGCGCACGATGGGACGCACGAGTTGGAGTGCGCGCAGGTCGCCGCACAGCCGGTCGCCAATCACGGTGTGCCGCTTGAGCTTCTCGTACTCGTCGTGGGTGAGCCCCGCGGGCTTGAACAGGATCGAGTCCGGCACGCCGATCTTCCCGACGTCGTGCAGGTAGCCGCCGCGATGCAGCGCGGAGAGCTGTTCGTCCGACGCACCGAGCCGGTCGCCGATGAGGATGGAGTAGGCCGCGAGCCGCTGGCAGTGGCCCCGCGTATAGGGGTCGCGCGCCTCGACGGTGAGCGCCAGGCTGAGGATGACCGACTCGGCCGAGTCGAGCTCGTCCGTGTACCGCTTCAGCCGGATGAGCGACCGCACGCGCGCCTTCAGTTCCTGGCTGTCGAACGGCTTGCCCAGGAAGTCGTCGGCCCCGGCCTCGATGCCCGCAATGCGGTTCGCACGATCGGCCAGCCCCGTGATGAGGATGAACGGCACGAGCCGCGTGGCCGGGTTCTCCTTCACGCGCCGGCAGAACTCGAGGCCGTTCAGGTTCGGCATGTCGATGTCCGACACGATGAGGTCGGGCGGGTCGGACTCGACCATGCTCAGCGCGATCGAGCCGTCGGCCGCGGAGGCCACGGTATAGCCCTCGGCACTGAGCATGCGCTCGAGCAGCGTGCGGTTCTGCGGCACGTCGTCCACGACGAGCAGGCGCGTCGAGTGACGCATCTCGGACAGGAACGAGGGGAAGAAAAGGCGCTGGGTCACGGGCTCCTGGTGCAGGCGACGGTCAGTGAGATCCGAGGGCCTCCCGCACGGCCGAGTCGAGCGCATCGGCGGTGAACGGCTTGCGAACCACCTGGAAGCGCCTGCGATCGTCGCCCGGCAGGGCGAACGCCTGTGCGTAACCCGAGACATACAATACTCGCATCTCGGGTCGCCACTCCACCATGCGCTGCGCCAGGTCGGGCCCGTTCAGGCTGGGCATGATGATGTCGCTCAGCAGCAGGTCGATCGGGCGCGGATGCGTCCGCGCAATCCCCAGCGCATCGTCCACGTCCCTGGCCACCAGCACCCGGTAGCCGCGCTGCGCGAGGAAGCGCGCCGCCACCTGCCGCACGCTCGGGTCGTCCTCGACGAGCAGCACGGTGGCCTCGCCCTCCAGCCCCTGTTCGGTCCGCGTTGGCTCAGCCGTGGAGGCCGCCTGCCACTCGGTGCGCGGCACGTGCAGGGTGACGGTGGTGCCCGCGCCCGGCGCGCTGTCCACGGTGAGGAAGCCGCCGCTCTGCTCGACGATGCCGTACACGGTGGAGAGGCCGAGGCCGGTGCCCTGCCCCACCGGCTTGGTGGTGAAGAAGGGTTCGAGGATGCGCGCCTGCAGTTCGGGCGGAATGCCGGTGCCGGTGTCGGTCACGCTCACGCGCACGAACTCGCCGCTCCGGCGCGGGCTGCCGGGCGGGCCGTCGGCCCCGAGCACCACGTTGCCCACGCTGAAGGTGAGGGTGCCCCCCTTCGGCATGGCGTCGCGTGCGTTCACGGCCAGGTTGATGAGCACCTGGTCGAACTGCCCGGCGTCGATGCACACCGGCCAGGTGCCGGCCTGCGGCGTGAAGGCAATGACGATGTGCTCGCCCACGAGCCGGCCGATCATGCGCAGCGAGCGCTCCACGGCCTGCGACAGGTCCGTCACCTGCGGTTCGCGCGGCTGGCGGCGGCTGAAGGCGAGCAGCTGGCGCGTGAGGCTGCCGGCGCGGTCGACGGCACCGAGAATCTCGCGCAGGTCGTCGGCCACGGCGCGGTCCGTGATGCGGGCCAGCGCCAGGTCGGCATAGCCGGAGATGGCGGTGAGCAGGTTGTTGAAGTCGTGTGCCACGCCGCCAGCCAGGCGTCCCACCGCCTCCATCTTCTGCGCCTGCAGCAGCTCCGCTTCGAGGCGGGCGCGCTCGGACACATCGCGGATGAGCGCGCACCCGTAGGTGTCGTGGCCGAAGGCCACGCGGGTGACGCGCACCTCGACCGGCAGCTTGACCCCGTCGGCGCGCACGAGGTCGGTCTTCAGCTCGATGCCGCCCGCGCGGACCATGTCGCGCCAGTGCGGCTCGAACCAGTTGCGCGTGCCACCCGGCACGAGGTCGAAGATCGATCGGCGGCACAGCTCGTCGCGGTCGAACCCGGTGAGCCGCGACGTCATCCGGTTCACGTAGAGGATGCGTCCGGCCGGCTCGAACCAGCACACGGCATCGGGGGCATGCTCGATGGCCACCCTGGCCAGTTCCGCCGCACGTTCCGCCTCGCGCTGGCTGGTCACGTCGCGCTGAATCGCCAGGTAGCCCACGGTCACGCCATATTCGACGATGGCGCTGGCGGTGGATTCGACGGTGAGGATGCGGCCCGAGCGGCTGCGGTTCACGTGCGTGGTGCGGAGCGACTCGCCCCGCGCGAGCGTGTCCCAGAAGGCGCGATAGAACTCCGCGCCCTGGCGATGGCTCTTCAGGATGCGCGGGGTGGCGCGCCCCACCACCTCCTCGGGGGCGTAGCCGTACACCGCGGTGAACTGCCGGTTCACGTAGGTGAAGACACCGGCGGTGTCGGTGAGGAAGACGATCTCGCCCGACGCATCCACGGCGTGGTGCAGCAGTGCAATGTGGGTGGACCGGCCTGGGGGTCTGTCGGCGTCGTGCGTGCCCATCGACGCTCCGATGGTACGACCGCTCCGCCGCCTCCGTTCACGTGGGTAGGACGGAGCCCGACCGGTGCTGCCCGATTTCCGTGCGGTCGTGTGTAAGAGTTGGCCCGCGGATCCTCATCCATTGCGAGGATCGGCCGAAGGGAGGCCCTACTGGACGATGCGGCCGCCGGTCATGAAGCGGCGGTAGTTGCGGTAGGTGTAGCTGGTGCGGACGCGGGGCGTGGGCGAGTTGCGGATCACCTGCACGGTTTCACGCGAGGCGGGAAGCATCACCGACTCGTCCGGGTCCTTGAACGTGACGCGCCGGTAGACGATGGAGGTGTCGACCCGTTCGACGGTGACTTCGAGCTGCTGGGTATGCAGGCGGCGGTCGGCCGGGATGGTGACGTCGTAGGCCACGGCGAGCGACTCGTCGAGGCGCAGCACGGCGTAGGTCTCGGCGTCGATCCAGGCGCGCCAGCGGCTGCTGCCAGGCTTGCCGAAGCGCGAGCAGTTCTCGTTGGTCTCGACAATGACCGGTCCCTTGTCGGTGTCGCGGATCTCGAGCAGGATGGCCGGGCGCTTGTTGCTCCGGCCGGTGCCGGTGACGCGGTAGGTGAACTGCGCGCGGTTCTCGGGAAGGAAGAGGCTCCCAAGGATCTCGGGCGAGATCGCCTGCGGGTCGAAGCACTTGTCCTGATCCTTCTCGCGCGGGGCGCGGCCGTTCACCGACACCGGTTCGCGGAGCACCTGCGGCGAGGAGATGCCGCCGCCGGGCGCCGGCTCCCACGAGATGCGGAGTTCGTTCTTGAGGATGCGCGGGGGGGCGGCGGCGCTGAGCAGGTCGCCATTGAGCTCCTGCACGCGCACCGTCTCGTCGGCGACGATGCTCTGCGCACGGGCGAAGTAGGCCTCGAGGTAGGCAGCGACGCGATCCAGCGTCGTGGCCACGTCCGGCAGCGGCGGCTTCTGCGCGAAGAGCCGCGGGGACGCGAGGCCAAGCACAAGCGCGGCGAGCAGCGCGAGGCGGCGCATGGCTTAACAGACTACACCGGCGCGTGCGCCGTGCAACCCCGCTTTCGTGCTTGATCCGGATGGGACCCGTCCCCATACTGGCACCATGCGCGGGCCTGGCGGCACCTCGTGGCGCGGCGCGTCCGGCACCCGGACGATGCGGAGAGCGCTCCTCGCGCTGGTGCTCTGCCTGCTGGCCGGCTCAGCCGCCTTCGCCCAGCGCATCTGGACCGGTGGCGGCCGGTTCTACCGCGAGCCACCCAAGTGGGTGAAGCAGTCGGACTTCGACGGCTCGTTCCTCTACTGCCGCGGCTTCTACAACATGGTCACCCGCGAGCCGGGCGGCCAGGGCTGGAGCACCGACTACCCCGGAGCGGACAACAACTTCTCCGTGCGGCTGGCCGAGCTGACGCGCATGTACGTCAGGATGGACGACAAGCGGCAGCCGAACTACGGCGTGGTCTCGCTCACCGATCCGCTGCTGTTCAAGTGCCCGGTGATCTTCATGACCGACGTGGGCACGCTGGAGTTCTCGGAGCAGGAGGTGCAGGCGCTGCGCGCCTACTTCCTGAAGGGGGGCTTCCTCTGGGTGGACGATTTCTGGGGCAGCTTCGCATGGGACCGCTGGTCGCAGCAGATTGCCCGGGTGCTGAACCCCGCGGAGTTCCCGATTGTGGAGGTGCCGCTCGAGCACCCGATCATGCACACGCTGTACGACGTGCGCGAGCACCTGCAGGTGCCCTCCATCCAGTTCTGGTACAGCAACGGCGGCTCGACCTCGGAGCGCGGGGCCGACAGTGCGCAGGTGCACTACCGGGGCATCCAGGACAAGGCCGGACGCCTGATGGTGTTCATGACGCACAACACCGACGTGTCGGACACCTGGGAGCGCGAGGGCGAGAGCCGCGAGTTCTTCGACCTCTTCTCACCGCGCGGCTACGCCATTGGCGTCAACGTCGTGCTGTACGCGATGACGCACTGAGCATTGCTGATTGAGGATTGCTGATTGCTGATTGGAAATGCAGTGGACCAACAGCAATCGGCAATCTGCAATCGGCAATCTGCAATTACTTGAGCGAGGCTGCGGCGATGGCGCCGAGGTCGTCCTTGCCGTGCCCGGCGGCAATGGCCTCGTCCATCCGCCCTGCGATCGCGGGCAGTGCCACGAGCGCCTCGCCTCCCGCCGCCTCGATCATCAGCCGGATGTCCTTGCGTGCCATGGTCAGCTCGAAGCTGGCACTGAAGTCGCCGTGCGCGATCTTCTGCGCGCGGCCGGAGAGTGCGGCGCCGGCGTTGAAGCGGGTGAACACACTCATCGCCTCCACCGGGTCAACGCCCAGGTTCTTCGCCATGGCAAGCACGTCGGCAATGCCGGCGGTCATGGCGAAGAGCATGGAGTTGCCGAAGATCTTCAGGGCTGCCGCCAGTTCGGGCCGTTCGCCGAGGTACCAGAGGTCGGCGGCCATGCCGGCCAGCGACGGCTGCACCCGCTCGAACAGCGCCTGCGGCCCGGACACCATCATGAGCCCCTTGGAGTCTTTCGCCATGGCGGGCCCCATGAAGACCGGCGCGTGCAGCAGCCGGAGCCCGCGAGCCGCGGCCGATTCGAGCCGCGCCTTCGTCCCGGCCGGCGACGTCGTGGTGTGATCGATGACGACGGTCCCCGTACGAACGTGCGGCGCCAGCCGATCGATCAGCCCATCCACCGCCGCATCGTCCGACAGGATGATGTGGACTTCGTCCGCGCCGGCGACGGCTTCTTCAGGCGTCGCCGCCACGCGCGCACCGAGCGGCGCCAGCGCCTCCGCCTTCGCGAGCGTGCGGTTCCAGACCGTGACCTGCAGGCCCCGCCGCAGCATCGATTCGATCATCCCGCTGCCGAGCAGCCCGGCTCCCAGAAACGCGATACGGATCATTCAACCCTCGTGGACATTGCTGATTGCCGATTGATGATTGCTGATTGGCATTGCCGATTGCTGACTTGAAATTCCGACTTCACTTCAGCAATTGCCAATTGGCGATTGGCAATGTTCACACCGTTTCCGCCGTCGTCTTCACCTCGGGAAACCGGTGCCCCACGCACAGGTCGTACACCCAGGCGCCGAGCACTGCGCCGACGCAGGGGGCCACGATCGGCGCCCACCACC
>WBZO01006083.1_pt2 | contig 11580 bp, 6 predicted proteins | sample 5204261 | NCBI WGS metagenome assembly WBZO01 (sample SAMN12412400, study PRJNA552823) | activated sludge metagenome | isolation source: activated sludge from anammox sidestream of wastewater treatment plant... | place: USA: North Carolina | collected 2017-09 | reverse complement strand
GGACGAAGCGGAAAAAAAAGGACTCTCCGTGGATTGTCACCTGCTCTCGGAGCGGTTGGGCATTCCGGTGATACCAACCTCGGCGCGGCGCGGACGTGGCCTGCGCGAACTGGAGGAGGCCATCCGAAAAGCCCTGAAATCCCCTCCCCGCCTCCTTCTCCCCTCTTGGCCCCCGGAGGTCGAATCCGCCACCAGGAAATTGGCCTCGAACCTTTCTGCGACTTTTTCCCCGCCTGAATTGCGCCGAATCCTCTTTGACAACGATTCTGCCCTGTTGGATCTGATTAGATTTCCGCAGACCGCCCGCGGTCCCCTCCTCGCTGCGGCGCGCGCCGAATTGCGAGCCGCCCACCCGCTGGCCTACGAATCCGTGACACGCCACGCCTTCCTCAGAGAGGCGCTGAATGGAGTCATAACCCAAGGCAGACCACCCGCTCCGGAATTCACGCGCGCCCTTGACCGCCTATTGACCCATCGGATCCTGGGGCTCGCCCTTTTCATCGGACTCATGTTCCTTGTCTTTCAATCCATTTACTCATTGGCCACCCCGGCCATGGATGCGATCGAGGCCCTGTTCGGTTGGCTGGGCGACGGGGCAGCCTCGGGGTTGGCGGGTGTCCCCCTCTTCAAATCACTGGTCTGCGACGGGATTATCGCGGGCGTTGGCGGCGTGGTGGTTTTTCTGCCGCAAATCTTTCTGTTGTTTTTCTTTGTCTCGCTCATGGAGGGGACCGGCTACATGGCGCGCGCCGCCTTCCTGATGGATCGTCTGTTCGGCTGGTGCGGGCTCAACGGAAAGAGTTTCGTGCCCCTGCTTTCGAGTTTTGCGTGCGCGATTCCCGGCTTGTATGCGACGCGCACCATTGAGGATCCCAAGGCCCGGCTTCTCACGATCCTCATCGCACCACTCATGAGCTGCTCGGCGCGCCTCCCGGTGTACCTGCTCATGATCGGCGCCTTTGTCGAGCCGACCTACGGACCACGGATTGCCGCTGCGACCCTTCTGGTCTTCCAATTGCTGGGCCTCGCCGTGGCGCTGCCCATCGCGTGGATCACAAATCGTTGGCTCCTGCGCATTCCCGCCCAGCCCTTTGTCCTGGAAATGCCCCCCTATCGGCTCCCCTCTTTCCATGACACTCTCTGGAGGGTCTGGATGGGGGGACGAGACTTCCTGCAACGCGCTGGAGGCATCATCCTCGCGCTGAGCATCCTCATCTGGGCGCTCCTCTCCTTCCCACGCGCGGAAGTCGCGCCCGGAATGCCCAACGACCCCACCGCCCAAATCGAAAACAGCTTCCTGGGACGAGCCGGACGCGCCATCCAACCCGCCTTTGCCCCCGCGGGATTTGACTGGAAAATCACCCTGGGCGTCCTGGCAAGCTTCCCTGCGCGAGAGGTGATCGTCTCAACCCTGGGAATTATTTATCACCTTGAGGGAGATCCCGAAAAGGATTCCCAGCCTCTCATCAAGGCTCTGCAGGCCGAGAAATGGACCTCCGGACCCCTGACAGGCCATCCGGTCTTTACCGTGGCCACGGCGCTGGCCATCATGGTCTTCTTCGCGCTGTGCATGCAATGCGCGTCCACGCTGGCTGTCATTACCCGGGAAGTCGGGCTAAAATACGCTGTGACGACCTTCGTTTATATGACCACCCTCGCCTGGTTGGGCGCTGTCCTCACATTCCAGTTGGTTTCCCGAATCCCATTATGAACCTGCTCGATCTCGCATTGGTCAGCATGACCCTCCTGGCTGCCGTGGGCGTCATCCTTGGAATCTGGCTCAAAAAAAAGCGCGGAGCCTCCTGCTGTTCCGGATGCCCCAAAATGAAGATCCCCCCTCCGCGGCGGCCGCCGCAGTCTTCGTCCTCCCCTCAGTCTCCGTAACCGCCGGGATTTTTTACGTGCCATGCCCAGGCGCTCTCGATGATGGCGCGGATATTCTGGAATTTTGGAGTCCAACCAAGTTCCCTCCGGGCCTTGTCGGAAGCGGCCACCAGACGCGGGGGATCGCCGGGGCGGCGCGGCCTTTCGCTGACGGGGATATCTTTTCCCGTGACCTTGCGGCAGGTCTCAATGACCTCCTTGACGGACGCCCCTCCACCGGTCCCCAGATTGTAAAACCCGCCCTCCTCCCGGCCCAAAGCCAAAATGTGGGCTTCGGCAAGATCAAGGATGTGGATGTAATCACGGATGCAGGTGCCATCCGGAGTCGGATAATCGGTTCCGTAAACATCCACTGCATCGCGCTGACCCAGGGCGGTTCTGAGGATGTTCGGAATAAGGTGGGTTTCAATCCGATGGTCCTCGCCAAATTTCTCCGAAGCGCCAGCCGCATTGAAATAACGCAAGATCACGGGAACAAGGCCATGAATCCGCCCATACCAGCCGAGAATCTTTTCGAACATCAGCTTGGACTCGCCATAGGGATTGATCGGTTTCTGCGGAAGGGACTCGTCAATGGGCGCGCGCTCAGGGATCCCAAACGTGGCGCATGTCGAGGAAAAGACAAATTTCCGGACACCCGCCTCGACAGCCATATCCAGGAGATTGATCCCATTGCACACGTTGTTGCGGAAATATTTTGAGGGATTTTCCATGGACTCCCCCACGAGGGCATTCGCCGCGAAGTGCATGATGGCCTCGGGCCGAAATTCTCCCATGACACGGCGCAGGACCGAACGATCCTGCAGGTCGCCCTGAAAAAATTCCGCGCGGCCATCCACTGCCTTGCGATGCCCCTCGCTGAGATTGTCAAAGACGGCCACTTCGAAGCCGCGATCCAACAACTGCTCGACACATACACTTCCGATGTACCCCGCTCCTCCCGTCACCAAGACTCTCGCCATAATGATGCGAGATTAGGCCGCAGCCCCATGGAATCAAGCTCGCAGAAAAGACCCCGACAATTTGGCGGGACGTGATCAGGCCAGGCGGCGACCCACCTGGAGGAGTCGCGCAACACGCCGCGCCGCGGATTCGAGCAAACGGCCCGCCTCCCGCCCGGATTCTTCGGGTGTGATGGGGCCATCGGCAATGGGCACGCAGGCGTCGAATTCCGGCGGCTCGCCTTCAATCCGTCCCGCAAAGGCCACCACGGGGAGACCGTACCCGTGAGCCAGACGCGCCACCTCGGCCGGCCCCTTGCCCTGCCCGGTCTGCGCGTCAATCCTCCCCTCACCGGTCACAACAAAATCCGCCGCAGCCACACGGGCCTCCAAATCCAGAATCCGCGCGACCGCCGCGAATCCCTTCTCGAGGCGCGCGCCACAGAATGTCATCAGCCCAAATGCCAGTCCGCCCGTCGCGCCCGCTCCGGGCACATCCCGGAAATCCCTGCCAAGCTGGTCCCGGCAAAGATCCGCCACATGGGCAAGGGCCCCCTCGAGCCGGTCCAGCATGACCGCATCCGCCCCCTTTTGGGGTCCGTAAACACGCGTCGCGCCCTCCGGACCCAGGAGCGGATTCTGCACGTCGCACAGGGCAATCACCGCGCAGGGAATCTCCCGGACAGGCGACTCAATGCGGCGGATCTTCAGAAAATCCTCTGGAACAGGTTCGATGCTCCTCCCCTGCGCATCCAGGAATTTCCACCCGAGCGCAGCCGCCATGCCCAAGCCGGCGTCATTGGTCGCGCTACCCCCCAGCGCCAAATAGAGGGTCTTCGCGCCACGCGCGATGGCATGGGCCATCAATTCCCCCGTTCCGAACGTCGAGGCGCGCAGGGGATTCAATGACTCGATTTCAAGCCGCCAGAGCCCCGAGGCCGCGCTCATTTCCACCAGGGCGGCATCCGCCTTCGGCAGCCACGCATAAGAACATTCCACAGGGCGCCCCAGCGCGTCACGCGCCATCACCGCCACACGCTCTCCACCAAGAGCCTCCAGAAAAATCTCCGCCGTGCCCTCTCCGCCATCCGCAATTGGCGCCAAATCAAAAACCGCCTCCGGCAGCGCCGTCTCGAATCCACGCTGAATCGCCCGCGCAGCCTCCTCCGCAGAGAGCGACCCCTTGAATTTGTCCGGAGCAATCAAAACGCGCATGAACCCAACATCCCGTTCCCCTCCCGGAGAAATCAAGAGGATTCCTCTCATGATTGTTCTGGAAGTCTAATCCGCCCTTCCCGGCGACCCGCGGAAATTGTGCGCGACTACATCGAGACGGAATTCCTACGGGCGGGGGTCAGGCCCGAAACCCGGCTGCCGACCATTCATGAATTTGCCCGGCACCTCAATGTGGGCGCATCCACCGTGCGTACGGTGCTGAAGGCATTGGCGGAGGAGGGAAAGTTGAAGGCGGTTCCCGGCCGGGGGACATTCCTGACGGCCCAGGCGGAGACGCAGGCCGGGACACACCATTGCCTGGGAGTCAGCCTTGCTGCGCCCCTGGCTGGAAAGCGCCGTGGCTGGGGAGGAGCCATTCTGCTGGGATTGACCGAAGAGGCGCTCCGCACCGGACAAATGGTCACAACCCTGGATATCTCGCGCGTAACTGACGCGCGCAAGGCTCTCAGTCGCCTGGATGGCGTCATCACCTTCCCATCCCCCGACCACTCCCGCGAATTGGATCGCCTCTGCATCGAACAAAACATGCCGCTGGTCCACGTGAATCCCACGCACTTCCACGCGACAGCCAATTTTGTCTCAAATGACTTCTTTAAATTTGCGTACACGCTCGCATTGGCATGGCGGGAATGCGGACGGAGGCGGGTCGCGGTGGCCATCGGCCGCCCGGTCAATCTCTCCGTATCCGCCGCACAGGTGGCCGCGGCATTTTTTCTCGCCTATGCGGACTGCCCGGACGCGCGGGTCGAAATTCTCGACGAGGGCCTGCCCACGCGCCCTTCCGGCGAGGCCCGGTACTATCACAAACTCGGACGGCGCTTGATCAGGCGCTATTTGGAAAAATATGGGAAAAATGACCTGGATGCGGTTTATGGATTTGGCGACTGGACGGCCGAGGGTGTCGCGCAGGAACTCCTCGACGCAGGCAAATCCATCCCTGGGGATGTCAGCGTGGTGGGAGGGACCGGCATGGACGCCGCGCATCTGACCTCTGGTGTGCTGGTGACCATGCGACAGCCCATGCGAGCCATTGGCGAAGCCGCGGTCCGAATGCTCCTCTGGCGCGCGCAACACAAGGGCTTGGACTCCCCTGGCCAATACCTCATGCCTGCGCTTGGCGAAGGCACAACCCTCCGCGCCGAAGAACACGAGGCTTTCCACCAAATCCTCGACCGGGAAAAGGAATTGGTGTGAACGCGGGAGGTTAGCCGATCCTGATTTCCCGGCCCTCTTTCGAGGAGACGCTGATGGCTTCGAGGATGGAAATGACGCTCAGGATCTCGCTCCGCGGCACGGGGGTGGGCAGGTTGTTCCGCGCGCAATCCATGACATGAAAATGCGCGATTAAAGGATGACGCCCGATTGCTCAATCCCGGTCTCTCCGCCCCTCCTTGGAAAATGCCGAGGCCTCCCAAGACCACAGGATGTCCTGCCCGCCCCGGAGGATTCGGGGACGCTCGCCAGGCAGGAAGATCCGGGCGGTGACGCCCTCGGGCAATCTCAGGGTGGCATGGACGGTGCCGGCCTTGCGCTCCCAGGAAGAGCGAATGTCACCCTGCGGCGTGGGAATTGTCACCGCGCACGCATCGCCCAGAAGGACCGGGCGATAGGCAACCTCCCTCCACGCGGGAGCGGTCTGCGTGACGCCACCGAGGATCTGCATCAGGTGGTGCAAGGGATGCGCCGACCAGGCATGGGAAAAACTGGAATCCCCCGGCGCCGGATCAAAAATTTCCCATGTCGTTCCATGCGCGGCCATGGGAGCCCATTTGTCGCGAATGAAGCGGACGACTTCCCCGCCATGACCTGCGGCGGCCAGGGCTTCGAAAACATAGGTGATCCAATAGGCGGACGGAGAATGCTCCGTGAGTCGCCCCTGGCGAACAAAGGACAGAAGTTTTTGGATGCGGCGGGCATCGCCCTCCGGTTGCAGACCCGTCAGGATCGCGAGGGTCTGCGCATGGAGCGACGTGGTCCTGACGAGGGTCCCATCCCACCTCAGTCCATCCCGAACGAGGCCATCCCGGCCAATGAGCCGCGCAAGCGCCTTCCGCAACCGCCCCGCCCATGCGGTCCACTCCGCGGCGTCCCGGCGTTTTCCGGCCCTGCGAGCCAGTCCGGCCATGCGCTCCAGCGCGAGGAGCAGCCACAAATTGTACATGGCCGGATATCCTTCCTTGAAGAGATCCGCCCAGTCCAGGAACAGCCAGTACCGCTTGTCGTAGCCCACCAGACCCGCGCGCGGGTCGGTGTGCCTTTTGAAATAATCCAGCGCCCCACGAAGAGTGGCCTCATGCGCGCGGAAGGGCTCGACCGAGCCGGTCTGCCAGTAGTAATCCCAGAGCGTGAGCATCCACACGAGCGTGAAATCCGGCAGGATGCACGAATGCGCCATCGTGGGCGCATGACCGTAGGTGAGCCCGTCCGGCGTGGTCTGCGAGGCGATCTGCCGAATGCCCCGCCGAAAGAGCCGCGTGTCACCGGAATAAAAAAAGGTGTTCCTCGCCTGCGCGCGCGCATCCCCCCACCACTGGGTCTGCTCGCGCCACGGGGTGTCCACGTAGGCGTCGAGGCTGCACACACGCTGCGTCCACGCGCAGGCCTCCCAAATATCCCGCAAGACGGCATCCGCGCTTTGGAATTCCCCCCTTCGCTCCAACGGATAAATGGCCGTGCGCAGAAATGGACGAATGACGAGCGGCACCGCGCTGTCCCGAAGGGTCACCACCATATAACGGAAACCCAGGGCATGATAGAACGTGTATGCCTGTTTCCCTTCCTGGCACACGAGCCGGTTTCCAAAGGCCATCTTGCACCATTTGCCAGGCTCAAAATCCACGGCGAGCGTCTCCGCATTCACCGTTTCCCCATGCAGAGTGTCGAGGATCTCTCCGCCCCGGGCGCCGGAAATTTCAAAACCCACGCTGCCAACAACCGTCTTGCCAAAATCCAGAAGATAACTGCGAAAACGCCCCCTGCCCGTGGCGGGAACGCGCAATGCGCCGGAGGGAATCCGAGCCACTTTGTGCGCCAGGCCCTCCTCGAACCGGATGCGGGTGACGTCGCGTGTCTCCAAATAATCGGCGGCGCAGCGCCCGCGGGATTCGCCCAAGCACGCCACCGGGGCAATTTCCCGCTCTTCCAGGAGAGGCATCCCCCGGGCTTCGAGACTCGGCCAAGGCATCCCGCCCCAGGGATGCTCGATGACCGGCCCCGTCCAGGAAGCGTCCTCGTAATCCAGCGACATCCAGGTCGGATCCTCGACGCGCAAATCCGCATGCTCCTGACAAAACAATTGCAGGCTCACGGGTACGGTATCACGGCGGATGCCGGATTGACGCCGGCATTTCCAGGTCTGATCGGTGACAAGGATTGTCCTCCCCCACCGCGCCGCGACGATCAAACCCGCAAAACCCTGCGTCAGATACTGGAAATTGCTGAACCCCGGATTGTGCGCCCGGATGGCCATCACATTCCTGCCACGCCGCAGCCACGGGCGCACATCCACTTCATCATAGGGCCAACTCCCCTGAAACCCCCGCGCAGGCCCCCGACAAACATACCGCCCATTGATATACAATTGATACGATTGATCCGCCGTAAGGAATAGCGGCGCCCGGACCGGAACCGCTGCCAAACGAAATGCCTTCCGGAACAACGCGTAACCATTGTGTAAATCCCAGTTAAAACTCACCGGCCAAATCCACCGGGATGCAGAAAAAATATCCCTCATACCGCCGACTCCATCTGAGCTTTTTCCTTCCACTCGTCAAGACGAAGCGGAAGCCCGGGAACGAATGTAAGCACAGGAACAAAAATGGCCCACGGTCTTGACCTTGGAATTCCTTCAGAATCCGGAAGGAAAGGCCGGGAAGGAGCCATCCAAAGGATCCGATCAGCTCGCGACGTTTTTCGGACAGGCGCCCGCAAGCAATCACAGGCCAATTGCAGGAACAAGAACCCTCCCGCCCCGCTCCTGAGAAACAATCCTCCGTCCGCCTCCACACGAAAATTTCTGAAATAAGTCTTGCGTTTTTGAATTCCTTGGCATAATTTCCCGTGTAATTAAAAGTAATCTCACGCAGTTATCGAGAACCTTTCAATCCCAACCTCAATCACTCCGACACCATGAGAATCCATCCAATCCTGTTTGTGACGCTGACAGGCGTCGCCCTGACCGCTCCTTCCCTCGAGGCCCAAACCACCTCCGTGTGGAGCGGGAATGGAACCGACAATAAGTGGTCCACCACCGCCAACTGGGATGTCGGCGCTTCCATTGCCAATGGGAATATCCTGCAATTTGGCATTTCCGACACCAATATTGCATGGAATCGCCAGACCAACGTCAATGACTTGTCAAACTTTTCGGGCACTTCCCTCATTCTGAACAATGGCGGATGGAACCTTTCCGGGAATGCCATCACGCTTTCGGGGAATGCCACGGGAACGGTTATTCAGCAGAATCGCACATACAACGGAAACCAAACCACAATCGGCATGGACATCACTTTCTCTGGGACGGGGAACAGGACCATCCAGGAAGCCAGCACTTCAAGCGTCAATCATGTCCTGGAACTTTCCGGGAAGCTCTCGGGAGACGTGGGCCTCCGTTACCAAACAGCAGTGTCCTCCAACAAACTGATCCTCAGGAACACAGCCAACGATTTTACAGGTAACTTCACCTTCGCGTTGACGGGCAGTACGGTTGTCGTCACTGCGCTGGCCGACAAGGGGGTCGCAAGTTCGCTTGGCAAGGGGAGCATGATCGCATTTCAGGGGGGGCAAACCCAGAATGGGCGACTCTCCTATATCGGGACCGCCAACGCTTCGACGAATCGGGATATTTCCATGACGAATCTGCGTGAGAATAATATCACCTTCTCCAACGACAGCGCGAATAACAGCAATCTGTCCTTCACAGGGAGCATGACAGCATTCACATTGTATAATGCAAGCAGCAAACCAACCCTCCACTTTGAAGGATCCTCGACGGGAAATTCCACTTTCGCGGCGATAATTTCCAATGCCGGACAGTCCAATGACAACGTCAGCATCGCCGTGGACACGGCAGGAAAATGGACGCTCACGGGAGACAATTCCTACAATGGGACCACCACCGTGACCCGAGGGACTCTGATCATCCAAGGGGCGCAGACGGGCTTGGGGACAGTGACCGTTAACGGAACAAACGGAGCGGCGCTCGGAGGGAATGGGAGTGTTGCCGGGAGCCTGTCGCTCGAGGATGGCGCAAAATTTGTCTTCAGCCTCACGGAGACATTCAAGGTCAATGGCGCGTCCGTCGCTTTTGGCGGCTTTGCCATTTCCGATCTTGTGGGCTTTGACAATTCCGTGGCCAATGGCGACTACGCGCTCATCCTGGGCAGCGCGACATTCAATTACACCAACCTCGACAATTACGGGGAAGTCAATGCCATCGCGCTGGGCGGAGGGCGGATTGCCTACTTCGATGACGGCGCATCCGCGGGTCTTACGCTCAAGGTCATCCCCGAGCCTGCCACATGGGCGCTCATCGGCCTCGCGGGAATCCTCGCCGCGCGCCGCCGCCGATACTAAAATCATCGGGACGGGGCGACCCCAATCTGCGCGTAAGAAGAAGACGGTGGAAACCCGTTCCGGGTTCCTCTACGTCCCTCCTTGATGGGCAGGCATTGTAGAGGGCGCAACGCAGGATGCTTTGCATCCGCTGGGATTTGGCCATTTTCGAGCGCGCCAAAGGCGCATTGCATTTTAGCCTGGGGTAACGCCCCAGGATTTGGTAAAAATGCAGCAATCAGGGCTGAGCCGGAGCGGAGACAGACAGCCGACAGGCTGCCCCGAAGGGGTGAGCGAAGCGAATCAAAGCCCGATTCATCATGCCCCAATCGCTCGACAATATCCGTATTGCACGTTGTTTTCAGCGCCAAAGCGCGTGGAAACATTGTAAGGATTGGCGGGATATCCAATGGTCAGGAGTTTATGATTGTCTGTTCTCCGAGGAGAGCTGAGGATGGCACATCCATGACTCATAACTCCCGTCCCCTGAATACCCTCTGCGCCTCCTTCCCAAACGGCATGGACAAAGGACGCTGTCATAGAAATGCCCAGCCCCCCCTGGACAGACAAAAGAGGAAGCATTCTCCGCTCAGGGAAGCGCAATGGAAATGGCCCCTGGCATGTCTCCATTTTCTAACGATTGTTGTTTTCGCCCTGCACTTGGCGGGGTGCCATGAGGAAGGCGCCCTTCTTGCAAAGGGCAAAAAAGCCCGGCTGCCCCTTGTGATTGCGCCGGAAAGTCCCGAGACCCTCCGAGAGTCAGCGCAGACCCTGGCCACCTACCTGGAAAAAATCAGCGGCGCGAAATTTGAAATTCGGGAATCCAAAGACGCCTCGTCCGGAATCATCCTGGGAACAGCGGATCAATTCCCTGAATGGGCCGGAGAATTCAAGGCGGTCGCGGAGGACAGCTTGCGACGCGAGGCCTACATCCTCCGCAGCGCCAAGGACAGCCTCTTCCTTATCGGCGCCACGGACTTGGCTGTTGACCGCGCGGTGTGGGACCTGCTTCACAGACTGGGGTATCGTCAATACTTCCCAGGAGACGAATGGGAAATCATTCCCAAAAGACCCACCCTGTCCATGGACGTCAACACCCTGGAAGAGCCGGCCTATATCGTGCGGAGCATCTGGTTTGGTTTTGGCACATGGAAGGAAAACGCCGCGCGTTTCCGTCAATGGAACCAAAGGAACAGAATGTCCGACAGAAGCTCAGAAAAGGAATTCCATCTGAACACAGGACACGCGTACGACACCATTATCGCAAAACTGAAGACCGAGATACAGGAGGACCCGGACATCCTATGCCAGGTCAATGGCAAAGCCACCAACAAGCTCAATGCCGCAAATCCGCGCATCCAGGGACTCGTCGTCAAAATCAAAATCAAGGAAGTCGAAGAGTTGCGGACCCAGGGGCGTCCCGTGGATTCGGTGTCCATGGATCCTTCGGATGGCGGCGGCTGGGGCCAATCCCCCGAAGAGTGGGCCATTGGCTCGCCGAGTGACCGGGTGGTCCTGCTGGCCAATCGGGTGGCGGAAGCCCTCAAGGAAAAATTTGGCAATATTTACGTCGGGATTTACGCCTACAACGAACACGCCACCGCCCCGAAAAAACAGCGGGTTCATCCCAATGTCATCGTCAGTTTTGCCACGGCATTCATCAAGGGGAATCATACCCTGACGGAAAACATTGCCGCATGGCGGGAGGCGGGTTTGAACATGTTCGGCATCCGGGACTATTTCAGCGTCTATGCATGGGACGCGGACAACCCCGCATTCCCCAGGGCCAGCCAATTGAACACCCTTGCAAAGAACATCCGGGATTTTCATGGGAAGGGCGCGCGCTTCTACAGCGCGGAATCCAGCGACAATTGGGGGCCCTGCGGACTGGGCTATTATTTGGCGTCGCGATTGCTCTGGGACCCCCAGGAGAATATCACCCCCGATTCGCTCATTGCGGAATTTA
>WBZO01006299.1_pt1 | contig 11581 bp, 13 predicted proteins | sample 5204261 | NCBI WGS metagenome assembly WBZO01 (sample SAMN12412400, study PRJNA552823) | activated sludge metagenome | isolation source: activated sludge from anammox sidestream of wastewater treatment plant... | place: USA: North Carolina | collected 2017-09 | reverse complement strand
GACGTGCTCCCCATCGCCCTGAAGAAGTGGCCCATGCTCGTTGCCGTCGCCGTTGGCCGGGGCGCCTCGCGCTACAACGAGATGAAAGCCCAGCTCCCCGGCATCACCGCGCGGGCGCTCGCCCTCGCACTCAAAGACCTCCAGGCGGCCGGGATGGTCCACCGCGAGGTCAGCCACGGCTACCCGCCTGCCGCAACCTACTCCCTCACCGAAAAAGGCCTGCGCTTCCTGCCCGTGCTCGACGGCCTTTGCACCGCCGCCAGCGAGGCGACGCGCGCGGGCGCGACATCGACATAGGCGATAAGCGTTCGTACAGGTTGCCTTTCGCTCACCCACCTGATCATTTGTTCGTGTGATACTGGTCTGACCACGTCCGGAGGTCCCGCAATGGCCATCCAGGTCACCCTCCTCTCCCACTCCGAAAACCCGATGCGGTCGCTCTACATGGCCTACCGCACCTGCTACAGCCAGCTCACCCCGCAGCAGGTGGCCGCCCGCATCGAGGACGACCGGATCACCGATGCCCAGATGCGCCAGTTCATCGAGGAGCGGCTCAAGACCGGCCACGCCAGCCCGCTCGAACAGGTGTACTTCGAGTTCGGCATTTCGGGCGTCAGCCGGGCCTTCAGCCACCAGTTCGTGCGCCATCGAGTCGGCATCTCGTTCGAACAACAGAGCCAGCGTTACGTCACCTACAAGGCGGGCGAGTTCCCCTACACCGTCCCCGAAACCGTGCGTAAGGCCGGCATGCAGGACCGCATGGACGAACTCTTCGACCGCGTCGGGGAACTCTACGAGGAGATGGTCGCCGCCGGCGTCCCCGCCGAGGACGCGCGCTTCCTGTTGCCCAACGCCACCAATACGAACTTCAAGATCACGGTCAACTTCCAGAGCCTCCTCCACATCTGCGACCTGCGCCTCTGCACGCGCGCCCAGTGGGAGTTCCGCAAAGTCGCCGCGCTCATGCGTTCCGAGGTCAACAAGGTCGTGCCCGAATTGGGCCGCTACCTCCAGCCGAAGTGCGGCGAGCACCGCCTGGGCTACTGCGACGAGAGCGAAAAGGACTGGGCCGCCTGCCCCATCGGCCGGGTGCGCCCCCACAAGGACGTGCTCTTCCGCATCTACGAGTCCTACCGCAAGGGTGAACTCCAACCGCTCCGCGAGGAGGACTGGGACGCCATCGAGGAACGGGAACCGGCGCCCACCGGAGGGGACTGATGCCCCGCCCGGCGCTCCCACTCGGCCGCTTGCTACCCTGGGTACTCGCGACTGTGGGCGCGTTGCTCATCGCCTGGGGATTGCTCCGCGATGACCGCGAGACCGTCCTCGCCGGTGTCGTGGGCGTGGTTGCCGTCCTCGTCGCGTTCCCGCTGGGCTCGCTGGTCACCCGCAGAGCCAGGCGCCACGAGGAATAACGCACCCGGGTCAGGGGACCGCCGGCGGCGGTGACTGCGCGGGCGTCTCGACCACCACGCCACCGGGCGCGGGAGGCTCGGCCACTGGACCCCGCGACGGCAGGCTGAGCGAGACCAGCAGCACGAGCCCCAGGAGGGCCACCACCGCCACCGTCACGGCAACGCCCAGGCCGAAGTCGTCCGGCAGCCGTACATGGGCACCGCGGGGCCGCGTGAAGGTGGCCATGCCTCGCAGGCTACCCGGCCGGCGTAAACGCCCGGCCAACGGGGCGCAACTTTCCTGTGCCACGTTGCCGTCCCCCAGTTCCGACCGCCTTACAGTTTTGCAATACGAGCTATCGGGTAGTGACGATCCTGGCCGCCGGTGGGACTATCGCTTCCATGACGAGCGCACAGGTTGAGCACTTCGCGGCGGCGGAAGCTCACGAGCACGAACTGAACGAACGCCAGCGCGGCGTCCTCGACCTCCTGGTCCAGGGCAAGACCAACGGTGAGATCGCCGCCACCCTCGGGATCACGCTCGACGGCGCAAAGTGGAACGTCAGCGAGATCCTCGGGAAGCTCGGCCTCGCCACCCGGGAGGAAGCGGCGGACTACTGGCGCTGGCGCAACCGCCACGGCCGGGGGGCGTTGCGCGCGCTCCGGGGGCTGGCGGCGCCCGCTGCGCTGAAGTGGGCCGCCGGGGGCGTGGCGGCCGTCGCCGTCGCGGCCATCGCCGTGGGGTTCCTGGCGGCCAGCGACGACAAACCCGCAGCGCCCGGGGAGTTCTACCTCGAAGCGCGCATCGAGGTCGTCGACCGCTCGCGAACAGTCGGGACCAACATCGGCGGCGCCACGCCCGCCCCCGACACCGAGACAACCGTCTCCACCCTCCGCTGGTGGTCGAAGGACCGCGACCACGCCCGCTGGGAGATCGCGAGCGATCGAGATGGCACCAGGACAGACACGACCGTCGTGGTCGATGGCGCCTGGCAGTGGGTCTACTCCAGCGCGACCAACACCTACAGCAAGTCCGCCATCCCGGACCTCCCGGATGGCGTGGAAACCAGGCCACTGGCGCTCAGCGCTTTCGTCGGGCCCATCGGCGTCCCATCGAAAGCGGCGTTCCTCGATTTGCTCCGCGATTCCGCGGACTTCGATTTCGTGCGGGAGACCGGCACCGCCACCCTCCTCGGGCGCACGACCGCGGTCATCGAGTTCGGCCCCGCGTCGCGCGGCAGCACCAGCCAGGGGAGCGCGCCGCTCGGCGCGTCGCCGTCCGCCGCCCCCACACCGCCAGCCACCGAGACATCGAGCGGCGTGGTCCGCGTCTGGCTCGACGAGGAGCGGATGGTCGCCATGCGTTATGTAATTTCCGGCTCCCGCGCCGATGTGCAAGCAGAAGTGCTCGAGCTCGACTGGAACGCCCCCGTCCCGGCCCGGAAGCTGGTCTTCGAACCGCCGGCGGGTGCGGCGCTGGTCGACGCCGATACCGGGCTGGCACCCGCGGGGCACTCGGAGGCGGGCTCCATTTCGGGGGGCGGCACGCTCTGGTACACCACACCGCCCGGGTTCTTCACGGTCACCTACCTCCCGGCCGCCGTGAAGGCCAGTGAGTACGAACGCCAGTTCGATGCCAACAACCAGCCGATTCGCCTGACCGTGAAGTTCGCCGGTGGCACGTCCGGCACCGACCTGACCGTCGACCAGTCCCGGAGTCCCGGGCCACTCTCGCTTCGCGACGAGCCGATGGAATACCTCCTGGCCGGCGGAGCGGAGGCCTTCCTCGCCGAACGGGCCGGTGGCCGGGACTCGGGCCCGGAAATCGCGCTTGCAACCCGTCGCGATGGCGTCAACATCACCATCACCGCGCACGGCCTCTCCCGCGAGGAGGTCATCGCGGTCGCGGAAGGGCTCGAACTCGTCCGTTAGCCCCTTCCGGAATCCCTCCCACCTGCCGATCCTCTGAGTAGCACACACTCGCCGTCGCCGGGGAGGCAGCTCTTGGCAGTTTCTATCTCCGTGCCCAACCTCGGGCCCGAAATGGCCGGCGGGATCGTCGCCGAGTGGTATCGCCCCGACGGCGCCACCGTCGACCACGGCGAACTCATCTGCCGCCTCGAATGCGAGTTCGTGGCGGTCGAGATCGAGGCCGAGGCGCCCGGGCTCCTGCACCACCGGCGGCCGGCGGGCAGCATTGAAAGGCCCGGCGCCGTCATTGGTCTGGTCCTCGCTCCCGGCGAAGCGCTTCCCGAAGAACCCGTCCTGGCAGAAGCTCCGCCCCAATCTGACGCCGGCGAAACCGGAGCAGAGCCCGCCGCACCCACCGGTGGCCTCGAAGACGATCCCGAGGAAGAGCCAGCCGCTCCGCCTCCGCTCGCGCCCGGCGAACCCGTCGTCCTCCCCTTCCGTCGCCGCAGCGCGGACGAAACGCCGCACCCGTGGAGCGCCGTCCCCGGGGACGCGGCGGAGTTCGAAACCCCGCTCTTCGAGAGGGCCGAACCCCTTGCCGATGCCGGGGCAGCCATCCCGGGCCTCCCGCTCTGGGAGCCAGACGAAGACCCGCCATATGCCGACGCGTTCCCGCCCGCCGCCGACTCGCCCGAAGCGCGCTTCTCGGCGATAGCGGCGGAGGCAGCCGCCGAAGGGCAGGTGCTCACGATGGAAGTCCGCGTCGCCGCCTCGGAAGCCGTGCGCGCGGTCCGCGTGCTCGCCCGCGAATGGCGCGAGTTTACGCCCGCGCCCATGGTCGAGGACCTCGTCGTGCGCGCCTGTGCCCGCGCCGTGGCCGAGGCCGGGTTCGAGCCGAGCCCGGCGGGCTTGACCATCGTGACACCCGGTTCGGACCAGGCGGTTGCCATCGCCGATGCCGGGGTGCGCGGCTTCCGCGACGCGGTCCACGCGCGTGCCGCCGGTGGCGACGAGCCCACCGAACGCGCCGCATGGGCGCTCGTGTCGTTCCGGGAGTGCGGCATCCGCGCGGCGGAGCCCGCCCTGGCCTGCGGCCACGCGCTGGCCGTAGCTCTGGGCGCGATCGACGAATCCGGCGCCATGAGCGTTACCATGGCTTACGACAGCGCCCGCATCGGCCCGGGCGAGGCCGCGCGCCTGTTGGCGCGTGTGCGCATCCTGGTCGAAGAGCCCTACGGGCTACTGTCATCGTGAGGACCATCGGGGAGGAACGCGTGGACCGCGATTCGTCGCGCAGCGTGGCGGTGTACGAGCTCGGCACCACGAGCTATCGCGAGGTGCACCGCCTGCAGCAGCGTCTCCAGGCACAGCGCCGCGAAGGCTCCGGCGCCGATGCGCTCCTGCTCACCGAACACCGCCCTGTCTTCACGCTCGGCCGCAGCCACCCCACGCCCAACCTCCGCGTCAGCGAGGACCTGGTCCGCCAGTACGGCATCGAAATCGTCCAGACCGAGCGCGGTGGCGATATCACCTACCACGGCCCCGGCCAGCTCGTCGCCTACGGCATCGTCGACCTCAAAGCCTGGGGGATGGGAGTCCTCGACTACCTGAGCGGCCTCGAGGACACCGTCATGGGTGTGCTCGCCGATTGGGGGCTGCGCGGCGAACGGTCGGCGCTCGGGCGCGGCGTCTGGGTGGGCGAGGGCAAGATCGCCTCCGCCGGCCTCAACGTCCGCCGCTGGGTCACCATGCACGGTATCGCGCTGAACATCGACCCGGACATGAGCCACTTCGAGCTGATCAATCCCTGCGGCATGCCCGATATCGAGATGACCAGCATGGCCGCCGAAGTGGGGAAACAGGTCGCTTTCACCGAAGTCGCTGAAGCGTTCATCTTCCACTTCGCCCGGGTCTTCGCCTGTGGGGCGAACCCGGTGCCCATTCCCGGCGGCGATAAGACCAGCGGTCACACCCGCTGAAGGTGAAGGAAGTAACAGAACCCCGCCGTTCCGTGCCCCATGCTGGGAGGTGAAACGGCCGGGGTAGCGGTGCTGGTCACCGGTTCTACCCCCTCACGGAACTTTTGCCCTGCCCCGGCCGTTGAACTGAATACACCGTCCGGGAGTATTCGCCATGGCCCAGATCGTCAGCACCGCCGCCCTCTTCACCACTCTCTACGCGGCCGTGGTCCTGATGAAGCTCGGCTGACCGGGCGCCCCCGCTATCCCGCGTAGTTCGCCAGCACCTCGTCCGTGAAGTCCGCGTTCGAATACACGCGCTGCACATCTTCCAGGTCTTCCAGCGCTTCGATCAGGCGCAGAGCCTGGTGCGCGGCCTTCTCGTCGAGCTCCACCACCACTTTCGGCACCATCGCGAAGTCCGCGTTCTCCACCTCGAGCCCGGCCGATTCGAGCGCCTTGCGCACCGTCTCCAGGCTCGACGGGTCGGTCCGTACCTCGACCACGTCTCCCTGGACCTCGACATCCTCCGCCCCCGCGTCGATCGCCTGCAGCGCAAGCTCTTCGGCGTCGCTCGAATTGACCGGCACGGTGATGAGTCCCTTGGCTTCGAACTGCCACCCAACCGAGCCCGTCTCGCCGAGGCTGCCCCCGGCCCGGCTGAACTGGTGGCGAATCTCCGAGACCGTGCGGTTACGGTTGTCGGTCAGGGTCGCCACCAGGATGGCAGTGCCTCCCGGGCCGTACCCCTCGTAGGTGATTTCGTCGAGGTTATCGTCGCTCCCGGCGCCGGTGGCCTTCGCGATCGCCCGGTCGATGTTGTCGTTGGGCATGTTGGCGGCCTTGGCCCGTTGCACCGCGAGCCGCAGCTTGAAGTTCATGGCCGGGTCGCCGCCGCCCTGCTTGGCGGCCTGCATGATCTCGCGCGCGAGCTTGGTGAACAGCGCGCCGCGCTTCTGGTCGTTCGCGCCCTTCGCGCGCTTGATCGTCGCCCATTTGGAATGGCCGGACATAGGTCATCTCCGGTTCGAACAGGATGTCAGGTGTAGCCCGAGTGTAAACCGCGGCCCGTGCCGGTGTCAGGGTTTTCCCGCGCCGGCCCCGCAGGACGGATGGACCGCGGGGAGGTAGCCCGCCCGGAAAGCTTCCACGACGGAGGCCGGTGTGAGCAACGTCACCCGGGTAGTGGCGGGCAATCTCTGCGCATCGACCCGCCCCTGATAGCCCGCGAATGACCAGCGCCAGAGCCCCCCGCCCCGGACAAGCAGCGGTACCCCCGGCTCGGCGTCCAGCGTCACCAACGCGCCATCGGGCAGCCCCGCGAGTTCGGCCCGGGTGGTGCGCTGGCGCCAGGTCGCCGGGTCTACCCGCTCGGCGTGGAGTGCACGGTCGAGCACGTTGATCGATTCCAGCGCCACTCCGGGCTGGTTCGCCTCGGTCCACGCCTGCGCGAAGCGGCGAGCATCCTCCCGGCGGCAAAGCATGCAGGGCCGGTGACCCGCGGCGAACGCCACAGCCTCGTCCAGGAAGAACAGTTCGGTGTACTGCCCGGGCTGCATCACCTCGCGGTGCCAGCCCTTGTAGTCCAGCCGGCAGGCGATCCAGCGGGCGCTCACCCACGGCCGCCCCGTCAGCTTCTGGCCGGCGGTGTGCATGCATCCGCCGCGGTTGCCCATGAACGTGCCGTGCTCCGGCAAGGCGTGGATGCGCCCGAACGGGTCGACCCGGTTCTGGAGCGTCACGCGTCACACCGCCCGCACGCCATCGACGATCATGGCCCCGGCGAACACTACCAGCAGCGCCCCGCTCATCCGCGCAACGCCATCAGCCGCCGCGCGGAAGCGCCCCAGGCGCGCGAGCACGGCTCCGGCCGCCAGCACAAGGGCCAAGGCGGCGGCGCCGATGGCGAGGCTCGTGTCGCCATCGGCGCTATGGCTGATCGTGGCCGCCAGTCCGGCCGGGGAGACGAGGATGGGCAGCGCAAGCGGGAACAATGCGGTCCACCGGCCCTCCCAGTCGCCCGCGTAGCCGGCACCGCCGGTCCACACGGCGAACAGCCCGCCCACGGCCATCACGAGCCCCGCCGAAACGCGGAACGTCTCCGGCTCGATGTCCACGGCGTCGAGCAGCCAGTCCGCCCCCAATCCGGCGGCAAGGTAGGCGGCAGCCGCGGCCACGGCACCGAGGGCGACCACCCGCGGCGCCAACCGAGCGGGCGCGCTCGCGGCCGCCGCCGCCACGGCTGCCGGGCTGATGGCCACGAACAGCGTGGCTGCAATGCGAAGGAAGTCGGTCACTCGGGTTTCACCCCCTGGACAATCGGTGCGGAATAGAGCAGTCCGGAAAGTGCGTGCTGCTGGTCGTCCATGCGCGTGATCCCTTCGGTGAACCACGCGCCTTCAACGTGCAGCGGATCCTCGAACTCCTGGGCCTCTCCCGGCGTGTACTGGCGCGCCGCCAGCATCCCCGCGCCACAGGCAGCCCGTTCGGCGATCTTCTCTTCCAGGTCGCTCATCCGCGGGTCGGCCACGGCGACGCGATGGAGCGAGGTGAGGCCCTCGACCCAGGTGCCCATGCCGGCCGCGCGCGCCTGCCTGCCGTGGATCAGTTTCGACAGCCGGTTGTCCCGCCGCTGCGACTCGACGCGTATCAGCAGCCCAAACCGCTCCGCCAGGCGCCGGGCGTACTCCACCTGGTGGTCTTCGAGCGGCCACGTGGCCATCTCGCCCAGCCCGTACGCCGCCCACTGGTCGGCCCAGGGCGGGTACTTCTGCTGCTCTGTATCGTCGCGATACAGCGCCAGGTAGTCGGCCGTGAGCCGCGCCGGCCGGTCCCAGCCCTCGCGGGGGAACGCCCGGTGCATGAGCGTCAGCGCCCAGAATGCCTCGCCGGTCGCGTACTTCGATCGCTCGCCGGGGATGGGTGCGTTCGCCGCCACATTCCACCTGTTCAGGAACGCTCCATCGGGGAGCTGGAGGGCGAGCAGGCCGCGCGCCAGGCTCCTCGCCAGCTCGTCGTACCGCGTATCGCCGGTGGCGAACCGCCGCTGCATGACGCCCGCGAGCATCAGCGCGCTCGACCCGAGCTGGACGCCGCCATCGGCCGGGTTCTGCAGCGCGACCCAGCCGTTGTTTCGATAGAGATTCCGGTTCATCCAGCCAAGGCCCCGGTCCGCCGCAGGCAGCACGGTGAGGTCGCCCCCTGCAGCCAGCTGGAAGAGGGACATCGTCACGCCGGCGTGCCGCACGACGTTGTAGCCGCCGAGGTCGGCGTTGTCTGCCAGCCGGTATTCGTACACATACGTGCCGTCGGCACGCTGGTTGTTCTCGATCCATGTGGCTGCCAGGCGCGCGGCGCCGCGCGCCCCCTCGGCGTCGATCGCGGGGCAGAACTGGGGGGCCATGAAGGTCCCCCGCAAGAGCGCGGCTGCCAGGAGCCACACAGCCACCGTTAACAACAGCGGGCGTCGCACGGGCCGAAGAATAGCGGAAACGCCGGTTTCGCGATTTACCGCCAGTTACCTCTCTCCACGGCACCATGCCTCCCAGACAGTGCCCGGGAGAATTGTGTGAAGTTCCTTTTCGGCGGCCTGATTGGCCGGCTCCTCTCACTCGCGGTCGTGGCCGTCATCGCGGCCGGCGCTGGCTGGTACTTCTTCATCCGCGAAGACAACGAAGCGCAGAAGGCCGCCGCCGACATCACGGACGAGGTGCGCCAGGCCGCCGGCCAGACCGTTACCCCGTCGCCCGCGGCCTCACCTGCGGGCGGCGAAACCGCGACCGCCGGCGCGGCCACAACCGACGGTGGCTCGGTTTACGCCGGGAAGACGTACCGGGTGATCGAAGGCCAGTCGGAGGCCTGGTACCTCGCCGACGAGAAGCTCGCGCGCCTCCCCACGGGCTCGACCGCCAAAGGCACGACCGACAAGATCGCGGGCGAGTTCCACCTGACCGAGGATGGTCTCGACCCCTCGAAGGCGACGACCTTCACCGTCGACCTCGCGAGCATCACGAGCGACAACTCGCGGCGCGACGAACGGATGCGGGCCGCCCTCGAAACCTCGAAGTACCCCACCACCACTTTCACCGCCACCGGCATCAGCGGCCTCCCGGCCGAGTTTGGGACGGCGGACACCATCCTCCAGCTGACCGGCACCCTCGACCTCCACGGCGTCCAGAAGGAAGTCACCTGGGAGCTGAAGGTGAAGCGCGACGGCGACATCCTCAGCGTGCTTGGCACGACCGCGTTCACGTACGCCGACTTCAACATCACGAAGCCGGATATCGCGGGCGTCGTCTCGGTGGCCGAAGACGTCACGCTCCAGGTCCAGCTCTTCATCCAGGAAATCTGAGCGGGTTCGTGCCAGGAGAGTCGTGGGCATCTGCTCCTTTCGGAGAAGATGCCCGTTTCGCACTCAGGAAGCCTGGAAGTTCAGCTTCAGACCTCGAGTAGGCCAGTTATCGAAGGCGATCAGCCGGCCGGTCGTGCTGAGCGTCGCGTACAGCGTCCGCAACCCCGGGCCGCCGAAGCAGGCATTTGTCGTGAGCAGGTCCGGGCAAGGGTAGTGCGTCACCGTCTTCCCATCGGGCGAGAACGACGTAAGCCCGCCGTTGACCAGCGTCGCGACAATGACGTTCCCTTCGCCGTCGACGCAAAGCGAATCGCACATGGCGCTGTTGATCGGCCCTCCTGGCGGGAGCGTCCCCACCACCCGCCGCGCCCCCACCTGCCCGGGCGCGACGAGGTCAATCGCCCAGAGCCGCCCGGTCGGTGTCTCCGCGACGTACAGCGTCTTCTCGTCCGGGCTGAGGCCGATGCCGTTGGGCGCCTCCATGGGGAAGATGATCTCCCGGATGAACGTGCCATCGGGCGAGGCGTAGAACACCCCGGTCCGGTCTCGGTCGCGCGGGCGGTTCTTCCCGTGGTCGGTGAAGTAGAAGTTGCCTTCGCGGTCGAAAACGAGGTCGTTGGGGCCTTTCAGCCGTTCGCCGTCACACTCGCTGTAGAGGGTCGTCACGGTCGAGCCGTCAGCGCTCACGCGCTGGATCTGGCCGCCGATGTAGTCCGCTGGCTGCTCCCCGGGGAAGAGTCCCGTCGATCCGTCGGGCAATGGCCGCTCCATCCAGTGGAACCCGCCGTTCTGGGTAACGTAGATGGCGCCGTCCGGCCCGATGGCGGCGCCATTCGGCCCACCGCCGGTGACCGCGAACACCTCCTGCGTGCCGTCCGGTTTCACCCGCGTCAATCTCCCCGCTGCGATCTCCGTCACGAGGATGTCCCCGCCAGGCAGTTCGAGCGGCCCTTCGGGGAACTTCAATCCGGTGGCAACGACGCGAAACTCCATGGTCCAGGACTCCAGGGTGAGAAGTTGGCGAATCCTAGCCCATCGCCGGGAGAGGTGTGCAGCCCCGCACCCGCCCGCCACAATGGGCGCATGGACGGCGATCCCCTGGTGCGCCTGCGCGCCCTCTGCCTTGCCCTGCCCGAAACCACCGAACGCCTCAGCCACGGCGAGCCCACCTGGTTCGTGCGCGACAAGAAGACCTTCGTCATGTTCTCGAACCACCACCACGGCGGGCCTCTCGGCTTCTGGTGCGCCGCGCCACCCGGAGCCCAAAACATCCTGGTCGATGCAGCGCCGGACCGCTTCTTCGTCCCTCCGTACGTCGGCTACCGCGGCTGGCTCGGCGTGAGGCTCGATGCGCAGGCCGACTGGGACGAGATCGCGATGATCGTGGAAGACGCCTATCGGACAGTCGCGCCACCGAGCCTCGCGGCAGTCCTCGACGCACGCTCCGCGTCATGACTCTCGACATTTTGGCCCGAGCCGCCGCCTCGTGCCGCCGCTGTCCGCGCATGCTCCCTGGCAGTGCGGTCATCGGCCCACGCAACGGGCCCGCGGGCGCACCCGTCCTATTCGTCGGCGAAGCCCCGGGCCGCCTCGGCGCGGGCCGGACCGGCGTGCCGTTTTCCGGCGACGCAGCAGGAGCGCGATTCGAACGCCTTCTGTGCGAAGCCGGGCTCGCCCGCGAGGGTGTCTTCGTGACCAACGCGGCCCTGTGCCTTCCGCTCGATGCGCGCGGGCGAAACCGGCCGCCCTCGCCAGCGGAACTCTCCGCCTGCGGCGACTGGCTCCGCCAGACTCTCGACGCCGTGAAGCCGTCCCTGGTCGTGGCCCTTGGCGCCGTCGCGCTCGCCGCCCTTGGCCGTATCGAACCACACGGGCTCACGCTCCGTACCGGCGTGGGGACGGCGGTGAGCTGGCGCGGGGCACGGCTCACGGCTCTCTACCACCCGGCCGCGCGTTCCCGGGTCCAC
>WBZO01006296.1_pt1 | contig 11587 bp, 7 predicted proteins | sample 5204261 | NCBI WGS metagenome assembly WBZO01 (sample SAMN12412400, study PRJNA552823) | activated sludge metagenome | isolation source: activated sludge from anammox sidestream of wastewater treatment plant... | place: USA: North Carolina | collected 2017-09 | reverse complement strand
GACGACCTCGACCCGCGGCCGGGCGCGATCGTGGAGCGCCTCTGGACGGCCGCCAAGGGCAAGGCGCTCGCCGCTCACGAGGTGGAGGCGTTCGTCTTCGACCTGAGCGCAGTCGGGGAGCTCGTCGATCCGGATCGCTTCGACGCCTCGGACGCGTACCGCGCGCTCGGCGTGCTCGAGGTGGCCGTCCGCGCCGCGGCCGGCATGCCCGGTTCGGGCCCCGCCGAGCTCGCCCGCGCCGCGCTCGCCGCGAATGCGCTCCTCTCGCCGCGCGACGGCGACGAGATCGCCGCGAAGCTCGAGGAGCGATGGGCGTGGGAGGCGGTCCAGGAGGAGGCCAAGTGGCTCGGGTCCGCCGCGGGCGAGACGCTCGCAACGGTCGTGACGACGGCGGCGGCGACGGCTCCCGAGGCCGCGAACGTCGTCGAGCTCCCCGTCGGCGCGCGAAAGCTCGCGTTCATCGAGGTCCAGGGCAAGCGATACCGCGCCGAGCTCGACGGCACGCCGCGGCCGATCCGAACGCGCATCTCCCGCGGAGACGTGCACGAGGGCCAGGGCGGCCTCAGCGGAGCGACGACGTCGGCATGGGTCGAGGGCGAGGTCGCGGACATCGCGCCGCTCCTCGCGTGCCTCGCTCGCGCGGACGCGGAGAAGACGCAGTCGAGCGGGAAGCTCACCCTGAGCACGTCGGAGCAGTGGGGCCACTTCCGCCAGAACCGGTGGACCACCGTTACCGTCTCGATCGCGAACGACGGCGCGATCGAGGTCGACACCGCGATCGCGACGCAGGACGACAGCTACTACTGACGATAGGTGACGATGGGCGGGGCGGCCCGGCCAAGACAATCTTTAATGCGATGGAAGGACTCGAACCTTCCACGAGTCGATTGGAGATCGAATGGCCTACCGTTGGCCAAAACGCGAAGAGTCTCACGCCCGCGTGGCCGCCCCACCCACTGTCATTCCGTGTTTCCGTTGGTCTTCGACCGCGCACGCATGTCACGCGTCGAGCGCTCGAGCGGCGTTCCGCGCAGGACGTGCTCGAGGAGCTCCTGCGGGGACTTGCCACCGAGCAGCGAGACGAGGTTCATGTTCGTCGCCGCCGCCTTCATGACCTCGGCGTCCGCCGCGGAGTGCAGCGCGCCGACGAGCTCCGGCTGGATCGCCGAGAGGCGCAGGGCCTCCGCCTCGGCCATCGCACGCGCGCGCGCGATGTCGAGCTCGGCGACCTTCGCCATGTGAGCCTCCTCGACGGAGGTCTCCTTGCGACGACGCTCGAGCTCCGCCTCGCGCCGGCGATCGGCCGACCGGATCTCCTCGTCGAGCTGCAGGGTCTCCTGCTCGACGCGGAGCTGGAGCTTCTTGAGCTCGACCCGGTGATCCGACTCGGCATCGACGAGCCGGCTCTCGGCCTTGCGAACGACCGCATTGCGCACGATCGCGTGCTCCTCGGCATCGACCAGGTCCTGGTGACGCTCGGACGACAGACGGCGGGTCGCCTCCTCGTCCTTGATCTCGAGCTTCACGATCTCGCGCTGGGCATCGGTGAAGAGCTGCGCGAGCGCCGGGTCGACGATGTCGAGCTTCGAGAGCTCGCACGCGTCGACGACCATGCCGTTCTCCTCGAAGCGGAGGTCCTTCGTCGTCTCGTGCACCAGCTTGGCCATCTCCCGCACCAGGCGGGCGAAGGGCTGCGCGCGCGCGACCTCGCGGAGGCGCGCACGGACGGTGTCCGCGAGCAGCTTCACGGGGTCGTCGACGGAGAACCACTTCTCCTGCGGTCCGTCGAAGCGGCCCGCGAAGCCGAGCTTCACGCGCAGCTTCACGAAGTCGCTCGACTCCACCTCGAAGGTGTCCGCGACGCGCGCGCCGGCGATGCGCAGGAAGCACGTCGTCACGGTGTGACGACCGTCCTTGCTCGGCCCCTTCGAGAGACGGAGCGGGAGCAGCGACTCCTCGTACTCGAGGAGGATCGACTTCGGTCCGACCTCGACGCGGCGCCCGTGACGCGACACGACCATGCACGCCTCGTTGTTCGGGACGAGGATGGAGACCGCCCACGGCGTCGTGAAGGACTCCTGGTCGGCCGCGGCCTTGTGCGGCTCGGCGTGCGCGATCCAGAGGTTCCACGCCTCGCGCGTGATGCGCCGCTGGACGTGCTCCTCGAAGCGCGGATCGACCAGGTACGAGATCTCGCCGCGGACCATCTTCACCGTTCCCGTGCGGAGGTCGCGGACGTAGGCGCCCTTCTTCTGATCGATGGCGATCGCGTTGATGATCACCGCGTCGTGATCGTTCCCGACGTGCGGCTCGCGCGTCGTCGGGTTGACGACCTCGGCCTCGATGAACGGGAAGAACACCGACGGCTGGCCGCGCACGATGAGCTCCGAGCCCGCGTCGTACTCCTCGCGGTCGAGCGGGAAGCCCGGCGGGAGATGCGCCGCGAGGCGCTCGCGCGAGATCGGGGTGATCACGCGCAGCCAGAGCGCCTGCTGCTCGGAGAGCTCGTACGCGTCGTAGACGCGACGGCGCGATCCACGCTGGAGGAAGGTGTCGTGCGGTCCCGGGAAGACGCGCGCCGGTCCGCGCACGATGCGCGGGTTTCCGTCGGCGTCGAACAGGATGCAGAACTCCTTCGGTCCGAGGACGACCGCACGCCGGGCGTACGGATCGGTCGGTCCGGAGCGCTGGCCGCGGTCGACGCGCTTCGCCGAGGCACCCGCGGCGCTCGCACGCGCCTCGAACGCCTGGTCGAGCGCCGCGAGGATGATCGCGCGCTGGCCGATCGGCAGGTCCTGCCGGTGGCGCAGCTCGTTCTTCATCGTGCTGAACTGCTTGGCGCTGACGCCCGCGCGGACGAGCGCGACGAGCTTCGCGCACTCCTGCGCGATCTCCGGCGGCAGGCCGATGGTCGGGTCCTCCTCGGTCGCGTCCTTCGGCTCGGCGTCCTCGACGGGCGGCACGATCTCGATGCCCGACGGCGGGATGAAGAGCTGCGTGTGACGCCCCTGGATGACGATGCGCTGTCCGAGGCGGAGCGAGTCCGTCGTCGGCACCGACGCGACGGGCGCGGACTCGGCCTCACCGCTCCCGCCGGTGCCCTGGTCGATGACGGCGCTCGAGAGCCCCGCCGATTCGATCACGAGCCGGTAGTACGGCGCGCGCTCGTCGACCTCGCCGACGACCTCGACGAGCAGATACTGGTTCGCTCCGAGCTTGTGCGCCGGACGGACCTCCGCGCTCTGGCCGGGCCAGAGGGGGAACGAGCACGGCCCCGGGATGATCCGCTTGGTGCCGGAGACGAGCTCCTTCTCCTTGTTTCCGCCCGCGATGAAGGCGCCGTTCTTCGCCGCCTCGTCGACGCCGGTGTCCTTCACCGGGTTCTCGAGGACGACGTACTCGCCGTCGCGGGCGACGACGAACGCGCGCGCCTCCATGGGCGCCTGCTCGAATCCGCCGCGGCCGTTCGAGCGCACGATACGGTCGTTGGCCGACGGAGTGAACTCGGTCGGACCGACGTGCATGAGGATCTCTCCGGAGGTCTCGTTGAGGGACCACAGGAAGGAGCGACGGGGGACGGGGATCTTCTGACGGACTTCGGTCGACACGACACACCTCGATGGGTGACAGGAACCCTCGAGGGAGAGAGACCACGATGGACTTTCGATTTTTCTCAACGCTGACGAGCGCTGCGCCTCTACCAATTTCGGCTACCAGCCCGCGTTCTCGGCACGCACGAGGCGTGCGGTGGGCCGGGATGGATTCGAACCATCAGCTCTGATCCAAGGTCACTTGCCTCTCTCACTCGGAGAAATCTTCGAGCACGAGCACGCGGCTTGGCTGCCCGACGGGGCTGCGACCCTTCACCCGGAGGAGCGGTGATCGAGGGGCGCGTGCTTCGAGAACTCGTAAGTCGCGGTTCGCGCGCGCGCAAGGTCAGAGGCAGCAGACGGTGCGCATTCCCGCGAGCCCCACGGTGCCCGCGGGCGGAGCGCTCGTCGTGCAGACCACGTTCGTCGGCGTGGCCGGAGACCACTTGTAGTAGTCGAACGTGCCCGAGCGCGAGACGCATACGCCGTCGGCCGCGAGCACCCTCGGGTTCTGCGAGCAGGCCGCATCGTCGTAGAAGGTCAGGTTGCCAGGACACGTCGCGGAGACGACGGAGCACGCGCAGGCGCCGCACGAGAGCGTGAAGTCGTCTCCGACGAGCGTCTTCTTCGGTGCCCCGGACGGGCATGGCACGTCGCCGTCGTGCGCGAGACAGACGGCGAACGGCGCCGGCGGCGACACGCACCCCGGCCAGCCGCAGCCCGCCTTCGGAAGACAGATCCGGGCGTGGGTCGCGTCGACGGCCGCGCGATTCGGGCTCGCGTTCGCCGTGCACGTGCCCTTGTCCGTCGTCGCGACGCCCACGCTCGAGTGGCCGGAGAAGCCGTTCGACTTCGGAGAGCACGCGCCGTTCTTCCCGGTGATCGCGAATCCGGTGCTCCCGCACGTCGCATTCACGCCGTTGTCGTAATAGGTCTGGAGCGTCACGTCCCCGCAGTCGGGCGTCGCGCTCGCGCAGGCTCCACACGTGCACGCACCGGCGCCCGCCGTGGGCTGCGCGACGACGTCCACGGACGCGAGGCCCGCCGGGCAAGCGTCGCGCGACGTCGCGAAGGCGACGACCTCGAATCCACTCGCGACGGCGACCCCGCACGAGCCCGCAGGCTCGCACGACGCCGTCGCCTCGGGCCGCCCTCCGTCCGGCGATGCCGAGGGCGCCGACGGTGAGGAGGATGGATCACCGGCCCGAGCAGACGCGTCCGGATCCGTCGCCTGTCCGACGACGTCGAGCCCGCACGCGGCGAGCAGCGCGCACACCACGACGCCGGGCAGCATCGAGCGCATCTCTGAAACGGTAGCATCCTTCCCGCACGCTCACGAGCCGAGCGGCTACGATGGTGAAATGGCCTCGCGGCGCTCGCAGCTCGTGCTCCTCGCGGTACTCGGAATCACCTCTTCGGGCGTGGCCGGCTGCTACTCCAAGGCGACGGCGTACGGCGGGAAGTTCACGTTCGCGTACGCGTCGACGGTCGAGCACGAGAACTTCGTGAAGCCGATCGCCCCGGGCGCGAAGCTCGAGGTCCTCGCCCTCGCGAACGGGACGCACGAGCAGCTCACCGTGCTCTCCGCGCGCTCCCTGCAGCCCGGCGTCGTGGCCGTCCACAGCGTGAAGAAGTACGCCGTGGTCCTCGAGGGCCGCGAGCCCGGCGTCGCCGAGATCGAGATCACCTCACGCGACAAGGAGGGCAAGGAGCTCGTCGACAAGATGTTCTTCCACGTCGCGAAGCCTGCGATGCACTCGCTCGAGCACGCCTGCACGCGCGAGCCGAACGCCTCGTACGTCAGCGGCGAGGACATCGTCATCAACCATGCGCTCGCGACGAGCGACAAGCGCCCGGTGATCGGCGGGGGCTACGCCCCCGTGCGCGTCGCGCCCGCCGGCTCGCTCGATCTCGTCGACCAGCCGCAGGCCGGCGGCTACTACGTCTACCGCGCGAGCTCCGCGAAGGAGCGCATCACGCTCCGCTCCACGGTCGACGACAAGGAGCTCACGCTGCGCGTCTTCGATCGCAAGGACCTCACCGACGCGTCCCTCCTCTACTCCGATCGCATGCTCGCCGGCCGCTCGGCGTTCGTCGTGGCCCAGGTGAGAGCGGGCGACGCGCCGCTCTGCAACCAGACCGCGCTCACGAAGGCGTGGAGCCTGACGCCGTCCGTCTGCAAGGTGACGGCGAAGCTCGACGACGATCCCGACGACGACGACTCCAACCGCGACCAGCTCGCGCAGATCACCGCGCTCGCGTACGGCATCTGCAAGTTCGAGGTGAAGCTCCCCGAGCTCGCGGGAGGGCGCGGCGTGGTCCTGAAGGGCGAGGTGAAGGTCGGCCGCGAGGAGTATCCCGGCGAGCGCGGCGCCGAGGCGCGCGTCCGCGAAGGCCTCCTCGCGTGGTCGCGTCCCGTCATGACGCTCGCCGCGACCAAGGACGCCGCGGCGCTCGCCGTGTGGCCCATCTGGTGGCTGTATCGCCGCCGGAGATCGCGACGCCTTCGCGAGCCGTGAGCGTCAGTACGCCGGGACCAGGGGCATGAGGGCCCGCACGATCGGCTCTCGCACCATCCCGCAGACGTTCGTCACGATCTTCTCGCATCGCGCTTCGACGTCGACGAGCTCGACGATCGCCACGCAGCGGCCGAAGCTCATGATGGGCGTCGCCATGATCGAGCGCGAGGCGCCGAACCCGCGAAGCCGCTCGGGTAGGAAGCGAGGGAGCTCGCCGTCGACGCGGACCGTCATCGCTCCTCCGTTCGACAAGACGGCGCTGCTGACGAAATCGTCCTCGGTGTCGGCCACGCTGCCGAGGAGCGCCTCCGTCGTCGGGCCGGAGGCGGCGACGACGCGGACCTCGCCCCTCGCCTGATCGTGGTGGTGGATGACGACGCCCCGCGCGTCGAGCGCCTTCCTCACCGCCGCGGCGCATCGGTTCATCACCTCCTCTGCCGAGGATGCCGACCGGATGTCGCCGATGCTCTCGAGCAGCACCTGGATCCGCTCGAGCTGCTCGAGCGGCACCCTGACCAGCGGCCTCGTGTCCTCGAGATCGGCGTCGGTGAGCTCCGTCGGCTCGGAGGGCGGGATCGCGGCGATGACCGCATGCGGCGCCACCGGGCGCTTCGCCCGCGCGGCCGGCGGCAGCGGCGGCGGGCCCGACGATCGGCGTGCGCCCGGCAGCGGCGGAGGAGCCGACGAGCGCCGGATCGCGGGGCGGCGCGCAGCTTCGGTGACGGATCGAGGCGCCTGGGTGTTCGTCGGATCGTTCATGGTGTGGAGGGGAGCAAGGGGTATTCCGAATCGTTGCCGGTGGACGTCGCTCGGTGTCGCGAGAGATTCCGTGTTCCGGCGCGAGGACTCCGATCGATCGCGCGCGAAACGCCACGAGCCGCATCGCGCAATGCACATCGCGAAGACGCGCGATGCGAGGGACGAGACGCGCCTACTCGCTCGCCTCGCCGTTCGACGGCGGAGCGGTCTCGTCGGTCTTGCGCTCGTGTCGATCGCGCCCGACCGCAGCGCGCATGGCATCGCCGAGATCGAGGGGTGCGGGCGGGTCTGCAGGCGCGCGTGCCACCTCCGTCGTGGGCGCCGGCGCAGCGAGAGCGCCCGCGTCCGCCTCGGCGGCAGCCGCTCGTTCGGGCTCCGCGGGTGTCGTCGGCGGCGTCGCCGTCTCGGCCGCCGCGGGCGCCTCGGTCGTCGTCGGGGTCTCGGTCGACGTCGCAGGCGGCGTCGCTCGCGAGCGGTGGTGCCCGGTCGTCCTCGACGGCGCGATCACCACCGACGTCGGCGCAGGCACTGCGCGAGGCTCCGGCGCGGCGGCCGGCGCTGCGAGAGGCTTCTGGGCCACGGGCGCGGGCGCGGGCGTCTCCGTCGTGGCCGCCCTCGCTGCGCCCGGCTGCTCGTGAGGAGGCGGGATCGACGACACCCGAACGGTCCTCGTCAAGGTGATCCCGGACGAACGCAGCGCGTATCCGCCTCCCAGGGCGAGGACGGCGAGCATCGCGGCGGTCGCGAGGAGCCTGCCTCGCCGGCGAGCAGGCGCGCGCCGGCGCGTGAGGACGAGCGGCTCCTCGTCCTGCACGACGGGAGGTGGCTCCGACGCGGCGCGCGCTCGGGCCTCCTTCAAGAGAGCGTCGAGATCGACGAGCCCGCTGTTCGGTGCTTCCGGCTCCATGGTCCTCTCCCCGCCTTCCAGGACGCCTCTCGCGTCGCGTTCGAGCCCGTTCACTTCGGCTGGTACTGGCCGCACTTGTTCGCGAGACCGCCGTACCCGCACTCGTAGCCATCACGGCACGTCCCGCAATCGACGACTCCACCGCAGCCGTCCGCGACGAACCCGCACTCGGCCCCCACGTCCGCGCACGTCAGCGGCGTACACGCCTGGACGCACGCGCCGTTCTTGCACGCGAGGTTGCCCGTGCACGTCCCGCAGCTCGGGGTGAGACCACCGCAGCCGTCCGCGACCTGACCGCAGACCGCGCCGAGCTCGGCGCACGTCTTCGGCTTGCACGCGAGCGAGCCACACTTGCCGGGCACACCCCCCGCACCACAGCCCTGCCCCGACGGGCAGAGACCGCAGTCGACGAGACCGCCGCAGCCGTCCGCGGTCGGTCCGCACTCGATGCCGAGCAGGCTGCACGTCTTCGGCGTGCACTCGAGGCCGACGCAGACGTTCTGCGCGTTGCAGTACTCGTTCGGTCCGCACGGCGCGCAGGTCAGGAGGCACCGCATCCGTCGCTGACGACACCGCACTCTGCGCCCTGCTGAGCACAGGACTTCGGCGTGCACTTCGCCGACCCGCAGACGTTGGACGAGCCGCCGCCGCCGCACGTCTGACCGGCCGGGCATTCTCCGCAGTGAATGCTGCCGCCGCAGCCGTCCGGGTAGTCCCCGCAGTTCATGCCCGCAGGACACGAGGTGCGCTTCGTACACGCGGGCGCACCACACTTGTTGGCCACGCCGCCGCCTCCGCACGTCGTGCCCATGGGGCACGAGCCGCAGTCGAGGACGTTGCCGCAGCCGTCACCGGTCTTGCCGCACTCGAGGCCCTGCTCCGCGCACGTCGACGGCGTGCACGTCGGGATCGTGCAGGTGCCGGCGACCGCGCCGGGCTGCTTCATGCACGCGCCCCCGCAGCAGTCGGCCGTCGTGGTGCACGAGCCGCCGTTCGCGACGCACGCCCCACCGCACTTCAGCTTGCCGCCGTCGTTCACGTCCGGGACGCAGACGTTCCCGCAGCACTCGGCATCCGTCGCGCAGGGCGTCCCGACCGGCACCGGCGTCGAGCAGTCGCCGACGTACCGGGTGAGGCACCGCGGGATCCCGAGAGAGTCCTGCCGGCAGCAGTTCTCGGGGTTGCTGTTGCAGTTCTGTCCCGGCGGCTGGCCCAGGGTCTCGCAGCAGTTGTTCGCCGTGCTGCACGAGTCGGCGCCGCCGACCTTGCAGATGCCGCCGGGCTCGACGCAGCCGCCGCCGCTGCCGCAACGGCCGTACTCGTCCGTCGACGTCTTCTTGACGCAGATCATCGGCGGGCCGCCGTTCGGCTGCACGCTCGGATCCCAGCCGCAGCAGTCGCTGTCCACCTGACAGAGCTCGCCCTCCGGGTGGCAGCCCGAGGGGTTCTGGCAGACGGTCTTCCCGTTCCGTCCCCCGGTCGGGCCGCACGCGCGCGAGCAGCACGACTGGGTGCAGGGAGTGCCGGGCGTGCACGTGACGACCGTGCCCGCGACGTAGCAGCCGCCGACGGCGGTGGAGGAAGTCTCACCGCACGTCCCGTTCTGGTTCGTGCCCGTCTTCACGCAGTTGCCGCTGCAGCACTGGCTGTTCTGGAAGCAGACCTCGCCCTTCTGCGTGCAGAAGGACACCTCGCCCGAGCACTTGCCGTTGACGCAAGCGTTCGAGCAGCACTGGCTGCTCGAGGTGCAGCCGTCGCCGGCGATGCGGCAAGCGCCTCCGTTGATCGACTTGCAGACGCCCCCGGAGCAGAGGCCGCTGCAGCACTGCGCGTTGCTGGTGCACGCGCCGGGCGTAGGCGCATCGGGGATGCACGCCGTCGCCGCGCACTGCAGGTTCGACCCGCAGTATCCGGAGCAGCAGTCCGCGCCGTCTCTGCACGAGTCGCCCGTCGTCTTGCACGGTCCGGTGAGCGCGCCACAGACGTTCGGAGAGTACGCGCCGCAGACGCCGCCGCCGGGGCACGCCCCCGAGCCGACGCCGCACGTGTAGAGCCCACCGCAGCCGTCGGGCATGTACCCGCAGTTCATCCCCGCGCACGCCGTGGCCTGCGGGATGGGCGTGCACGAGTTGCCACCTCCGCACTTGTTCGGGACGCCGCCGCCGCCGCAGACGTCCGGAGAAGTGCAGCCGCCGCAGCCGAGGACGCCGCCGCAGCCGTCCGCGATCGGTCCGCACGTGTTCGGGGGGCACGTCGTGAGCGGCGTGCAGGAGGTGACCTTCCCGCCGCCGCAGACGCTCGGGACTCCGCCGCCTCCGCAGATCTCGGGGAACGTGCAGCTACTGCAGTCCTCGGTGACGCCGCCGCAGCCGGTCGGCTGCGGCCCGCACTTGCCCGGGTAGTCGGCGCACGTCTTCGGGACGCACGCGCCGCCTCCGGAGACGGCGCACTTGCTCGGTCCGCCTCCTCCGCAGAACTCGGGCGCCGTGCACGTGCCGCAGTCGATGACGCCGCCGCAGCCGTCGCTCTGCTGGCCGCAGTCCATGTCCTCCAATTTGTAGTCTGCACACGTCTTCGGGACGCACGCACCGCCGTCGGGGCCGGTGGGCGTGGCGGCGACGCACTGCGAGGGCTTGCCGGTCACCCCGCACTGCTGTCCCGCCGGGCAGCTCCCGCACGTGATCACGCCTCCACAGCCGTCGCCCGCGAGGCCGCACTGCACGCCGAGATCCGCGCACGTCCTCGGCACGCAGCCGGTGCCGGTCGAGGGCGACACGCACTTCGACGGCGCGTTCGGCCCTCCGCACCGCAGGCCCGACCCGCAGGTGCCGCAGTCGGGGATGACACCGCCGCAGCCATCGCCGGCAGGACCGCATTCGATGCCTTGATCGGCGCACGTGAGCGGCTTGCAGTTCGAGGGTCCGCCCGTGCCGGAGGCGTCGGCGGTGCCGAAGGCGTTCGTCGGCGGGAAGTCCCCGGCGTCGAGACCGTCCTCCGGGAACTTCGACTCTCGCTCCGAGCCGCAGGCGGCGATCAGCGCAGCGGCACACACCCAGCTGGCGACGACACGGACAGAGCTCGACGGGCGCATCTTCCGGAACATGTGCTCGCGTCGATGTCGATCAACGTGGCGCTTCGTCGTGGCAACGGTGCGTTTCTCGTGGCAACCGCCCTTGTCTGGCCGGTCCTCGGGCGAGGTCGTACCTCGCTTGCCAGGGTGCCCGCCCTACGTGATCCTGATCGCATGCGGTTTGCACTCATCGCGCTCGTCGTGCTCGCAGGATGCGAGCGCCGGCCCGACGCGCGGGAGGCGAAGAGGGCGCTCGAGTCGACGAGCGCCCTCGAGCGGGAAAGGGGCGCGGCCGCGCTCCGGAAGATCTACGCGAAGGACCCGCAGGCGCTCGGCGACCACGGCGAGCAGTACTGGGTCGAACGACTCGCGGGTCTTCGAGGCGCGTCGAGCGAGGAGACGGCTCGGATCCTCGCCGGCGGTCGATCGATGGGGAGCGAGGGCGGCGGCGGCGGCAGCACCGATCACTTCCGGCTCGACGACTTCTGGTCGGCGGAGCTCTTTCGCGACGATCGACGCGGCACGATCTGGGGCTACGAACCTCCGCGACGCAACGTGGTCCACGTCGACGTCGCTCCTCCCCCGAAGCTCACCGGCACCTGGACCACGTACTTCGTGAACGGCGCGGTCTACGACGCCCGCGAGCTCGAAGGCGGCGTCCCCCGGCGCGACCGCGAGTTCCACGACAACGGCGCGCTCCGCCGCGAGTACCTCTACGTCGACGGCAAGCTCGACGGGGCCT
>WBZO01006294.1_pt1 | contig 11587 bp, 7 predicted proteins | sample 5204261 | NCBI WGS metagenome assembly WBZO01 (sample SAMN12412400, study PRJNA552823) | activated sludge metagenome | isolation source: activated sludge from anammox sidestream of wastewater treatment plant... | place: USA: North Carolina | collected 2017-09 | reverse complement strand
CTTCCCGCCGGATACGCTGCCCAAATGACCGCCATTTAGTTCGGTGGTGTAATCCTGGCAGATCGCAGGAAGAAATTTCCCATCATCGGGGTAATTCTCGCAGTTTCCCGAGGCGCTGCAGTAGGGTACGCCATCGCGGTTGTCGTAGCAGGGGCTGCCATCCGAGGTGTAAGATTCGATCGCAGCCACATCGAACAGGTAATAGCCGTTGTTGATGGCGTATTCACGCATTTTGTTGTTGAAATCAGTCGAAGACTGCGTGCCGATGCTGCGAGCGAGGCTGGTCGTCCAGAGGAAGAGGATCTTGTCGGGGTGGCGGTCGAAATACGCCTCAAGATCATAAATGTCCGCTTTATTGGAGTTGTTGGCGAAGAACCCGGTTGTTTGGTTGGCGATGTCGCTTTCGGCGTCAACGTTCAGATAGCTGAACTGGTATGTCAAAATATTCTTACTGTTAATATATTGCGGCGCAAGCGCATTGATGAAGTCGCTCGTAAGCTCAGTCCACGTGCCCTGCCGGAATACATAAGTCCAATTGTTGCGATTGTAGCGGGTTGGGCTGGGTTCGAACCGGATATTCTCTGGCACTGTGCCATTAAGATAGTCATCCTGGGTATGCGTCCTCCAGTTCCAGTTCGAGTCGTAATAATCGTTGCGGCAGGTTGCCGGAGAAGCGGACCAGCTCGCAGCCGCCAGGCAGTCCAGTCCTTCGTTGATGTTCTGTCCTACCGAGCGGTCTGAGAAAACCATGTGAATATTGCTCGCCGCAAGTAAATAGCGCTCAGGGATTCTGTCGAACAGGGCGACCGAGTTATGGTTGATCGTTTTCGGGCTGGAAAGCGGGGGAGGGGGCGGCAGTACAACTCGATTGGTCTTCAACATAACCGGAAGAAAGACGTACCGAATGTCCGACTCACTCTGGGGCGCCGGAGTGGGTTCTGGAATATCCTGGCTCAAGGCAGTCTGTGTGCCAGAAACAAGCAGAGCCACTACTGTGATAAAGATAATCAAGAGTGACATGCTTTTTATCTTCATTTAGTTTGTTTCTCTCTCCAGTGCATAAGGATAGGCCCTTATTTCGAAGGGCGCATTATACTACCTCTCGGGTTAATTTCTTTGCTGTGGTTATTAAAGCATAATAATTATTTGCAAATCCTAACAATTCAACAAGCATTACTAATTTCCTATATACACCAATTTTTTTCACAGTCTTCAGAGTTTCCGAGTTCAACCTCATGCGCCACAAACATGATCTCCAAAAAACCTTTTCTCTACAGATGACCCTGATCCTCGCGATCACGGTCGCTTCACTTTGTCTCCAGGGAGGGGGCGATGCACGCGCTTCTGCGCAGAGGGCCGAAAGCGACCCCTGGACGCCTCCCGTGAACATCTCGGAATCCAGCTCGACGACGGATCCGGTCATCGTGGCCGACGGCTCGAACAACGTTCATGTCGTATGGAGCGACGAATACGCGGGCAGCGTATACGCGCACTTTTTCGATGGCGCGTGGAGCATTCCAACCGCCGTGAAGTTCCCGTTCGATGGGTATTTTCCGGTCTTGATCGGAGCAGGCGATACCATACACGCCTTCTGGATCAACACCCAAAAAAATAACAGCCTGCTCCACTCGCATGCTCTGGCCAGCGGATTTGGGACCCGCAACGCCTGGAGCGCGCCTGTGGTTATCTCCAAATATGTGGGCGGCTTTGCGGCGGAGCCTCAGAAGGACGGTCATATCAACCTGGCATACATCTTCACCGGCGAAGAAGCCGACCGCCCGGCCGGCATCTATTACGCCCGTTTGGGTGCGGGCGGCAAAAGCTGGTCCAAGCCGGTGCCCCTGTTTACATCCAGATACTATCGACCCGTTACTCAAAAAACCGGCCACGTCGGCATCAGCTCGGCGCTGGAAAACGACGCCGAAACCATTTACGTCACCTGGGATAACCGGGCTGTCAAGCGCGTTTACCTGTCGAAATCCATAGACCAGGGCGTAACCTGGTCCCCACCCTTCGAGGTGGACGGGCCCACAGCCAGCATGTCGTCAAACGAGCCGTTCAACTTGCAGGTGCAGGCCAGCCCGCCCGATAACGTATTGCTGGTGTGGCAGTCGAACTTACAAAGCGGGGTCAACTGCACTCAGTATTATCAATCGTCTCAAGACGGCGGACAAACCTGGAGCGATCGGGGCAAGATGATGGAAGGGCTGGTTGGCTGCGCCCAGGAGATCAAATTCTTCCCCCTGCCCGACGGCGTTCTGTCCCAAATCATCTTTCAGGATGAAGTTTACCTGGCGGCCTGGGATGGTTCTCGCTGGAGCCAGCCGGAAGCGCAGAGCACCCTTTACAGCTTCACCGACCCGGCAACGGATGAGGCGGTGCGCTTTCGCTGCCGCCAGTCGGCGCTGGACGCCTCCAACCAACTGTACGTCGTGGGCTGTGATGAGATCGGCAGCATGGACATTTGGGCGACTTCTCGTGAGGTTGGCCCGATGAGGGACTGGTTCTCGCAATCGAGCACATGGAACGAGCCGCAGCTCATTGGCAAGGGCCAGGCTGTCATACAAAACCTGAAAGGCCTGATGGACTCTATGGGCCGTTTTCACATCCTGTGGGTTGCCGATGACCTCCAACAAACAACCGCCGTAAACGGTTCGCTTTATTACACGGTCTGGGACAACGGCGCGATTGCTATTCCGTCCAAAATCCTGACTTCTCCGGGGCGCGATTTTGACCGGTTTTCGGCAGACCTGGACAACAGCCGAAACAGGCTGCTCCTCACCTGGAATGACAGGAACACGGGCGAGATTTTCTTTAGCTGGGCCGATATCGCAAAAGCCGGCAGCAAATTTGAATGGGCGGAACCGGTTTCAGTGCCAATCGTGACCCCATTTGGACAATCTCCGGCCGTCCTGGCCGGGAAGGATGGGCGTGTCTACATCGCTTATGCGGTCCCGATCAATGAGAGGCGAGGCATTTATCTGACATATTCTGAAGATGGCGGGGTTACCTGGTCCGAGTCGACCAGGGTCTTTGACGCGAGCGCGGCGAACTGGGAGATCGTCGAACGGCCCAGGATCGATCAGAACCGCGATGGGACATTGCACCTGGTATGGAGCCAGGAGCGATATACCAGCGCCGACCTGCTGCCGGGGGAGTATTACGCCCGATCTACAGACCATGGAAACACCTGGACGGAAGCTCAGCTTTTTGTCGAAAACCTGGCCGACCCCGCCTGGCTTAGCGCAGTGGGGGCGCAGGACGTGTTTCGTTTCTGGCTTGTTCCAAACGGAGACCAAAAGAGCCTGTTGAACGAGATTTCGAACAACGCAGGGGAGAGCTGGAACCCGGCAGAAAACCTCACCGGCATCGGAGAGACGCCCCTGATGCTGGATCTGAGCGTTGGCCCGCAAGACGCGCTAAACCTGGTGCAGGTGGTTGAGAAAAACGAGGACGAATTCATTCTCAAACCGCAGGTCTGGGCGGGCGAGACCTGGAGGAGCATCGAGAGCCGCACGCTCCAAGACGGCTTAATCCAGGATATGACCGCGCTTTCGTGCGGCGTCACCCCAAACGGGCAACTGGTGGCGGTCTATGCCTTCACCCAAATTGACCAGACGAAACCGGAGGAGGCCCAACAGCTTTTCTTGATCTCCCAAAAGAGCGCTGCCTCACAACCGGGTCTGGCGCCCACGCGCACTGCTCCAGAGACAACGTCCGAGCCGCCTACCGCCGAAACGCCGCCGGCGACCACCGTCCCTGCCGCAACCACAACGCCCGAACTGTCTGCCACTTCGCTCGAGGCGCTAATTGCCACGCCGACAAGGGGCGTGACGCCCGTGCCAAACCCCGAGCCCCCCAAATCCACGCTCGACCCACGGGTAGGGCTGGTTTTTGCGGGCGTACTCTCGATCCTTGTGGTTGCCGCCTTTTTTATCGTCTCAAGGTTTAAGAAGGGCTCCTGAGGGGCTCGATAAAAATCAGGGCGTCCAGCCTGCGATCTGCGCCATCATCACCCAGAATGCTTTTGCGATGCGGATCTTTCCGCCCGAGACGCTGCCCAGGTGCCCCCCATCCGTCTCGGTAGTGTAGTCCTGGCAGATCGCGGGGAAATCCTGTCCATCATCCGGGTAGTTCTCGCATTTACCAGCCTGGGTGCAGTACTCCACGCCGTCGCGGTTGTCGAAGCAGGGTGCGCCCTGGTCGGTATGCGCTTCGATATCCGCGACATCGAACAAGACCAGGTTCCGCTCTTTGGCATACTGCCGCAGTTGATCGTTGAACACGCTCGAGACCTGAGCGCCTATCGAGCGGGCCAGGCTGGTTGTCCAGATCGGGAACACTTTATCGGGATGGCTGGACATGAAAGCTTCCAGCTCGTGGATGCCGTAGAGACCGGAGTTGTCAGCGAAAAAACCTCTTTGCGGGTCGGTGATATCGCTGTCTTCGGTCACATTCAAATAAGTGATCTGGTATGAAAGCACGTCGGCCGTATCGAGGTGTTTTGGGGCAAGATTGTTGATAAAATCCTCGGTCAAAAACCACCATTCGCCGGAGTGCATTTCAAAGACCCAATTGGAGCGGTCATATTTGACCGGGTCTGGATTAAAAACGATGCGGTCTGGGGCGCCGTTCTGGCTCATATAAGTTTGAAAATTCCAGGTCGACCCGATGTAATCCCTGCGGCAGAACGCCGGCGCGCTCGACCAGCTTGACGCGGTGAGGCAATTCAGGCCTTCGTCAATGTTGGCGCCCACGGAGCGGTCGGCAAACATCATCCCGAGCTTTCGGGCGGCTGTGAGATATTCATCCGGGATCTGGTCGAAGAGCGCCACAGAGGTATGATCGACGATAATCGGGTTGCCCGTGCGGTGATAACCGGCAGGGGCGCGGGGTTCTTCCCCGGTTGGAGAGAGTGTACCGGTGGCGGCCTGGGTGGAGGTTAGCTGTACGGGTAAGGGAGTTTCAGCTACCGGTTCGCGGGTTGGCGAAGCGACGACCTCGGGCACGGTTGTATCGGAGGGACGGGGGGTATCTGGCGTGGATGGTTGAGGCGTGGCTTCAACCGGCCTGGTTGGCGCTTCGGGCGCGGTTGTGGTAGCGGCAGGGCTCATGCAACCGGCCAGGATCAAAACGATCAAAGCTCCGGTCAGGAGGCGTTTTTTATCCATCTTCTCATCACTCCTTGAACTGAAAGAGGATTATACTCAAGAGGATAAAAAGAACTGGATAAATCCGTAAACGCTATAAATTGATTAATTTAGCAATGAACCCCAGATTTCCCAGAACAATTGGCCTTTTAATTCTCATCCTGACGATCGCCACGTTTTTTGGCCCGCCGGCGCCCCAGGCGAGCGCCCAATCCGATGAGATCCTCTGGGAGAATCAGATTAACATCTCGAACTCTCCAGATGCGACTTCTATCGATCCATTCCTGCTGGCGGACCCCGCCGGGGTAGCCCACCTGTTCTGGGCCGAGAAAGTCGGCGATCTGGCGACCAACCAGCCCGACACGCTGCTTTACTCGCAGCTAAAAGACGGTGTGTGGTCCAAACCGGTCGACATCTTCTTTGCGCCGTTATCGGATGGCGCGCCAGTGATCAATTTTCCCCACGCGGTCATCGATCAAGCGGGTAAGATTCACCTGATATGGCTATCTGAACCGAACGCCCCAAACTACAGCCTGAATTACAGCTCTGCATACGCCGAACAGGCAGGCATCGTTCAGGCCTGGGAGCCGAAGAGGATTCTGGCGGACGATCTGACCGGCTCCTTGTACTCCATCCACATCGCCTATGACCCGCCCAGCACGCTGCATATACTTTATGCCCGCGGCGCCCAGGGGTCAAATCCCGAGGACGATCGCAGCGTGGCGTACATACGTTCCACCGACCTGGGCAAAACCTGGTCCGAGCCCAGGGTGCTTCTGACCGTCCCGGTCATCAGTTGGGGGGCAAGCTGCACGCGCCTGCTTTTCGAGGCGCCGCATAACCTCTATGCCTCATGGGTCTTGTGGGATGAAACTGGAATTGGCCGCAGAATCTACTTTACCCGCTCGCTTGATAACGGGCTGACCTGGGAAGAGCCAAGGATCCTCACAGAAAAACTCGAGGGCGAGTTTGAAAGAAACTGGAACTCGCTGGCGCTCTTAGGGCCCAACCACATCATGGCGCTCTGGGAGGGCGGGTACAGGGCTTACCGCCACGCCCAGTATTCGACCGACGGCGGTCAGACGTGGAGCGAACCGGTCGACACTTTCCCCTTTCTCATCGGTGATAACGGGTTTGTCGAGTATGCCCGAGACAGCAACAACGTGCTTCATGCATTCCTGGCCCAGCGTGTGCGCGAAGGCACCAGCGCCTCCAGCGATATCGAGATCGAGGCGCTCTGGCACAGCGTTTGGGAGGGCGGCGACCGCTGGCGCGATCCTATCCTTGCCTCCCTCCGAGGCGATTCATTGCACATGACCAACCCAAAAGTTGTGATTATCAACGGAAACCGGGTCGTCGCCACGTGGTATCAATCTCGGATTTTCGATGTCTTTGTCATGACCGGCGTGATCCGCAATGCCCCTGAGAGCCCTTCCATCCCCTGGACACAGCCTCAAAGCACTCAAACCCTGGAGCCGCCTCCCCCAACCAGTGAGCCGCCTGTCTTGCAAACGTTAAAACCGCTGCAAGAGACGCCTCCCATTCCAATGAAAGCAAACCCCAGCGTAAACCCGGGGAACAACATCCTGTTAAGCCTGATACCCACCTTTCTGGTCGTGCTTCTCGTCGCAGTAATTATCGGTCTGCGCGGTCGAACTCCGTAGTCCTGGATTTCTACAACAAAATGTCCACCTCCAAGTCATCCGAATTACCCGTTCAGGTTTACACTTCGGATTCGCAAATGCGCTCGCCGGGGCTGCTTTTGCGGTCTATGGCGCGCGACCTGTATGCCTCGCGCGAACTGGCCTGGCGCCTCTTCGTGCGCGATCTCTCCGCCCAATATCGTCAAAGCCTGCTCGGGATCATCTGGGCTTTTGCGCCGCCCATTGTCACGGGGGTGATCTTCATCTTCCTGCAATCGCGCAATATCATCAACTTTGGCGAGACGAAGATCCCCTACCCGGTTTATGTGCTCGTGAGCGTGCTCCTCTGGCAGATCTTTACGGAAAGCCTGAACGGCCCCCTCAAATCGGTGACCGCAGCCAAGCCGCTGTTGGTGAAAATCAACTTTCCGCGCGAGGCGTTGATCATCTCGAGCTTTTACCTGGTCGTCTTCAACCTGCTGATCAAGGCGGTCATCCTGGGGGCGATATTCCTGGTCTTTCGCATCCCGCTCACGTGGGGCGTGGCTTTGGCCGTCATCCCGATTTTTATGCTGATCTTGCTCGGGTATGGGATCGGTTTGCTGATCACGCCGCTGGGCATTTTATATAACGACGTGGCCACTTCTCTGCCTCTCATAACCCAGTTGTTATTTTTCGTCACGCCGGTGGTATACCCGCCCCCCGACACATTCCCGCTTTCGCTGCTCGTGATCCTCAACCCCATCAGCCCGCTGCTGATTGCCGCCCGAGACTTGATTATCACGGGCCAGATAAACAACTCCCCTGCCATGCTGGTCATCAGCGGGTTGACGCTTGTTTTAGTTTTTGCCTCCTGGGTCGTCTACCGGATCGCACTGCCAATCATCATCGAACGGATCAGCGCCTGATGTCCGAAATTTTAGTATCTGTCGAGAATGTGAATAAGAAATTCTGCCGCAGCCTGAAGCGCTCGCTCTGGTACGGCGTAAAGGATATGATTTCAGAGCTTGGCGGTCGCAGCAGCCAGCACAGCCACCTGCGCCAGGACGAGTTCTGGGCCGTCAGGGGGGCTTCGTTTCAGGTGCGGCGCGGCGAAGCCTTGGGGTTAATCGGGCACAACGGGGCGGGCAAGACCACCCTTCTGCGCATGCTCAACGGGTTGATCAAGCCCGATTCGGGGCGCATCGAGGTCAGGGGCCGCATGCAAGCCCTGATCGCCCTGGGCGCGGGCTTCAATCCGGTGCTGACCGGGCGGGAAAACATCTATATCAACGCCTCAGTGCTGGGCATTCCCAAAGCAGAAATCGACCGGCGCTACGAGGAGATCGTCGACTTCTCGGGCATCCGTGAATTTATCAATATGCCGGTGCAGAGTTACAGCACGGGCATGGTCGTGCGGCTGGGTTTCTCGATCGCGGCTCACCTGGAGCCGGACGTCTTGCTGGTGGACGAGGTGCTGGCTGTGGGAGACCTGGCTTTTCGCAATAAATGCCAGCTGCGCATTCAGGAACTCAAGAAGCGTGGGGTGGCGATTATTTTCGTCTCGCACAATCTGCACGCCATCAGCCACGTCTGTTCAAGAGCGATAGCCATCGAGAAAGGGGAAATCCTTTACGATGGCGAGGTGGAACAAGCGATCGATCTCTATCGTGAATCGTTGATCAACCTTTACCAGGAGGAGGGAGAGCTGCGCACCGGAACCGGCGAGATCAAGATCAAGAAAATCGAGTTTCTGAACAAGGCGGATCAGACCCAAAGTGAAATCAACGTCGGTGATTATCTCAATGTGCGCATACATTACGAAACAACGCAGACGGTAGATAACCCCATCTTCAACGTCACCTTTAGCAGGCTGTATGGCGAACAGGTGACCGGTCTGCGCACGGATGTGGATGGATTCGATCTCGGACAGCTTAATGGCGAGGGGTTTGTTGATGTCGTCATTCCGCATTTCAATTTATTGCCCAACGTTTTTACCATCGACGCCACCGTTTTTCACCCGGATGGGTTTACATTTTATGATCGCATCAACAGGGTTGCCACGCTCAAAGTGCGCGGCGGCTTATTGATCAACGGAACCGCCTTCCTGCCCCACGAATGGACCCTCAACCAGGAAATGAAACCGGTCGAAACCAGCCGGGCGTCGATCCGATGAGGTTCCGCACGGAGATGAAATGGATGCGCCGCCAGTTTTTATCGTAGGGGCGCCGCGCTCTGGCACCACCCTGCTGGCTGCCATGCTGGCCGCGCACAGCCGGTTAAGCTGCGGCCCTGAGACTCATTTCTTTCGCTGGCTCTCGAACAGGGATGCGGGCAGGCTCATACAACATGACGCGTGGCCTGAGCGGGCCGTTCAGTTTCTCGAATCGATCACCTTTAGCAACTACAAGGATGCCACACGAACAAGCGTTGTCGATAAATATGAGCTTTCACGCGACCGGGTAGAAAATTACCTGCGTGATAGAAGCCCCTCGATTGCGAATATCCTGTCCTCCCTGACGGTGCCTTTTATGCAGGATATGGGAAAAGCCCGTTGGATCGAAAAAACGCCGGATCATATCGAGCATGTTGCGCAAATCCGGGAGAATTTTCCCGATTCCCCCATCGTCCAAATTTTGCGCGATCCAAGAGATGTGGCGGTATCTTTGACGAAAGTCCCCTGGGGCGCCCCGTCCCTCCTCGCAGGGCTTTTCTACTGGAAACGCCTGTACGAAAGCAGCGAGGAATTCTTCCGGAGAGATCCCCTCGCGTACATACTCAAATACGAAAACCTGGTCACCTGTCCGGTCGATGAATTGAGACGGCTTTGCCAGTTCATCGGCGAAGACTTCGAAGAGGAGATGCTCGACACTTCGAACTCGGCGAAGAAGCTAAACAGCGTCAAGGTATCCTGGAAGGAAAAAGCCAGCCAGCCCTTGGATGCCAGCCGGCTGAATGTCTGGCGAAGGGAATTGTCCGCTGCGGAGAACCGGCTGGCAGAGGCGTTCATCGGCGACAAATTAGAACAGCTCGGCTATCCAGGTGAAGCGTTGTTCGAGCAATGGGGCGAAATCTACCCTTCGCAACAACTGGCGTTGAAATATGAGGATTCGATAGGCGCCATCGCCTCTAAAGGCATACGTTTTTGGAAATTACCAGAGGAGAAAACGGTTCCTGTAAAGGTGTACCTCGGAGATCCGGGAGCCGACCATTGGTTTGAGGGCAACAAACTTGAGAGAACCTGGCGGACGGCAGCCCTGATCCGCGAAATCAAGAAATCCATCAGTTTAGAGCGATCCATCTATTGGGTCAGTGAAACCTTGTACCAACGGCGATCGATTTCACTCACCGGCCAACTGACCCGGCTCTTAACCCCCTATCGCCTGGAAAATTGAACCTCTCAGCAGACACGCCACATTCTCGAAGCACATCCTGCATCCATGAATTCAACCTCACCTACCGCGGATACGCAAACCGGTCAGCCCTCAGCGCCGATTAAGGGGCTGGTAAGCGTCATAATCCCCGCTTACAATCAGGGCCATTACCTGGGCGCTGCGATCGAGAGCGCCCTCGACCAGACGTATGCCAGCTTCGAAATCATCGTCGTCGATGACGGTTCGACCGACGACACCCCGCAGGTTACGGGCAGCTTTGAACATAGGGGCGTTCAGTATGTTTACCAGGCGAACGCAGGGCTATCCGCCGCACGCAACACCGGCATTCGCCATTCTCGTGGAGAATACCTGACTTATCTGGACTCGGATGATCTGTTCACGCCGCGAAAGCTGGAACTGCTGGTTTCGCAGTTCGAGCGCGACCCCGAGCTCGGTTTTGCGGCCGGGCAGGCGGTGCTCATCGACGAACACGGCGAGCCGCTCGATAAAATCTTCAACGCCCCGCCCCCCATCGAGCCGTCCGATTTGCTGTTATGGAACCCATTTCACGTGGGCAGCACGATGGTGCGGCGAACCTGGCAGGAACGGGCGGGATTGTTCGATGAAAACCTGCGAGCTTACGAGGACTGGGACATGTGGCTGCGGCTGGCTCTGCTCGGGTGCAAGATGGGCTGGGCTGCACAACCGGTGTCGCTCTACCGGTTTCACACCGCCCAGATGACCCAGGACCGCGAGCGCATGACCAGGGCGACTTTTGCGGTGCTCTCAAAGGTATTTGAAAACCCCGATCTTCCCGACGACTGGGCAGCGAAGAAGGATCTGGCCTACAGCAACGCCTATCTGCGAGCCGCCGCCCAGGCTTACCGGGCTGAGGCGTACGACGAAGCCCGCTCGGCAATGGCGCAGGCCGCGCGGCTGGACCCGAGTTTGGCTGCCAACCGCGGCGCATCTCTGGCGGCACGCCTATCCGCCCTGGCTGACTCGCCGAAGGCCGTGGACAAACTGGATTTTCTGACCCGCATCTATGAAAACTTACCGGCGGAGCTGGCGGAACTGGAAAGAGACCGCAACGTGCATTTATCCAGGGCCGCCGTTGATTTAGGTTTCGAGCGCTATCAAAAGAACGACCTCTCCGGCGCATCCTCTTACCTGCGCCGGGCAGTCCATTACCGGCCTTCCTGGCTGGCTAACCGCGGCGTGCTTTCGATCCTCTTGAGAGCCAGCCTCGCCAAAGCGACCCGCGGGGAGGCGAGGCGCGCAGACCAGGCCTCCGATCCGCTCAACATTCAAAATTGAGCTCTTCATGATAATTTCGAGAAGCGTCCGCAACCGCAAAGTTCAGAAAGATAAGGCGCCCAGATCATGCCAGGCTTAATCGGTTACATCAAACAAGGCTCACAAAAAGACACCGGGCTGAATC
>WBZO01003251.1_pt2 | contig 11590 bp, 9 predicted proteins | sample 5204261 | NCBI WGS metagenome assembly WBZO01 (sample SAMN12412400, study PRJNA552823) | activated sludge metagenome | isolation source: activated sludge from anammox sidestream of wastewater treatment plant... | place: USA: North Carolina | collected 2017-09 | reverse complement strand
ATACTGCCAGACAGTGCCGGAGCCTCGTCGACGCCTCGCATACCGAGCGCCTCGTCCTGTGGCGATGCGTGGCAGCCTTCCACAATGCGGTTCGAAACATGCAGGCGGATGATTCCCCGCAACACGATATTGTTCCGGAGCCGACTGGCGAAGTCCAGCCGCCGGTACCCCACGTATTCACCTCTGGCATGATCGATCGCCAGGAAGGGTGGGGCGATCGACGGATGATCGCTGTGGTCGCAATCAACGCACCCGGCAACCACCAGGAACTCAACGCTGAATCACTCCTCGCCGAGCTGGAGTCCACGTTCTTCCGAGCCTCTCTGACCGAACCTGCCCGTGCGCTGGCCCAGGCCATCGAGGGAGTTCGATCCAGGCTGCTGGATGAGAGCGTCAGCAACGACCAACCTGCATCGATCGGGGTCGCCGCCTCCGTCCTGGCTGATGATCAGCTCTATCTGGCTGTCATCCCGCCATGTCAGGCAGTTCTGTGGCAGGATCAGGAGGCCGTCTACCTCCCCACCCCGGGTGATCGTGCGAAAGAAACTCCCGACGCAGACTCAGCTCCCGCCATCATGGAAACGAGATTGAGCCCGGGTGACCGTCTGGCCCTCCTGGCATCGGACAGGGACGCGCCTCCCGACGCATTTGTCAGTTCGTCAACGCTGGAAACCGCCGCTGGTCCGACTGGTTCGTATGTCTGGCTGGAAGTATCGGACGACGCGCCGACCGTCGCGGTTCAGGACGTACGTGATCCTGATGAGCCTCTGCCACCGGTTCCTGTGGAACAGATTCAGGCCAGTTCCGTCATGCCTTCTCACGTGCGCACCGACTGGAAAGCACAGGCAACCGGCGGGCCCAGACTGCTACAGCGGCCACCAGGATCGGACGCACTCCGTCGCTACCGATCGACCGGACATGGGGGCACCCCGAGTGCCTTGCGCTCCCGTTTGCCACGCGGGGTACCTCCGACCCAGGTCCTCGGTCTGATTGCGCTGGCTTTGCTCCTGTTCAGCGCAGTTGCCTATATTGCGGTCACTCATCGCCCGGAGCGTCAACATGCCGAAAGCGCCACACCACTTGAGTACAGTCAGGCTGTGGCAACGGCCATCGCGGACGAAGACATCGACCAGGTTACGGCTCTTCTGCCCGGCGCACACACCCTTCTGGAGCGGGCGGGAGGCGACGATGCCAACTCAGCGGAAGCCGTGGCCCTGCGCATGCAGATTGTCGCTGCAGAGGACTTCCTGAACTCCGTCGTGCGGCTCGAGCACCCTCGTCGAGTCGGCATAATTCCCGAGTCTCTTCTCGAATCGAACCCATCTCTGATCGAAGCTGCCGGAATCACGTATCTGCTGGCTGGCGATCTCTACGTTGTCGATTCCGCCGAACGTCAGCTCGTTGCGCTCCTCGACCTGGTACCCGAGGAATCCTCCGGTGACCTGATCGCGGGAGGAGGAGATATCTCTACCCTTGCGATGACATCCGCAGCTGCCAGTTACTTTTTCGGTGACGCGGTGGGAGGCTCGAAAACAGTCCTGCCGGAATGGCCATCGGGGTTTGGTCTGTCGGCCATCGACGCCTCTGTCTTTCGCAGCAGGTTGTACGTCATCGATCTGGATAGCGCGGAAATCGCACTCATCGACCCCGAAACTGACACGACCTCCCTCTGGATACAGCGAGAGAGTGAGATTCTGCCCACCGGACCTATCGGCATGGCCATCGACGGTGATATCCATGTGCTGTATGAAAATGGCGACCTCTACGCGCTGCGAGAGGGGTATGTGGCCGGAAAGACGACCCTGCCACTCGCCATCCCGCTCACCGAACCGCAGGCGATTGCATACGACATTTCCAGCGGATTGGTCTTCATCGCCGACATCGGCGCTCCCGAAGGCAGACTGATAGCCTGGAACAATCAGGATGAGGATCAGATCGCCATTTTTCAGCTCGGGCCGGATTCCGGGGGGCATCTCGACGGCGATGCGCACCAGTCATTTGTGCAGATGACCGATCTGCTGGTCAGCGTGGTCAATGGAACCGTTCTGTGGATCGACGGTGAGGAAATCTGGCAGGCTGACTTGCCGATGACCCTGGAGGAGATCGATTCAGGCGAGGCGGATATCGCCGCCACGCCTGAAGCCGACGAAACCTAGCGTGCGTAGAACAGTTTGTTCAGTTCGATGAATGCGTTCCATTGCTCGGGTACGTCATCCTCGAAAAAGATCGCCTCAACAGGGCAGACTTCGGCGCAAACGCCGCAGTCGATACACTCGCTGGGGTCGATGTAATACTGCTCTGCCTCATCCGTCGAATGAATGCAGTCCACCGGGCATACTTCGACGCAGGACGCGTCTTTGGTTCCAATGCACGGCTGGGTGATGACGTAGGTCATCGGACAACCTCCGCTCTCCCCTCAGGGGAGAATCACAATAGCGGTGCGCTCGGATCCGCTCTTGTGCATCGGCGCTCGTCGTTGACGAACTTGCGGATAGGACCAAGTATACAATTGGTGTTTCGGATGTTGTTTTGTTCGCGGGCACGAAGGTGATCGCCTGCCATTGTCGAATGAACACAACAGATCCCATGACGCGACTGACCAGATGACCGATCAACGGCTCTCATGCCCATCCTGTCCTGAATCTCGCTCAGTGCCGCCCACTGCCTGGCGCTGTCCTCTCTGTCTGGGTCCTCTCGCCTGGTTCGGACCGACTGGTTTCCGAGCCTCGGACATCGATACTGAAAGGACCTTCATCTGGCGGTACTCGGCCGCTCTTCCTGTCGTGGAATCCTCCGTTGGATTCGGGGAAGAAGCGACACCGCTGACATCGATCGACATTGGACATGGCGTGGTCGCCGCCAAGCTCGAATCACAGCATCCGACCGCGTCGTTCAAGGACCGAGGGACCGCACTGCTGGTCAATGCCTTGCGACAGGCGGGTGTTAGCAGGCTGGTAGAGGATTCTTCCGGCAATGCAGCCGCCTCGCTGGCGGCATATGCAGCTCGGGCCGGCATTCCCTGCACGATCTATGCGCCCGCTGCTGCTTCGGCTGGCAAGCTGCTCCAGGCGAACGCATTCGGCGCGGAGGTCATCCGGGTCGATGGCAGTCGCGCTGCAGTCGCTGCCGCTGCGGAACACGCACACAATCCCGACCAGGGCGTTGTCTATGCCTCACACAACTGGCATCCATGGTTCGTCATGGGTGTGGCCACGTGGGCGCTGGAACTCTGGGAGCAACGCGGCTACCGAGCGCCACGGGCAATCGTCGCTCCAGCAGGATCCGGCAGCCTGATTCTGGGTGCGTGGACCGCGTTTTCCCTGTTGCTGAAGTCTGGCGCGATCGAGGAAATGCCGGCCCTCTTTGCGGCACAGCCCGCGGCCTGCTCGCCCCTGGTTCGGGCCCTGGAACTCGGACAGACGGAGACCAGGCCATTCGACTCCCAGCCAACGCTCGCTGAGGGAGCATCCATCGCCAATCCGGTGCGGGGCCGAGAAGTCCTGGAGGCATTACGGTCGTCAGCGGGTGGGGCCGTTGCGGTGAGTGAAGATGACATTGTCCAGGCGACGCTGACCGCCGCGCGGCAGGGGATACTAGTCGAACCCACCTCCGCTCTGGCCGTGGCCGCAACGACAAGCCTTGTTCAGGACGGTCTCGTGCCCCCGACGACTGACACGGTGCTGGTCGTGACTGGCTCTGGGCTGAAAACCCAGTCGACGATCGCCACGCTCCTCAACCGCTGATAGCTACTGACTAGCGGGGAGGGAGCGTTGCTTCCGCAAAGAACTCATCGTCGCGAGGACGTGGCGGCATGTCCTGGTCGCGTAAGGCGCCAAAATGGAATGATCGTTCCGGCGGCAGATGAAAGTCACTGGGCGGCGCCACGACATTGCCACCCAGTCTGATGATGGATTCCTCAATCTGCCTGGCGAGATCGGCTCCGTCTGGTCCCAGCTCAGCCACCAGATCGGCTGCCTGATAGAGATGGTCGAGACCCTCGTTGCGATGTCCATCGGTCCCCAGCAATGTGCCGAGGTTGAGGCGGACCAGAGCTTCCCGATGCAGATCTCCGATTTGCTGGGAGAGCGCCAGAGCCCGCCGATAGGAGCTGGCAGCACCCGGGTCACCGACTGCATGCTGCGCTCCCGCCAGATGAAGTGTCAGCTGGCTGGTCAGTCTGGGTTGGTCGATCGACTCAGCGATGTCCACTGCTCGACGAAAATGATCGAGCGATTTCGGCCAATCACGTTGTTGCTGAGCGAGTTTGCCCAGGCGGCCCTGCAATTTGGCACCGGCGACCCGATCACCCGTTTCTATCGCCAGCTGGAGCGCCTGGTTGAATAGTGCGGTGGCCTGAGAAGCCTGCTTGGATCTGGCGGCGATCGATCCCAGAGAGGTCATCAAATCGATCTGACGGTCCTTATCACTCAATCGCCTGGCCAGATCGAGCGCCCGGTGGTAGCACTCGCGCGCTCGCGGCAACTGGCCGGTGGCGTCGAAGACCTCACCAAGCGTCGTGAGCAGCTCGCACTGAAGCGGCAAGTTGTCGATACGCCGGGCGATCGTCAGGCTTTCATTCAGGGCGGTGATAGCATCATCCGGTTGATCAAACGTCCAGAGCGCCTGCCCAATACTGGCCAGCCATTGCGCCTGGCGTGGCAGATCGCCGGTTTGGCGGGCAATCTGTAGCGCCTGCATCAGGTTCTCGAGTGCGTCTGATGGTCGGTCGAGCGCCGTATAGGCGACACCCATGCCCCCAAGTGCTCGTTGTTCGATTCGCGGGTCGTTTAACGATCGGGCGTGCTGATGTGCACGAGCAAACGCCTCGACAGCACGCTGAGGGCGGTCGAGTTCCATCAGGGTCGTGCCTAGTCTGGCTGCCCATCGAGCGGCATCGTTGCGATTGCCCAGGCGCTCCTCCAGTTGCAGGAGCTCGCTCTGTCGCCGGGCAACGCCAACCAGATTGCCTCGCTGTCCATAGGCTTCGACCAGTGCCTGCAGGCATTCGCCTTCGACGCCAAGATCGCCGATCTCGCGTGCGAGTTCGACGCCGTCTTCGAGTTGTTCAATGACTTCGTCGAGTCGCCCGGCCTTTGCCAGTGTTTCGGCAAGTGAGAGGATCAGGCGTGACTGCAGGCCGATATCGGACGTCTGGCGGGCAGCATCAAGAGCCTGTTTCTGTAGCTGAATGACGGTTTCCTCATCGCCGGAATCATTGAAGAGGTCGATTTGGCGAATCAGCGCTTCCGCAACACCTCGCTGGTAGTCCGTCCTGGGTGCGGATCGCGCCGCGCGCCGGTAGTAGCTCTGAGCGGTGACGATATCGCCCTCGCGCCGAAAGAGATCACCCAGCAGGATCGCCGCATCGACATCGGCAGGAGTGTCCGTCGTTTCATCACCGATATCCAGTTGCTGAAGGAACATCCCGCGGGCGCGGTCGTATTCGTCGGCGGCCATGGCGCGTTCGCCCAGGCGGAAGAGCGTGGCCCGACCACCTTTGGCATACCCCGCTCGCTGAGCGATGACATAGGCGTCCCGCAGCAACTGTTCACGCTCGCGACTGGGGTCATCGAGTGGCAAGAATGAATCGAGGCGGAGCGCTGCATCGACGATCTGTCGATCGAACCCCTTGGCCCGGGCGGCGGCGTGCGTCAACCTGGCCAGCACGAGAGCATACTCGCGATAGTCGTCGGCGCTCTCCACAATCGCTTCGTCGAGCATGCGGAAATCGGCATCGGACAGACTGTCGAGCAGGGCTGGGTGGCGCACTTCGTTGAGCGCACCCTGCATCGATCGACGGTTCTCGATCACCTCGCGGGCAATCTGAAAAATCGCCTCGCAATTGGCTTCGTCGCGCCCTCGCGCTGAGAACATGGCTTTCAGTCGCGTCACCAGGGTCGCTCCTCATCCAGCGCCTGTTGCAACGTATCGAGGGTCAGGTTGCCACCACTGATAACTGCCGCCACCTTCTTCCCCCGTAAGGTATCCGCCAGATTCCGTGCCGCCGCCAGGGATGCTGCACCCGCCCCTTCGGCCAACAGACGATGCGAGAGCAGCAGCGTCACCAGAGCACTTCGCATCTCAGCATCCGTCACCAGCACGATATCGTCAATGCCTTCTCGCAGAATGCGCACTGGCAACTCGAATGCTACCCGAGTGGCCAGCCCCTCGGCGAAGGTTTCCATGGTGTCATAGGCGAGAAGTTTTCCGGCTTTCACCGAATCGTGAACCACCGGCGCACCGGCCGCCTGCACACCGATCACCGTCAGATCGGGGTTGATCCCTTTGCCGGCAATTACCGATCCGCAGGCACCGCTGCCGGCGCCAATCGGCACGATCAGTACGTCGAGATCCGGAACTGCTTCCATGATCTCCAGGGCATAGGTGCCCACGCCTTCGATCAGCCGAGCTTCGTTGGCCGAATGAATCGCGTAAAGACCGTCCCGCGCGGCCCGCGCTACCGAAGCCAGCCGCGCCGCGTCGAAATCGTGTCCCTCGGCGACGATCTCGGCGCCCAGGCGGCGCATAGAGTCAACCTTGACCTGATTGGCGTTCTCGGGGACGTAGATCACCGCTCGGGTATTGAACTGGCGAGCCGCCCAGGCGATCGATTGACCATGATTGCCGGTCGAGCAAGCAACGACGCCGCGAGCCCGGACCGATTCAGGAAGGTTGGCCAGAAGATTGATGCCGCCACGAATCTTGAAAGCGCCGATGGGCTGCAGGTTCTCGCACTTGATGAAGAGATCACAGCCGAGTTTCTCGGACAGAATCGGCGAGTGATAAAAGGGAGTGCGCGGCAAGTATTTATCGACGATCTGCCGGGCCTTGAAAATGTCCCTGAGCGTCGGCGTGCGCATTGGGTCGTCGAGGCGATCGTCTCCCCGTGTCACGACTGAAGAAGTAACCGTCATGCGTCGCATCCACCATGCGGCGGCAAGCCACCGGGTTGTGCGGGGATTGGGTGATCAGAGCCGAAATGCGCCGGGGAACGCAGTGTTCGCAATCCGGCGGAATATTCCCCGTAACTCCAATCAACGCACACGGAGCACGAGTTCCAACCTTCCCGCGAAAGCCGGATCAGTGTAGCACAGCGCACGTTTGACGCGGGGCCCATTCTCCCCTCGTGGGCGAAGCACTGCGGTGGCAATCGGTCGTCGCTATGAACACCGCAAACCACGCTACACTCTGCTCTCCGGACAGATGGAATCCTGTTCTGCGGCCCGCAGCAGCTGGACCGCATCGCGATTCTCGGAGGCGAGCATGGATTTTCGGACCAAGATGGACGCAGCAGCAACGCGGGCAAACTCTCTGTTGTGCATCGGGCTCGATCCCGATTTGAACCGATTTCCGCCACACTTGCAGCACAGAGATATCGCGACCGCCATCGTCGCCTTCAATCGGGAGATCATTGAAGCGACGGCGGATCTGGTCTGCGCGTACAAACCCAATCTGGGATTTTATGTCCGTTACGGTCTGCCGGGGCTGCAGGCACTGATCGAGACTCGTGCGTTGATCGATCGGTCGATCCCGGTCATTCTCGACTGCAAAATCGGCGATTTTTTCAACACCTCGGCTGCGTGGAGCAAAGGGCTCTTCGAAGCGTGGGATTTCGACGCGATCACCGTTTCCCCCTATATGGGGGAGGACGGCCTGGCACCGTTCATGACCGATCCAGCTCACGGGGTGTTCGTTTTGTGCAAGACGAGCAATCCAGGCAGCGCCGAGTTCCAGGACCTCCAACTGGAAACGCAGGGCGGCGAGTCCGTCAGACTGTTCGAGCACGTGGCCAGACGATCACGCCAATGGCATCAGGACAATCCCGGTTCCGTCGGACTGGTTGTCGGCGCAACCTATCCGGGTCATCTGCAGCGGGTGCGCGAACTTTGCCCGGATCAGCTGATTCTGATGCCGGGCATTGGAGAACAGAAGGGAGATCTGGAAGCGACGGTTTCCGTTGGTCTGGATGCCAACGGACTCGGACTGGTTCCCAACACCTCACGCTCTGTGACGTATGTCAGTCAGGATCGGGCCTTCGCCCAGGCGTCTCGACAGGCGGCGCAGAACGTGGTGTGGGCCATCAACGATGTTCGCGAGCGCACGATGCAATCGACGTCTCAGTAGTGTACATACGTAGTGACCGTACAGATTCAGTGAGTAGCGGTTTCCCAAGTGTCGTGCTAGTCTATCCGTACCGCACCGTCATCGAACGTACCCCTTTTCTGCTGTTTTCGATGACACCAGCACGATCCGGTTGAGCGGATCGCGGTGCCGTGCCGTACGGTGAACGAGGATCTCTGGCCAATGTCTTCTCGATTGATAACCTGGTTCTGCACAATGGCCATGGTGGCGGCTTCGGCGCTGATTTCGGTGTCGGCAACACCATCCGTCCTGGCGGTCGACGTTAAGGCCGATCAGTTTGCCAACGTCAATCTGCCGGGCGATCTCGGTCAGACGCCTTTGCAGGTCTATTTTCCGGAAACCGAACATACGCTGCGAGGCTACTTCCTCGATTACTGGCGAGCCAATGGCGGACAGTCGGTTTACGGGTTGCCGATTTCTGAGCCATTTGCGTCCGCAAACGGACTCTACAGCCAGGCCTTCGAGAATGGGATTTTCCAGTTCGTGCTGGAGATGGTCTGGACCGATCTGCCCTCTGTCACCCTGATGCCTATCGGGCAGCACCTGCTCGATGACCGGGCTGGCTCCTTCCGGGAAGACGGCCGCCGCGGCGGAGGCGGAGGCGATCGACGCACGGGAGTCTGGAGAGGGGTCGATCCTGCCGGTGTGACAGCCACTGCCGCCATCAGCGCGGGGGGTACCTGGTCGGAATCAACGGGACACACGATTTCCGGCGCATTTTACGACTGGTATGTCGCTTACGAGGGACCCTATTACCTGGGGGAGCCGATCAGTCAGCCAGTCCGCGAACGGGGTCTGACCATTCAGTATTTTCAGGGCGCGATCCTGATGGATCACCCTGAAACGGGAGTTCGCCTCGCGCCACTAGGCCGCGAAATGGCCGATCATCTGGGGATCGACCGCACGCCGGCGTCAGGTTCCGGCTTGCCGCTCTTCGATGAGTCTCTGTTCTACACAGCAGCGAATCCGAATCCCCTCGGCGACATCACCGCGCCAGGCAAGCGAGTGATTTATATCGACATCAGCGAACAGTTGCTGACCGCCTATCAGGGCGATACCATGATCACCCAGACGCTGGTCAGCACTGGTCTCTCCCCCAACGACACCGAACGAGGTCAGTTCCATGTTCGGTACAAACTCAAGTCACAGGATATGGCCGGAACCGTCGATTCCTCGGGTGCCGTCGTGGCCATGGGAGAAGAAGCGGCCAATTCCGCCGGAACCGGCGAATACGCCGGTCAGGAAGCGTATGTTGTGGAAGATGTTCCGAACGTCATGTATTTCAACTATGACGCTGAGGCCCTGCACGGTGCGTATTGGCACAACAATTTCGGCAATCCCATGAGCCACGGATGCGTTAATTTGCCGCTGCAGATGGCCGAGTTCCTCTTCGGATGGGCGCCGCTTGGCACGGAAGTGATCGTCACCGACTGACTTCCCAGGTCACCCGAGACGTTCAATGCGACTGGGCCGCCAAGGGTGTCCGTACGGGTTTGCCAACTGATCGGCGGTAGCTGACATTGTTGCCCGCCTGCGGCAGTGATACCATCGACAGATTATCGTGGACCTGCATGCGGCGGGGTCTACGGCGCACCTGCTGATCCGCACTCGGCAAGACCGGAAGGCATTGAATCCAGCCGTCCACCCCAAATCGCAATCCCACTACCCGGTGATTCTGGCGATCGCCAATCAGAAGGGTGGTGTCGGGAAAACCACGACTGCCGTCAACATCAGCGCGATTCTCTCCCGCAGGGGACTGCGGTTGCTTCTCGTCGATATGGATCCCCAGGGCAACGCCACCTCATCCTTTGGCATCGACAAACGGGCTCTGGACACCACGGTCTACGACATTCTGGTTGGAGACTATCCCGCCGCGGATCTTCGTATTCACGAGGTCCGCCCTCACCTCGATCTGCTGCCGGCCAACCCGTCGCTGGCTGGCGCTGAGGTCGAGATGGTCGACCTCGACGAACGCTCCTACCGGTTGAGGGATGCACTCGACACGGTAACCGACGACTACGACCTGATCGTCATCGACTGCCCGCCGTCGCTGGGATTGCTGACGGTCAACGCGCTCTGTGCGGCAACGCGGGTCGTCGTGCCGATCCAGTGCGAGTATCTGGCCCTGGAAGGGTTGGGGCAACTTATCGCCACGATCGATCTGGTCAAGCGCTCACTCAATCCTGATCTCGATGTCGCCGGTGTCCTGATGACGATGTACGACGTCCGTACCCGGCTCTCGGCTCACGTGGTCGAGGAAGTCAGGCGATTCTTTCCACGCCGCATGTTCCAGACGATTGTGCCTCGTTCCATTCGTCTGGCCGAAGCACCCAGTTACGGTCAATCGATTGACGAATACGACGCCGGGTCCCGTGGGGCGCTGGCTTATGAGCATTTCGCCACGGAGCTCCTGGAGCGACTGGGTGTCCAGTCGCCGGTCGTGCTCCCTGTCGCGGCGGGAGTTCAATCCGAGGACGTCCACCTTTCGTAAAATCGAAGTTCACCAGGAGGAGCAGCGAACATATGAGTATCACCGAAGAAACCAACATCTCCCGTTCCGCCAATGGCTTTCTGAGTGCCAATGGTGGTCTGGAAGAGGACGAACTCCTCAGTGGGTTTCCCAGTCGGCAAGCGAAGTTCGCCGGTACGGGACTCACCTTCGATGATGTGCTCCTGATTCCTGCGCAATCGGACGTCATTCCCGCCAGCGTCAGCACCGCCACCACGATCGCCCCTGGGATCGAACTCAATATCCCCATTCTCTCCGCGGCGATGGACACAGTCACCGAGGGGCGCCTGGCCATTGCCCTGGCCAGGGAAGGGGGTCTGGGCATCATCCATCGCAACCTGTCGATCGCCGATCAGGTCTCCGAAGTCGACAAGGTGAAGCGCTCGGAATCGGGGATGATCGTCGAACCGGTCACTCTGGCCCCCGATGCGCGCGTGGCCGACGCGCTGGCCGTGATGGAGCGCTATCACATCTCTGGAGTGCCCATCACCGAGGCCGACGGCCGCCTGGTGGGCATTCTGACCAATCGCGATCTTCGTTTTGTCGACGATGTCGAGCAGCCGGTGTCCAACCTGATGACCAGCGAAGGGTTGATCACGGCGCCGGTGGGTACCACCCTCGACGAAGCGAGCAACATTCTGCATCGTCGCAAGGTGGAGAAGTTGCCGGTCGTCGACGAGCACGGATTTTTGACGGGTCTGATCACTGTCAAGGATATTCAAAAGAAGATTCAGTTCCCCAATGCGACCAAGGACGCCCGCGGCAGATTGCGGGTCGGGGCCGCAGTCGGTGTCGGTGCCGACGCGATGGAGCGCGCCGGCGCGCTGGTCGATGATGGTATCGATCTGCTGGTTGTTGACACTGCGCATGGACACTCCCGCGGTGTGCTGGAAACGGTCACAGCGATCAAGAAGCGATACGCCGTAGCGGTGATGGCCG
>WBZO01006288.1_pt1 | contig 11591 bp, 10 predicted proteins | sample 5204261 | NCBI WGS metagenome assembly WBZO01 (sample SAMN12412400, study PRJNA552823) | activated sludge metagenome | isolation source: activated sludge from anammox sidestream of wastewater treatment plant... | place: USA: North Carolina | collected 2017-09 | reverse complement strand
CCCTGGCGGCCCAGGGGCGAATGGATCAGGCCATGGCCGACCTGGAAGAGGCCGTGAAGCGCTACCCGCAGTGTGCCGAGCCCTATGTCGGCCGGGGCGCCGCCCGCGAGGCGGGGGGTGACTATGTTGGGGCCCTGGCCGACTACCGCCGGGCGGTCGAGCTGGAGCCGCGGTCGGTCGAGGCCCGGCTCCAGTTGGGGAAGGTCCTGGCCGCGTGCCCGGCGGCCGAATTCCGCGACGGGGTGGCGGCCATGCGGTTGGTCCAGCCGCTGGTTGAGGACGCGCCGGAGGACGCGCGGGTGGCCGAGGTGCTGGCCACGGCCCAAGCCGCGTTGAAAGAGTTCGCCACGGCCGGCCAAACCGGGCATCCGGGGCCTGGCGGCCCCGGCTCGCCTTGAGGCCGGCCGCGCCTTGCCGCGGGCCCGCGCTTGGGCCATAATCTGGCTTTCGGCTGCAAGTTTGCGAAAGTACGGGGTGCCATCCAGACAGGAGCCAAACGTCCATGAGCCAAACGTCCAAGAGCGTCACGTCGCGTCGCGAGTTCCTCAAGACCACCGGCCGCGTGGCCGCGGCCTCGGCGCTGGCCGGCGCGGCCGTGCCGCGGGTCCACGCCGCGGAGAACAACACCCTCCAATTGGCCCTCATCGGCTGCGGCGGCCGGGGCACCGGCGCGGTGGCCAACGCCCTGTCGGTCAAGCAGGGCCCGATGAAGCTCGTGGCCATGGCCGACGTCTTCGAGGGCCGGCTCAAGGGAAGCCTCGGCGGACTGAAGCAGTTCGGCGACAAGATCGACGTCCCGCAGGACCGCCAGTTCATCGGCTTCGACGCCTACCAGAAGGCCATGGACTGCCTCAAGCCGGGCGACATCGCCATCTTCGCCTCGCCGCTGGCCTTCCGCTGGGTGCATTTCGGCTACGCCATCCAGAAGGGGCTCCACGTCTTCATGGAGAAGCCGGTCACGGCCGACGGCCCCACCTCCCGCCGCATGATCAAACAGGCCGAAGAGGCCACGGCCAAGAACCTCAAGGTGGGCGTGGGCCTGATGTCGCGCCACAGCCGCCACCTCCAGCAACTGGCCGACCGCATCCACGGCGGCGAGATCGGCGACATCGTCCTCATGCGCGGCTACCGCATGCACGGCCCGCTGGGCACCTTCTCGTCGCTGGCCAAGCCGCAGGGCATCAGCGATCTGCTCTACCAGGTGCAGCGTTTCCACAGCTTCCTCTGGGCGGGCGGCGGCTGCTACAGCGACTTCCTCATCCACATCATCGACCACTGCTGCTGGATGAAGAACGCCTGGCCGGTCAAGGCCCAGGGCGTGGGCGGACGCCACTATCGCCAGAGCCCAGACGGCCAGACCTACGTCGACCAGAACTTCGACTCCTACGCGGTGGAATACACCTTCGCCGACGGGGCCACGTTCCTCATGGAGGGGCGGTGCATCAACGGCTGCATCCCCATCTACGCCAGCTACGCCCACGGCAGTAAGGGCATGGCCATCGTCTCGGCCAGCGGCGACTGCGGGGCCCCTTCCCGCATCTTCAAGGGCCAGACCCCCGAGCGGTCCGCCATGCTCTGGGAATCGAAGGTCAAGGGGGAGGAGGGCAATCCCTACGACAACGAGTGGAACGACCTGGTCGACGCCATCCGCAACGACAAGCCCTACAACGAGGCGAAACGCGGCGTCGAAGCCAGCCTGGTGACCTCGATGGGCCGCATGGCCGCGCACACGGGCCAGGAGATCACCTTCGAGGGCATGCTCAACTCGGACCACGAATACGCCCCGGGCGCCGACAAGTTCACCATGGACAGCCCCGCGCCGCTCGTGGCCGGGCCCGACGGCAAGTACCCCGTGCCGCAGCCCGGGATCGTCACGAAAACCGAGTATTGACCCCCGGTGCCATGCCGAGTATGCCCCAACGCTCCCGCCGGGCTTGCCCCTCATGGCACGAGATTAAGAGCCTGTCCCAGAACCAGGTTCGGCGTGGGTCTCCGACCCCGCCGACACGGCCGACCGAAGGTCTCCCTGGAGGTTCTGGGATAGGCTCTAAGCAGTTTCACCGCGAATTCCCCGGGGGGTCGCGCCCATTTAGCCGGCGAGCTTGCTCGCCGTGACGGCCGAGGGGTTGGTCCCGCGCGGCGAGCAAGCTCGTCGGCCGAACGAGCGGCGGCGTCCCACGCCCCGGACTCCCCGCCTGCCGAACCCCCACGTTGACGCCCCCCGGCGGGACTGGTAACTTCGCAAGGGGGCGCGGATCCCGTTTGGCGCGCCACCGGGACCGTCCCATCCGCACCGCCTTGCCTTTCGCCCACGCCGATGCGCCGCTCCTTGAGACTACCGATCGTGTTGGCCGTGGTGATGACGGCCCTTCTGGTGGTCTTGACCGTGGGCTGGGTCCTGCTGTCGGTCTTCGGGGCCCTGGCCAACACGCAGTTTGCCGGGCTGAACTGGGCCCTGTTCGGTATGGGCACGGCCTTCATCGCCCTGCTGGTGGCCGGCGTGGTGATCTACCTGATCCTCTCGGTCAAGGCCATCAACCTCAACCGTCGGCAGTCGAACTTCATCGACAGCGTGACCCACGAGCTCAAGTCGCCCATCGCCTCGATGAAGCTCTACCTGCAGACCCTCCACCGCCGCCAAGTGAGCCACGACCAGCAGGCCAGCTTCGTGCGGTTCATGCTCGAAGACGTCGAGCGCCTCGACCACCTGATCAACCAGATGCTCGACGCGGGGCGGCTGGAGTCGGACCGGGCGGAGGGCGAGGTGCAGGACGTGGACCTGGCCGTTGTCCTGCGGGAGTGCGCCGAGTTGATCTGCCTCCGCTTCCGCGTGCCGACCGACACCGTCGCCCTGGACCTCGAGCCCTGCACCGTGCGCGCCCGGCGGATCGACGTGGACATGCTCTTCCGCAACCTGATCGACAACGCCGTGAAATATGCCGGCTCGCCCCCCGACGTCCGCGTGGGCCTGCGCCTGGAGTCGGGCCGCTGGGCCGTGGCCCGGGTCTCGGACAATGGGCGGGGAATCCCGCACGCGGCCCGGCGCAAAATCTTCGGCCGCTTCGTCCGCCTTGGCTCGGAGCTGGAGCGCGAGAAGCCGGGGACCGGGCTGGGCCTTTACATCGCCCAGACCATCGCGCGGAGGCTCGGCGGCAAGATCCGCGTGCGCGACCGCCGCCCAGGGCCCGGCACCGTGTTCGAGGTGCAACTGCCCGCCCGCGCGCCGCCGTCCGCCGAGACGCTGTCCGACTCCCAGCCGCAACCCCAGGAAGAAGCCAACGTCGAGTGAGCTTGGCACGCATGGCCGACAAGAAGCACATCCTGGTCGTCGAGGACGAAGAGCACTTGGCCACAGGGATCAAGTACAACCTGGACGCCGAGGGCTACCGCGTGACCATCGCCAGCGACGGCCCCACGGCCCTCAAGATGATCCAGGACGGCGAGAGCATCGACCTGGTGATCCTCGACCTGATGCTGCCGGGCATGAGCGGCTACACGGTGTGCGAGGCCCTTCGCGCGGGCGCCAACGACGTGCCCGTGCTGATCCTCTCCGCCCGGACGCTGACCGAGGACCGCACGCGGGGCTTCAAGGTCGGGGCGGACCAGTACATGACGAAGCCCTTCGACCTGGACGAGTTCCTCAGCCGCGTTAAGAGCCTGTTGGCCTTGTACGCCCTGCGCGCGGAGAAGCGGGCTGCGCGCCAGAAGGCCGAGGCGGCCGAGAAGGCCCCCGCCATCTATCAGTTTGGCAACGCCACGGTCAACTTCGACCTGTTCGAGGTGGTCGTGGGCGGCCAGACGTCCCGGGTCACGCCTTTGGAGATGCGCCTGCTGCGGTACTTCATCGACAACCAGGGGCGCGTGGTCCCGCGGCGCGAGCTGTTGGAGCGGGTGTGGGACCTGCCGGGCTACCTCAACACCCGCGCCCCCGACCAGTTCATCCGGCGGCTCCGCAAGCTCTTCGAGCCCGACCCGGCCGAGCCCCGCTACTTCCTGACGATCCGCGACGCGGGCTACCGCTTCGTCCCCGAAGGCGCGGAGAAAGGAGCAGCCGGCGAAGGGGAGGCCAAAGAGGAGACGGAGGGGAGTCGGGGCGGCCGGGCGCCCGCGGGGGAAGCGGCGGATGACGCATGAGTACGAGTTGATCGACTTCGGCCAGGGGCGGCGACTGGAGCGGTTTGCGGGCATCGTCCTCGACCGGCCGTGCCCCGCCGTCGAGGACGCGCCCCGCGCCGATCCGGCCGCGTGGCCGGCGGCCGACGCGCGGTTCGAGCGCGGCGAAGGCGGCCAGGGGCGATGGGTCGCCCTCCGCGACGGCCTGCCGGACCGGTGGTCCCTGACGCTCGGGCCGGTCTGCCTGGAGCTCAAGCGGACCGAGTTCGGCCACCTGGGGTTTTTCCCCGAGCAGGCGGCCCAATGGGACTGGATCGCCCACCAGGTCGCCGCCGCCGGGCCGGCAGTGCGGGTGCTGAATCTTTTCGCCCACACGGGCGGAAGCACGCTGGCCGCCGCGGCTGCCGGGGCCGACGTGGTCCACGTGGACGCGGCGCGGAACATCGTCGCGTGGGCGCGGCGCAACGCGGAGCTTTCCGGCCTGGCCGAGCGGCCCGTGCAATGGGTCGTCGAGGACGCCATGAAGTTCGTCAAGCGCGAGCTGCGCCGCGGGGCCGAGTACGACGCGGTGGTCCTCGACCCTCCCAGCTACGGCCACGGCCGGCGGGGCGAGGTGTGGCGACTCTCGCGCGACCTGGAGCGGCTCCTCGAGAGGTGCGCCCAACTCACGGCAGGGCGAAGGCGGTTCCTGCTTCTTACGGCCCACACGCCCCGGTTCGGCCCGCGGCGCCTGGGCAGCCTGGTGGCCGAGGCCCTGGGCGAGGCCCCCGGGCGAGTGACGGCCGCAGAGATGGCCGTGGTTTCGCGCTCGGGCCGGGCGATGCCCGGCGGCACGGCGGTGCGGTGGGAGAGCGCCTGAGTGGAAATGTCTTGGAACCTGGGCCAATTCAGCCGGCGAGCTTGCTTGCCGCGCCGCGGCCGAACAGTATGATGCTCTCTATGCGGGTCATCGAGCACCAGGCCCGCCGGAGACGCCGTTTTGAGCACCGCGCGAACGACCGGCGGGCGAGCGTTGCTGCCGCCTGCCCGGCACCACCTGCTGGAAGAAGTGCATTTGCCCTATCCGTTCTGGCGGGCCTTCGAGCTGCACTACGGCCGGCCCTACGCCTTCCTGCTCGACAGCGCCAACCCGATCAAGCGCCTGGGGCGCTATTCGTTTCTGGGGAGCGGGCCCTCGCTGGTCTTTCGGGCGAAGCGGCGGGGCAACCGCCCTGCCGATCGGGCGTCGATCGAGCTTGGCCAGTGGCTCGACGCGGAAGGCGGCCGGCGGCGGGCAGCGGCCGTGACTCGCTGGGTGGCCGATCCCTTCGCGGCCCTGGGCCGGCTCCTGGCCCTCGGTCGCCCCGACGAGGGCGAGGCGGGCGCGCGGCCCGTGCCGTTTCTCGGCGGTGCCGTGGGGTATTTCGGCTACGAGGCCGGCTACTTTGTCGAGGCCCTGCCCGACCGGGGCGCGGACGACCTGGGCCTGCCCGACATCTGTTTCGCCTTCCACGACAGCCTGTTGGCGCACGATCACGAGGCGGGGCGAACGTACCTGTCGGTGTGCGGCCGGGGCCGCGACGCGCACCGGGCCCGCCGCCGTGCCCGGCAGATCCGCGACCGCTGGCTGGCCCGGCTCCGCGGGTTTGCGCCAAGGCCGATTCCTCCGCGGCGGCGCGGCAAGGCGGCCGACCGTCCGCCCGAGGTCCGCAGCCATTTCGACCAGGCCGCCTACGGCCGGGCAGTGGAAACATGCCGGCAGCACATCCTGGCCGGCGATGTGTTCGAGGTATGTATGACCCGCCGGCTCGAGGCGCCGTATCCGGGCGACGCGTGGGAGCTTTACCGGCACCTGCGGCGGATCAGCCCGGCCCCCTTCGCTTGCTTCCTCGATTACCCGGAGGCCAAGGTGCTCTGCTCATCGCCCGAGCGGTTCGTCCACCTGGGCGCCGACCGCATGGCCGAGAGCCGCCCCATCAAGGGGACGCGCCCACGTGGCAGGACCCGCGAAGAGGACGAGCGGCTCCGCCGCCAGTTGGAGACCTCGGCCAAGGACCGGGCGGAGAACATGATGATCGTGGACCTGGTGCGAAACGACCTGGGGCGGGTCGCCGAGCCGGGCACCGTCCACGTGCCCGAGCTGATGGCCGTCGAGCCCTACGCCACCGTGTTCCAGATGGTCTCGACCGTGCGGGGGCGCCTGGGCGCGGGGTTCGACGGGCTCGACCTGGTCAAGGCGTGTTTTCCCGGCGGCTCCATGACCGGGGCCCCCAAGATCGAGGCCATGAAGATCATCGACCGGCTCGAGCCCGTCAAACGCGGCATCTACTCGGGCGCCATCGGTTACCTCGATTTCTCCGGGCCCCTGGACCTGAACATCGTGATCCGCACGATGATCGTCAAGGACGGCCGGTGCTATTTCCATGCCGGGGGCGCCGTGGTGGCCGACTCCGATCCCGCTGAGGAGTTTGAGGAAACGGCGGTCAAGGCGAGGGCGATGACGGCCGCGCTGGCCGCCGCGTCAGGACCGGGGAAGAAGTGAAGTTCGGACGCCATGCGAACCGTAATCCTCGACAACTTCGACTCGTTCACCTACAACCTCTACCAGTACCTGGCCGAGCTGGACGAGGCGCCGCTGGTCTTCCGCAACAACGCGGTCACGCTCGACGAGCTCCGCCGCCTCAGGCCCGAGCGGATCGTCATCTCGCCGGGGCCGGGCCGGCCCGACGACCCGGCTTACTTCGGCATCTGCACCCGGGTCATTCTGGAAATGGGAGACAAGGTGCCGCTGTTGGGCGTGTGCCTGGGGCACCAGGGCATCATCCACGCTTTTGGAGGGCGCGTGGTGCGGGCGGCCCGCGTGATGCACGGCCGCGCAAGCTACGTCTACCACGACGGCCGCGGCATCTTCCGCGGGCTGCCGCGGCGGTTCCGGGCCATGCGCTACCATTCGCTCACCGGCGACCCGGGCACGATCCCCTCCTCCCTCGCGGTCACCGCGCGAACGGCCGACGGCGTCATCATGGGCGTCGAGCACCGCGAGCGGCCCATCCACGGCGTGCAGTTCCACCCTGAGTCGATCGGCACGCCGGTAGGCAAGGCCCTGCTGCGGAACTTCCTCGACGACCCGTTCCGCTCGTAGGGTGGGCCAAGCGCAGCGCCGGCCCACCAATGGTCGTTCGGACACGGTCCGAAGTGTCGGTGGGCCAAGCGCAGCGCCGGCCCACCAATGCTCGTTCGGACACGGCCCGAAGCGTTGGTGGGCCGGCGCTGCGCTTGGCCCACCCTACGGCTTTTCACCCTACGGCTTCTCGAACTTAACAGCCGGGCCTTCGGGCTTGATCTCGTCGAGGCCGCCTTGGAGGAGCTTCTGGCCGACGTAGGTGCGTCCGCCCTGGTCTACCCAGGCCGGGGCCGTGTTGCCCAACAGCTCGCTGTTGCGGACGTGGGTCTCGGACAGCGGCAGGGTGAGGAGCTGCGCCGCGCCGTTGTTGCCCACCAGGCAGGCGTCGATCTCGACCTGCGAGGCCCCGCCCACCGCGATGCCGCTGCGGCCGTTGCCCCGCGCGGTCACTCCGGCGATGCGGACCCGCCGGGCGCTGTTGAAGGCGCTGATGCCGTCGAGCTGGTAGCCCTGCACGGTCAGGTCGAGGATCGCCACGTGCTCGACGTGAAAGAGGGTGATGCCCGTCTCGAGCGCGGCGCAGGTCAGCTCGTAGTCCTGCGGCAGCCTGGTGGGCTGGACGCAGAAGTAGATGTGGTCCTCGTGAAGGCACCACTCGCCGGGGTTCAGCTCGGGCACGCCGCCGCCGACCGCCGCGGACATGACCCGGGGCGCGGGCCGGCCCTTGAGGAACAACTGCTGGTGCCCCAGCCGGGCCGGCCGGAACCGGAACACGGCCCCGAGGTAGTGCTCCCAGGCGTCCTTGGGCACAGGGGCCGAGCCGTCCAGCACCGCGCCGTTGCCCGCCAGCACGAACGGCTGCCACGAACGGCCGCTGTGGCGGCTTCCCACCAGGCTGACGCTCTCGCGATACGGCTCGGACGTCTTGGCCAGCACGATGCGGTCGCCGGTCTCGGCCAGGCGGAGGGCCTTGGCGATGGTCTTCACCGGGCCGGTGCGGTCGGGACTGGACTGCGCCGAGCGGCCGGTGGCCGCGTCGTCGCCGTCGAGGTTGTTTACGTAGATGTCTCGCGCCCCGGCCGTTGCGGCCGAGAGCATCAAGACGAGGATCGACAAGGCAAGGGGGGCTCGGATTGGCATGGGAGGGCTCCGGGTAGCTACGAGGTCCACCCGAAAGTGTAGCATATTCCGCCCGAGGGGTAGTCCAAGGATCGGAAACGCCCCAAACCTACCCCCCGCCCCGGAAAAACCGCTGGCGGAGGATGTTCTTGTTGGACGTGAGCGGCCCGGGGTTGTTGTCTTCCTTAAGGGCCGTGTAGACCATGTGGTACTTGGCGTCCAGGTCGTCGGCGTAGTGGACGATCAGGGCCTCGGGCGTCATGGGGGGCTTGGGCGAGCCCCACTCCGCCAGGCGCTGGTGGGCGATGATCACGTGCTCCAGGCGAAGCAACGTCTCGGCGTCGACCGGCGTCTCCGCCGCAGCCTCGCGGAGCATGTCGCGCCCCAGCAAGAGGTGGCCGAGCAATTCCCCCTCGGGCGTGTAGGCGATCTCGGCCAGGCCCCCGCCGATCTCGCGGAGCTTGCCGATGTCGTGCAAGATCGCCCCGGCCACCACCATGCCCACGTCGAGCGGCGGACGCATGTCGGGGTAATAGTCGGCGTATCGCTCGGCCAGGAACACGCAGTTCCGCGTCACGCTCAGCGTGTGCTCCAGCAGGCCGCCGACAAACGCATGATGGTGGCGCCGCGCGGCCGGGCAGTCGAGCAGCTCGGCCCGGTAGCGTGCGAGGATCGACTGCACCAGGCGCGAGAGCGGCTCCCCGGGAATCTTGTGGCGCGCGATCCCCAGAAGCTCGTCGAACATGGCCTCGCGGTCGAACCGCGTCTGCGCCAGGCACATGAGCGGGTCGAACCCGTCGCAACGGTCGGCGTCCGACGCCTCGCGGATTTTGCGCACCTCCAACTGCGGGCCGTAGCTCGTGTCGCGGTACACCGCGCGGAGCTTGTAGAACACCCCCGGCGTCCACGACCGCCGGCACTCCTCGGCCCAGGGAGAATCGCCCCAGACGGGAAACACCACCTCGCGGCCCGCGTCGCGGAAGCCGACCCGAAAGTAGGGCTTTCCTTCCCGCGTGGTCAGCTCCTCTTTGGAACTCATCAGGGCGAACAGGTCCCCCTCCTGGCCGTGGGTCATTTCCGACAGGCTGACGATGCGGATCGTCCGGGCGGACATGGTCGCTCTCCTCGACAGGCAGACTCTCAGGAACCACGCGACGCCCGGCCGCGATTGTATCCGGCCGGAAAGGGGGTGGGGAGCCGGGCCGCACAAACCCCCGAGGTTCTCCAAAACAATGCGCCAACGCGCCGGAAATCCGGAAAGAGGGGCGGTTTCGGGGAACGCAAACGTCGGCGCATGAGACGCCCGATGGATGAGAAAGGGGCCCGTGCGCCGGAGGCTTGTGGGTCGGCGCCGCGGGCCCGGCCATCCCCGGGCGGTCGCCCATGGCTCGCCTGGCGCCCGGGGCTTACGGGAATGCGTGATGCCCAAACCGCTTCGACCCAAGCCCTTGAAGCCCCGGCCGGCCGCCCACTCGTGGCTCGAGTCGTTCGTGGCCTATGCCTCGAGCGAATGCCACTTGTCGGAGAACACGGTGGCGGCGTACCGGCGGGACTTGCGGCGGTTCTTCGAGTGGCTCGCCGGCCGGCCCATCCCCACGCTCACCATCCGCGACCTGGCCGACTACGCGGGGTGGCTCCACCGGCACGACCTGGCCCCGGCCAGCATCGCCCGGCACCTCGTGTCGCTGAAGGTCTTCTTCCGCTACCTGCAGCTTGAGACCGCGATCTCCGAGAACCTTGCCGAGCTGCTGGGGAGCCAGAAGCTCTGGCAGCGCGTGCCCAAGGTGCTCAGCCCCGAGCAGGCCGCCAGGCTCTTCGAGGCCCCGGTGCGGACCGACCCGTTCTGGCGGCGCGACCGGGCGCTCTTGGAGTTGCTCTACGCGACGGGCTGCCGGGCCTCGGAGCTGTCGGGCCTGAAAATGGAAGACGTCCACCTCGACGAAGGCTATTGCATCTGCCGCGGCAAGGGAAACAAGGAGCGGATGGTGCCGCTGGGGCGCCGGGCCAAAGACGCGGTCGCCGCCTACTTGGAGCACGAGCGCCCGGCCCTGGCCGCGCGCCGTCCGGCCCCGCCGCCGTGGCTCATCCTGTCCTACCGCGGCCGTCGACTGCGGCGCGAGCGGATTTGGGAGCTTCTTAAGCGCTATGCGCTGCGGGTGGGGGCCCCGGCCGACATCAGCCCGCACACCCTGCGCCACAGCTTTGCCACGCACGTGCTGGCGGGCGGGGCCGATCTGCGCCAGGTCCAGGAGATGCTGGGCCACGCGAGCATCGCCACCACGCAGATCTACACGCACGTCGACGTGTCGCGGCTGAAGGCCGTCTACCGCCAGTTTCACCCCAGGGCGTGAGAAGGGAACGTGGGGAGTTGCGAGTCAGGCGTGCGAATCGCGCCATCCGTCACGCAGCACGATTCACCCCCTACTCCCCACGCCCTACGCTCCACTCCCTACTGCCTGCTCCCTACTCCTCCCCACCCCGCGGCGGCCGCAATCGCACGTCCTCGGCCAGCCTGACGATGGTCCGGCCATCGTCTCCCACGTGGGCCGTGACGGCGGTCAAGGCATCGACCACGTACTCGTAGCGGAGCTGATAGTCGCACTCCAGCTCGAGCGGGGGCAGCGGCACGTCCGTCCCATGCCGGGCAGCCGACAGATCGCGGACGCGGCGCCGCAGCTCGCGGAAGTCGCTCAGGGTGCTATCGCCCCACTGGATCGACGCCAGCCGTCCGCCCGGCCCCGCTCGGAGGCCGATGACGACCGGAAGATCGGTCGCCACTGGCTCGCTTGCCGAAGCACGCGGCGGCATCCGCACGTCGAAATCGCCCTCCGGGCGCATGACTCTCAAGGTGAGAAGGAAGAACACCAAGATCTGAAACGTCACGTCGATCATCGGCGCAAGCCCCAGGCGCTGGGCCTCGGGCGCACGCGGGCGCGCAAGAGCAAAGAGCAGCATGGGGGACCTCCTGGCACGGCCGTCCGGCATGGGGCCGCACAAGAGGTCTCTCGCCGGGAATTCGCGGGATTATTCCCCGCGGCGTCGGCCTCGACGCGATCGAACCTCGGGGATCCATGGAACAACGCATCTGACCAGTCGCCCGTCACGAACCCTTCGACCCGTCCGGCCGGTCGAGGCCCGACGTCCTGGCGAGCGCCAACAGGTTATCGGCCAGGCGGGGAATGTCGCTGCGGGGCCACAGCGGCACGGGCACGGCGGGCCGTCGTCGTCCCAGATGGCTGCGGCGACCGAAAGCCCC
>WBZO01006287.1_pt1 | contig 11591 bp, 7 predicted proteins | sample 5204261 | NCBI WGS metagenome assembly WBZO01 (sample SAMN12412400, study PRJNA552823) | activated sludge metagenome | isolation source: activated sludge from anammox sidestream of wastewater treatment plant... | place: USA: North Carolina | collected 2017-09 | reverse complement strand
GTCGGTAACTGGTACACATCCACCAGTCCCTATTCATCCTTCACTAAACGACTGACCGCAGCCCGATCGGATGAGCATTGCAGATATACAATTAAAGGACAGGAATTCACACGCTATTTCAAGGGAGGCGGATCTGAAAAAATAAATGTAAATTCATTGGAAGAAATGAAACAGGTTCTTGAAAATGATTTCCTGATCAACTTATCGGGATTAACAAACCTGGAAAGGCTAATGATCCAATAAAGAGTAATTATTGAGTATTGAGTATTCAGTATTGAGTAGTCAGTATTGATTTTTTAACTTAATACCGCTTCACACTTAGTGATACCTTCTTATTTACGCTCTCTCTCGCCCTGGTTCTTATTCCACGAACCAAGGCAAGGGCTAAACAGGCTTATGCTTCGTAAACACAAAAGTCGCATCACTGCGGCTCTTGCTGCTATTTCATTATTCCTTTTTGTTGTGCTAACTCCTTGAAGCAGGCATCTAATTTACTCCAGTTGTTTTTGATGTAGGTTAATACTTCGGGCTGTAGTGGATTCTCATAACGATTATTGCCTCCATTGACAGTAGTAGAAAAGCCACTGGGTGACAGCATATATATTTTCCTTTTTGTCTTTATATTAAACGCCACTCCTGTACTCAGCTCTTTATTATCTCTTGTCATGCTTGGAAGTATAGATTGTTGGTTGTCCAGAAAATTAAAACTCAACTCTACAGTATCATTTTTGAGAGTGAGATTATCGAACTTCAATGGCAACTCTCCAAAGGCCACAGATTTGGAAGTATCGCTTTTAGGAAAATAGCCTTCATCGCAATACCAGGCATAAACATACCACCTTGCACTGTCATATAAATCTTTTATCTGTAAGCTGTCAATTGTAGAAGGGTATATAAAGCATTTATCGTTGCTCATTTCTTCATTTTGCTTTTTATTCTCTTGGTTTGAGTTACACCCAAAGATTACAACTGCAAAGAGTATCATCGGAAAAATTAATCTCATTGTCGTGGAATTTTAATAGTTTGATCCGCATTGCCATTATAGATATAAATATACTTTGCATCCACCATTACAAACCGTTCACTACCGTTTCCACTTCTTCTATATTCTGAATGATCACCCGGTGATGGAGCGCCTCCATGAATATTGACAACAGTAGTTACAATTACCTTATCAATCTGAACCGACATTTCCCCTGCAGTTGGTTGTGTATGGATGTTCCCAACTTTTCCAGCTTCATTACCTGGTTTATCGGGATCTGCTCCCGTCATTGAGTTGTTTGTAGTTGCAGGATTAACGCCAACAGTCACAGTTCCATCTTTTAAAACTAAATTGGCTGTTGCTTCGGCTTTGAGGCTATTCGGGTCAACTTTTTTTCCGTTGACCATTACACTTTTTGCGCCTTCCAATGAAGTATTACCAATATAGTTTGCCTTAAATTTCTTTCCATTAACAGTAAAGAATTTAGAGAAAGCTTTTGTGTCGTATGTAGTTCCTAAACCTTTAAGCTCTTTAACCATCGCCCCATCTTTAATCGCTTTATTAAATGCTCCCATGTTTTTATCAGAAACTATTGACAGAGCTATACGTTTGCTTCCATCCTTGATGCGATAAATTTCCTTACCCACAGAATTATAGTAAATCGCTGTATCGCCTAACGGGTCTGTTCTTAAGATTGGATTGTTACCCATTGCAGCGTATGGGCTTTCAAACTCATTTGGCTTGGGATCAACTTCCCACCATCTACCTATTTGTCCATCAAGCTCTCTTAATTGTGCATCATATATTTCAATAGAAAGATCGATTTCCTTTTCAATTCCATTATACTTCTTCTTATTCTCCGCACCGCCAAACCCCAATGTCTTGCCGCTAATCCCCTGTATTACTAACCCGAACGGATAATATTCACCTGTTTCAAGAAGCGGTCCTCTTATATGCGTCACCTGCAAATTGTCAAAGAACACATCAATGTTGGGTGTTTCATTGCTGACGTAAATATACAAATAACCTGATTTATTAATAGCAACATTCGTTCTTGTATGCGTGGTAAATGTATTTGAGCTTCCAACTTGTTCAAATCCCGAACTTGAAGAAACAAATTTAAACTGTTCATCAAACAACACCCAATTCACAAATGCTTTTGGTATGCTGCCATTATAACCTGTATGGCTGTTTAAAAAATCAGTTGCTCCGGGGTTCAATGCGCTGTTGCTGCTTAAATCTGTCGGGCTGTAGTGTCCGCTACTTACAGCGCTTACACTGCTATTCAATGCACTTAATAAATCATTCAACGGACTTACCGGTGTATTGGGGCTATTGGCACTTTTCCACCAACTATTGCAACGCAAATTAAATTTATCGCCTGCCATTACTTTTAACACTATACCCGTTCCTACTCTTGTCCCGTTTCCATTTAGTTTTTGTATATAGTCGTTGGGACTTGTATAGGTATCACTCGGATAACCACTCACAGTGCTTTTATTTACTCTGCCACTATCCACCTTACTGTAATACAACCTTTCATTTTGTTAGATTAGCTGTTTCTAAGCTTGCATCGGGATAATAGCTGGTATCTTTTTGCTCCGTCAACACCATTCTCACATTTCTTAAATGATCTTTGATGAAGTAATCATACTGCAATGAATTATTAGCAACATTAAATCTTATCCTTCCCTCTTCGGTTGGTAAAAATTGCAGTGTATCATTTACAAAATTCCCAAACAGGTAAAGTGTGGTTGTAACCTTTGCACCTTCTGTTGTTACTTTCTTTAATTTATTTCCTGCTGCATCGTAAGTGTATTTTATAGTTCCTTTTCCCGTAACAACAATGCTATCCGGTAAATTCAAAAAGTTATAATGAATCAAAGTAATATCCTTGTTCTTGTCAATGCTCAGGTTCCCATTGCCATCATAAGTATAATCTGTTGCACTTGTTGTTTTATTGTTACTTAAACTCGTCATGTAAGCCGTAGAGCTTCTGAAATCTCCCAACTTAGTAGCCGTATCATTCTTCCTATCCAATACATTTAATAATTTATTTGAACTTGTATTGTAAGTATAAAGCAAGCTATCAATCGTAACGCTTCCTCCCAATTTCCAACCCTTCTGGTTCATGGTTAATATATTTCCATTGGCATCATAAGTAAGTCCGCTAACAGAAAAATCTATCTGCGCCGCTTTACTAAAGCTGTTGCTGTTTAATTGGTTAAAATCTGCGCCTGTTAATCTGTTCACAGCATCATAAGTAAAATCATATTTGCGAAGCATATCATCGCCAGTGCTTCGCCAAAGCATACCTGCTATGTTTCCATTGTACTGTGCAGCAGCGTAGCACTGAATTACGGCGAGTCGGCTGCGCCAGACTACGCCTGTGAAATCTTAAAGGTCACTCGGCAGGGAAGGAAAATGGACGGAAAAAGAAAGAAAAAGCGGCAGAGCCGCCACATATTTTTTGCCCCTTTCTTTGCGGCGAAGCCGCAAGTTTGTAAAACACAAAAGCCCCCGAAGGGGCTTTGCTGTTTTATTATTTTTTCCATTCATCAACCTTGAAGGATGTTATCACAGAGTCTTTTGAGAAAGTAAAGTCTAATGTTTTTGTATATACGGGGTCTATGTCATGTCCGTAGTCAACAACAATGTTATATCCAAAAGAAGAACTATCCTTAAAGTTTGGCTCACCTAAAAGCCCAATAATCTCCGAATATCTCATCCCGGCTAACTTGTAGTTCGTCACTAAGTCTTTAAGCATGTGTTTACGATACGAAGAAGGTTGCCCCGCATCTTCATTCTGTTGCCATTTAGCTTTATCAAATTTAATTTCTCTATCCTTACATGAAGATATTATTATTGCTATAAGAAAAATTAAGAATATTCTTGTTTGCTTCATAGTTTAAAATTGTCCAATTTGGTTTCTAATTTCCTGCTGTAACCTCTTTATCTGTTCTGCATCTGCACTTTCCCTCTTATTCTGCTCGGCTTTAGTTTCTCCATTGTTATTTAGCTGCTGGAATACACCTTGTAGCTGTTTATATTGTTCATCTGTAATTTTAGTTTGTCCAATTGTTACAGAGCCATCTTTATTTACCGTTGCAGTGTATAAGCCATTATCATGGAAGTAATCTAAAGTTTTCATCGCAAGGTCTTTCATAGAAGCATCAGGATTTGCACTGCCAATATCCCTGCCAATTTGATTATTGAGCAGGTCTATGCTTTGGTCTGCTTTTGATAATGCATTTTTGCCGCTAAAGGTTCTTTGCGAAAGATCAGCATTAGAATTTTCCTCGTGTGCATCGCCTGCCTGTCTAGCTATATCAGCACCGTATTTAGTTGTAATTGTAGATTGCCACAAAGTGTGACGGAAAGTGTTAACTTGGCTACCTTCTTGTTCTTTATTTTCTTGTAATACTGAACTTGAACCAACGCTTGTGCCTCTGGTAGCAAATCTTACAGCATTAGTAGAAATATTTGTAGAGCCTTTTTGAAAACTACCAATATCAGAAGCTGCGATAGGGTGTTTAATAGCAAACCATAATTCTTTTAGCCATATTGGAGTTGGATCCATTCCGTCGGGGTCTATAAACCTTATTGGATTATCGAAGCAATAAACATAAGGTGAGAACCTACGCATCAGGTCAGCTTTGGGGTCAATCTGGTTCATTCTCCCTAACTGTGCGTCATACATTCTTGCGCCGTAGTCGTACCAATCTAAACCGCTGTTATCACTAAACTCTTTATTCTGTAATTCTTTTCCGTTGTAGAGATATTTATTTGAAGGACTACCGAAGTTTAATGCTCTTGAACTTATACCTTGCATCTGCAACCCAAATGGATAGTAAGAATTTTCCTCTAATAAAGCACCTCTTGTGTGAGTAACTTGCAAATTGTCAAAGAACACATCAATGTTGGGTGTTTCATTGCTTACATAAATATACAAATAACCGCTCTTTATTAAAGAAACATTCGCTCTTGTATGCGTGGTAAACGTATTACTACTACCTACCTGTTCAAAACCACTGCTTGCAGCAACGTATTTAAATTGTTCATCAAACAATACCCAATTAATAAATGCTTTTGGAATGCTTCCGCTATAACCTGTATGGCTGTTTAAAAAATCAGTAGCTCCCGGATTTAAAGCATTGTTACTACTTAAATCTGTCGGACTGTAGTGCCCGCTACTCGCAGCGCTTACGCTGCTATTTAATGCACTTAATAAATCATTAAGCGGACTTACCGGTGTATTAGGGCTGTTGGCACTCTTCCACCAACTATTTACACGCAAATTAAATTTATCTCCCGCCATCACCTTCAGCACAATACCTGTTCCTACTCGTACTCCGTTACCATTTAGTTTTTGTATATAGTCGTTGGGACTTGTATAGGTATCACTCGGATAACCGCTCACAGTGCTTTTATTCACCCTGCCACTATCCACTTTACTGTAATACAATCTTTCATTTGTTAGATTAGCTGTTTCTAATGAAGCAGCTGGATAAAAGCTCGTGTCTTTTTGTTCTGTCAACACCATTCTTACATTTCCTAAATGATCTTTTATAAAATAGTCGTATTGTAATGAACTATTAGCAACATTAAATCTCACTCGTCCTTCTTCAGTAGGTAAAAATTGGAGTGTATCATTTACAAAATTTCCAAACAGGTAAAGCGTGGTTGTAACCTTTGCACCTTCTGTTGTTACTTTCTTTAATTTGTTTCCGGCGGCATCATAAGTGTATTTTATAGTTCCTTTACTTGTCACTGTAATACTATCGGGCAGGTTCAGATGATTATAATGAATATTGCCAATTGCTTTATTATTATCAACTGTCATATTCCCGTTTCCATCATAGCTATAATCCTGCGAAGTATTATTAGTCGTTTCTTTAAAATCGCCCAACTTACTGTTTACATCATTGGTTCTGTCAGTCACATAGTTTAACCGATTGCTGCTGGTATTATAACCATATAATAAGCTGTCAATAGTTACACTACCACCCAACTTCCATCCCTTCTGATTCATGGTTAAAATATTTCCATTGCCATCGTAAGTTAATCCATTTACGCTAAAATCAATCAGTGCAGCTTTTGAAAAATTGTTTGCGGTTAATTGATTAAAATCGGCAGATGTTAACCGGTTTACAGCATCGTAAGTAAAATCGTATTTCCTTAATTGATCGTCTCCCGTGCTTTTCCATAACATGCCCCCTATATTGCCGTTGTATTGTTTGTTTGTATAAAATTTATTTGTGTTGTTTATTTTAATCGTGTCTTTATCATAACCCAAATCAAAGCCAAACCAGTTAGCTGTGCTTGTAGTGTCTTTCACATAGCTGCGGTTCATACCCAACATCCAGCCTCTTATATTATAATCGTATGTCAATGAATCAAGAGGAGCAGCGCTTAACTTTTTCTTTTTTAACTGCCCCAATCCATCATATTCATTTTGTGTTTCGGTTGTCCAACTGCCCGGCATACTGCCGCTGTTCACTTTTGTGTTACTCACTTTCTTTTCAATCTTTACTACCCGCATCAAACTATCGTAGGTCATCTGTGTCAACACAACAGAAGTTTGAGAATTAGTTCCCGCTTTTTCATTTTTGGTAATGGTCAGTAATGGCTGCCCTGCCCAACTGTATTGCGTAATGGTAATATCAGTGCCGCCGCTAATGTTGGCGCTTTGTGTTTGTATCAGCCTTCCTTCATCATCATAAAAATTGATAGAGTATAGATAAGCAGCCCCCCCGCCCCCCGAAGGGGGGATCACTTTCACTTTCGTTCCGGTGACCAATCCTTTTAATTGCGTTGTTTGCACAGTGGCGCTTTGCGGGTAAGGCCAGTTCCAATTGGAAGCAGTTTGCAAATAGCTGTCGTAAGCCGTACTTCTTGTTGCACTCAGGGGATTGCCTTCGCTGCTGCGCCAACTGTAATCATCATAAAATGTTTTGGTCAGTTGTTGATCGGTGTAATCAGAAAGTTTCGGCCAGGCAATGCTTGTATCGGCATGTGTCCGGTGGTAAGATGGGTTATTATAATTAGTGCTGTCTGTTATCAGCCCTGTGGTTAATAAACCTACAGCATAGCCCTGCAAAGTCAGGAGACTTTTGCAGAGCTTTAATTTTTTATTTTATGATACAGACTTTGGAGAGCGGGTGTATCTACCTAAAATAATATAGATGTCTTTATGACTTTCTGTTTGTGGTTTTCATAAATGAACTTGACGTAAAAACCGCTTAAAGGAATGTCAGCTATTTTATCTTTTTTTATAAGTAAGCTCATTTTATCAGTGGGCACAAGAATAGGTATTTTATGTTTGGGTTTAATTAAAAGCTTTCTGTTAGATGTGTTTATTAACTCTACAAAACCACTTTGAGGCATTTGAGAATATTCTTGAAGATAAATTTCAAACTCATTATCATTCTCAACAAAAACAATAAACAACTTTAAATCACTTGCATTCTTATTGAGTAGCTCCTGGTACATTTTTATACCGCTTTGTATGCTGTCTATTACCGGAGCTTCAACCTCATAAATAATTTCCTTTTGTGCTACACAGTTAAAATGTATTGCAGAAAGAAAGGTTAATATAAAAAGAATTTTTCTCATCGTTTACCTCCAAAATATTCTAATGCAGTACGAAGAATACTAAAGTTGTTATTATATAAATCTTGGGTATTTGCTATATTATTTACTGGCGCAGCATACTTACCCATCGGCCCTGTTTTCGGGATATGTGCATCAACATTCTTAGAGTCAATAGTAAAAGCTGGAAGTCCTGTCTTAATAGCAGCTTTTCCATCACCAGCCGATTGAGAGGATGCCTCTCTTCCAGTATTTCCCGGGTCCTTAGCATCAAAATAGTCTGCCACCTGATGGTTATGGGCATCTCCTATTACAATCACTTAGCCGTCTTTTACACCAGGAATTGTGTTCGGATCATCAAGAACAGTAGTTTGCGGGCCATTTAACTTGCTGCTATTTGTATGTACTGATAATACTGCATTCTCCGGGTCTAATAGTAATGTAGCACTTGTTTCTTTGTAAGAAGCATAATTCTTCCCATCACCATCTCCTGCGTTATATAAGTTTTGAAAATACTGACCTTCAGTTTGACTTCCATCACCAATCTTTACAGTAACTTCTTTACTTGCATCTTGCAATGCTTTAGTAGCTGCTTCCGAAGTTGTTCCGTTATTCGCATTTGAAACACTATAGTAAGTGTCTGCACTAATAATTCGCATCTTGTTCGTTGCCGCTCCATCACTACCTAAGTATTTGCCCCTTTTAGAATAATAGTCATCGGTTGGAGCCATTCCATCAGGGTCAATAAACCTTATCGGATTATCAAAGGCATACACATAAGGAGAAAATCTTCTCATCTTGTCAGCTAATGGGTCAACAACCATCCAACGCATGATTTGGTTATCATACATTCTTGCTCCGAAGTCCAACCATTCTAAACCGCTTCCATCGCTGAACTCTTGTCGCTGTTCTTCTTTACCGTTGAACTTAAATTTATTGGTGGGGCTTCCGAAGTTTAAAGATTTGCTACTAATGCCGCTCATAACTAACCCGCCCGGATAATAATGTGTCTCCTCTGTTAGCGGACCTCTTTCATGAGTAATTATCAAATTATCAAAATAAACAAGATTATTACTTTCATTACTTACAAACACATAAGCATAGCCATTCTTGGCAGCTTTTTTAGCACTGCCGCTTATTCTTGTAATGGTTTGCCCGCTTCCTTTTGTTGTTACCTGCACTATTTCACTGTTTGTACTTACAAAGTTAAACTGTTCATCGAAAAATAAAATGTTTAAATACGCTTTTGGCATTGTTCCGCCACTGCCATTTTCAGGAGAGATAAAGCTTGTAAACGGGGGGCTACTGTTTAAGTTAGTTGTTACCGTACTTCCACTACCGTGAAAATTCGTTGTTACAGGACTGTTATTTATTAAACTTGATAATGCGGTAAGTATAGTGCTTTGCCCATTGGCACTACTATTATCCGTTGCATCATTGGTCATGTAATAGTCCACTTTTATGTGTAGTCTGTCACCAGCCATTACTTTTAAAAGTTTACCTGCTCCAACAGATTGTGTACTTTTTCTTAGCAGTTGTACTTTAGTTCCGTTTGTACCGCTTGTGTAAAAACTACCCGGCCTTGCTGTTCGCTGGTCGCCTGCATTTTCATAATAAACCTGTTCATTGGTTGTATTTGCATCTTCAAATGTAACTGCCGGGTAAAACGCAGTATCTTTTTGTTCTGTCAATACCATTCTTACGTTACCAAGATGATCTTTGATAAAGTAGTCATAGTACAGGGCTTTTTTAAGAGTACCATATCGTACCCTTCCTTCTTCTGTCGGTAAATATTGCAGGGTATCGTTCACATAGTTGCCATACAAATAAAGCGTGGTTGTAACCTTCGCTCCTTCGGTAGTTACCTTTTTCAATTTATTACCTGCTGCATCATATACATATTTTATGCTCCCCTTGTTAGTAACCACAATGCTGTCCGGTAAATTCAGAAAATTGTAATGAATAAGGCTTATGTCTTTATTCTTATCAATGCTCAGGTTCCCATTGCCGTCGTAAGTATAATCTGTTGCTGAAGTGGTTTTATTATTATTCAGTGAAGTCATATATGCTTTTGAGCTTCTGAAATCACCCAATTTTGTTGCGGTATCATTTTTCCTATCCAACACATTCAATAATTTGTTTGAACTTGTGTTGTAAGTATATAATAAACTATCAATCGTTACACTTCCTCCCAACTTCCAACCCTTCTGATTCATGGTTAATATATTTCCATTGGCATCATAAGTAAGTCCGCTAACAGAAAAATCTATCTTTGCCGCTTTACTGAAGCTGTTACTGTTTAATTGGTTAAAATCTGCGCCTGTTAATCTGTTAACTGCATCATAAGTAAAATCATATTTGCGAAGCATATCATCACCTGTGCTTCGCCAAAGCATTCCTGTTATGTTTCCATTGTACTGTGCAGCTGCGTAGCTCTTGCTGCTTCCATTCACTGTAAATGTTGTTTTATCATACCCCAGGTCAAACCCAAACCAGTTAGCCGTGCTTGTGGTGTCTTTTACATAGTTGCGGTTCATGCCCAACATCCAGCCTCTTATATTGTAATCATAAGTCAGTGAATCAAGAGGCGCAGCGCCCAATTTTTTCCTCTTTAACTGTCCCAATGCATCATATTCATTTTGCAGTTCCGTTGTCCAGCTTCCGGGCATTGCGCCACTGTTCACTTTTGTATTGCTTACTTTCTTTTCAATCTTTACCACTCTCATCAGGCTGTCGTATGTTATTTGTGTCAGCACAACAGAGGCTTGAGAATTGGCTCCTGCTTTTTCATTTTTGGCAATGGTCAGTACAGGCTGCCCCACCCAACTGTATTGCGTAATGGCAATATCAGTGCCGCCGGTAATGTTGGTGTTTTGTGTTTGAATCACTCTTCCTTTATCATCATAAAATGAAACGGAGTATAAAAAGCCCCCTCCGGCTCCCCCGTTGGGGGAGAGGATAGCAGTCTTTGTTCCGGTTACCATTCCTCTTGTTGCATTGCTTTGCGCTGTTGCGCTTTGCGGGTAAGGCCATGTGCTGTTAGAAGCTGTTTGCAGATAACTGTCGTAAGCGGTGTTTCTGGTTGCACTCAATGGGTTGCCTTCGCTGCTGCGCCAATTGTAATCATCATAAAATGTTTTGGTCAGTTGCTCATCGGTATAGTCAGAAAGCCTTGGCCAGGCAATGCTTGTATCGGCATGGCTCCAATGGTAAGATGGATTATTGTAATTACTGCCGTCTGTAATCAATCCTGTAGTGGTCGGTCTGTTCAGTGCATCATATAAAGTATAAAGCCACTTATGCGATGCCCGCAGCAGTGAGTCCTGTGTCATTACCAGCCTGTCTCTTGCATCATAGATCATATACACTGTTCCTGCTCCCGGCACTTTTTTCATGATCATTCTTCCTCTTGCATCATATTCATACCGGAAACATTGCTCTTCCAATATGGTGCTGTTGAATGACCAAATGTTTTGGGAGAGCCATTTTACAGCTTCGGGTTGAATGACGCAATGAAGATTGTTCAGATAGTCATAGATGTAATAGGTGCAGAGCCACCCGCTATGTCCTTTTCCCGTTCCGGTATCGGCAGCTGCAGTCAACTGCACTTTCTTTAAGATCATTTTTCCTTCTTTGTCTTTAAATTCGATTACCTGTTTATTGTTTTCATCAACAGTTATATTCTTGAACAACGTGCCCGCTGCATACATTCCCGGAGTAGAGTATGTGCCAAAACCGTTGCACACATTCGTCACATTCCATATCCGTACTGAATCAGTAGTTGTATTGGTCCAGTATTTTATTTTTATGGAACGACGATTGCTTTCACTGCTTTGTTCCGATGTTCCTACCCAACTGTTTCCGGGTGCAAAAGTTTCCAACACCCTGTTTAAAGGAGAAGATTCAAAAGTGGTCTGACTGTAATACCAGCTTTCATCAGGGAACGTTATTTTATTGAAAGTGGAATCTTCCTGGAAAGGATTGAGTTTAAAAAGTCCGTCTTTAATATAACCTGGTG
>WBZO01006286.1_pt1 | contig 11593 bp, 10 predicted proteins | sample 5204261 | NCBI WGS metagenome assembly WBZO01 (sample SAMN12412400, study PRJNA552823) | activated sludge metagenome | isolation source: activated sludge from anammox sidestream of wastewater treatment plant... | place: USA: North Carolina | collected 2017-09 | reverse complement strand
CCCCGCCCAGGATGGTGGTGATCACGATCAGCGCGATATATTCGGCGACTTTTAATTTAATATCGGCGCGCGCCAATTGACGCTGTAATCCATCGCCGAAAGAAGTTTTCTCGACGCGATTCGAGACCCAATCCGTGAGCGCGGTCGAGCGCCCGCCCTGCACATTCTCGGCCGCCGCCGCCTTACCCTCACCTAAATATTGACCGAGACGCTGGTCGAGCATCGCCCGTTCGCTGGAGACGGACACTACCAGTCCGATCACCAGGAGAACGATCAAAAAGATGCCGCCGCCAATTACAATCGTCGTCAACATGACATTATTCTAGTAGCGCCGCCGCTCTCCAATGCCAAAAATAGAGGGTGGCAAATGAATACCGGCCGCTTCGATCTTGTCCATGAATTTGGGCCGCAGTCCGGTCGGGCGCAGGCGTCCGACGATCTGGCCGTTATCCACACCGGTTTGTTCATAGATAAAGAGATCGGTCATGGTGATCACTTCTCCTTCCATGCCGCTCACCTCGGTAACGTGCGTCACTTTACGCGTGCCGTCCCGCATACGTTCCTGATGGACGATCAGATCAATGGCCGAAGATACCTGTTCGCGGATAGCGCGCGAGGGAAGTTCCATGCCCGCCATCAACGTCATGGTCTCCAAACGGGAGAGCGTATCGCGCGGTCCGTTCGAGTGCAACGTGGTCATCGAACCGTCATGGCCCGTATTCATGGCCTGCAACATATCTAACGCGGCCTCGTCACGAATTTCGCCCACGATGATGCGGTCGGGGCGCATACGGAGGGAGTTGATCACAAGATGACGAATGGTAATCTCGCCGCGGCCTTCGATGTTCGGCGGGCGCGATTCCAAAGTGACCACATGTTCCTGGCGCAATTGCAATTCTGCCGCGTTTTCAATTGTGACGATGCGCTCATCCGCAGGAATAAAGCTGGAGAGAATATTCAGAAGGGTCGTCTTACCGGAGCCGGTACCGCCGGAGATCACGACGTTCAGCCGGGATTCAACGCAGGCTTTCAGGAACTGCAAAGCCTCGGGCGTGATCGAGCCAAATTGAATCAATTGTTCGAGCGTAATCGGGTTGCGCGCAAATTTACGAATGGTCAGCACCGGACCGACCAGCGAGATGGGCGGAATGACCGCATTAACACGCGAGCCATCGGGTAAACGCGCATCCACATAAGGGCTGGCTTCATCGATGCGGCGGCCAAGCGGGGCAACAATGCGGTCAATGATGCGAAGAACGTGTTCGTTGTTTTCGAAGGTCACAGGCACGCGGTGAATCTTGCCTTTCCGCTCGATATAGATATTCTTCGCGCCGTTGACCATGATTTCAGTGATGGTCTCGTCGTCGAGCAATGGTTGAAGAGGGCCGAAGCCGAGGATCTCGGCGCTGATCTGCTCGAAGAGGCGCGCCTTTTCGGGCCGCGAAAGAACGATGTTCTCTTCCGTGAGAATCTGCTCGAACAAATCCTGAATGGTTCGGCGCACATCGTCCGTTTTGGTAATGTCCATCGAAGGATCGAGCTCGCCGAGCAGTTTGTTTTGTACCCGCGTCTTGAGATCGAAATACGAGCCGGCCTGCGGCGAGGTGATCGGCGCGCTCACGCGGCGCGCATGCAACGAGGAGAGGCGGGAACTATCCCCCGAGCCGGAACCGCCTTGCTGGCCCGTTCCACCGGATTGCGAGGGGGTTTGTCCCTGGCCTTGTTCGATACGTTTAAGTAAAGACATCCGTTACTCCTTAACGCTTGCCAACGTTCATGCTTTCCTGCTCGGCGTCCAAAGCGGTGATCCTGCTCCGCACCGCCTCCGCCAAAGAATAAACGCCGCGTCCGACCAACTGGGTCTTGTTATCCACCATGAAAGGAATACCGCGGTTGACGGCATTGATCACCACGCGTTCGTCCAGCGGAATGATCGCCGCGACCTCCTGCTTCAAATTCTTGCCCACGCGCTCCGGCGTGATCGCAATTCGTTTGTCGAACCGGTTCATCGTCAGAACGATTCGATTGCGCGGCACGCCCATGGTCTGAAACAGATCGAGGCATAGACTTGTGCTTTTAACCGCCGGGATTTCCTGAGTCGTCACCAAAACCACCACGTCGCTATTATCGATGGCGGTCAGAGTAATCTCCGTCATGGCAGAAGCAGTGTCAATGACCACGTAGGCATACAATTGCTTAAGCAGGTTGAGAATTCTCGCAAATTGCTCCGAGGTGACTTTTTCGGCATGTTCGGGCTTTTGAGGCGCGGCGAGGATGTGAATGCCCGAAGCTTCATGCTTGATCATGATGTCTTCGATCACCTCGGCGTCCAAATCTTCGATGCGAGGGGCGATCTCGACAATGGTGTTTTTTCCCTGCTCATTTACAAAGATCGCCACATCCCCAAACTGGAGATTGCCGTCCACCAGTACCACGCGGGTATCCTCATTGTGCAAGGCAATCGCGAGATTAACCGCCAGAGTAGTCGTGCCCACGCCGCCCTTCGGGCTGTAAACCGAAACGATCTTACCCTGCAACAGACCCGGCAGGGTCGCGACAGGCGTGGCTAATCCATTCAGCCCCGGGCCGCTGGCTCTTCCGGGGGCGTTTTTCGCGCGCTCCAAGCGCGCCATCTCCCCTGCCCGGCGAATCGCCGAGACCAACTCATCTCCGGTCGGCGGTTTTGTCAGAAAGTCCCGGGCGCCGGCCAGCATGGCGCGGCGCATGTAATTTTGGTCGCCTTGCACAGACAGAATGACCACCTGAATATAAGGCGACCGGCGTCGAATGGCTTCGGTCGCGGCAATGCCATCGATATCCGGCATGTTAATATCCATCAGGACCACATCCGGGTCCAATTCCTGCGCCAGTTGGATACCTTCCTTGCCGGAACGCGCCGCTCCCACAACCTCAATATCGGCCTCGAATTGAAGCAGTTTGCGGACATTTTCCCGGGTCTCGGCGATATCGTCAACAATTAAGACCCGGATCTTATCGGCCATAAATACCTCTATCGTCGTTCAACTTACGATCATTGCCCGGAAGCCGGCACATTCGTACCGAGAATTGGTTCCGTTAAACTATCGATACGCGGCTCGGCGGCATATGGGAGCTTTGCCGGGACAGGAATATTATACTGGCTCAACAAAAATTGAAGCGTCACGGCCTCAGTCGCCTGGCGGGATTGATCGTTCGGATTCCGGAGGACCAGCTCGATCTTTGCGTTGGTATAAACCAGATACGATAAAGTGATCGAGTCTTGCGGAGAGACGATCAACGTCGCGACATCCGGAGGCTGTTGCTCGGCGGCTTGATTCTGCTGGTTGCCGCCCTGCTGTTGACTGGCCGCCGTAGAGGCCGAGCTAAAATTCCCGGTCTTCAAAACGACCACATCCTGGAATAGCAATTGACAAACGGGGCGGGGACGCTGGCTTTCGGACGGAATCAGGTAATAGGGTTGCTGAAGAGACGGGTCCAATTCCAACCGGCCTTGCGGACCAAGATCGGTATCTGAGCCGGAGCTAAGGGAAAGAACAGGAAGTTTATCCGCTACCACGCCAGTGCCCGAAAGTGAACCAACCTTATCTGGCAGTTTGGACTGGAAACTCGGATCTACATCCACGAATAGGAAGCAGGCATTGACATTGACGTGGGCACCATCGGCGACGCCATAGCTGGCCAACGTGAGCCGGGTGGCGGGAATGGAGACGGCGGTCATACCCGGGGGCACAAGGGCGGCCCATTGAGGGCCGGCGATGGAGACAGCCACAGACTTATCCACGATCATGGATTGGGTGATTACAACGCCCTGATCGAGAGGAAAACGCGCCACTTTATTGCTCGTCAATTGGGCGAGCTGATCCTTTCTGAACATCACATCTACCACGTTTTCGGGAGGCAGTTTGATCGTCGAAAGCATGGCTTCTGTGATGTCGCCCCCTTGCGGGATGTTTTGACCAGCTACGTAAACTTCCACAGATGCAGGCTGTTGAGGCTGGCGGGATTGCAGGATTTGTTGTATGACAAAAACTCCCACAATCAACCCAACTACTACGATCAAAAGCACGAAAATCAAGATCCGTCCGCGACGCATACGAATTCTCCTCTCTTTGCCACCTTTCGCAAAGTGCACATATCATCCACGATTATACAAGAAAACGGCCGTTTCATGCTGGTAAAAAAGTAGGGCATTGCGCACGGCAGAGTCCTATTAACAAAAATGCAAATCCAAGCAGGCTGATGGAAAACAAAACGGCCCCGCGAAAACGGGGCCGTTTTGAAGTTGGGGGCGGCGGTAACTACACTTTGGACAGGCTGTCGTTGATCTTGCTGAATACGTTGCCGATGATCGGGCCCAAGATCATGAGCGCAGCAATAACAACAATGGCGACTAAAACAAGAATCAAAGCATACTCAACGAGACCTTGGCCCTTCTCTTTAGGGGCAAATAACATGGGGAATTCCTCCTTTCGTAAAATTTCCCGGATTTGTCCGAGATTAAGCCCCATTATAATCACCTCAAATAACTCAAAAATATCATTACGATAACAAAAAACGAAAGCGGCTCCTCCGAAAAGAAGAGCCGCTTTTTTCTGACGTTCCAATAAGCTAGAAGGACGAGAGGCTATTATTGATCTTGCTGAATACGTTGCCGATGATCGGGCCCAGGATCATGAGCGCAGCGATAACAACAATGGCAACCAAAACAAGGATCAAAGCATACTCAACGAGACCTTGGCCCTTCTCTTTAGGGGCAAATAACATGGGTTTGACAGCTCCTTTCTTGAAAATTCTCCCGGGTTTTGCGCCGCGAGTTGACTTCATTATAACTGTCCCGGCAAATTTAGCAAACCTTATCCGCTGTAGCCCCTTAACAAAAATGTAATTTGAGTAAATAAGCATAAACAAAAACGGCCCCGCCAAAGCGGGGCCGTTTCGAGGTCGAAGGTAGTGGAAACTACACGCCGGACAGACTATCGTTGATCTTGCTGAATACGTTGCCGATGATCGGGCCCAGGATCATGAGCGCAGCGATAACAACAATGGCAACCAAAACAAGGATCAAAGCATACTCCACCAAACCTTGGCCTTTCTCTTTAGGGGCAAATAACATGGGTTCGACAGCTCCTTTCTTGAAAATTCTCCCGGAAGTGATCCGTTGAGTTATGTTCATTATATACATCACGCCGAGTAAGGCAAGAGCACTAGCCCGGTTTTCCTTAACAATAGTGTTAGTCTGACAAATATGCAAATTAACCGTGAACGGGAACGCCAAAGGAAACTCTCGTTCCTTTACCGATCATGCTGTCCACTTCGAAATTTCCGCCCAACATTTCACAGCGATCGCGGATCAACTTAAGGCCAAGACTCGAGGATTCGCCCAACGATTCGGTCTCAAATCCCTTGCCATTGTCGTCCACGCTCGTCCGAATCATATCGTTTCCAAGATCGACCTGCACCTTGACCGCGGTGGCCTGACTGTGACGGGCGGCGTTGCCCAGCAATTCCTGGACCGCGCGGAACAACATCACTTCGATGTACGGCTCGAGGCGGCGTTCATTGCCCGTAACGGTCAAATTCACCTCCAGGCCGGTTTGCTCCTTAAAAGCGTCAACGTACCGATGCAGTGTCGGCACGAAGCCCAGATCGTCCAACATCATCGGCCGTAACTCAAAGATAAAATTGCGGACTTTCTGAAAGGTGCTCATGGCCGCATTCTTCAAACTCGCCAATTCCTCTTTGGCTTGTGCGGGATCGGCATTAAGCAGGCGCATGGCAATTTCCGTTTGCAAAATGAAATTGGAAAGCGCCTGAGCGGGGCCGTCGTGCATCTGACGGGAGAGGCGCTGACGCTCGGCCTCCTGGGCGTTTACAATCATCTCGATTCCCATGTTGAGATTCTTCGCCCCACTGGAAGCTTGCGTGGTCGAACTCGCCGTATTCGTATTCGACTGTTCGAGGAGCGCTTTATATTTTTCCAAATGCGTGCGGTCGTTTTGAAGTTTCTCGAGCTGGCCGCGCATCACGAACAAACGCTGTTGCGCATCGAGGGCCGAATCGTAAGCCAGTCGGATATCCTCGCCGGTCATTTGTCCCAATTGCTTCTGAACTTGTTGAAGATGAGCCGTGATCGCCGCGTTCCTTTGCGTAAGTTTGGAAAGTTCCCCCTGGCTTTGTTCGATCATCAGGGTGACTTCCCGCAGGGCGCGTTGAGTCTCATCCAATTCCGAGGCAATATCTATGGTCTTCTCTGAGGGCGTACCGGTCATATCTTCGAGAGTCATTTTCACTCCTCAGGGCCGAACTTCGCATCTTTAAGAGTCACCCAGCCGCGTTTCAAAGCATAGACGACCGCCTGGGTACGATCTTCGACTCCAAATTTCCGTAAAATGGCGGTCACGTGATTCTTGACCGTTTGATGGCTGATACCCAGCAGACTGGCAATTTCCTTATTGCTCATGCCGCGCACCACACAAGCCAGAACTTCCATCTCGCGGTCGGAAAGCGGATGAAACGGACTGCCCGGCTCGCTATACGAGCGCCGCGCGCCCTCCATTTGATCTTCCACCCATTGTTCCAGTTCGCGCCGATTAAAAACCTGTTCGCCGACCACAAACTTCCCATTCGCCACTTCACGAATAATGCGGGGCAAACTCTGCGCCTGAATATCCTTGGAGCAATAAGCCGCGGCGCCTGCAAGGGCGGCATGAATCGCCTGTTCCACGTCATCGTAACCGGTCATCAACAAGATGCGCGTCGGCAGTTTCTCCTGCGTCACCAGATGCGTAATTTGCTGTCCGTTCATGCCCGGCAGGTTTACATCCAACACGGCCACCGTTGGGTGCATGGATCGAATCAAGGATAAGCCATCTTCACCGTTCGCCGCCTGCGCGATAACGGTCATATCCGATTCCAAAGATAGCGCGTCAATGACGCCCTGACGGAACAACGGGTGATCATCAACGACGAGGAGTGTAATCTTGTTCATCCCAACAACTCATTTCAGAATTCAAGTAATGCGTTTATTTTAACCGATTAAAGCTATTTCCACAGATAAATTGACATGTTCCAGCTTCCAAGTCGGCGGGCGAATGCGCCGTCGGAAGTAAAAATGGGTTTCGCCTGTTCAGTCAGCTTTGGATAAAAATCGGGAAAAGTAATCAGGTAATTGGCTTGTTTCTCGTCGAGATAGGAGGCCAGTTCCGCCTCGTTGCGGATGAAGGGAATAACTTCCGGGGAAATCAGTCCCGCCAAATCAAGGACGGGATGATCGTCGAAATAGCCCAAAGCGCCGATGTCGTGAGCGGCGATCACTGCGCCCGGCGGGATGTGCGCGGCCGCCCACTTGGCCGTGACCACCATTTCACTTTCGATCAACGCCACATCCTGCCCGTAGGAGCGCGCGCCCAGAATCACAAACAATAAATAGACCGCCGCCAACCCGGCCTGCCAGAGCGTCTTCACAAACCAATGATAGCGGCCAAATTGATTCGTCCCAACGAATTGAAAAACGGCCAGCGCTCCCCACAAAAAGAAAATCGGCATGGCCGGCATGATGTATCGTCCGTGTTGATAAAGCGGCAAACGCGAGACGTACAGCCAGAGATAGCCGAGGAACCAAACGAAACCCGATAACGTTCCCCAAGCGCGCGCTCGAACCGCCGAAACCAGCCAGATAACGACTCCGGGCAAAAGAATCACAGCCGGCCCCGTTAGCCATTGCAAGGAAAGCTGGCCGATTCGCTGTCCAATCGGCAGGGATTGCCAGGAGGCATACTCAGCCTGTTTCGCGTAAAACGTGTTCGGCATGGGCGTGCCGCCGATCATAAGGTTGAACAACAGATAGAGAAAAAATAACGCGCTAAAGCCGATCAAATATTTCACCGCCGCGCGCAAACGCGATGAGTTATCTTTTTCGGTCAAGGCAATCGTCAGTAAAACGGGACCGAGCAGAGTCAAACCGTCTGGGCGCACCCAAACACTTAAACCGGTCAGCAGGCCGAGGGTCAAGTAGCGACGCGTGCCCATCATCAAAGATGCCAACACCGCAGTGACGATCAACGCGTGAAGCAGAGTCTCCATGCCAGACATCGCCGCCCAAAGCAAATGCCACTCGAAGATAAACATTAGGCCGACCCAGGGATAACGCGGACGATATACAGGCAAAAGCCGCCGCGCGGTTACCTCGCCGAGCGCCGCCAACAACCAGAGCGTCAAACCGCCGAGGAGATAAGCCCAGGCGTAAGGCGCGAGATGCAACCAAAATCCAAACGCCAACAGCGCGGACCAAAGCGGCGCGGTCGAACCGGCTGAAGGAACGCCGAGACGATAAGCCCACTGCCCGTGCTCTGCCAAGTTGCGCGCGTAAGTTTGATGAATCCAGGAGTCGTCCAGCGGAAAACCGATCTTGTAAGTGAATGCGCTGACCAGTAAATAAATGGCGGCCCCAAGCAAAACTCCGAGCGCCAGAACGATCCAATCCACGCGCTTGAGACGCGCGTCATTTGATCTTGAAGATGCGGATGCCATTTATTTCACCGAGATAATCGAATTGATTGTAATTTTGAGGATGATCGTATAAATCTTTGATCGACGCCAGCCGGCCCGCCGGTTCGAACGCAAGATATTTCACATCGTAACGCCGCGCGGCCGCCAGCAAGGTTTGTGCATCGCCATAAGGTTGAACAACGGCGGGGCGCAAAGTCATCAAATAATAACCGGGAGAGTTCAACACCATCACCGGCTCGCTGGGCGCGATGCCTTGCGCGACCAAATATTTTTCAACGGCGGGATACGACAACTCACCTTCGTCCCAGCCTTTTTGGAAAACGCGCACCCAGACGAGGTAAACCGAAAGCAAAATTACGATCTGAACCAAAGCGACTCGAAACACGACCTGAGCCTGCCGCGTGAACCAACCGCGACTCCTCGCCCAAGCCACCACCGACTCCAGCCCAAGCGGCGCCAGCGACCAGAACAACGGCTGTAACGCGGCCCCCGCATGGAAGAAACTGCCGCGCACCCCCGCGAACGGAAACGCGAGACTCAAGACGACGAACAAAGTCATCCAGGCAGTGAACCCCAACCGCACGCGGCGTTCGCGGCGGAAACTCCACATCCCCGCCAAAATAAACGGGAACAAGATAATATGTCCCTGCGCGGCAAACATAGTCTGGAGATTGTTCCACAGGGCCCACAAACGCACTTGGAGAATCGCCTCCCAGCCGCTCGCCAGCCAGGATTGCATCGTCAATTTGCTGGCGGGGTAAATAAAGGTTTCATCATAAGTTGTGAGCCACAGAGCGCGCCCACTGCCGGGCGACATCAGCGAACCATATACATTGAAGTTACGAAGATACCACGGGCCCATGATCAGCAGAAAGCCGATCAACGCAGGCAGGCCGAAGCGTATCAGGTCGAGAAAGGATTTCTTCTCATCGCGAACGCACCAAACGGTAAACAGGAACGTGAGCGCCAGCCAGAGCAAACCGTCACTGCGCGCCAAAGTCATAAGTCCCGCAAATAAGCCCAGCCAAAACCACGGGCGCGGACGAAGAGCAAGCAAAAAATACAAACCGCCCAAGATCATAAAAATGCCGTAGTTATCGGTGACGGGCATGAAGGGCAGATGAAAGACCGAGAAAACGGCGAGCAGGCCGGAGGTCAGCGCGAGAGCGCGGCGTTGGGAAAACGTGTAGGCGAGCGCGGCGGTCAACGGGGGCACGAGCGCGGCGATCAGAATAAACGCGAGCCTGCCCGCGGTATACGTCTGTTGGCCCACAACGATCATCCCCAGCGCGGCAACGATGGAAGCCAGCGGCATCCAATATCCGTGCGAGGGATGCGGCAATCCCTGCGGGTCATCGAGGTAGGTCCAGATATACGGCTCGGTGAAGCCACGGCCTTGCGCCAATTGCATTCCCCCGGCCATGTAATAATCCGCGTCGAGATAGCCCGGCACCTTTTCGAAGCGAGCCACAGCGAGTTGGACGATCAGCCCAAGGATGAAAAGGAAAAGATAATTTTTACGGCTCATTGAAATTCTGCGCGCGCGGCGCGCTCAAACCAGGTGCGCGGCGGACGAATCACCCACCAACGAATCCAATACAGCCCGACAACAGAGACGACGGGCAGAAAAAGAAACAGCAGGCCGTCACGCGTTTGGGCGGGGATGAAGCGATCCATCATCGCAAACCACGGAACGATGAGAATCAAAACGAGAAGAACGACCGCCAGCCAATAACCGGCCTTCCAGCGCTCGCGCGTAATTGCAAAGATCAAAGAAAGGGAAGGCAGAAGCACGATCAGATTTTGAAGTTCGGAACGAAACCCGAATAACGGCGTGACGGCCAGAGTGAGACAAGCGGCCCAATACAAACGGTTGAATTCCGAAAGTCGCACAGCCGACCATTCGGCGATCAAAACGACCAGCAGAACGCCCGTCAACACCCAGCCAAGCCGATTCCCCAGGGCGGGCCACCAGTGCGAGAAAATCGTGCCGGTCGAGAATCCGTAGTCCAACAGCCAATTCACATATACGCCGCGCGCAAAAGGCAGTAACCAGCCCGGATAAACCAAAAACGATATAGCCATCAACGGTATCGTCAGCATGAAGAAACCGGCAAATACGCGCCAACGCTTTGCTTGAATGATTTTCAAGATGACGCAAAGCAGAAAGAGTCCGCCCACCTCCCAGCGGTAAAACGAGAGGGCAATCAACGCGCCGGCTAGCTCATCCAGTTCGTAACGCAGGGAAAAGAGTATCCCGGCGTAAGCGAGGCCGAGAAAGATCACCGGCGTGCCCTCGAAAAGCGCGTCCAAACCGTAGAAGCCGAACGCGGTAAATAGAAAAAACAAGACATAGAAAAAACGCCGCGGACGCCAATCCGTCAGGCGCAGGCCGAGCATGGCCAGGCTGATGAGACTCACTTCGGACAGAAACAGCCAAAGGCCGCGTGCGATCGCCGCATCCCGAAACAGGCCAAAAGGGAAATAAAGCAGAAGTAGATAAAAGGGCAATTCCAAAACGTAACGGTTTTGTCCCGCGACGGCCGCGCTTCCGTAAACCGCCTTCTGCACAAAGCCCGCGACCGCGCCGCCGTAAGGATCGGCGTGTTCGAATAAAAACGCGCGCGTGGCTTTCCACAGCAGAAGAAATTCGCCTCCACCGCCAAGCGGCCGCGCCGCATAAATATTAAAAACAATCAGCGCCGAAGCGATCAGCAAGCCGATCACCGCGAGCAGAACGATCAGGGCTGTATCGCGAAACGAAGTTCTCTTCACCTGGAGTCCATCGAGTTCAAGGAAGGATCACTTTCAAACGTCCGGGTTGAATCGAATAATGAAAATCCTGAATATATTCGGGGAACAACTCGCCGTCGGTATGCGCCGGGGACGGATGATCGAGATGAATACTCACCTCGGCGGAATTGACTTCGAACATGCCGTCCATTTCCACGTAACTGCCCGCGCCTTCCTTGAAAGCGCGCGGCAACGCCTTGAACAAACCAAGCCGCGTGCCGCGATAACCAAAGGCCAGAGTCAATTCGCCGTCGAAGGGATCGGCGTGCGGCGTCATAAAGAAACCGCCGGT
>WBZO01006285.1_pt1 | contig 11594 bp, 9 predicted proteins | sample 5204261 | NCBI WGS metagenome assembly WBZO01 (sample SAMN12412400, study PRJNA552823) | activated sludge metagenome | isolation source: activated sludge from anammox sidestream of wastewater treatment plant... | place: USA: North Carolina | collected 2017-09 | reverse complement strand
CGACACCGGACTGCCCGGCGCGCTGATGCGCGGCCCGCCCCGCGCGTTCGCTTCGGCGTCCAGCTGCACGCCGAGCCAGCTCGCGTCGCGGCACACGCGCTCGCGCAGCGACACGCTGTTCTCGCCGATCCCGGCAGTGAACACGATGGCGTCGAGCCCGCCGAGCGCGGCTGCGAGCGATCCGAGCTCGCGACCGATGCGATACACGAGCAGGTCGATCGCTTCCCTGGCGTGCGGATCGTCGCTCGCCTCCAGCGTGCGCATGTCGCTCGCGATGCCGGACACACCGAGCAGCCCCGACTGCTCGTAGATGAGTTTCCCGACGGCGCGCGTGTCCATCTTCAACTGGTCGAGGAGGAAGAGGATGACGCCGGGGTCGAGGCTGCCGCAGCGCGTGCCCATGGGCAGGCCGTCCGCCGCGGTGAAGCCCATGGTGCTCGCCACGCTGCGGCAGGCGGCCATCGCGCACATGCTGATGCCGTTTCCGAGGTGCATGGCGACGGTCCTGCCTGCCGCGGCGTCTGCGTCGTAGCGCGGCAGCACCTGCGAGATGTACTCGTACGACAGGCCGTGAAAGCCGTAACGGATCACGCCGCGCTCGCTGATCGCGCGCGGCAACGCGAACGCCCGCGCCAGCGCCGGCATGCTGCGATGGAACGCGGTGTCGAAGCACGCGACCTGCGGCAGTCCGGGGTCGCGCGCCAGCAGCAGGCGGATCGGCGCGAGGCTGTTCGGCTGGTGCAGCGGAGCGAGCGGCACGTACTTCTCGAGCGCGTCGACGACCTGCGGCGTCACGCGGGTGGGCTGCACGTACTCGAGGCCGCCGTGCACGACGCGATGCCCCACCGCCGCCAGGCGGTGCCGATCGAAGCGAGCACGCAGCACGCCGACGAGGTAGTCCAGCGCGGCTTCGTGGCCGAGGGTCTGGCCGTCGCCCCATGCCTTGCGGTCGATGACCTTGCCCTCACCGTCCTTGACCACGAAGGTGGGCGAGGTGAAAAGGGCCGCGGCCTGCCCCTTCGCGACGAGCGCGAGATCGCTCCCGTCGCTGGCGAAGAGCGAGAACTTGAGGCTCGACGATCCGGCGTTGAGAACGGCGAAGATGTCGGGCATGGATAACCTGTAGCGAGACAGTCGGTGGCGAGCCGCGGCGGTCCCTAAGCAACCGCCTTGCGCGCATGCTCGCGGCGCGCGTGCGCAACGAGCGCCGCGATGCCGCACGAGGCGAGCCGCGTCAGCACCGAGTCGGCGCGGCTGGTGAGGATGATCGGCACACGGGCTCCCAGCACGATACCCGCGGCGTCGGCGCCCGCGAGGAACGACAGGCTCTTGGCGAGCATGTTGCCTGCTTCCAGGTCGGGCACGACCAGCACGTTGGCGCGGCCGGCGACGGGAGAGTCGATGTGCTTGATCTTCACCGACTCGAGGCTGATCGCGTTGTCGAGGGCGAGCGGCCCGTCGAGGATGGCGCCGGTGATCTGGCGACGATCGGCCATCTTGCACAACGCGCCCGCCTCCACGGTGGACGGCACCTTGGGGTTGACGGTTTCCATCGCCGACAGGATCGCGACGCGCACTTCCGGGAAGCGCAGCGCGTGGCCAAGGTCGATCGCGTTCTGGATGATGTCGACCTTGTCTTCCATCGTCGGCGCGATGTTGATCGCAGCGTCGGTGACGATGAGTGTCTCGGCGTAAGTCGGCACGTCCATCACGAAGCAGTGGCTGATGCGGCGTGCGGTGCGCAGCCCGCCCTCGCGCGAGACGACCGCCGCCATGAGCTCGTCGGTGTGCAGGCTGCCCTTCATCAGCGCCTCGGCCTTTCCCTCCCTGACGAGCTCGACCGCCTTGGCCGCGGACGCGTGGCTGTACGGCGCGTCGACGATCGTCATCCTGCCGATGTCGAGGCCGTGCTTGCGCGCCGTCGCTTCGATGCGCGCACGGGGCCCGACCAGGATCGGTGCGATGAGGCCCAACTCAGCGGCCTCGACCGCTCCGCGCAGCGACGTCTCGTCGCAGGGATGGGCCACGGCCGTGCCGGTGGGCGGCAGCGCTTTGCAGAAGTCGAGCAGGCGCTGGTACTTGGCGTGCGAACGTTCGCTCATGGTGCGTCGTCAGGAAGCGCGGGCGCGCGGCTTCGCTCTCTTGCTCTTGCGCGCTGCGGCCTTGCGCACCCGAGGCTGCGGCTGGACGGACAGCGTCTGCCCGAGCTGCTCGACCATGGCGAGCTGCTCGCTCGAGGGCTTGGAGCGCTGCACACGCTCGTCGGCGAGCAGCGCGCGCACGAAGGCGACCAGGCGAGCGCGGTCGGTTTCGTCGCGCAAGAGCTGCGGCAGCGTGGCGAGCGCCTCGTCCGGCGCGTAGCGCACGATGATCTCCTGCTCGCCTCGGACGCGCCGCCACTGGTCGGGCGGCATCTGCGGCAGCAGCTCGCGGTACTCGTTCAGGAGCTCCTGCCTTGCCTGCAGCCGCGACAGCAGAAGCGGCTCGCCCTTGCGCGCGAGCAGGCATGCGACACGGGCGAGCGCTTCCGGGTAACCACCCTCGCCGATGGACGCCAGCGCCTCCTGGACGAACGGCAGCTCGCGCGGCTCGGCGACGCGCTGCGCGTCGCTTGCGTGCTTGTCGGCAAGGTAGAGCGAGAACACGTTGCCGTAGGTGAGGAAGAACGCCGCTTCGCTGATCGCGTCGCGGACGGCGCGGTAGTAGTCGAGCGAGGCGCTGATCGCCGCCGACGCGGTCCTCTCGACCTTGCGCGGCGCGTTGTCATCGCCGTTCACAGGCTGGCGCCCGGCACGCACCGCCTTCGCCGCCGGGCCTACCCACGACAGCCAGGGATTGAGATCGGACATCGCCCAGCGCTGCATGCGCAGCGGATGGAACTGGCGCATGAGCTTGCCGGAATACTCGCCGTGCGTCGCCTGCACGAACGGCTGCAGGAACAACTCGTAGGCGCGCTGATTGAAGTCGGAGATCGCGTTCACGGCCTGGAACGGCTGCTCGTCCTGGCGCTCGAAGCGGTTGAGCTGCTTCGCCACCTCCTCGAGCCTGCGCTCCTGGAACGACACGTCGTAGCCGCCGTCCTTGCGCTCGACGATGTGCATCGCGTACAGTCCGGGCGCCAGCGCCTCGATCGACTTCAGCACCTCGACGATCTGCGCGTGCTCGCGCGTGGCGACCTTTCCCGAGACGAAGATGCCGAGATGACCGACGCTCTGGTGCATGAGGCCGATGATCACCTGCCCGCGCGCCTTGATCTCCTCGGTCGACCCGTAGACGTCGGCGACCCAGTTGAACGCCTGTTGCGGCGGGGTGATGTTGTCGCCCATGGACGCGAACAGCACGATCGGCGATTTGATCGCGCGCAGGTCGAACGCGTCCCCTCCGGGTCCGCGCGTCTCGCCCTTCCACAGCGTGTTGCCCACGAACAGGTTGCGCGTGATCCACTCGATCTCCTCGCGGTTCATGAGGTAGAACCCACCCCACCAGCGCTCGAACTCGAGAAAGCGCGGCGGCTCGGTGTCGACGTTGGCGTAGAGGTGGTAGTACTTGTCCCAGAAGGTATTCGCCGGGTTGAGATTCTCGAAGTTCTCGACCAGGTAAGCACCGTCGAAGACGCCGCCGCCCAGGTCCGACGTCAAAGACGCGAGCCAGGTGCCGCCGAGCATGCCGCCCGCGTAGCGCATCGGGTTGTCGCTCGCGCCCGTGGTCCACGATCCACCCCAGTACGACATCGGCGCGCCGTTGATCACGATGGGCCCCGTGTCGTCGGGGTCGGAAGCGGCGAGCATCATCGCCGCCCAGCCGCCCTGGCAGTTGCCCACGATCGCGGGCTTTTCGCTTTGCGGATGCAGCCTGCGCACCTCCTTCACGAACGCCTTCTCCGCGGCGCACACGTCGAGCAGCGTCTGGCCAGGCTCGGGGTCGCGGAAAAAGATGACGAAGTAGACGGGGTGCCCCGCGCGAATGGCCACACCGACCTGCGAGTCGTCCTTGAAGCCGCCGATTCCCGGACCGTGGCCGGCGCGCGGATCGATGATGACGTAGGGCCGGCGGCTGCTATCCACGGTCACGCCCTCGGGGGGCACGATACGCACCAGCGCGTAGTTCACGGGGCGCGCGAGCCTGCGGCCGTCGACCACGGTCTCGTAATCGAAGTGCAGCACCGGCGGCAGTCCGGCCTGCGCATGCTCCAGAAAGTTGTTTCCGCGCTGGCGCAGCGTGTCGAGGAACAGGATGGAGCGCTGCGCCGCGTCGACCGCGTAGCCGTACGCGTCGGTCCACAGTCGCGCGGCCGCCGCGGGATCGGCGAGCATGTCGCGCACGCCGTTGTCCTGTGCTGCCTGCGTGAGCCGATGGGTGAATTGCGCCTGCGCGGCGTCGGTGCGCTTGCGAAAAAGCGTTGCGACCTTGGTCGCGATGTCCTGGCTTTGCGCCAGCGTACGGTCAGGATTCATTCGGGTGCCTTGGAAAGGCGCGCGGCCGGTACGCCGCGCTCGAGGTGCGACTAGCTGGAGGCGCCGCCTCCGAGGCCCGTCCGGAGCCGCTTGCGGATGTTCGCGACGATCTCCTCGATCACCTCGCGGGTCGCAGCCTCGCCTATGGCGCCGACAGCCGTCTCGCGAACATGGTAGTGCATCATGAGCGCCTGCCGCAGCTTGTCGAAGGCGAGCCTGTTCTTCGTGCCGCAGGCCGACTCGTCGCCGTTGAGCACGCGCTCGATGACTCCGGCGTCGAACAGGCGCACCTTGCACAGGGTAGCAATGCGCGCCACCTCGCGATCGACGTCGTCGAGGCTCTTCGCCCACCAGCGCGTGCCGAGGTCGGTATTCTTCTTGGGAGGCGGCGTGTCGCCCATACTGGTAAGGCTAACAGGAGCAGGAGTCCGCGCTGTGACATGGATCAATCGCCGAACTTCGCATCATTTCGCGAGCTTCAGACCCGACAGATCGCGCGCCAGCTCGGCAAGGATGTAGCCAAACGCGGTGTTGAGCGCCGCCACGTAGCCGCTCACGCTGGCGGCTGCGAATGGGACCCGCTTCTCGTAGGTCTTGCTCCACACCGGCAGCGCGTCGTCCCCGGCCTCCCTGCGCAGGAAGAAGGTGATGCCGAGCACAGCCGCGGGCTTGTCGGCGTCGCGCGCGTCGCCGTAGAGCGCATCCACGAAGATGTCGAGCGACCAGTCGGCGTCGATCGCGACCGTGGAAGGCACCACCGAGGCGAACACCTTCGCCGACGACAGCGCGCGCGCCGTCGCCTCGCCGATGTTCGACGCGGGCGCGAGCAGGAACTCGTTGGAGTAGTCCGTCTCGTACTTCAAGTCCCCGGTGCGCACGACGAACAGCTTGCCCCGGGACGGCGCGGACACCGTCACCGATCCGACGCGCAGGATGCCCGATTGCGCCCTCGCCACGGCCGGCGGCGCGGCCGGCTCGAGCACGTAAAGGCCCTTGACCACCGGCGGCCGCGTGCACGCCGTCGCCACGAGCACCGCGCAGGCCGTAGCGAGAAGGATTCCAGGCGTCGCATGGTCATTTGCGCTCCAGCGGAGCAGGCGGAGCGCCGAAGATCACGCTTGGCGGATAGCGTTTCGTTTCCTCGGTGAGATCACGCAGGTTGTCCGTGATCACGCGCAGGTTGAGGATGGTCGTTGCGAGGTCGGTGTCGGTCGACCCGAACAGCCGGTCGAGCTCGCGCGGCGAGCGCACGCCGTCGATGGTGGCCCACAGCCACAACGCCACCAGGATCGCCGGATCGATGGCCGGCGCGCCGCCGCGGCCGGCCACCGACTTGATGCGCGCATACAGCGGCGCCAGGTCCATCGACTGCACGAACGCCCACACCGTACGCGCAGGATGCTGCGGCGCCAGCAGCGCTTCCAGATCGACCGCACGCAACTCGACCTGATTGCGCTGCGGCGACATTACCCGCGGCGCGCCACGATCGGGCGCCGGTTCGACGCCACGCGCGTCGCTCGCGGGCAGTTCCTCTGCACCGAACAAACCCGCCTGGGCTTGTTCACCCTCGTTCCCCACCGTCGATGCGCTCATGCGCTGCATAACGGTTCAGGGGCGAGGTTCGTTCACACGTTCTGAGCCGGCGTCGGCGCCCGCTACCGCGACTCGCGCTTCGTGCTGAACAGCAGCAGCGAACGGAGCGGCAGGGATCGTTCGCGCGCAGGTATCGCGCCGCTTCAGCCCGTCGATGAAAGCGCCGTCGTCGGATCCTTTGCGTTACCGATCGGCGAGGGCCACTCGGCGCCGGACGCGTTCGCGTCTTTCACCCGATCGGTGATCTGCACGTGGCCGTCGGCGTCGATGGTGGCGACGTCCCCCGTGTCGAAGTAGCCGTCGGCGTCGAGGATCTGACCGCCTTCACCCCTGAAGTAGCCGGCGGCGATCCAGGGCCCGCGCACCATGAGGTGACCGGACAGCTTGCCGTCGCGCGGCAGTTCGCGACCCTCGTCGTCGGTGATCCGCATCTCGACGCCGAACACCGGCCGCCCCCGCCCGGCCTGCGCCTCGAGCCGACGCTCCGGAGCGCGTGCGACCTGCCGGGACGGGAACTCGCGCACGGTGCCCAGCGACGAGGTTTCGGTCATGCCCCAGGCGTGCACCACACGGGCGTCGAACTCGCTTTCGAATCTCGCGTACATCGCGCGCGGCGCTGCCGAGCCGCCGATCACCACGCGCTCGAGCTTCAGATCATTCTTTCGCTCGGTCCCAAAGGTATCGACGTGATCGAACACCCTGTTCCAGACGGCCGGCGCGCCGAGCGCGAGCGTCACGCCCTCGGTGCGCATCAGCTCGTAGAGGCTCCTTCCGTCGAGCGCCGGACCGGGCATGACGAGCTTCGCGCCACACATCGCTCCGGCGTAAGGCATGCCCCATGCGTTGCCGTGGAACATCGGCACCGCCAGCAGCACCGACTCGGCCGCCGACACCGCGAGACCGTCGGCGGCGCAGGCGGCGTACGACTGTAGCAGGGTGGAGCGGTGCGAGTAGAGGACGCCCCGCGGCTGGCCGGGCGGGCCCGAGATGTAGCACAGCGACGACGCGGTGTTCTCGTCGAGTAACGGCCACTCGTAGTGGCTGTCCTGCGCGCCGACGATCTCCTCGTAGCACAGGAGATTGGGCAGCGCGAGCGCCGGCATGTGCGCCCGATCGGTCATCGCCACGAAACCCTTGACCGACGTCAGCGCCGACGCGAGCCTTTCGACGAGCGGCGCGAAGCCGCGGTCGAAGAACAGGTACGCATCCTCGGCATGGCTGGCGATGCAGGCGATCTCGTCCGGAGTCAGGCGCGGATCGATGGCATGCAGCACCGCGCCCATGCCGGGGACGCCGAAGCACAACTCCATGTGCCGGTACCCGTTCGAAGCCAGCGTGGCAACGCGATCGCCGTTCCTGACGCCGAGGGCCTGCAGCGCCTTGGCCAATTGCTTCGTGCGCCGGTGCACGTCGCCCCAGGTGCAGCGGTGCACCCTCCCTTCCGCCGTGCGCGTGACGATCTCGGCGTCCGGATGGCCGTTCCTCGCGTGCTCGATCAGTGCCGAGATCAGGAGCGGCCGGTCCTGCATCAGCGCTTTCATTGCAGACTCCACATGTTCGGATCGAACCGGTTCGCCGCCGCGGCTGCGGTGCATCGATGACGGCACCCTATCGGCACCGCCGCCGCGAGGCCCCACCCCCGGCAGGTGGGAGGCGCGTCGAGATCGCACGGGTCGTCGTACGGTTAGCGTGGCCTCCGAGCGCGGCATTTCGGTTACGCTTGGCGCTCGTCGCGGCTGCCGGTCGATCCGGCGGCCCCGACGACCCCGAGCGATGGCCGATCCTGCACTGTCCTTGAAATGCATGCCGCCCCGGATGCCGAAGGCGGCCCTCCTGCCGCCCCGCCTGCGCAGTCTGTGGGAGGCGGCCCGCGAGCATGCCGTGGTTCTGGTCGAAGCACCGGGCGGCTTCGGGAAGAGCACGCTGCTGCTGCAATGGCGACGCCTGTGGTTGGGGCACGGCGCGCACGTGGGTTGGCTCGTCCTCGACGCCAACGATGACGCGCCCCGCCTGGCGCAGGCGTTGCTGCAGGCCCTGCGCGTGGCGACCGGTCGCAGGGTCTTCGACACCCTCGCGGCGCAGTCCGCCGGCCAGCCCGGCGCTGAGCTCGACGCCTTGACGAGCCTGCTGTCGGCGATTGCCGAACTCGCGACACCAACGGTCCTGATGCTCGACGACGCCGAGCGCTTGCCACCGGCGACGACCGAGGGCGCGCTTGCCTACCTCCTGCTGAACGCGCCGTCGAACCTGCAGATCGTCATTGCATCGCGCACGGCACTGCCCATCGCCACGACCGACCTACTCGCCCACGGCGCGCTGATGGCGCTGACCGTGAAGGACCTGCGTTTGCATCAGGACGAAGCGGTGGCGATCCTCACCCAGCGCTTCGGCACGGGCCTGTCGATGGACGACAGAGTGCGGCTGCACGAGATCACCGGCGGCTGGCCGATCGGCCTGCAGCTCGCGGCCGCATCGATCGAGCGTGAGCCCGACTTGCACGCGGCGGTGATGTCGATATCGGCGCGCGGTGGTGCGATAGAACGCTACTTCCTGGAGTCGCTACTGGAGCGCCTGCCGCCGGAGCTCGCGCAGTTCCTGATCCGGATCGCGATCTTCGAGGTCATCGAGCCGCAGACCTGCCGCTTCGTGACCGGGTGCACGCACACGGCCGATTTCATCGCCCGGTTGACCGCCGAGACGCCGATTCTGGTCGCCACCGAAAGGCAGCACTGGCTCCGCATGCATCCGCTGGCTCGCGATTTCCTGCTGGCTCGATTCGAGCGGTTGCCCCAGATGGAGCAGCACGACTTGCATCGGCGGGCGAGCGCATGGTTTGCCGAGCACGGTCGCTTCGCGGAAGCCGGACAGCACGCGCTGCACGCCGGTGACCCGGCGTTGGCGCAGTCGTTCGCTCTGCGCGGCCTGTGGGATCTCGGTCGCGCTGGCCGCATTGCCGAGGCTCGCGAGTGGCTCGATCGGATTCCGCCGCAGGCGCTCGAGGCGAACGTGTCGTGGCAGCTGATGGCGGCGTGGGCGCTGACGATCGGTGATCGAGCCGCCGAGGGGCAACGGATGGCCAAGCGCGTCCTGGACGATCCTTCCCTCGACCCCAACGAGCGCTTCCGCGCGACGCTGGTGGCTGCCACGGGAGCGGTGTTCAATGACCAGCCCGGACTGCTGCCATCGCTGATGAAGGACTGGCCCACGGTGCCGGCTGCGGACCGCGACCCGCTGGACTACGTCGCTCACGCCAACCTCCTGTCGGCCATGGCGCTGTACCGTGGCGAGCACCAGGAGGTGCGCCGCATTCAGGCCAATGTGAAGACGGTGGCCGAGGACGAATCGACCCGCATCGCCTTCGGCATTGGGCGACTCCTGGTGGGACTCGGCCATCTCCAGCACGGTAACGTCTATCGCGCGGATGCCGCGCTCCAGCAACCACTGATCGACGCCGAACAATCTTCAGGTCGCCGCGGCGCGATGGCGGCGATGTATGCGGCCGTGCTCGCCGCCACCGCCTACGAGCGCGACCAGATTCAGGCTGCCGAGGAACTGCTCGCCGACCGGCTCGACGTCGTCGAACGAACCTCGATGCCCGATGCGATCCTGCATGCGTACCGGACGCTGGCACGGGTGGCGCTGGCGCAAGGCGACGAGCGGCGCGCGCTCGCCGCCCTGGAGAATCTGCGGACCGGCGCCGAAGCACGCTCGATGCCGCGGCTGACGGCGGCGAGTCTCGCCGATGAGGTCCGCATCCACGCGCACGCCGACCGGCCGGAGACTGCGACCGCAGCGCTGCGCCACCTCGAAGCGATGCGACCGACGTTCAAGCGCCGCGAGTACGCGCTGTTGCTGCCGCATTACGAACTGGCGGTCGCGCTCGCCCGGACCTACCGCGCCCTTGCCAGCTTCGATTGGGCCGCCGCGGAGCAGGCGCTCGTGCAGGCCGAAACGTTCGCCACCCGACTGCAGCGCGACCGCGAGCGCATCCAGGTCATGACCTTGCGTGCGGTCGTGGCCGATGCGCGCGGCCACGATGGCGCGGCGGTGTTGCTGAAGGAGGCCTCGGGTCTCGCCGCCCTGAACGGACTGGCGCGCGTGATCGGCGATGCGCACCCGCGCGCGCTGAGACTTCGGGGTGGCGACCCCGCTTCCGGCGAGACGATCGCTGCGCCGACGCCGGCGGCTCGTGGAACCGCCGTTCAAGGCGGGCTGCTCACGCCGAAGGAAGCCGAGATCCTCGGCCTGCTCGACGCCAATCTGCCCAATAAGCTCATCGCCCGCACGCTCGACGTCAGCGGCGACACCGTGAAGTGGCACCTGAAGAATCTCTTCTCCAAGCTGAATGCGGCCTCGCGGCGGCACGCCGTCGACCGGGCGCGACTGCTGGGACTGCTGTGAGCGCGGGTCGCCGACGTCGTCCCGCATGGAGGGCACGGAACCGACGTCGCATACGGAGCGAGCGAGCGCCGCGAGAAACGACGCTGCCTCGCCGATGCCCTCGATCGTGCAGAAGCTGCCGAGCGGGACGAGCCGCTTGGTCAGCGCGTCGCGAAGCTGGGGCGTGGTGCCGCGCTCCATCAGCGGCGTCATCACCGCGCCCGGGCAGATCGGATGCCGTAGTCGGCCGCCTCCCACGCGAGGTGCTGCGTGAGCCCGGTGAGGCCGTGCTTCGACGCGGCGTAGTCCGCGCGGCCGAAGAAGGACATCCGAAGGCCCGCGAGCGAGCCGATGTTGACGATCTTGCCGTAGCGTCGGGTCATCATCACCGGCAGCACCGCCATGCCGCAGAGGAACACGCCCTTGAGGTTCACATCGAGCACGCGGTCCCACTGCTCCTCGCTGAGATCCTTCAGCAGCGACGGCGGAGCCTCGATGCCGGCGTTGTTGACGAGGATCTCGACGGTGCCGAAGGCGTCGGTCTACTACGGCGAGGTCCGGGGTACGCCCTACAAAGTGGCTCGACCCCGAGGCCCTCTTCTCCCGTATGCGATGCACGAGGCCCCGACTACCGGTCGAACGGCAGAATCCTGAACCGCTTGCGCTGCCGTATGCGCATCGCCCTGAAATGCCGCCGGTCGAGCGTGAGCACATCGGGCACCGCATGTCTTTCGGCCAGCACCACGATCGAAGCGTCCGCGAGGCCGATCTATAGGTCCGCGTACTTCTCGATCACGTCCTTGGCGCGCGCGATGTCGGCTGAAGTGAACGGCTCCAACCGATACGCACCGCGAGCGACTTCGTCCAGAAGCGCTGCCTGGGCGCGGCACCCGACGTGGCGCGCCAGCAGATCATCGAGCTCGGCGAGCACGAAAGGCGACAGAAGCAACGGCGCCGCTGCCTTCGCGAGCACCGCAACGCACTCCCGGTGATGCCGCTGACTGCCGTCGAGCGCGGACAGCAAGCCTGCTCGTGTCGAGCAGGATCACGACTCGCCGAATCCTGCCAGCGCCTCATCCACGCGTTCGGCGAGCCCGGGCTTGCCGCTCCTGAAAAGCGGCAGGCGAGGCACTCGCGATGATGGATCGCCGCTGGTCGCGCGCAGCG
>WBZO01006284.1_pt1 | contig 11595 bp, 6 predicted proteins | sample 5204261 | NCBI WGS metagenome assembly WBZO01 (sample SAMN12412400, study PRJNA552823) | activated sludge metagenome | isolation source: activated sludge from anammox sidestream of wastewater treatment plant... | place: USA: North Carolina | collected 2017-09 | reverse complement strand
ACGAGCCCCTTGACATTGCTCAAAGAGGCGGCCGGCGTCAAGCAAGGGATCGACGAGAAGGGCACGGCGGCCCTGGTCCTCCTGGCGCCGGAGGAGAAAGGGGACGAGCCGGTGGCCGTGCTCCTCGTGCCCGTGACCGACTACGCAGCGCTGCTCAAGCAGCTCAAGCCCGAGGACGCCACGGCCAAGGTAGCCAAGGTCACCGTGTTCGACTCGCCGCTTCTGTGCGGGCGGCGCGGGGCGTTCGCCGTGCTCGGGCAGCGCGGCCTGGAAAAGCGGCTCGCGCAGGTGCTCGACGCCCCGAAGAGCGTGGCCGAGCAGGTCTCCGTGCTCCAGGGCTGGCCGGGCGAGAACCAGGTGACCGGCGTGCTCACCCGCAAGGGAATCGAGTCCCTCTCCGACATGGCCCTCGAGGGGATTCGCAAGACCAAGAAAGACTTCGGCGCGATGGCCGAAGACGAGAACCTGAAGGAGGCCATGGGCAGCGTCGTGGCCATGTTCGAGTTCTACGAGAAGGCCATCGAGGCGTTCCGCAAGGAGGCGGCGCTGGCGGCCGGCGGGCTCCGCGTCGACGCCCAGGGCAACCTGCTGGCCGAAGGACGCCTCCGCCTGGTCGAAGAGGGCCGATTAACCAAGGCCCTCGCGGGCGTGAAGCCGGCGGGGCGCAACCTCCTGGCCGGACTTCCCAACGAGCCGTACGTGATCGCCGTGGCGGGCGCGGTCCCCGCCGGGCTGGGCGAGGCCATGCTCGAGTTCTCCATGCAACTCGTCCGCAACAACCCCGTGATGTTCGGTATGCAGCCCGGCGACATGCAGAAGTACGTCGAGCTCAGCAAGAGCACCATGAAGGACCTCAATGGGCTGTCGTTGGTCCTGGGCGTGGGCAAGGGGCGCGACCCGTTGTATGCCAACACCGTGGGCCTTTTCAGCGTGGACGACGCCCCGGCCTACGTCGACGCCTACTTCAAGGGCATGAGCGAGGCGGCCAAGCTGGCCAAAGACCCCAAGTCGCTCTTGGCCGGCATGAAGGCCGAGAAGGAGAAGATCGGCGACGCCCAGGCGATCAAGGTCAGCATGAAGGTGCCGCTGCCGGCCATGCCCGGCGCGGACATGCCCGAGGTCAAGAAGGCCATGGAGGAAATGATGGAGAAGATGTACGGCCCGGGCGGGGAGATTGTCACGCACCTGGCCGTGGCCGACCGCCAGACCGTGGTCATGGGCTACACGACGACCGAGCCGGCGGCCAAGACGATCCGGGCGGTCAAGTCGGGCGAGAAGGGCCTGGCCAGCGACGCGGGGATCGCCAAGACCGCCGCCATGCTGCCGGCCGACGCCGCCTGGGTGCTCTACTGGAGCCCCAAGGGGACCATGGAGTTCGTTGAGCGGATGATCAAGCTCATGGCGGGCGACGCGCCGCTGCCGATCGAGATACCGGCCTTCCCGGCCACGCCGCCGATCGGCGTGTCGCTGGGGACTACGCCCAACGAGGTGCGGGCCCACGTGGCGGTGCCCATCGAGACCCTCAAGGCCGGCTCGGGCCTCGTGCAGAAGATCGTGGAAGAGATCGGCGGCGAATTCTGAACTGCGTTTGTAGGGTGGGCCAAGCTTTAGCGCCGGCCCACCGTCAAGCCGGTTGTTTCGATTCCGGTGGGCCGGCGCTAAAGCTTGGCCCACCCTACAATTGCGCAACGAGGAGTCGTCCCATGTCGAGAACCACACGACTCGTTTTGGCCGCATCGCTCGCCTCCGTGCTGATGGTTGCGCAGGGCGCCGCGGGCGGGCCCACGGGGAGTGGGCCCGACCAGGCCGCGGCCGGGCAACAGCCCGCGCGGGTCGAAAGCCGCCTCCCGCCCGGCAAGAAGTGGAAGCTGGTGTGGAGCGACGAATTCGACGGCGCGGAACTGGACCGGAGCAAGTGGGACTTCCGGCTGCACATCATGCAGACCCGCTTCGAGACCTGGACCGACGACGCGGCCTCGCTCGACGGCAGGGGGGACCTGCTCCTGAAGGTGTACGAGAAGGACGGCCACTACTTTTCGTCGCAGCTCCAGACAGGCAGCAACTACATGGACCGGCCCGGCGGCCAGTATGGCAAGAGCCGGTTCACGTGGCCGATCGCCAAGATCGCCGCGCCGAAGTTCATGCACAAGTACGGCTACTACGAGATCCGCTGCCAACTGCCCAAGCAGCCCGGCTATTGGGCCGCGTTCTGGCTCCAGTCGCCCTGCATCGGCTCGACGCTCGACCCGCGCTCTTCGGGCGTGGAGATCGACATCATGGAGAACTTCACACGCGACGGCGTCATCAGCCACAACATCCATTGGAACGGCTACGGAGCGGACCTGCGGAGCAAGGGCTCCGGCCCGGTGAAGCGGGCCGGGATGACTGAGGGTTTTCATACCTTCGGCCTGGACTGGAACGCCAAGGAGTACGTGTTCTACACCGACGGCGAAGTGACCTGGCGCGTGGACGGGCCCATCTCGGACCGCGAGCAGTTCCTCCTGGTCACGACCGAGTGCAACGGCTACCGCCAGGGCGGGCCGTCGCCGGAATTGAAGAAGGCCAGGCTCCCGGACCATTTCGTGGTGGATTACGTCCGCGTGTTCGACGAGGTGCCGGACGAGGCCCCGTCTCCGCCCGCGCGGCCATAGGGCCGATCGTGCCCCTGGAGCTGTGGGAGGCGACTCTGTCGGCAATTGTGGGAGGCGACCCCGTCGGCGACCCACTCCGGGGCGGGGCGCCTTTTCCGCGGCGGATTCTGTGCCCCAAGAAAGCTCGCTCGGCGCGGAAAAGGCCCCCCGGTCCCACCTGCCAGCAAGTCCCGCTGCACTCTTGCGGCGGGTGCGCTGGATTCCGCGGGGCAAATCCGCCATAATGGGCGGGAAGCTGCGAATTGCCGCTCAATTCGAGGCAAGACTGGGACCCCACGGAGACACGAACCATGTTGCGTCGCCCCCTGCTAGTCGGTGTGGCGCTTTTGGCGGCCGCGTTATGGGGCGGCCTGGCCCTGGCCGAAGACGCGAAGCAAGGGCCCAAGCCCCAGGAGAAGCCGGGGCCCGAAAAGCCTGCGCCGCCCGCGGAAAAACCGCCCGTCGTGCAGGAAAAGCCTGCGCCTCCCGCGGAAAAGCCGCCCATCGCCCCCGAGAAGCCCCCGGCCAAGAACAGCGGTCAGGAGGACCTTGACAAGGCGACCGAGCTGCGGCTGACGGCCAAGACTATCAGCGACTTGGGCGAGGTGGTCCGCCTGTGCAAGGCCGCCATGGAGAAGGGGCTTGACAAGGACAACACCGAGTTTGCCAAGACCATGCTGGCCTCGACGCTCATCCAGCGCGGGTCGGCGGTGGCCACGGCCGTGCTGGAGGGCTCGCCTTTGGACGCCCGGCTGGGCCAGTTCCGCCGCGTGGCGCTGTCGGACCTGGAAGGGGGTGTAGCCATCACGCCCAATCAGCCCGAGGCCCTGGTGCTCATCGCGCGGTTGAACCTGTTGCCCGGCGGCGACGCCAAGCGGGCGGAGAAGGCCCTGGGCGACGCCGTCGCAATCAAGGAGGGGGAGCCGCGGACCCGGGCCAAGGCCCTCATGCTCCGCGCCGGACTGGAGAAAGACAAGGACAAGCGCCTGGCCGACCTGAACGAGGCGGTGCGGATCGCGCCGGGCGACGCGGAGGCGGTCCGTGCCCGGGGGCTGGTGTATGCCGACGCCGGCAAGTACGACCTGGCGCTGGCCGACCTGGACGCGGCCATCAAGCTGGAGCCCGACTTTGCGCCGACCTACGAGGCCAAGGCCCTGGTGCTGAGCAAGCAGCAGAAGTACGACGAGGCCCTGGCCGCGCTGGCTGCCGCGCGCAAGGTCGAGCCCAAGTCGGTCGAGCTATGGGCCCAGCAGGCCCGAGTCCACGCCATGCAGTTGAAGCTCCAGGCGGCCCTGGACGACCTGAACCAGGCCCTCAACATGGAGCCGGACAACCTGGCGGTGCTCCTGTTGCGGGCGAGCGTGTACCAGGAGATGAAGCAGTACGACAAGGCGATGGCCGACGTGGACCAGGTCCTGCGGCTCAGGCCGGGGGTGCCGCCGGCCGTGCGCTACAAGGCCCTGCTCCTGGCCGAGATGAAGAAGATGGACGAGGCCATCCAGCTCATGGAGGACTTTGTCCGCCAGGAGCCTGAGGACACGCAGTCGCAGTTGCAGTTGGCCATGCTCTACTCGGGCGACGACCGCCCGCGCCGCGCCATCGAGATCTACAACCAGCTCCTGGCCAAAGACGCCGACGACTGGATGGCCTTGCGAGGGCGGGCCGACGCCTGCCTGAGCATCGGCAAGCACGCCGAGGCCATTGCCGACTACGAAAAGGCCGTCAAACTCCAGCCCGAGGACAGCGGCATCCTCAACAACTTCGCCTGGGTCCTGGCCACTTCGCCGGAGGACAAGCTCCGCAACGGCAAGCGGGCGATCGAGCTGGCTACCAAGGCCTGCGAGGTGACGGAGTACAAGCAGGCCCACATCCTCAGCACGCTGGCCTCGGCCTACGCGGAGACGGGCGACTTCGAGACGGCCAAGAAGTGGGCGGCCAAGGCGGTCGAGGCCGGGCGCCCCGACCAGAAAGAGGAGCTCAAGAAGGAGCTGGCCAGCTACGAGCAGCAGAAGCCGTGGCGCGAGCTGCAGAGCGTCAAGGAGAAGGAGCCGCCCAAGCCCGAGGAGAAACCCAAACCCGAGGAAAAGCCCAAGCCCGAGGAAAAGCCCAAGCCCTTCGAGGAGCCGATCTGAGGGGGCGTCTCGCGTTTGAGGCGAAGGACATGGACGCGCCTGGCCGGAAGCGCGGTGGATGGTCCTGGGGACGTCCGATGCCCAGGCCGACGGTTGACTTCCACCCGGCCGCCTCGCCGCCGCAAGGCATTGCGAGACAAGGGGTTGTGGCGCCCGTAGGGATTCTGCGGGATATTACGGTGGTAGCGGGGATTCGCGTTTTTCGACTGCTGCGGTTTCGTTCGGCCGATTCCAACATTGCGGGCCTTTGCGCCCGTAACGGGTATAACGCCTCCGCGCGATGGGCACGATGGGGCGCCTGCCCGTGGGCTTGCCGCTGAGAATCCGGCCGAAGGAAGACCGTTCATGGACCGACGACCAACGCGGGCCAGGCCGCTGGGCATCGTGCGGCCCGACCCGGAGCCCGAGCCGGCCCCGCCGATCCACGTGGCCTGCCCCCTGTGCCGCACCGCGGTGGACGTGCGGGCCGACGGTCCCACCGAGATCGAATGCGCCACCTGCGGCATGAGCTTCCCGGTCAGGCCCCCCACCGGGCCGCCGCCTCTGCCGCGGGAGATCGACCTGGCCCCCAGCCCGCAGCGGGCCAAGCAGGCCGCCGTGTTGGAGAGCTGGCTTGCCGGCGAGCCGATCCGCGCCCGCGAGGTCACCCCGGCCGAGCAGGCGTGGCGGTGGTGCCAGAAGCGGCCGGTGGCCACGGCCACCGCCGCCTCCGCCGCGGGGGCGACCGTGCTGGCAGCGATCCTGGGCATGGCCGGATGGCTCTACACCACGGCCCGTGTCGCCGTGCTCGAGGCAAAGCTCCGCACCGTCCAGGCTGCCTGCGACGAGGCCGAGTCCCTGGCCGCCGAGAACGCCCGCCTGGCCGAAGCTCAGGCCCGGGCAGCCGAAGAGGCCGCCCAGGCCAGCCGCCTGGCCGAGGGGCGCTGGAAAGAGGCCGAGGCCCGCCGCCAGGAGGCTGAAACGCGCCACGCCGACGCCGAGCGGAAGCGGGCCCGGGCGGAGCAGGAGGCCCAGGTCGCCATGTCCCGGCAAATGGCCAGCCAATCGCAGGAGTTGCTGCCGATCAATCCGCGGCAAAGCCTCTTCCTGGCCTCGGAGGCCCTCCGCACAATGCTCCAGTTGGGCCTGCCCGCAGACCGGGCCACTGAGCAGACCCTCCGCGACGCCTTGGGCGAAGTCGGCGCCCGGGTGATGGAAGGACACCAAGGGCCGGTCCAGGTCATGGCCGTCGGCCGCGACGGCCGGTGGCTGGTCACCGGGAGCCACGACCGGACCGCCCGGCTCTGGGACATGAAGGCCAAAGACCCTTCGGCCGCCTCGATCCGACTTCCGGGCCACCACGACCAGATCACGGCGATGGACGTGAGCGCGGACGGGCGGTGGCTGGTCACGGCCAGCCACGACGGCACGGCCATGCTCTGGGACTTGACCGCGAAGGACCCGGCCGCCTCGGCGGTGACGCTCCGCGGCCATCTAGGGCCCATCCACGCCGTGGCCATCAGCGCCGACAGCCGCTGGCTGGTCACCGGGGGCGGCGGCCCGGACGCGAACGACAACGCGGCCCGGCTCTGGGACTTGAAGGCCCCCGATCCGGCCCTCTCGGCCACCGTGCTCCGCGGTCACGAGAAGCCCATCCGCGCGGTGGCCATCTCGCCGGACCTTCGCTGGGTGGTCACGGCGGGCGAGGACAAAGCCATACGCATGTACAACCTCCGCGCCCGCTACCCGGCCGCCGAGCAGCGCGTGCTGGCCGGCCACGAGGCCACGGTCGGCGCCCTGGCCATCGGCCCAAGCGGGCGCATCATGGTCTCCAGCAGCCAGGACGGCGCCGCGCGCGTCTGGGACCTCCACGCGGCCGACCCCGGCGCCAAGTGCATCGTGCTCCGGGGGCACCAGGGCTGGGTGGACGCCGTGGCCATCAGCCCCGACGAGCACTGGGCGGCCACCGGCAGCTACGATCGCACCGCGAGGTTGTGGGACCTCACGGCCACAAATCCCGCGGCCGCGTCGATCGTGCTTGCCGGCCACGACGGCCGGATCCAGGCCGTGGCCTTCACCCCCGACAGCCGCGCGCTGGTCACCGCGGGCGCCGACCGCACGGCGCGGCTCTGGAACATCGCGGCCGAAGACCCGGCCCTCGATCCCATCGTCCTCCGCGGCCACCGCGGGCCGATCGGGTCCGTGGCGGTCAGCCCGGACGGACGGTGGATGGCCACCGCGGGCGACGATGCCCCGGGGGACCTTCATGGCGCGGTGCGGGTGTGGGACCTGAGCATCGAGGGGCTGCTGGACACCGCCCGGCAAACCGCCGCGCGGCTCCTCAGCCCGCAGGAGCGCGAAGCCCTGACGGTCGAAGCCGCCCGGCGGAGCAGCATCCGCTGAGGGCGTGCTTCTGCTATTTCCGCTTCTGGTGGATGAGAATGTCTCCGACCACCATCCACACGACCGCCAGCGCCACGGCGGCGGTCGAGAAGACCAACTCCAAGTGCATGTCGATTCCTTGGGAGGACAGGATGCCCGCGCCTTGGGGGGCGCGACGCCTGTGCGTCTCATCGTCGGGGGCAGGCCCTGGCCTGGAGGATAGTCGCCGCGGCTCGCCCAAACCGCGCAGGCGGCAGGGTCAAGGGGCCCGGGCACCCAGAACCTATTTCCGCCTTACCCATTCCTTTCCGGCCCGGACCAGCACGCGCCCCGCGCCCACGGCCTGCTGCCACAGCCGCCGCCAGTAGTCCTCGTCGTGGGCCTGGCGCAGGCAGCGGACGTACTTGGCCCGTTGGGCCTCGGGCGCGGCCTCAAGGATGGCCGGGGCCAGGCCCTCTTCGACGTTGTAGAGCCGCTCCGCCTGGAGGCACACGGGCACGACCGCCTGGTCGTCGCCCAGGGCAAGGTCCTGGCGCACGGCGTCGAGCGCCGCGCGGATTTGCCGCCCTTTCTCCCCCACCGGACCTACGACGTCGTAGGGCGGGTCCCACTCGGCCAGCGGGCGCAGCCGGTCCACGTGCGTCACGGCCACGACCAGCGGCGGCATGATGCGGTCGGGGTTCGCCTGGAACAGTTCGCGCAGCCGGTCCAGGAGCAGCCGATCGGGCTGGCGGGCCGCCGAGACGGCCGACGCGACCAGGATCGCCAGGTCGCAGCCAAGCACCTCGCGCCGCAGCGGCCCGAAGGCGTCGGCCGCGGCGTCGGCCGTCTCGTAGCCGGCCGTGTCCAGCAGGATCGCCCGCGGCAGCCCGTCGCGTTCCAGCACGTAGGGCTCGACCCCCTTGGTCCGCGGCACCACGTCCACGGCCGCGCGGACCTCGCCGAACAGGGCGTTCACGAGGCTCGATTTGCCCGACTTGACCTGGCCCAGAATCAGGATGCGCAAGGGCTCCTGGTCCAGAGCGGCGGCGCGCTTTTCGGCCAGGGCGGCGTCGCGGCGCGAGCGGCGCGTGGGGCCGCCGGCCAGCGGCACGCCCTCCAGGGTCAGCTTGCCGCCATAAAGCTGGATGGCATACCAGCCCGCCTTGCGCACGCAGAAGCCCACGGCGAACCGTTTCAATTCGCCTTGCGAGCTGCCCACCATCTGGCCCGAGGCCGCGTCGCGGACCTCTCGCAAGAGGGCCGCCACGGGGTTGTAGCCGAAGTGGATCACGCGGTAGACCAGGTAGGCGTGGCGGTAAAGCGCCGCCACGCGCCGCAGCCGGTACAAGTCGTGCAGCGTGAAGATGTGCGCCCCCGGCACGTGCTCCGAGAACGCCGTGCGCAGGTCGGCGGCCACCTGCTCCACGATCCGCAGCACGTAAGGGGCCGGGATCTCAAGCTCGGGGCGCTGCGACTCGGGATGGTAATGACGGGCGACCGTCTCGAGCACCTCGCGGAACAAGTCGGCCGCCGGGCCGGTGCGGTCCAGCGGCAGGTCCTCGTCCTGCGACCGCCGGGCAAGGGCCTCGACCTTTTCCCAGGCCGCCGCGTCGCACGGGGCCCAGGCTGTGTCGGGCTCGACCGCGCCGGCCCAGGCGTCCAATCCCCGCCGGCGGAGCCACGCCGACAGCCACCAGCCCAACAGCACCGTCGCCCCGGTCAGGCCGATCCAGTACCAGAACAGGCGCCGCTCGAAAAGCCACCACGAGCCGGCCGCAACCAACAGCACCGTGGGCAGCGCCCACAGCACGAAGACCAGAAGCCAGGCGAGGCGCAGCAGGCGAGGCATGGCCGGAAGGATGATATGGGAGGGATGAAGTGGAAAGGGCGAAGTTGAATGGCCCCTGCCCGCTCGCCCCCCGCAGGTGAACGCGTTTGGAGGCCAGCACGCGAGAGCGCCCGCGAATCGGGGCACACCGTTTCCTACTGGTTAAGCTCGTCGAGCCGCTTCTGGACCTTGGTCTTCGTCAGCCCGGTCACGTCGGGCTTGGCCTTCTGATACCAGTAGCCGGCGCGGGCGCGGTAGCGCTCTCGGGTGTCGTCGTCGCCGGCCGCTTCAGCCGCATCCCACCACTTGTCGGCCAAGGCCACTCTCTCGGTGGCCTGCTGGGGCGCAGCCAATTCCGCTTGGGCCAGCGACTTCAGCGCCGGGTCGCTCCCCTTGGCCAGGAAGGGCAATCCTCCGGTCCAGTCGTCCTTGGCGAAGCACATGTAGCTGCCGCGGACCAGGTTCGCCTGCGGGTCGTCGGGGTCCTTCTCGAGCGTCTTGCCCGCCTCGGCAAACGCCTGGAACCGCTGCTTCAGGTCTTCGATCTGCCGCTTGGCGGCAACGGCCTTCTTGACGGTGGCCAGGTCGCCCGCCTTGCGGGCCATGGCAATGGCCGCCTCGAGGATCGCCGCAGCCTGGTCGAGATGGTCCTGCGCAGAGGCGGCCTTGGCCAGGTCCAGGGCCGCCTGGGCCATGGCCTTGTTGGCGTTCGACGAGCGGGTGTGCTTGGCCGCGTCGGTGAACGACTCTGCGGCCAGGTCGGCCAGGTCCACCTCGTAATACTTCGCCAGCCCTCGCATCGCCCGGTCCCAAAGATCGCGGTCGCCCGCGTCCATCGCCATGGCCCCGGCCTCGACCAGGAGCACGTACCGCGCCGTGGGGTTGTCCTTGGTGTCCAGCCCCTGGGTAAGGAGATTGCGGGCGAGCTTGCCCTTGTCCTCCGGCTTCAGGGCCGCCGCGTACTCCTTGGCGAAGACCTCCTTGACCACGGCCAGTGCTTTCTGCTGCTCGGCCTCGGCGGGCACGGCCAGCCGATCGCTCTTGGGCTTGGGCTTGGCCACCAAAGGCGTGCCGCCGCGGGCCACGTGGGCGAGCTTCAACTCTTCGGCCAAGTCCTCGGCCGCCGCCGCGTTCTGCTGGGTCGCGTCCTGAGCGAGGCGATCGGCCACGGCCAGGTCGCCAGCCGGGTCGAAGACCAGGAAGGCCCCCTTCGGCACCAGGGCCGTGGAATCGTCGGGCAGCTTGCGCCCGGCCAGGGTCATTGCCAGGTCGCCCGGCAGGTCCTTCAGCGTCAGGCGCTTCTCCTCGCCGCCGACATTGACCACGAGGACGTCGGGCGACACGGCGACCACGTCGCCCGAGGCGCCGCCCAACGTCACCTTGTCGCCCGGCTTGAGCTGCTGCATCGCCAGGGCGGCCATCTTCCAGAAAGTCTCCAAGGCGCTGGCCATTGCCGTCAGCCGCGCGGCCTCCGTGGCCTCGTCTGAAGGGGGCGGGGATGCCTTGACCGCAAGGTCGAGATGCTGCCTCGCGGCTTCCACGTCGCGAGCCGCCAAGGCGGCGCGGGCCGCGCGGATCGAATCGAGCGCCGGGGGCAGCGGCTTGGGTTTGGGTTTCGGCTCGGGTTCCGGATGCGGCTTGGGTCCCGGTTTCGGCTCCGGTTTCGGTCCCGGCTTCGGCTCCGGCTTTGTCCCGGGCTCCGGCTCCGGTTTCGGCTCTGGCTTGGGCCCTGTTTCGGGGCCTGCCGGTTCACCCTGCTCCGGCCCGGTCAGCGACGGCTCGCTCTCCCTTCCCCGGTTCTGCACGCTCATCATGACGATGAGGCCCGATAGGATCAGTATCATCGCCACGAGCGAGGCGGCCACGATCGAGAACCACGGCGAGCCGTGTTCCCCGCCGCCCTGGGGCTCGGAAGAGGGCGTCTCCTCGTCGGACTGGCTCGGCTCGGCGGCGGCCGGCGTCGCCCCGGCAAGCGGCCAGAGTCCGGCCGGGCCCGCCGCTCCAGCCATCGCAGGCGACGCCTGGAGGGCGGCCTGCTGCGCCTGGAGCTGCAAGTCATACTGGGCCTTGCGGTCGGCGTTCAAGAGGCACAACTTGGCCGCGGCCAACTCGTTGAGGATCCGCTGCGACGCGGCGGAATGCTTGCCCGCCTGGAAGTTCCGCACGTGGGCCATCTGCCGGTCCACGGCGTTGGTGATGACGTCGGGGTCAGATTCAAAGAGCTCCAACCCCAGCAGGCGGTAGAAGTTAGGAGGCCGCTGCGGGTCTCGGATCCCAAGCCACTGGAGATAGGGATCGAATGTTTCGGCCATGGGTCGAGATACCTCGGCAGCCCACCGTGCGTTCGTCTGTTCCCGGCATCCAGCCATCCATTATGCCGCCGCACCTTGCGGCCCGCAAGAAAGCGCCGGCCGAGACGCGCGCACCGCCCTGCTGCCAACGGACTCCCTTGATAAGGATAGGTCAAGGCCGTCCGGATGGGGCCCCTCGCATTCCCCATGCACTCGCGCTTCACCACGACGAAAGCCGCTGTGCGGGGGATCCAGGGCGATCCTCTCGCGGGCCTCACTCGCCCGCGGCGGCGCCGAGGCACTCGCGGAGGCTGGCGGCCAGATCCTTGACGTAAGGCGGGTGGACCATCTGGATGTGGCCGCCCGGCACC
>WBZO01004231.1_pt1 | contig 11597 bp, 9 predicted proteins | sample 5204261 | NCBI WGS metagenome assembly WBZO01 (sample SAMN12412400, study PRJNA552823) | activated sludge metagenome | isolation source: activated sludge from anammox sidestream of wastewater treatment plant... | place: USA: North Carolina | collected 2017-09 | reverse complement strand
TAAGTCCGAATACCGCACAAAATTACGGTTCAATTCCAAGTGATAATACGGCAATCAGCAATCCGATAACTTATACGTTAACTAATAGCGGAGAAGTAACGGCAACCAATCTTGCCTTTATCTTTGATGGTACAAATGCCAGTCTATTTAGTGTAATATCAGGTGGAACGTGTGCTGCCAGTGGCTCTTTACCTAGCACGCTAGGTAGTAATACCTGTACGATAGATACTGAATTCGGTCCTGTGCCGAATGGCAGTGCAGGCAGTAAAAATGCAAATTTCAGGGTAGATTACATCCCATATCCTAGTGGTACTATTCAGGCAACCCCAGTGGTAAACGTAAGTGGTACGGTAACGGCAGTCCCACGTGCTACATTTACAAGTGCAGTAACAGCAAATACTTTTACCGGAGGAAGCGGCACATCAGGAACTCCATATACAGGTTATACCAGCACCGCATATACAATAGATGTAACTTATACCAACACTTCATCAATTCCGGCAACTGGGTTTACTACTAGCTATACAACACCGCCAACTGGTTGGACAATGAGTACACATGGCTGTAATAATGTACCTATGGCAGCAACGAGCGGAACCTGTACTGATGTTTATACATTAAATTCGGCATCAACCGGAACAACTTCGATCAATCTTGGCAATGTAACGGCTAGCTGGAGTGATAGTAGCGGCACATACAATAACGTAGCAATTCAGGGAACTACAGTATATGCTGATCTTAGTATGCTACCACCCGCAATTACGATCACACCAGTAGATAACTGGCAGACAGTGATGGGAAGTGCCTATGCCTTTATAGCAACAATAACTGGTGGTAGTAGTACGGTTACACCAGCTGTTACCGGAATAACTGGAAGTACGATCTCACCAGTATCTTGTGATCTAGATAGTAGCGCACTAGCAACCAGCAGTTGTACCTTTATTATCTCACCATACACTGGGGCCGGAAATTACTCATTCTGGGATCCGGCTAGTATAGCTAATAGTACTGATGTGGATGATCCAGCCAATGCTTATCCGTCAACTACAGGTATAAGCCTGCAAGTAACAGCAGATAATGGTGCGACTATAAATAATGGCGCAACTCAGCCGTTTAGTATAACTGGAACAGTCATAGCTCCATATGTGTATCTAGCAGCACCAGAGGAAGGAGCGGCGTCAGCTACTAATACCGGGATAACCTGGGGAACCAATGGTACGGTCAGTACCCGTTTTGAAAATGGAAGTCAAAGTGGTGGTGGTACCTGTGCTGATTCACTGAAAGATAACCTTACTGGGCTTGAGTGGGCGAAGAATGGAGTTATTGGTTTTGAAGCAACTGAAGGAGGTGGTCCAATAGCCCAGCCAGATTATGCCAATATTACAGCTAATTTGAATAATTTAATTTGGTCACAGGCAGTAGCGGCAATTAATAATATGAATACAGCCACTATGAAACTGTGTGGTTATAGTGACTGGCGTTTGCCGACAATTAAGGAATTACTGAGTTTGGTAAATTATACGGCTCCGCAAAATTATGTTCAGCCGTCACAGTGGCTAAATAGTAATGGTTTTAGTAATGTTCAGGCTGATTACTACTGGTCATCTACTTATTATGCTGATAGCGCAGCTTGGGCAATCTTCTACAGTATTGGTCAAACTAACTCTAGGATGACGACGAGTTCCCATTATGTATGGCCAGTACGAGGAGGAGAGTAGGTTATTTGATCATTGGCAGATCTGATTCAATTAGACATCTATTTTGTATTTCGTGCTAGTGCACGGAATACAAAATTTAATATTTTAATAAGAGTATATAAGTGAAATATAAAAATATCAAGCCGGGGTTTCTATTAATTAGTTGGCTAGCTACGGCTAACGCATCAAATATGGCATATGTAGCAAAAACTGGTCCCGGAGCAATTGGGGCAGGGGACGGTGCTGGTAAAGAATGGCCAACTACCCGCTTTGTAGTAAATGGTGATTGTGTAACTGATAATCTGACTGGCTTGATGTGGGCAAAGAATGGAATTATTGGTTTTGAAGCAACAACTGGCGGTGGACTAATAACACAACCGAATTATGCTAATACTACAGCTAGTTTGAATAATTTAATTTGGCTACAGGCAGTAGCGGCAATTAATAATATGAATACAACAGCAACTACCAAACTGTGTGGCTATAGTGATTGGCGCCTGCCAAATGTTAATGAGTTATTGAGTTTGATAAATTATGCAGCATTTCAACATAGTTCTACTCCGGGAACATGGCTAAATAATAATGGTTTTAGCAATGTTCAAATTTATCTCTACTGGTCATCATCTCCTGCTCCTGGTATTAGTGATGCCTGGTACGTCAATATGAATAACGGCATTAATGGTAGGGGCTCGATTAATAGTAGCTATTATATTTGGCCTGTCCGTGGTGGACAGTAATTAATTGGATTGAAGATCCTTGATAATTCTGAGGGAGTATCACCCTTTAGTATTATATAGACTAAAAAGCAGATTCAAGTAATCTGCTTTATTTGTTAGCGATAATGGAGTCGTAAAAAGACGTAAAAAGAATGGGTATCAAAATTTCTCAGATACCCATTTAGGGAGGGAATCTATTTACTGATTACATCATTCATTAATGTCGTAAACTGGTAAGTTGTAGGTCCCACAAATAGATTATAGTTACCCCAGCCATGACCCGCACCCCATAAAGTCATACCAACAAATCCACCACTTGAACCATTCGCAGCATGTTGATTCAAGTAGCTTACAAACTGGCTAAGAGTATCTTGGCAACTTGCTTGTGCAGCAGTTGGGGCGCCTGTTTCTGTAACAATTGCCTGAAGATCGTTGGTTTGTAAGTAATTACTAAAGGCATCAAGATTGAATCCATTAGTACCTGTGCTTGTCAAGGCAGATGCTGGTTGACAGCTACTTTGAGTGCCAGAAAAATCTGAATCAAGGTATTGGTGTACATTAATCAGAATATTACTTGTATTTAGTCCCGAAGCCTCGAGGTTTGTTTTAGTAAATACATCAGCATTAGTTTTGCCATCTGCATAAGCGAGAGTTGTCCAAGAGTGTAGTCCGCTCCAATTATTTCCTTCAAGCAGGATTTTGCCTGGGAAATTTTGGCTTTGCAGGTAAAGTGCAACTGGAACTTCCGCATTATAAACCTGAGTTGCAGTAAGTGTCTCTCCCGGGGCAGCAACTGGCTCATTGAAAATATCCATCATTAGATACTGTTGTTTGATATTACTATCCGAACTAATTTGAGCATAGATATTTTTCCATATCCCAACATAATCATTCGGGTTAGTGTCAAGTGTTCCATCCGGACATTGGCTTATGGTTGAATTACAACCAGAAATCTGGTTACCCATCCATGAATAATGCATATAACTATGTAGATCCAGAATTGTATATACTCCTGCACTTGTTAGTGTTTCTAGTAATGGTTGAACAAAATTGGTCCAGTATGTCATATTAAGAGTATAGTCATCCATTCCACCAAGAGCAAGAAATCCCCAGCTGATCGGTATCCTGACAGTATTTAACCCACCTTGGACAAATTGGCGCATTGTAGCCAAATCACTATATTGGGACATGCTAGGATCATTTGCATCTGTTATAGATAAATCTGGAATAGTGGTTGTATTTATTATGCTACTAAATTCAAGACCAGAAAGATTCACGCCTACATAAGGTAAGCTTCGATTTACACTTAGTGGCGAAAGAGTACTATCATTTAGGTTACTATCAATCGATGTATATACAGGTGTTCCAGTCAGTGTACCATTACTGTTGACTGAAAGATTATTGAAATTTATGTGTACAGCAGATTTATTCTGATACGAATTAAATTTGATTGGACCATCAGGTGAGATGCTAAAGTCAATATATCCCAAATATGGGTCATTGGTAGCATCACACCCACCAGCATGAATGGTTGCTCCTGCATAATACTGATTCCCACTATATTGTGCAAGGTTAAAAAGAGTTTGACCATAGCCAAGAGGAGGGGCTGTTATTACTCCATTTGCATTTTGGAAGCACAAAACTGGCACTGTGTTTGTATAACCTGGAGTCCCTGTTTTTCCAAAGCCATTAAGCTGGTTATTTAATCCAGTAGTTTCACTGAATGATGGTGGTTGTGATTGGTTAGTTGACTGGTTGCTACCACTATTACATGCTGAGACGAAAAGTGTCGTTATTCCAATTAACAGCATATTTAATTTTTTAATAGAATGTTTACTCATTATAATTCCCTTTAATTTTTTGTCGAGTATAATCGATTCAATTTTTACTAATTGAACAGACGGCATTTTATTCTATGAATATTTTTTTGTATATAGCTATTTTTGTATATGTTTTATACGTAAATAGGGTATGTTGTAGTGGGGCATAATGTGGGATTTTTCGCTGTTAATAACAAAAACATTATAGCTAGTTTTGGAGGTCGGGGTGATAATTGATGGTCACATACTTTGTGATACCTATGTGTAATAAGAGGACGTATCGAATTTACTATAGGTTATTTTGATTACTAATTGTTTTCAATTGTATTAGTGTTTCATATTATTCCACTGTATATTCTTACACAGAATTAAGAATGGTTAATTTATTATTTTGTCTTTATGAATGATTTTATTATGCAAATTAGGGAGATTAAAGTAATCAGGCAAAAACCATAAAGACTAAGTTTCGCGCCAGATATGCCAAATACCTTCCAGCTAACCATTGCACATTCTGCCGATCCTGATAAAACGGTATGTAAAAAACCGCTTAACGGGATTTGTTTATATAAAATATCAAGTGGCATCCCACAAGATGCAGGCCATTCTGAAGGTGGCAGGCTTTGTAACCACACATGATGATAAGCTGTTTTAATACCAAAGATTGCGATAGCATCTATGATTACGCTATAAATTAGCGTTCCGGTTTTTTTTGCGCCATGAATTAGTGCGATTAGTGATATTAAGGCAACTACGGCAAAAATTACTCTTTGAGCAATACATAGTGGACATGGATCTGCATTTTGATAGAATTGTGCATACATCGCATAACCATCTGCAAAAAAACAGATAAGAAAAATAGCCAGAAATAGGCAGCGCGTATTTATTTTATTCAAGAGACTAATTTGCATTTAGGGTAGCCTTTAAGTTTTATCTTAACCTTATTGTATGAGGGGTAGATGTGATATATTTATGGTTAATTAATTATATCCGGTAGTTATTATCGCACATTAACCTGATTATATCCAATTTGGAGGATTTATGCGGAGTGTCTTTTTTATCTCTGACCAAACCGGGATTACCACAGAAAAACTGGGTAATGCTCTTTTAGCTAAGTTTCCTGAAGTTGAATTTCGGCGTGAAACATTTCCATTTATTGACACCCCTGCGAAAATGAGTCAGGTAATGCTGCGTGTTTATAACCGTTATTTGCAAGATGGTGAAAAACCTATTGTTGTTTCAAGTGTTCTTAATGCTGATTTGCGAAAGATTATTGAAGTTGATTATGCGCATAGTCTTGACTTTTTCAGGGCGTTTATTCCGCAACTAGAAGAAGCCCTCGGGGTTTTAGCGACGCAGAAGATTAATAAACTTCATGGGATTAGCGATGAGGAAAAATATAATCACCGGATTGATGCAATTCATTTCTCGCTGGAAAATGACGATGGGGTGAGTAGTAAAAATTATCATGAAGCTGATGTAATTATCGTTGGTGTTTCAAGGGTTGGTAAGACTCCTACTAGTATTTATCTGGCAGTCAATTATGGGATTAAGGCAGCAAATTATCCATTTGCCGAGCTGGATCTTAAAACTGATCATTTACCAAAATCACTGGTTCCATTTCATCAGAAATTGTTTGGGCTTAGTATTGAAGCTGATAGATTACATCAGATTCGGTCACATCGGCTACCAAATAGCAAATACGCAAATATCACCACCTGTATGGATGAAATTGCAGCTGCCGAAAGAATAATGACTACTTGTGGAATACCATTTTTAAATACCAGTCATAAGTCGATTGAAGAAATCTCGGTAGCAATAATGCAAATGGTAAGGCTTAAGCGTCAGTATTAGTTAAATTTAATTAGCTATATTTATCCATATGGTGTATAATACGGCTCTTATTTTAAATTCACACATCTGTGGTTAAAGGGTGTGGGCTAAGGCTCATGTAAATCCACGGGTGGCGGTATAACCCTTTTTAAGGAAAAATTATGTCTGTTTCTATTCGCGAAATGCTGGAAGCTGGTTGCCATTTCGGTCACCAAACTAAATTCTGGAACCCAAAAATGAAGCCATATATCTTTGGCTCTCGTAATAAAATTCATGTTATCAATCTTGATAAAACTTTACCAATGTTTGAAGATGCAATTAAATTTGCTAAACAAACTGTAAAAAACAAAGGTACGATTTTATTTGTTGGTGCTAAATCTCAGGCTAGCGAAATTATTGCTGAGGAAGCTGCTCGTTGCGGTATGCCTTACGTTGATCATCGTTGGTTAGGTGGTATGCTTACCAATTTTGAAACGGTGAAAAAATCAATCAAAAAGCTTGAAACTAAATCAGAGCTATTAGAAAAAACTGATGCAGGATTATCTAAAAAAGAATTACTTGATTTATCTCGTGATGTTGAAAAACTGCAAAAGACAATCGGTGGTATCGCCGAAATGAAAGGTTTACCTTCTGCACTATTTGTAATTGATACTGGTGTTCACGCTATTGCAATTCTTGAAGCTCAGAAGCTTGGTATTCCTGTTATTGCTGTAGTTGATACTAATAATGACCCATCAGGTGTTGATTACGTAATCCCTGGGAATGATGATTCTGCTCGTGCAATTAAACTTTATGCTTCGGCATTTGCTGATGCAATTTTATCTGCTAAAGATGAAACTGTTGCTGATCTGGCAAAAGCGATCAAAGTTGAGATGGTAGAAGATGCTGCACCAGAAAAGAAAACAGTGCGTACGGTAAAAAAAGCTGAAGAAGCTTCTGCTGAGTAACTCAAATAAACCGTAACTAAGTTACGGTTTTCTGTTTATTTTTCTAAATTAATTACAATACGAAATTAGGAGTAAAGAATGGCGAACATTACTGCTGCAATGGTAGCTCAGTTACGTGAGATGACTGGTATGGGAATGATGGAGTGTAAAAAAGCTCTAGTTGAAACTGATGGTGATCTTAAAAAAGCTGAAGAGTTAATTCGTGTGAAAAGTGGTGCTAAAGCATCAAAAGTGGCTGGACGTACTGCGGCTGAAGGTGTAGTTGTTGTCGCTACTTCTGCTGATGGTAAAAAAGGCGTTGTAGCTGAAATCAATTGTGAAACAGACTTTGTTGCAAAAGATGAAGGTTTTCTTGATTTTGCTAATAAAGTTGCTGCAGCATTGCTTGCTACTCCGGTGGCTAGCCTTGAAGAAGCAGCTAATGTGAAAATGGCTGAAGGTAAAACTATTGAAGAAACTCGTAAAGATATTATTGCTAAATTAGGCGAAAATATTTCTTTACGTCGTTTTCAGGCATTTTCTACTGAAGGTTCACTTGCAAGTTACCTGCATGGTAAAAAAATCGGCGTGGTTGTTGATTTGGTTGGTGGTGATACTGAGCTTGGTAAAGATATTGCTATGCATATTGCTGCAAATAAACCAATTTGTGTTTCTAAAGATAATGTTCCTGCTGAGAAAATCGAAGAAGAACGTAATATCTATTCACAACAGGCTGCACAATCTGGAAAGCCAGCTGATATCGTGACTAAAATGGTTGAAGGTCGTATTTCCAAATATCTTGCTGAAGTAACTTTACTTGGTCAGCCATTCGTTAAAAACCCAGATCTAACAGTTGAAAAATTGTTGGCGGCAAAAAATGCCAAAGTTAATAGTTTCGCCATGTTTGTAGTTGGTGAAGGTATTGAGAAAAAAGTAGTTGATTTTGCTGCTGAAGTAGCTGCGGCTGCTAAAGTATAAACCAATTTATTCTGGTTAAGAAAACCCCTGCGGATATTGCAGGGGTTTTTGCTTTTTAGCATCAGTTCTTATGGCTTTTAAAGTAAAATCAAATATATGAAAACTTATCCGTTTTAGATACTTTAGCAATTTTAAATTATGCTATCCTAATGGTAATTTATCAAAAGTGGAGGGTTAGGTGTCAAACTATAGCAAAAAGCCAAAGATGTATCAGACTGGTACGATTAATTCATTAATCAATGCGGTTTACGATGGTGATACTTGTATTGGTGAATTAAAAGAACACGGTGATTTTGGTCTCGGAACCTTTGATATGGTTGATGGTGAAATGATTGTTTGTGACAATATCTACTATCGGGCTGATGTTGATGGTAATCTTGAAGTAGTAGATGATGATGTTCTCACCCCATTTGCAGTGGTAAATAAATTTATCCCGGATCAGGATATTGGGTTAAATAATAAACGTTATGAAGATCTTGAAGATTATTTGTTAAATTTTTTCCCATCAAAAAATATGATTTATGCCATCAAAATAGAAGGTAAATTTAAGTCTATATTATTGAGAAGTGAGGCTTGTCAACCGAGAACTTATCAAAAAATGAGTGAGACAATGCCAGAACTGCAAAAGACTTTTGGCAAAAATGATGTTGAGGGCACGCTGGTTGGGGTCTGGTTTCCACAATATCTGGAACAACTCAACGTTCCAGGATTTCATTTTCATTTTATTGATAAAGATCGTTCTATCGGAGGTCATGTATTTAATTTTGAGCTACAGAAGGGACGAGCTTATATTCAGGAGTTGAAAAGTTTACAGGTGGATTTAATTGATAATGATGAGTTTGCCACTGCTGAATTAATGGCAGATAGTGAAGCAGTCCATCAGGTAGAAAAACAACGTTAATTGGAGAAAAAATGAATAGAAATATTGCTACATTATTAGTTGACCAGATGGAAAATTATGGTATCGAGTATGTTTTTTGTGTGCCGGGAGCTTCAATTGATGCCATAACAACTGCATTAATTGGACGTAAGCCTAGGTTAATTTTGTGTCGTCAGGAAAGTGGCGCAGGTAATGCTGCCGTTGCCTATGCCAAAAAAACAGGCAAACCTGCGGTAGTGCTTGTAACTGCTGGACCGGGCGCAACTAATTTGGTAACAGCCGCAGCAACTGCAACTTTGGAACATAATCCGATGATTGCAATTTGTGGGCAGATGGATAGCCGAACAACCTTTAAACCTTCACACCAGATTATTAATGCCGAAGATCTATTTTTACCTGTTACGCGTTATAGTAAAGAAGTGACTAATCCAGCTACGGTAAGTGGTATCTGGGATTTTGCCTATAACAAAGCAACTACTGGAGAAACTGGTGCGGTTCATTTATCGTTTGCTGCCGATTTGTTAGCACAACCAACTACACTTCCAGCTTCTACTCCACGTAAGCAATCAGTAGCAATTGCTAAGCAGTGCGATATAGCGGCGGCACAGGAATTAATTAAAGCTGCGAGATTACCACTAATTATTATCGGTGCTGATGCTGCAAGTGTTGCTGTTGCAGATAGTCTGGAAAAATTATTGGATAATTGCGAAATTCCTGTGTTAAGCTCTTTTGAAGGGGGTGGAATGGTTAAACCTCGGCATTTGGAGCATTTCATGGGGCGTTTGGGAGCATTCCAAAACCAGCCATGTAATGAAATTATCCAAGAGGCAGATCTATTTATTGCAATTGGTTACAATATAGCTGAACTTGATCCATTAAAGTGGAATCCAACTGATAAAAAATTGATTCATATTGCAAATTACGATCCTGTGTTCGCTGAGGGTTATCGTCCAGATATTCAGCTATTGGGGGATATTGCCCATAATGTAGCAGTATTATCGGAAGGGTTAAATTATTCACCATCAAATGAATCGCAATTATTACAAAAAAAGGTTAGGGAAAAGCTTGCCAAACGATTAGCTGATTATACGCAGCCTAAGATAAATATGGTACATCCACTTGAGGTGGTTGCATTAATTCAAGAAAATATTGGCAGTGATGATACTCTGGTTAGTGACGTAGGTAGTCATCAATACTGGTTATCCGAGTATTTTGTGAGCCATACTCCGCGGCAGTTTATCAATAGTATGGGTTTTCAGACCCTTGGTGTATCAATTCCCTTTGCTGTAGGGGCTGCATTTAGTAATAAATCGCGGGGGCTTCATAATGCACGAGTTTATTCAGTATCTGGTGATGGTGGTGTATTGATGTGTATTATGGAATTAGCTACTGCGGTAGAGCATGAGTTGCCAATAATTCACATGGTATGGAAGGATCATGGTTATAATTTGGTAGCGATTCAGGAGGAGCATAAATATGCTGAAACCAGTGCAGTCAAATTTACCCATAATATTGATTTTGCTGAAATGGCAAGAAGTTTTGGTGCTTATGGGATAACTGTGACTTCTAAAGAGCAATTATTGCCCGCCTTAAAAGAAGCCCAATCACAAACTGGTCCGGTAATTATTGATGTTGCTATTGACTATACGGATAATCTGAAATCACTGGTTGAGTAAATTAATAACAAAATGCCTGCTAGTGTGGGCATTTTATTTTCTCTTGAGTATCTGCTCAGCCGCTAAAACATGAGGAGCAATAACTTCATCCGCACCGGCTCGTTTTGCCTTACTGATATTTTCAAAATATAATATCCTGACAATGATTTCTGGTGTATTTGGTTGGTTTTTTGCTTCCAAGTATTCGCGAGTATTCATGGTTGCCAATATACTGGCTTCATCTGTATCGTGGGCGATAATGATTTTTTCTGCTAATTCTGCCTGTGCTTTGATTAATGAATCATTGTGTCCGTGGTATGAGGCAATTATTAATCGGTTATTATCGATTAATAGCTGTTTATCGTAATCTAGATTCTTGTCGGTATCAATGACTAGGAAATTTATCTTATCTTTAATATAGCGTTCAATGAGTATTTTTGTGAAAATCCCACAGCCAATTAGAACAATGTGATTAGTCATGCCAAGCCTGCCTTTATTGAGATGGTTTAATACTTTTTTTAAATGACGATTTATATTATAGGCTATTACCGTGATGCTGGTAGCAAAAACTACTAAACCGATGATGATCATGCTAATTACAAAAAACTTGGCAAACACTGTTTTTGGAGCAATGTCACCATAGCCAACGGTACTATAAGTTACAATAGTAAAATAAAGCGCATCATAGATTGAATTAATACCAGTAAAATCTATACGAAAAAGATACGTACCAATGGTGCCATAAATCAAGGCAAAAATCAAAAATCCAAAAACAAACAAAAATATATATGAAACAAATAGGTCTAGGTCAAATGCCTTTCTGGAGATAAGTAGTAACACAAGTGTAATTAGGTAATAGTATAAGATTGTATAGTTTGTCCAAAAAATGATATTTGTAATACAAATGATTATGATTAGGCTAATTGCTATGTACCAAACTATACGCGAACGATTTGCAAGGAGCAGTCCAATTACAAGTGAACAATAAGTAAAAATAACTTGGGAGAATATCTGTATCCCAACTTTTGATTTATAGATGAAATCATTTTCTGGGTGGCTACCAACTAATGGAATTAACCCTTGGGTAAGAATTAT
>WBZO01006283.1_pt1 | contig 11600 bp, 10 predicted proteins | sample 5204261 | NCBI WGS metagenome assembly WBZO01 (sample SAMN12412400, study PRJNA552823) | activated sludge metagenome | isolation source: activated sludge from anammox sidestream of wastewater treatment plant... | place: USA: North Carolina | collected 2017-09 | reverse complement strand
AGGCCGGCCGGCAGGTCGTATTCGACCGCGCGCACGGCGATGCGGGTTGCAACGGGTGCGACGGGCTCGTCGCCGAGGTGCTCGTCGACCACGTCGGCGGCCTCCCACATGGGGCCGGTGTCGGCGCCCGTGGGGCGGGCGAGCCCGTGCAGCGCCTCGACCAGCGACTCGCCGCTGACCCGATGCAGCGCCAGCGCGAGCGGGTAGACCGCGGTTGCCACCAGATCGGCCTCGACCCGCGTGGCAACGAGCGCGTTCGTCAGGCCGGTGCCGGCCGCGCCCTGGACGTACAGACCGATGGGCAACCCCGTCACCTGCTTCAGGCGCTCGATCAGCTCCTGGGTCAGGTGCGGCAGCAGCGCGCCGGTCGGGTCGTTGACGAGCACGCGTGCCGCTCCGAGCTCGGGGATCTTGCGCGCCTGCTCGACCAGCGCCTCCACCTCGCCGCTGCGGCCCGGGCTGTAGACGAGGCCGACGTGGAACGTCTTGCCCGCCTCGACGATCGCTTCCCCCGCCTCGCGCAGGTTGGAGACGTCGTTGAGCGGGTCGTGCAGCCGGAAGACGTCGATGCCGTTGTCGGCAGCACAGGCGACGAAGCGCCGCACGATGTCCGCGGAGACGGGCCGGGAGCCGACGAGGAAGCGGCCGCGCAGAGCGATCCCCAGCGGCGTCGTCGTACGTGCGTCGAGCGCACGGATGCGCTCCCAGGGGCTTTCGACCCCGCGCCGCACCGAGGCGTCGAAGACGCCTCCCCCCGAGACCTCGAGGCAGGCGAAGCCGGCGCGGTCGAGGATCTCGGCGATCCGCAGCACCTCCCCGGTCGGCACCTTTCCGGCGAGCGGCTCCTGCGAGAGCAGGCGGATGGTCGTGTCGACGAGCTGCGGCATGGCGGTGTCGGCACCTTAGCGCGGAGGCTCGTCGTTCGACCGGCCCGGGCGCGAGATGGTTGCGGCGTGCCCTGCGTGCCGGCCATGCCGGCGCAGGGCGAGGCAAGCCTCGCCCTATATGAAGGGGGCGGGGTCAGGTTGTGGTGGGGGGTGCTCGTTGGTTGATCGTTTTGTTTCGTGTGTCCCGCTTTGTCCCGCTTCACGAAATCTGGCAGGGAGGTTATTTTCGGGCTCCTGACCTGAAGGAGCACGCTGATGGCACGCCCTGTTGTTCTCTCTGTTGAAGACAAGTTCAGGCTCGTCTTCTCAGTCATCTCGGGGGAGATGAGCATCGCCGAGGCCGCGCGGCGGTCGAAGGTCTCGGAGCAGTCGATCGGGAACTGGAAGCGCCAGTTCCTCGAGGGCGGCAAGCAAGGCCTGGCCGACGGTGGCCGCCCTGGCTCGAATCCGCAGGTGCAGCGGCTCGAGGCCGAGGTCGAGGAGTTGAAGGCCGCTCTTGGTGAGGCGCACGTCGAGCTCAGAGTCTGGAAGAAGAGCGCCGAGTATCGCCTGGGGCCTACGAGGAGCTCGAGGTGATCCGCCTCGAAGCGCAGATGCCGACGGCCCGCTTCTGCCGGCTGCTGAACGTGCCGGAGCGGTCGTATCGGCGTTGGCAGCAGCGTCAGCGGCAGGGGCGGCCGCCGAAGGGGCCGTGGCCGTCCCCGTCGGCTGACCGGATCGAACCCGTCGCGATCGAGTACGCGGATCGGTTCCCGCAGTGGGGCTCGCGCACGATCGCGACGTTGATGCGGATCGACGGCCATCACGCCCCTGACTCGACGACCTATAGGGCGCTGAAGCGGGCCGGCAGAGTGCTGGAGGTCAGCTACCAAGCCGACCGCCGCCAACACGCGCAGGCGCGCAGGGCGGCGTTCGTGGTGCCACCCTCAGCACCCAACCAGGTCTGGCAGCTCGACTTCAGCGAGTTCGAGACCCGGATCGGCGGCCGCTGGCAGATCGGCGGCTGCAGCGACTACTGGTCGAAGTACGAGCTCGGCTGGCACGTATCGCCGACCCAGAACCAGCACGATGCCGTCGCGGCCCTCAGCGTCGCCCTGGCCAAGACCGAGAAGCTGCTCGGCCGCAGCCTGCGCGAGGCTGTCACCGATCCCGAGACCGGCGAGGTCCGTCCGGTTGCGGTCGTGACCGACAACGGCGGCTGCTTCAGATCCGGCCGCTTCACCCGCTTCATCGGCGAGCACCCCGAGCTGATCCACATCCGCACCCGCCACCGAAGCCCCGGCCAGAACGGCGTCCGCGAGCGTGCCTTCGGGTCGTTGAAGTACGAGCACCTCTACCGGCTCGAGATCGACGACGGCCACGACCTCGCCGCCGAGACCGAGGCCTACCGGCGCCTCTTCAACGAGGCCCGACCCCACCAATCGCTCGCCGGCAGGAGGCCGCTCGACGCCCACCCCGACGGCTGCCAGACTGCCCGAACACCCAAGCAACCCGAGCCCGAAACCCTGCCACTTCCGTGAAGCAGGACACTCACACCGAAGACGTGACTCCAACCGCGCCGCCGGATTCGCTTTTCGCTACTCGGTGCGCGCCATCACGTGCTTGAGCACGGTGTAGTCCTCGACTGCGTACATCGACATGTCGCTCCCGATCCCTGAGCGCTTCCGGCCTGTCCACGGCATTTCCGAAACGAGCGGCAGGTGGTCGTTGATCCAGACGGTGCCGAACTGCAGCGTCTTCGCGGCGTTCAGAGCACGGTTGATGTTCTGCGTCCAGACCGACGCCGAGAGGCCGTATCCAACGCCGTTCGCCCACTCGAGCGCCTGCGCGTCGTCGGCGAACCGCTGCACCGTCACGACCGGGCCGAAGACCTCGTTCTGCACGATCTCGGCGTCCTGCGCGACGTTCGCGATCAGCGTCGGCTCGACGAAGTAGCCGTTGCCGGCGCCCGCGCTCCCGCCGACGACTACCGAGGCGCCGGTCGCGGCGGCGCGGTCGACGAAGCCGAGTACGCGTGCCTGCTGGTTGCCCGTGATGACCGGGCCCATCTCGACTTCGGCGCCTTCCGTCGGTGCGCCCATGCGGATCGACTCCACGGCCGGCGCGAGCTCGTCGAGCAGCCGGTCGTAGATGCCGCCGGCAGCGAGCACCCGGCACGCCGCTGCGCACTCCTGACCGCTGTTCCAGTAGCCGGCGGTCCGGATCCCCAGCGAGACGAGCTCGACGTCGGCGTCGTCGAAGACGATCACCGGCGCCTTCCCGCCCAGCTCGAAGTGGAGGCGCTTGAGCGTCGTCGACGCGTCGCGCATCACCTGCTCGGCGGTGGCGACGTCACCCGTGAGCGACACCATCCCGACGCCAGGATGGCGGACGAGTCCTGCGCCGACTGGCTCTCCCTCCCCCGTGATCATGTTGAGGACGCCCGCTGGAAAGATGTCGCCTGCGAGTTCGCAGAGCCGGATCGAGGTGAGCGGCGTCTGCTCGGACGGCTTGAGGACGACGACGTTGCCCGCCGCCAGCGCGGGGCCGATCTTCCAGATCGCCATCATCAGCGGGTAGTTCCACGGGGCGATCAAGCCGACCACGCCGACGGGCTCGCGCCGCAACATCGACGTGTAGCCGCGCAAGTACTCGCCGACCGATCGGCCGTCCAGGCAACGAGCCGCGCCGGCGAAAAAGCGCAGGTTGTCGATGCAGACGGGAAGCTCCGGCTCTGCCACCGAGCGCGGCTTGCCAACGTTACGACACTCGAGCTCGATCAACTCCTCAGCGTTCGCTGCGAGCGCGTCGGCAAGCGCGAGCAGCATCTCGGCCCGCTCCCGCGGGGTCGTCTTCAGCCACTCCGGCAGCGCACCCGCGGCCGCGGCGACGACACGTTCCACGTCGGCCTGCGTGCCGCGCGGCACGTGCCCGATCACCTCCTCGGTCGCCGGGTCGAGCACCTCCATGAGATTGCCGTCGACTGCGTCGACCCACTCGCCTCCGACGAAGTTGCCGCCCTGCATCTGCATGGTCATCTGAGTCCTTTCGTTACGCGCGGTCGGCGGCACCTGTGAGCACGCGCAGGGCATCGACCGGGAGGTGGACGTTTACGTGGTCGCCGGGTGCGAACGGCAGATCGTCGCCGACGTTCTGGGTGAGCGCCTGGACGTGCTGGCCCGACGCCAGCTCGACCACGAACTGCGTGGCGTTGCCCAGGTACACCGTGCGCGCGATCTGGCCGGGGATCCGGTTCTCAGGCGCCTCGACGCCGCCGCGCGGCTCGAGCTGCACCCGCTCGGGGCGGATCACGACCCGCACATCGCCTGATACGGTCGTCGCGCCCCGCCCCACCTTGAGCGCGAACTCGCCGAGCTTGATACGACAGTAGCCGTCGCCGTTCGCCCCGAAGGCGGCGGCGTCCATCAGGTTCGAGACGCCGAGGAACTCGGCGACGAACGGCGTCGCCGGCTGCTCGTAGACGGACTTCGGGTCGCCGACCTGCTCGACCTGCCCCTCGGACATGACAGCGATCCAGTCGCTCATGGTCAGCGCCTCTTCCTGGTCATGCGTCACGTAGACGAACGTGATGCCGACCTGCTCCTGCACTGACTTCAGCTCGATCTGCAGCTGCTTGCGCAGCCTCGCATCGAGCGCGCCGAGCGGCTCGTCGAGCAGCAGGACCGACGGCTGCAGGACGAGGGCACGCGCCAGCGCGACCCGCTGCTGCTGGCCCCCCGAGAGCTCGCGCGGGTGCCGCCGCTCGTAGCCGTTCAGCCGCACGAGCTCCAGCGCCTGCCCGACCCGCTCGCGCAGCTGGCTCTTCGCAACGCGCTTGCGCCGCAGCCCGTACGCCACGTTGTTGAACACGTTCAGGTGCGGGAACAGTGCGTAACTCTGGAAGACGGTGTTGATGTGCCGGCGGTGTGCGGGCGTGTGGACCATGTCCTTGCCGTCGAGCAGCACCTGGCCCGACGTCGGGTGCTCGAAGCCGGCGATCATCCGTAGGGTCGTCGTCTTGCCGCAGCCCGACGGGCCGAGGAGCGAGAAGAACGCCCCGCGCGGGATGTCGAGGTGAATGCCGTCGACGGCTGTCACGTCGCCGAAGCGCTTGCAGAGCGAGACGAGACGAATCTCGCCGCCCGCGGGCTGCGTCGCTGCGGGCTCAGACATCGCTCTCAGTGGCGACGAGCGGTGCGTGCACGACCTCGCGAAGCTTCCGCACCATGCGCGCCGGGTCCTCGCCACCCCACACGTTCCGGCCGACGGCAACGCCCTGCGCGCCCGCTTCGACGGCCTGGCGGATCTGCTCGAGGAACGAGTCTTCGGTCGGCTGGGGATCACCGCCCGCGAGGAAGATCGGCAGGCCGCACTCGACGGCGCCCGTGATCGCCTCCGGCGGGTTAGGGATGGTGGTCTTGACGACGTGGGCGCCGAGCTCGGCCGCGACACGTGCGCACGCGGCGATCGCGTCGGCATCAAACGGATTCGGGTACGCCTGCGACTCGACCGGCATGATCTCGCACACGTACGCGAAGCCCTGCTCGTCGCAGGCCGCCGCGATGCGTGCCGCAGCCGTCAGGGCCGTCAGCTCGTCGGGCGCACCGACCTGCACGAACGTCAGCACCGCGTCGGCGCCGATGCGCTGCGCGTCTTCGAGCGTCCAGCAGACGGCATGGTCGCCGTCCTGATAGCCGCCCACCGAGAGTGCCTTCAGATCGAGCTTGAGGATCTTCTTCGCCGACCCGAACGCGTCGGCATGATCCCGCAGCGTGCCGTAGGTGGCGATCACGCCGTCGGCGCCGGCGTCGGCGACCTCGGCGATCAGCGCACCCCGGTCATCCAGCCCGCGTGCGGGCCACATGTACATCGGGTGGTCGGTCGCGACGACGACACCGCGGCCGTTCGGGAACAGCAACTCTCCTACGCTCATTCGTTCACGCCTCCAGGGATGAGAACCGTCTTCAGGACCCGTTGCGCCGCTACGTCCTCGAATGCATCCATGACGCCGTCGAGCCCGCAATGGGCCGAGACGAGCGTCTCCAGCTCGAGCGTGCCGTCGGTCAGCAGCTGGCGCGCCTGCTCGTAGCGGTGGCGTTGGTCGCGCGGCGGCACGCCGATCCACTCGCTGCCGATAATCGACATCTCCTTATAGTGCAGCCGGTTGACGTCGACGAGCGCCTCGCCGTCGTTGCCGAAGCCGGCGAAGAGCACGATGCGGCCGCGGTGGGCGAGCGCTTTGATCGCGGGCGCGATCAGCTCGCTGCGCCCCACCGAGAGCACGACGGCGTCAGCGCCCTGGCCGTCGCTCCAGTCGCGGACGGCGGTCGCCCAGTCCTCGGAGTCCGAGGCCGAGTGCGCCCCGAGCGACCTCGCCAGCTCGCGTCGATCCTCGCGCGGCTCGACGACATGTACCTCGGCTCCGGCGAGCACGCCGACGGCCGTCAGCTGAAGGCCCATCTGCCCTGCACCCACGACCACGAGCCGCTCGCCCTCGACGACCCGAGCCTGGTCGTGGATCGCGTGAAGGCAATCGGCTAGCGGCTCCACGAAGACAGCGCGGTCGAGCGGGACGTCGTCGTCCATCGGCAGCGGGCCGTACGACCAGCGCACCGGCTGCGTGCTGAGCACGGCGTATTCGGCGTAGCCGGCGTAGGTGTCGCCGTACACGCGCTGGCCGAGGTTCCACCCGGTCACCTCGTTGCCCACCGACTCGATGCGGCCGATCCACTCGTGCCCCGGGTTGAACGGGTACTCGCCGTCGTTGACGCCGATCATGTACTTCCGCACGTCGGTCGGGCAGATCCCGCACGCCTCGATCTTGACCAGCAGGTCATGCGGGGCCGGCGCAGGGATCGGGAGTTCTTCCAGCCGTGCATCACGCACGTCGTGCAGTCGTACGGCGCGCATCGTTGCCACTTCCACCCCCAGCTCGTCGGTTGAGTTCCGTCAGCACGTGCAACTCGTCGGCCAGCGCCGGATAGAGGGCGCGGTAGACGTCGTACAGCTCGTCGAAGCGCTCGCCCGCCTCGGCGGACGGCGCCACCGTCTCCTCCACCCGCACAGGGGGGTCGATGCCGAGGCTCATCAGCGCTACTGCGCAGGGTCCGATCGGCGCTGCGGCGCCGGCAACGACCTCGAGCGAGGCACCGGTCGCGTCGGCGGTCGCCTGCAGGAGCGTGCGCGAGTGGATGCCGCCTCCGGTCGCCCGCCACGTGGTGGGAGCGGCGCCGATCAGTTCGAGCCGCTCGCTGTGGTCGCGTACGCTGAGCGCGAGGCCATCGACGACGGCGCGGTAGATCTGCACCGAGGTTGTCTCGCTCGTCAGCCCGACGAGCGCACCGCGTGCGGCGGCGTCGTGCACCGGGCTCCGCTCTCCGCTCAGGTACGGCAGGAAAACGATGCCGCCGTCGCCCGGCGCGAGGTCGCGGGCGAGCTCGTCGAGCGGCCCCGCCTCCGGACCGTGGCCGAGCAGCCCCTTGATCCAGGGAAGTGCGGCGCCACCCGTCGTCGTCCAGCCGCCGACGAGCACGCCACCACCGAGGTGCGGCGTTGAAACGAGGCCGTGCAAGTCTTCTGGGAGCCGGTCGACTGCCACGGCGATGATCAGCGTCGATCCGAAGACGATGCAGGCATCGCCGACGGAGGCGACACCGGCCGACGCCGTGTCGGCGTACGCGTCGTAGGTGCCGACGAGCACGGGCACGCCGGCCGGCAGCCCGAGCCGCGACGCGCGGGCGGGGAGCAGCCCGCCCGCCTTCGCGAGCGGGTCGGCAGGCGCTGGTAGCGGGAAGGGGCACGACGCGCCGTCGAGTGTGTAGTCGAGGACGGTAATCGTGTCCATCACTGGCTTCCCGGTGAGCCAGGCCACCACGAACCCCGAGGCATCGAGCGCGCAGGCTGCGTTGGCGCACGCCTCCGGCTCCTCCTCCTCCCACCACATGAGCTTGGGGATCGCGTGGTCGTGGTTCAACTGGTCGTCGCGCAGGTCGAGCTCCGCGGCGAGACGCCGCCGCTGCAGTTCCGCGCGCGTGTCGAGGCTGAAGAGAAGCGCAGGCACAAGCGGTTCCAGTGCGGCGTCGACCAGGACGGGCGCCGGACCGAGACCGGCGACGGCGATCGCCTCGATCCGCGACGCGTCGACGTTCGCGACGGCGCTGCGCACGGTCCGCTCGATCGCGTGCGTCCAGGCGACTGGATCCTGCTCGGCTCGGCCGAACGCGGTGCGCGTCTCGACCGCGACCCGCTCGCCCGTCGCGACGATGCGGAGCGCCTTGTCGGCGACGGCCGCGCGCGCCCCGCTGTAGCCGAGATCGATCCCGAGCACGAGCGTCACGGGGTCACCAGCACCTTGATCGCGTCGGAGCGCTGCTTGTCGGCGGCCGTCTCGTACGCCTCCACGAGCTCCGTCAGCGGGAACCGGTGCGTGATCGCCGGCGCCAGCCGAACCTCGCCCGCCGCGACCAGGTCGATCGCCGTCTCGAACTCGTCGGCGCCCTCCCAGGTGTCGTAGCTCCAGCAATAGGCGATCGTCAGCTCTCGCTCCATCGCCTCGACAGCGTCGAAGGCGACCCTGCCGAACGACTCACCGATCACGCCGACCGTTCCACCGCGCGCCGCCGCGCGGACCGACCAGGCGAGCGTCTCGGTCGTCCCGATCGTGTCGTAGATGACGTCGTACGCGGCGCACTCCTCCTCGGCGACCGCTTTCAGCCCCAGCTCGTCGGCGACGCGCAGGCTCGCGGCTCGACGGCCGAGGATCACGACGTCCGCCGCGCCGGCGGCGCGCGCCACCTGTGCGACGGCGAAGCCGATCGCCCCGGTACCGACGACGAGCACCAACGCCCCCGGCGAAACGGAAGCGCGATGGACGGCGTGCACGCCAACGGCGACGCAGTCGAGGAGCGCCGCCTCGTCCCACGTGATCGCCTCCGGCAGGAGGTACGCGTTCGCAGCAGGAACGGCGCATAGCTCGGCGAAGCCTCCGGAACGGGCGACACCGAGGTGCTCGAGGCGGCCGCAGAGCGAGAAGCGACCGCTGCGGCAGCGTACACAGACACCGCAGCTAACCATCGGCTGCACCGCGACGCGGTCGCCCGAAGACAGCCCTTCGACCTCGTTGCCGACCGTGACAACCTCGCCGGCGAACTCGTGCCCTTGCGCGGGTCTCGGGTACGAGGTCGGGTAGACGCGGTGGCCGGCACGGAATTCGTGTAGATCGCCGCCGCAGATCCCTGCGGCCCGCACTCGTACGAGCACATCGGCCACCCCCGGCTGCGGATCGGGGAGTTCGCCGATGCGGATGTCGCGCGGCGTCTTGAAGACGGCAGAGATCAATTCCGGCTCCGTCTGCTGCCGACGACGTAGATCCCCATGGCTAGCAGCAGGAGGCCTGCGGTGAACGCCATCAGCAGCGTCGAGATAGCGTTCATCTCGGGCGTCACCGTGATCGTCCGAAGCATCGACCAGACCATCATCGGGAGCGTGCTCTGGTTGCCGATCACGAAGAACGTGATCACAAACTCGTCGAGCGAAAGCGCGAAGGCGAATACAGCGGCGCCGACCAGCGTCGGCGCGACGAGGGGGAGCGTCACGCGTACCAGCGCACCGAGGCGACTTGAGCCGAGATCGCGCGCCGCCTCCTCGAGCGAGAGTTCGGTGTTGGAGAGCCGCGCGCGGATGACGAGCACCGTGTACGGCAACACGTAGAGCGACTGGGCGAGGACGACCGTGACGAGCGAGAGCCGCACGCCGACCCACGAGAACCACATGAGCAGCATCACGCCGATCAGCAGTCCGGGCAGCATGATCGGGACGACGAGCGGCGGCAGGAGCGCACGCGACGGGAGTCGTTTGCTGCGGGTGATCGCGAGCGCCGACAGGAACCCGATCAGAAGGCTCGTCCCTGCGACGGCGACGCCGACGATGATGCTGTTCACGGTCGCGGACTGCACGACGCTGTCGTGGGCAAGCGTCCGGTACCAGCGCGTCGAGAAGCCGCGGAAAGGCAGCGTCAGCGACGAGGAGGAGTGGAACGAGAAGAGCGCAACCACGACGAGCGGCGCGAACATCCAGATCATGAAGAGCGCCAGGTAGGCGTGGCCCACGATCGCTCCGAGTTTCTTCGTCACGCGGCCCACTTGACCACGAGCCGGGTCGTCAGCGTGACCAGCGCCCAGAGGATCGCAAAGCACCCGAGCATGAGCAGGCTGAGCGCGGCGCCGCCGCTCCAGTCGCCCATCAGCGAGAAGCGGTCGACGATCACCTTTCCCATCAGGAGGCTCTGGCCGTTGCCGACGAGCTGCGGGGTGACGTAGTCGCCGGCGGTGAGGATAGTCGTGTAGAGGAACGCGCCTACGATGCCAGGCGTCGCGATCGGGAACACGATCCGGAAGAGCCGCGACGGCAGACCCGAACCGAGGTCCTCGGCCGCTTCGAGCACCTCGCGCGGGATGTTCTCAAGGCTCGCGAGCAGTAGCACGACGACGTACGGTGCGAAGACCTGCATCAGCGTCATCACGACGGCGGTCGGCGAGTAGAGCAGCCAGCCGAGCGGGTGATCGATGATGCCCGTACGCATCAGCGCGGTGTTGATGAGGCCGTTGTCACCGAGAATCGAGCGCCATGCATAGATGCGGATCAGGTAGTTCGAAAGGAGCGAGATCAGCATCGCCGCCATCACCACGTTGCGGGCGCGCGGAGAGAGGCGGAACGCCATGATGTAGGCGGCCGGGAACGCGACCACCAGCGTCAGTACGGCGACGATCACCCCGAGGCGAAGGGACGACGCCGCGGAGTCGCGCACGACGGAGTCGTCGAAGATCGTGCGTAGATTGTCGAGCGTGAACTGCCACTCGAGGCCGCCGTAGTAGCCACTCCTCGAGAAGGCGTAGGAGAGGAGGATGCCGAGCGGCGCCGCGAGCAGCGCCCCGACGACGAGCCAGCCGGGAATCGTCAGCAGGCCGACGCCAGGGAGTAGACGTGGGCCGCGCCGGCGGCCCACGTCGGTTCTCAGCTCTGTCAAGGCGCCAGTGTCCTCCTTCGCCGTCACGAGCGCTTGATGTCCTCCCAGGCGCGCACCCAGTCGGATTGCGTCGTGTACGTCTTCGACTTCAGCGGCGCCCCGCCGTAGTACGGGTTGAGGCGCAGGAACGCCTTCATGTTCGTGTGCGGGAACGATTCCTCGGGCACGCCCTTCAGCGCGTAGAGCGCCTTCTTGTTGATCGGGCCTGCGACCAGGTTATCGCCCATGTACTTCTGCGCCTGGTAGCCGAGCGCCTCGTTGATGAACGCGTAGGCGCCCTCGACGTTCTTCGCGTTCGTCGGGATGAAGTAGACGTCCGAGCCTGCCATCCCGCCTTCCTTCGGCCAGACGTGGTGCACCGGAATACCCTTTTTGCGGAGGTCGGCCGTGATTAGCGCGTAGCCGACGAAGGTCACCCAGACGTCACCGGAGCCGAGCTGGTTCTCGGCGTCGCCGTACGACGAGATCACGCGCGCCTGCGACCGGATCTGCTTCAGGAAGTCGACGCACTTCTTCAGTTCGGCCGTCGTGAAGTTCGGGATCTTGTGGCCGAGACCAACGACCTTCGCTGCGATCGGGATCGCCTGCGTCCAGTCGTCGATCAGCACGACCCGGCCCTTCAGCTTCGGGCTCAGGAGGTCGCGCCACGACTTCGGCGCCTTCATCTTGTCCGAGCGGTAGTTGCAGGGGAGGCTCTGCATCTCGAGCGG
>WBZO01006282.1_pt1 | contig 11607 bp, 8 predicted proteins | sample 5204261 | NCBI WGS metagenome assembly WBZO01 (sample SAMN12412400, study PRJNA552823) | activated sludge metagenome | isolation source: activated sludge from anammox sidestream of wastewater treatment plant... | place: USA: North Carolina | collected 2017-09 | reverse complement strand
TGCTTCCAGCAATTCGCGGTCGATGGTGATCGAGCCCTCATAGTTGAGGTCGCACTGCGTCACCCTTGCCCTGTGGATCTTCGCTTTCATCATGGTGAGGATCATGAACGCCACTCCCGGCACTTGATGGACCTCCGAACGGGCCCGCACATGACCGGCCTTCTAGAGCTTTTCCCACCGCTTGCAAATATCTAACGCGCCGCGGCAGCACCTCGAAAGGATGATGCTGGATTTTTTGATTGTAATGAGACAATTATCTCACCAATATCCAAACGTCTCGCTACGACAACCACAGGAGCGGACCATGGCAGCGGTTTCTGCGAAGATCACGCGCGCGGAGATGGACCGGAAGATCGACGAGCATTTCGGCTATGAAGCGCGCGACGATATTGAGGGAGTGCTGGCGACGCTTGCACCCGATGTCGACCACGATATCGTCGGCTGGCCGACAGGCCCGGCGCGGGGCCGCGAGGGCGCGCGGAGTTTTTACGAGGCTCTGTTCGCCGATCTTTCCGACGGACATGCGGAATGTCTGCGGCGCTATTACGGCGACGGCTTTCTGATCGACGAGTCGCTCTGGCGCGGCAAGGCGACGGGGCGCCCCTTCGGCATCGAAGGCCGCGGTCGCCCGCTCGAATTTCGCCTGCTGCACGTCCTCGAATTCACCAGCGAGGGCGAGATCGGCCGCGAGAATGTCTGGGTCGACCTCGCCGCCGTGATCCGGCAACTGCCGCAGGATTGAGCCGGACATCGCGCATGATCGACATGTACAAGGCTGGAGGCAAGGCCGGAGACAAGACCGGGCGCCCCAACCAGAAGCGGCGCACGCGCAAGGATCTGCTGCAGGCGGCGGCGCGGCTGATGAAGCAGGGCCGCAAGCCGAGCCTCGAGGAGATCGCCGAGGAGGCGCTCGTCTCGCGCGCGACGGCCTATCGCTATTTCCCCAATGTGGAGGCGCTTCTTCTCGAGGCGCCTCTCGACCTCGCCATTCCCGAGGCGGAAGAAATCTTCCGCGACGGGCCTGCGAAGGACCCGGTGGCGCGGCTCGAACTCGTCGATACCGCCTTCCACGACATGATCCTCGAAAACGAAAAGCCGCTGCGGCTGATGCTCGCAAAGGCGCTCGAACGCGGCGCAGCTTCGGATGAGGACGACCTGCCCGGCCGGCAGAACCGGCGCTCGCCACTGATCGAAGCTGCGCTCGCGCCCGCCCGCGGCGCAATGAAGCCCGCGTCGCTCGACACGCTGGAAAAGGCGCTCGCCCTCATCATCGGCTCCGAGGCGATGATCGTCTGCAAGGACGTACTTCAGATCGACGACGCCGAGGCGCGCAAGGTGAAGCGCTGGGCCATTCGCGCGCTTGTCGATGCGGCGCGAAAGCCTAGGGCCTGACGCTCCGCCACAAGGCCGCCTGTCTCGTCAGACCGGCTTTTCCGCACCCCGCGCGAAGCCCGCAAGCAAAAGCCCCCAGGCCGCGATGAGCGCAAGCCCGGCGGCGATATGGGCGAGCGTGACGATCAGCTCCTGCCACGGCGCGCCGCCCGTCGCGCCCGCCTGCGCGGCCGCGATCGGCAGAATCCCGGCCGTCCCCCACCACGAATTGGCGACTTCCGAAAGCGCCATCGCCCATGTCAGCCATGCGGCAAGCACCATCACCGCGACCGATCGCGAGCCGACCCGGTGCTGAAACTTCAAAAGCAGGCTTGCCAGCACGATGAGAAGCAAGCCGTTGGTCAGGAACTGGATATGGGCCGTGAGCGCAAGCCTCGGAAACGGCGTCTGCGGAACGATGAGGCCCCACACCAGCCCCACGAAGATGAGCGCCATTCCATGTATCAATATCTGCCGGCCACCACGCTGAACACCCATGCGTCGCCCTCCATTCGGGCTCAAGGCTTCGGGCACGATGCCCGGCCCCGGCGCCCGATCCTAGAACAAGTGGGTGATCGGCTCCACTCCCCCGGGCGCGTTCCGCTCGCGCCGCCAAGGCGCGGCGTACACGAACGAAAAGACCCGGACTTTCCGGTCCGGGTCTTGTTCCGTTTCCTCAGCGTGAGGACGATCAGTTGTCGAGGAAGCTCCTGAGCTTGCGCGAACGCGAGGGGTGCTTCAGCTTGCGGAGCGCCTTCGCTTCGATCTGGCGAATGCGCTCGCGCGTCACGGAGAATTGCTGGCCGACTTCCTCCAGCGTGTGGTCGGTGTTCATGCCGATGCCGAAGCGCATGCGCAGCACGCGCTCCTCGCGCGGCGTGAGCGAGGCGAGAACGCGCGTCGTCGTCTCGCGCAGGTTCGACTGGATCGCCGCGTCGATCGGCAGGATCGCGTTCTTGTCCTCGATGAAGTCACCGAGATGGCTGTCCTCCTCGTCGCCGATGGGCGTTTCGAGGCTGATCGGCTCCTTGGCGATCTTGAGCACCTTGCGGACCTTCTCGAGCGGCATGCCGAGCTTCTCGGCAAGCTCTTCCGGCGTCGGCTCGCGGCCGATCTCGTGCAGCATCTGGCGCGAGGTGCGCACGAGCTTGTTGATCGTCTCGATCATGTGCACGGGGATACGGATCGTGCGCGCCTGATCGGCGATCGAGCGCGTGATCGCCTGACGGATCCACCACGTCGCATAGGTCGAGAACTTGTAGCCGCGGCGATATTCGAACTTATCGACCGCCTTCATCAGGCCGATATTGCCTTCCTGAATGAGATCGAGGAACTGGAGGCCGCGATTGGTGTATTTCTTCGCGATGGAGATGACGAGACGCAGGTTCGCCTCGACCATTTCCTTCTTCGCGATGCGCGCCTCGCGCTCGCCCTTCTGCACCGTCGAGACGATGCGGCGATATTCGCCGATGTCGAGACCGGTTTCGGAAGCGAGATTCTGGATCTGGCTGCGAATGTCCTTCACCTGATCGCGCTCATCCTTGGCGAAGCTCGTCCAGCCCTTGCCCTTGAGGCGGCTGACGCGGCGCAACCAGTTCGGATCAAGCTCCTCGCCGTAATACTGCTTCAGGAACTCCTCGCGCGCGATGCCGTGGCTCTCGGCAAAGCGCAGGAGCCGGCCTTCGAGCGCCATCAGGCGCTTGTTGATCGCGTAAAGCTGCTCGACCAGGCTCTCGATGCGGTTGTTGTTGAGCGAAAGGCTCTTCACTTCCTCGATGAGATCGGCGGTGAGCTTCTGATACTTCTTGTCCGACGCGACGGCGAATTCCTCGCCCTTGAGCGCGGCCTCGACCTTCTGGTCCTGAAGCTTGCGGAGCTTCTTGTAGTCGTTGGCGATGCGGTCGAAGATTTCGAGCACTTTGGGTTTCAGCTCGGCTTCCATCGCCGCGAGCGACATCGAATTCTCGCTGTCCTCCTCGTCGTCGACTTCCTCTTCCTCCGGCTCGACGCGGGGCGGCGCCTCGCCATTGAGCGCGGCCTGGCTGTGGTCGATCTTCTTGGCGTCGGGACCGGCATAGGTTGCGTCGAGATCGATGATGTCGCGGAGGAGAATCTTTCCCTCGTTCAACTCGTCGCGCCAGATGATGATGGCCTGGAAGGTCAGCGGGCTCTCGCAAAGGCCTGCGATCATCGTCTCCCGGCCGGCCTCGATGCGCTTGGCGATGGCGATTTCGCCCTCGCGCGACAGAAGCTCCACCGAGCCCATCTCGCGCAGATACATTCGGACGGGATCGTCCGTCCGGTCGAGCGACGAGGTGGTCGTCGAGGTGGTGGCAAGCGCCTTGCCCGTCGAGGGCTCGTCCTCGTCGGCTTCCGCCTCGCTGTCGCCCTCGCCTTCGCCGCCCTCGGCCGCGTCCTCGGCTTCCTCGTTCTCGATCACAGTGATGCCCATCTCGGAGAGCATCGACAGCGTGTCCTCGATCTGCTCGGACGAAAATTCCTCGGAGGGCAGAACCTTGTTCAGCTCGTCATAGGTGACGAATCCCCGCGCCTTCGCGGCCTTGATCATCTTCTTGACCGCAGCATCGGACATGTCGAGAAGGGGGCTGTCCTGCACGACCTCGGGTGCCGCCTCGGGGGCTTCCGTCTGCTCTGCCGTTTTGCTCGCCATTCAGCAACTCTCCGCCTGAAAACTTCCACGGCGTCCCTGAGGCCGCCCGTTCAAGTCCTGGTTCAAGGGCTTCCGCCCCCTGAAGGGGATGTGGAAGCACCGTTGTTAAAACGAAACAAGACCGCCCGGGGAAGCGCCGGCATATCCGGCTGCTTGCACACCCCGCAGTCTCGCACTCAACTCATCCGTCTGATGACCGTGACGTTGGTTTCCCCCGAAAGCCTGCAGTCACCCGGCCGCCCGCTCATCTTGCGGCTCGCCCCGATCCTTCTTGTCCGTTCAATTCGTCCACCGCGCCTTCGAGGCGTTCCGAACGTTCGAGCTGCGCGTGGATCGCCTGCAGCCGCGCCCAGTTCTCCTCACTCATATCTTCCGCCAGAGCGCGTTCCGCCGCCCTGAGTTCAGCCTCCAGAGTGATGATCCGGCGATGCCGGGCCAGCATGGCCAGGAAGCCTGTCTCGGCTTCCTCGCGCGAGGCGTCCGGCCACGCGAAACGTTCGCTCCGTTGCGCCGTTCCACTTTCCAGACGCCGTGCTATATCCGCCAAATCCCTAGAGACCAAATGGTTCCTGAGCGCTTCCCTTTCAAGAGGCGCATTAAGAGCCGCTATATCTATGATTTCATTGCGTAATCTGTCAAGCGCCCCGGCCTTGATCTCGATTCGCGAAAACTCCTCGCAGTGGTCGTCGAGGAGATCGGGGTGGTTGAGCATGGTGAGCACGAGAAGCTGCTCGATCCTGCGCACCACGGCCGAGGCGTCCCGCGCGAGCGCCGACCGGCGAAGCTCGGGCGTCACCGGCATCGTCCGCGGATCGCGGAAAAAGCGCGCTCCCGCCCGCCCCGCCCGGAAGCCTCCCGCCGGCCAGGTGCGCTCGCCGAAGCCGCCGGAGCGGCGGAATCCGCCATCCTGCTTCGGCCCGAAAAGCCGCGAGACGCGGCCGCGGAGATCCTGCGCGTAATAGGATTTGACCTTGGGGTCGGCGATCTGCCCGATCACCTCCTCGATCCGCGCCTCGAGGGCAGCCCGCCTCTCCGGCGTGTCCCAGCTACCGGCGGAAACCTCCTTCTCCCAGACCATGTCGGCAAGCGGCCGGGCCTTCGCCAGCACCTCGCGCATGGCCTCGCCGCCCTCGTCACGCACGAGGTCGTCCGGGTCCTTGCCTTGCGGCAGCAGCGCGAAGCGAAGCGAATGGCCGGGCTTGAGCAGCGGCAGCACGCGCTCGACGGCCCGAAATGCGGCACGCAGGCCCGCCTTGTCGCCATCGAAACAAAGGACGGGCTCGGGCGCCAGCCGCCACATGAGGCCGATCTGGTCTTCGGTGAGCGCGGTGCCGAGCGGCGCGACCGCATTCTCGATCCCGCCCTGCGCGAGACCGATCACATCCATGTAGCCCTCGACGGCGATGACGGTGCCCGCGTCATAGGCGGGCTTGCGCGCGCGATGGAGATTGTAAAGTCCGCGTCCCTTGTGAAAGAGCGGCGTCTCCGGCGAGTTGAGATATTTCGCTTTCGCATTGGGATCGAGCGCGCGCCCGCCAAAGGCGATAGTGCGGCCCCGCGCATCGCCGATCGGGAACATGACGCGATTGCGGAAGCGGTCATAGGGCTCGGGAATGTCGGCGCCCGCAATGATGAGCCCCGCCTCGGCCATCTGCGCGAGCCTCACGCCCTTCGCCGTCAGATAGCCGATGAGCCCATGGCGGTCGTCGGGCGCATAGCCGATGCTGAAGCGCTCGATCGTCTCGCGCTTCAGCCCGCGCCGGTCGAGATAGGACCGCGCCTCGGCGCCCGCGCCTGCCGCGAGCTTGTCACGGAAATAGGCCGCCGCCATCTCCATGATGTCGATGAGGCTCGCCTCTTCCTTCGCGCGCTCGACGGAACGCTGGTCGCGCTGCGGCATCTCCATGCCTGCTTCCGCGGCGAGCCGCTCCACCGCTTCGATGAAGGAGAGGTTCTCGGTCTTCTCGAGAAACTTGATGATGTCGCCATGCTCGCCCGACGAGAAGCAATGGAAGAACTGCTTGTCGTCATTGACGGTGAAGGAGGGCGTCTTTTCGTTGGTGAAGGGCGAGAGGCCGACGAATTCGCGTCCGCGCCGGGTGAGCTTCACCTTGCGGCCGACGACCTCCGAGACGCGGATGCGCGCCTTCAACTCGTCGAGAAAGCTCTTCGGGAAACTCATGGGCCGCCGGTCCGGGTGGTCGGGTTGAGGCCGGATTGTCGCACTTCGCCGCCCCAAAGGCGAGCGGACGCCCGTTCAGCCGAGCAGCGCCTTGATGGCAGCGCCCGCCCTGGCGAAATCCATCTGCCCGGCATGGCGCTTTTTGAGTTCGCCCATGACGCGGCCCATATCCTTGATCGTGGTCGCGCCAAGCTCCTTCACCACCGCTTCGATGGCGGCGCGTGCCTCGTCGTCGGAAAGCTGCTTCGGCATGAAACTTTCGATGACGGCGATCTCGGCCCGCTCCTGATCGGCGAGTTCCGGCCGCCCGCCCTTCTCGTAAAGGTCGGCAGATTCCCGGCGCTGCTTCACCATCTTGGAGAAGAGGTCGACGAGATCGGCGTCGGAAACGCCCTCGTTCCGCCCGTCGGTGCGCGAGGCGATGTCCCTGTCCTTGATCGCCGCCTGCATGAGCCGAAGCGCGGAAAGGCGCGCCTTGTCCCCCGCCTTCATGGCGTCTTTGACCTGCTGCATGATGCTTTCGCGCAAGGATTGGCTCATCTTCTCGCTCCTTCTTTTCTCGCCCCACGCTAAACCACGCACGGCATGCGCGCAAATTCACGCCAATCGACGACGCTTCGCCTAGCGCGTTGTATTTACTCGTTTATTTTCTTCCGACCATCGCTTGACGCGGAAAGGCGCTTCCTTTAGTTTCCGCGAAATTCGATGGGAAACTGAGTCTGCCAGACGGGTGCCGCGCACCCGGCGCGATGTGGCGGGCGCTTCCTCCCCAGGAGTATCAATATGAGGGTGTCGACGAAAGCCGCCACGGAACGGCGCGTGCCTAGGGCAGCGCAAGGTTCCGGGGAGGAATCGGCGCGCGGCCTCACGGGAGCAAAAGCATGACCGAGAGCGGCAAACCGACGGCCATTCTGGTGCTGAAGGATGGCACCGTTCTCGAGGGGCATGGCGTCGGCGCCACCGGCGAGGCTGTCGGAGAGGTCTGCTTCAACACGGCGATCACGGGCTATCAGGAGATCCTCACCGATCCCTCCTATGCCGGCCAGATCGTCACCTTCACCTTCCCGCATATCGGCAATGTCGGCGCGAATGACGAGGATATCGAAACCTCGAACCTCGCCAGCCATTCGGGCGTGCGCGGCTGCATCCTCAAGGCCGACATCACCAACCCATCCAACTATCGCGCCGGGAGGCATTTCGACCGCTGGCTCAGGGCCCGCGGCATCATCGGCCTTGCCGGCATCGATACGCGCGCGCTGACGCGCTTCATCCGCAAGAACGGCATGCCGGACGGCGTGATCGCGCATCACCCCGATGGCGAGTTCGACATGCCCGCGCTCCTCGAGAAGGCGCGCGCCTGCCCGAGCCAGATCGGCCTCGATCTCGCCAAGGAAGTGACTTGCGGCCAGAGCTATGAATGGGACGAGACCGGCTGGGCCTGGAACAAGGGCTATGGCCGCCTGACCGAACCCAAATATCGCGTCGTCGCCGTCGACTACGGCATCAAGCGCAACATTCTGCGCGGCCTTGCGGGCGTCGGCTGCCATGTGACCGTTGTGCCCGCGAGCACGAAGGCGGAAACCATCCTCGCCATGAACCCGGACGGCATCTTCCTCTCGAACGGCCCCGGCGATCCGGCCGCCACCGGCGAATATGCGGTCCCCGAAATCAGGAAGCTCATCGACAGCGGCAAGCCCGTCTTCGGCATCTGCCTCGGCCACCAGATGCTCGCACTCGCGCTCGGCGCGAAGACGGAGAAGATGCATCAGGGCCATCACGGCGCGAACCACCCGGTCAAGGACCGCACCACCGGCAAGGTCGAGATCACCTCGATGAACCACGGCTTCACGGTCGCGCGCGAAAGCCTGCCCGCCACCGTCGAGGAAACGCATGTCTCGCTCTTCGACGGCACGAATTGCGGCCTGCGCGTCAAGGGCAAGCCGGTCTTCTCGGTGCAGTACCACCCCGAAGCCTCGCCGGGCCCGCAGGACAGCCACTACCTCTTCGACCGCTTCGTGAAACTCATCGAGGAGGCCAAGCGGTGAGGGCCGAACTTCAATCCCCTCCCCCCTTGTGGGGGAGGGTCAGGGAGGGGGGACCCTTCTCATGGCAAACGAGCGGGCTCGCGCTTTGCGGCGCAACCAGACCGACGCGGAGAAGAAGCTCTGGTCAATACTTCGGCGAGACGGCCTCGGGCACAGCTTTCGCCGGCAGCATCCCATCGGTCCCTACATTGTCGATTTCGTCTGCCTCAGCCGGAGGCTCGTCATTGAGGCCGATGGCGGGCAGCACAATGAAAAGCAGGCCGCCCATGACGATGCGCGCACCACATGGCTCGAGGCAAGGGGCTATAGTGTCTTGCGCTTCTGGAACAACGACATTCTCGGAAACATCGAAGGTGTCGGCGATGTCATCCGGCGAAAACTCGCCGAGCTCGCGTGATTACGTTTTCTCATCGAAGGGAATTGCTGGCATGCACGGCATCGCCTTGCATGATCTTCCCCCCACCCATCCCTCCCCCTCAAGGGGGGAGGGCTTTGGCGCGCCGCATCTTTTTCGCGCAGAGATCGCCTGACCCATGCCCAAACGTACAGACATCAAAAGCATCCTCATCATCGGCGCAGGGCCCATCATCATCGGGCAAGCATGCGAGTTCGATTACTCGGGCACACAAGCCTGCAAGGCGCTGAAGGAAGAGGGCTACCGGATCATTCTGGTGAACTCGAACCCGGCGACGATCATGACCGATCCCGATCTCGCCGATGCGACCTATATCGAGCCGATCACGCCGGAGATCGTGGCGAAGATCATCGAGAAGGAGCGCCCCGACGCGCTGCTGCCGACCATGGGCGGGCAGACGGCGCTCAACACCGCGCTCGCGCTCGCCGATCAGGGCGTGCTCGACAAGTTCGGCGTCGAGATGATCGGCGCCAATCGCGACGCAATCCGCAAGGCGGAAGACCGCCAGCTCTTCCGCGACGCGATGGACAAGATCGGGCTCGAAAGCCCGCGCTCCATGGCCGCGCACAATATGGAAGAGGCGCTGGCCGGCCTCGACTATGTCGGGCTTCCCGCCATCATCCGCCCCTCTTTCACGCTTGGCGGCACCGGCGGCGGCATCGCCTACAACCGGCAGGAATTCGCCGAGATCGTCGAGCGCGGCCTCGACGCTTCGCCCACCACCGAAGTGCTGATCGAGGAATCGGTGCTCGGCTGGAAGGAGTATGAGATGGAAGTGGTCCGCGACAGGGCGGACAACTGCATCATCATCTGCTCGATCGAGAACGTCGATCCGATGGGCGTGCATACAGGCGACTCGATCACCGTCGCGCCGGCGCTGACGCTGACCGACAAGGAATATCAGATCATGCGCACCGCCTCGATCGCGGTGCTGCGCGAGATCGGCGTCGAGACGGGCGGCTCCAACGTGCAGTTCGCCGTCAATCCGAAGGATGGGCGCCTCGTCGTCATCGAGATGAACCCGCGCGTCTCGCGGTCCTCCGCCCTCGCCTCCAAGGCGACGGGCTTCCCGATCGCCAAGGTCGCGGCGCGGCTCGCCGTCGGCTACACGCTCGACGAGCTGAAGAACGACATCACGCAGGTGACGCCGGCCTCCTTCGAGCCGACCATCGACTATGTGGTCACCAAGATCCCGCGCTTCGCCTTCGAGAAATTTCCGGGCGCCGAACCTCTGCTCGGCACGTCCATGAAATCCGTCGGTGAAGCCATGGCGATCGGCCGCAGCTTCGAGGAGAGCCTGCAAAAGGCTCTGCGCTCGATGGAGACGGGCCTCACCGGCCTCAACGAGGTCAAGTTCGCCGGCATGGGTGAAGGCGACGACAAGAACGCGATCCGCGCGGCGCTGGGGCGCCCGACGCCCGACCGCCTTCTCGTGATCGCGCAGGCGCTGCGCCTCGGCGTGCCTCATGAGCAGATCCACACGGCGTCCGGCTACGACCCCTGGTTCATCGAGCGCCTGCAGTCGATCGTCGACGCGGAGGAGAAGGTGCGCACCGAGGGCCTGCCTTCGACGAAGACGGAGATGCGCCACCTGAAGGCGATGGGATTTTCCGATGCGCGGCTCGCCGAGCTTGCGCGCACCGACGAGGAAAATGTGCGCGAGACGCGCCGCGCGCTCGGCGTGCGTCCGGTCTACAAGCGTATCGACACCTGCGCGGCGGAGTTCGAGAGCCTCACGCCCTATATGTACTCGACCTATGAGGCCGACTTCGCCGGACGCGCCGATTGCGAGTCCGATCCCTCCGGCCGCAAGAAGGCGATCATTCTCGGCGGCGGACCGAACCGCATCGGCCAGGGCATCGAGTTCGACTATTGCTGCTGCCATGCCGCTTTCGCGCTGGAAGAGATCGGCATCGAAAGCATCATGGTCAACTGCAACCCGGAGACCGTCTCGACCGACTACGACACGTCGGACCGGCTCTATTTCGAGCCGCTGACGGCCGAAGACGTGCTCGAGCTGATCGACGTCGAAACGCGAAAGGGCACGCTTGCCGGCGTCATCGTGCAGTTCGGCGGCCAGACGCCGCTGAAGCTCGCCAACGATCTCGAGCGCGCGGGCATCCCGATCCTCGGCACCTCGCCCGACGCGATCGACCTCGCCGAAGATCGCGACCGCTTCAAGGACCTGCTCGACCGCCTCGGCCTGCGTCAGCCGCCGAACGGCATCGCCCGCTCGGCCGGGGAAGCGAAGGCGATCGCCGAGCGCATCGGCTATCCCGTCGTCATCCGCCCGTCCTATGTGCTCGGTGGCCGCGCGATGGAAATCGTGCGCGACGCGAGCCACCTCGAGCGCTACATCACCGAAGCGGTGGTCGTGTCCGGCAAGAGCCCGGTTCTGATCGACCACTATCTGCGCGATGCGATCGAGGTCGACGTCGATGCGCTCTGCGACGGCAAGGATGTGTTCGTCTGCGGCATCATGGAGCATATCGAGGAGGCGGGCGTTCATTCGGGCGACTCGGCCTGCTCGCTCCCGCCCTACTCGCTGCCGAAGGAAACCATAGCCGAGATCAAGCGCCAGACGCGGGAGCTTGCGCTCGCGCTGAAGGTCGGCGGACTGATGAACGTGCAATATGCCGTGCAGGACGGCACGATCTATGTGCTCGAAGTGAACCCGCGCGCCTCGCGCACCGTTCCCTTCGTCGCCAAGGTGATCGGCACTCCGGTGGCGAAGGTCGCCGCCAAGGTGATGGCCGGCGAGGCGCTTGCGGGCTTCGGCCTCAAGCCCTTCAGCTACGATCACGTGGCGGTGAAGGAAGCCGTCTTCCCCTTCGCGCGCTTCCTCGGCGTCGACACGATCCTCGGCCCGGAAATGCGCTCGACCGGCGAGGTCATGGGCCTCGACAGGAGCTTCGCCGTCGCC
>WBZO01006281.1_pt1 | contig 11607 bp, 19 predicted proteins | sample 5204261 | NCBI WGS metagenome assembly WBZO01 (sample SAMN12412400, study PRJNA552823) | activated sludge metagenome | isolation source: activated sludge from anammox sidestream of wastewater treatment plant... | place: USA: North Carolina | collected 2017-09 | reverse complement strand
GCATTTATACCAACAAAAGTATTTCCACCATCAGTCGTTACTGTTCCATTATTACCATAATTAAAGTCGTGGATAAAACGACTACCATCTTTATAAATTATTCCGTAAGGAGTTGTGCCAGAAGTAGTAGGTAAACGGAAGTTTTTCGTTATTTCTAATTGCTGATTAGGAGCAGTAGTGCCGATGCCGACGTTGCCGTCTTTAGTATAAATTGTATCTGTATCTACTGCTAAATTAGGAAAATTAAAACGACCAATAGTTGTTTGGGGGGTAGATTGGTCAAGTTTTAGATAACCAGATAAATCTTGACTATCATTTACTGTAATCGTTACCTGACCGTTTCCATCGTTTGAAATACTATCAAGACCAGTTCCTTTAAAATTTAAAAATTTAACGGGATTATCGCTAATTAATGTTCCATCATTTTTAACCCTAACATTAGAACCGCCACCACCATATCCGATAAAAGCTCTACCAGTTTCTCCTTTTAAATCAACAGCTTGCCCCCATTTTCCATCAGGATTTTCAAATCTAAGTTTTGTTCCCTCCCATTTGTGTCTTGGCTTATCCCCCTTTTCACCCTTTAATCCATCTAAACCATCTCTTCCATCTTTACCGTCTTTTCCATCAAAATAATCTTTACCTTTAATCGGGGTATAACCATCTTTACCATCTTTTCCGTCTCTTCCATCTTTACCGTCAAAATAGTCTATTCCCTTAATCGGTGTATATCCATCTTTTCCATCTTTACCGTCTTTGCCGTTTTCCCCCGGTTCACCTTTAATAAAATCAATACCCACTAAACTTTCTTTAATTGGTTCTAAGTTTTCCTGTATTTCTTCAAGCTCATCAAAAATAGCAAGAGATGGTTCTTCTTTTAAGAGCATTAATTTTTTTAACTTTTTTTCTTCCATATATTTTTATGTTCAATTAGTTTTAACATTATTATATCCTTTAAATCTCTTAAATTAAGATATTTTAACCATATTAATTTATCTATAAGTTCTTTATTGTTCATAGTGATTAATATTTGACAAATTTTGAAAATATAACCCCCATTTTTATTATACTTACTTTTTGATACTGCCCCAATTTTAAACGCAATATCAAAAGACGATAGTTTATACCCACGACACTTTTTCTCGCCCTATACGAGGCTTTTTATCTTTAAATCTCATTCCATAAAACTGCCTAATTGAATTTTCTAATTTAATATCATCTTGTATTAAAATTGGTAAGGTTGGGCTTTGTGGTTGTTTTATTTTTAACCACTCAATAGAAGCCTTAATTGGCAATATTTCGTGATAGGGAGAAGCAAAGCTGGGCGTCTTTGTTGTGTTATTATAAGCGAAGTCTACACTATCTCTATCAAAATAAACTTTTAGACTATCCGCGCCATTATAATCAGATGCTGGAAAAATCTCTATTACTCTACCAGTCAAACGATAATACATTGGCGTTCCGCTTTCATCTTGAAATTCATCAAGACCTTCTTTCACCATTTCTTTGGTAATTGGATAAATAATATGCCAATTATCATTTTTATCTTTAACTTCAACCCTTTGAATAGTTAAAGCATCGCTGGGTAAAGCATATTTTATTTGCCCCAAAACTAAGTTAGTGGTAGCGCTGGGCATATTGGCATAATTACCGTCATCGTATTGCCAATTACCAGTTGCTAAAAAAATTATATGCCAAACTCTATGTTGAACACGATTAATTATTGCTGTAAATTCTTTTAATTTAGTGATATCTCCGCTTATATAAGCAAAACCCAAATCGGTCATTCTCTCTATGTTTTGAATTATACCATCTAAATTAATTGTGTCATTGTAAACCATATTATTTAAATTTGAACCAGTTATGTTGTCTTACATCACCATCATTGGCTTTTATTTTTATGTTATGTTTATTTAATACAAAGGGAAATGATATTTGGTCGCGTGGACTATTTTCTATTATTTCTTTCCACCAATCTTGACAAAAGTTTCTTACTCTTTCATTATTTCTTAAGATTAAAACACCACATTCGTATAAACCTTTATCGTCTTTGTATGTTTTTAAATATTTATCTACCTGTTTTTTAACGGCTTCATAATATTGTGGTCTGTATATTCTAATAGCTTCTGCCTCATCTTTTATATTATTTCTTATTGGGTGTTTAAATAAACCCATATCATTATCTCCCAAAAATTCTTTAACCAACAATTCTTTACTTATTAATAACTCTATATTACTGTCAAGCCAAACATAGATGTCATTGGTGTTTTTGTTTTCAAATGGTAAAATTTTTATCCTTTTAGCATCTAAAATATTTGGCGTAAATACTGAATTGATTTTTATCATTTATTTACAATTTATGAGCGGGTCATTATTTCGTCTTTTTCGTCTATTTGTTTGTTTCTATTAGACCAATTCTTTTTAAACTCTTCTAAACGGTCAACAAATTCCATTGTCCATTTTCCTTTATCATTAAATACTCTTGCCAATTCATCATATTCTCCAATTACAATTTTAGAAACTTCTCTTAAAATTAAGGGTCTAACTCTTTCGTCTAACATTTTAATTTTAGCAGCATTAGAATTAACTTTAGTTTCTAATTTCTCCATTTCCATTAGAATGGATAGGTTCTTATTAGCCAAAACTTCTTTTTTCTTTAATAACTCTAATATTTTTTTGTCGGTTATTTCTTTTTTCATAATAGATTTTTATAGGCATCTTTCCAAAGATAGCCCTTATTATTTATATTATAGTTAGATAAAACATATTTTTTTGCTTTTTTCCCTATATCTCTCCTTAGTTTTTTATCAACGATTAATTTCTCTAAGTCTTTTAACCAGTCTTTTGCCCAAACAAGATAATCCCCATCTTTTTCGTAGGGACAATCCTTAAAATAATTAGTAATAACTGGTATTTCAAGCATTGAGGCTTCTAAAAACTTTACATTAGACTTACACTTATTAAAGTAAGAGTCTTTTCTGGGTATCATCATTATATCAAGCCTTAGCTCATTTAATACTCTGAAGTAATCTTCCATACTACACCACGGTGCGTGTTCTGTGTTTTTTAATGTATCCCAAAAAGAATATTCTCTTTTATGGACTTCGTTGGTTAGCTTATTTGTTTCTCTCTGTTTTTTACTGTTTAGACCAAACAGAACCAATTGAACCCTGGGGTCATTATCTAGTTTTTTAAGCACATCTTCAACTATTTGAAAATCGTGATAATAGGCGACAGAACCAACAACACCTATCCTCACCTTATCTCCTTTATTTCTTAATGGTTTATCCCAATCATCTGGATTTACTAAATTAGGAAGAACTTTTACATTGGGATTTAATTTTCTATACTCTTTAGCCAGATATTCGGTTGAACAGGTAACCAAGTCAGAATTAATAATAAAATTGTTGATGATATTATTTACTTTTTTAGTATTCTGTTTAAAACCCCTTTCATCTAGACCATAGAAAGCATGGCTTTTATCCATTATATAGGTATCATCATTATCAAATACTATCTTTTTGCCCATTTGCTTTAAAATCATTGCTGTTTTGTGATGTCCTATTGTATTAGCTCTATGAAATACTATTATATCGGCAGCAGACATTTCTTGTCTAACCATCTCTACTGGTTTTATTTTTTTTTCTAATCCCCAATAATTACCAAGCCAACCATTAGCTATCATTGGGAGTAGACAGCGAACATACCAGCAACCCATATAATGCCCTCCTACAAAATAAACTTTAGACATAAATTCTTGAGTTTTTAATTTTTCTAGCTCTCTCCTTGTTTCGTCTATTCTGCTCTATCTGGTTGATATCTTCTAGGCATAGGTTGGCTATATAATCTCTCAAATTCTTCGGAGGTAAGTTCTTTTCCCGTTTCTCCATCAATGATAACATATTCTTGTTTTGTTATATTTGTAACAATTTTTTTTGACATAAATTGCTTTCAGACTTGGGGGAGAAAGCCTGACAATCCCCCCAAGCAATTTAATTAATAAATTAAATTAACTTTTTGCTTTGATTAACACACCAGCATTATCCCTATTCTCAACAACACCATAAATAAGGTCAGCAACGACTAACCAGCCCAAATATTCTAGTTTGTATTCACTCTGTAAGCGAACCTTATCAGGAGTAATACCACCAGCAATATTAGCGGTAGCAAATGCTAAAGCTGATTTATGAGCTAAAGCGCCAGTACGAGAACCAGAACTAACACCCAGTCTTGAGGTTTCAACAACCGGAATGTTATACAAATAACCAACTTGTCCTTTTAATACTGGGTCTGCGCCATTGGTATTTTGAATTAGGGTAAACTTATCAATACCCATTACGTGCTTCCAAATAACATTTGGGTGTAAGAAGAAGGCTCTATCTTCCATCGGAACGTTAGCAGAGTCAAGATAAGCAATAGCTTGTCTGATATTACTATCGTTCAATTCGGTGGATGAATCACCAACTGCTTGTGAAAAACCAGTAAATAATCCAAGTAAAGCGTCTTCTAATTTAGCAGCAACGGTATAACCAGCATTCCTTGCGTAAATTTCTTGCGCCTTATAAGATTTCTTAATCTTTGAGGCAACAACATCTTCTAACACAAATGCTACATGGGTATGAACATTGATGGTTAAATCAACGTCAGTTTCAGTGGGTGCTGATAACACAACCTGTGTAGAGGCAGCCTTTGCTTGCGCTGTCATTTCTGAAATATTGGGAATATGGATAACATCTCCACCGTCCGCTATATCCTCAGACCAGTCTTCAAAGAAAGAACCAGCTCTTAAATTAGCGCGATAGAAATTATTAACCCTTCCACCCCAAATTTCAGGAATCATTACATCGGCGGTTACGGTCGTAATATGGTTAGTTCCAAGTGCCATAATTTTTTATGAACCCCAACAGAATGATTATCTTATTGACCTGTAAAACAATTCTCTATGTTCTTTTTCCGTCATTTCTCCTACAGATTTTTGACCTTTAGAAATAAATGAGTTAGAAGAGCCAAGTTTTGCTTTTTCTGACTTTTCTTTTTGTTCTTTTGCCTTTTTATAGGCAACAAATAGAGGGTCTTTCGTGGCTTCAATTAAACTTCCATTTCCAGCTAATTTATTTAGCTTTTCGATATCATCTTCATCGTAGCCTTTAGCCAATAAGATACCCTCATCTCTTGTCAGGTAATTCTTATTAGTTTCTTTTAGTGGTTGCTCTTTAATTTGAGCAGCCTTTTTTCTCCAATGTTCTTTTTGAGCCTCAAGTGTTTCCACTTTCTTTTCGAGAGCCCTGTAATCTTCTAATGATGGTTCGTCATTGGATAACTCATCATCATTGGACGACTCATCATCATTTGATAATTCATCGTCATTGGTTTCTTCAACCTCGTTGACGTTTTTTTGAGTTTCACCTTCAGTGTTCTCAATGGTTTCGTCAATAACCTCTTTTTCATTTTCTTTCATAATAATGTAGGCGTTTTGTGCCTATTAATTGTAATCATTTTATAGTCTTTAGTGACTTAGCCTATTTAGTAGGCAAATCTATGGAGGTCGGCGACTTGAACGCCGATGTATTCCATCCCCCCCCAACACTAAGTAAAATCTACTAATGTTTCTTTCTTTATATTTTGATTGGCTTGTCTATCTAACTTTTTAATAAATTTATCTAATTTGGCATAAGCTATTTGAGAAGCCCTTACTTCTATTGCGATTTGTTCGGCGGTCATACCCTCTGTTTTAATCTTTAGAGGGGTATTACCAAACTCTTCCTTCATCATTCCTTTAAGTTCTTGCCATTCTTTAGTTGTGATAAATTGCTCAATAATCATATAACTTGTTCTAATTTTTTACCAAACAAATGTTTATCCCAGTTAATATATAAACAATTGTCTGATTTACTTTGTTCTAAGTATTTAATCATTGCTAAAACATCTACTGGTTTTAAATCGTCTTCTATGTTTATACTGATTTGTCCTATCTCGTCATCAATATTTAATTTAGTTATAATCATATTTTTTATTTAATAGGTGAGGCTTGACTTAATAATCTATCAGGCTCTTTAGGTTCTGGCATTTTTTGTCCTTCTTGCTGGTTCATTTGTGTTATTTCTTCTTTTTGTTTGGGTGTTAGCTTCCAACTAGAAATTCCGTTATCTTCACAATATTGTTTAAATAAAGGTGTTTCGGTAATTGCTGGATTAGCCATAACCATTTGTAAAGCATTAAAATAAGCATCATTTCTAGCGCTTTTATCAACCGTTTCATTTGTCGGCATCATCTTAAAGCCCCATTTAAAATTAAAGAAATCTTTAGGAATTGCTATCTTTCTTCCATTTTCTTTAATACTATCTTCAACTCTCTTTAAAATAGAGCTTTTTATTTCTGGTGTAATTACATTCCCAACATCAGCCAATAAAAATTTAATCTCTTCTCTACGCTGTAATGCTTTTACATATTCTTCGGCGTCTTCATCATCTTCAGCCATATCAATAAACTCTTCGTGCGACCATTTTTTAATTACCGAGGGAAAAATAAATTCCATTAAAATATCTGCTATTTTTTCTAACAGGTTCTGCTTATAATCTCTAAAAGAAGATACAGCGGCCGAATTAACTGTAGCAATACCTCTAAATGTAACATTGGAAGGGCTTGACTCTCCCTGAACAATATCGGGAGTAAGACATAATTTATCAGCCTGTTGCTCTATTAATTGAACTTCTGCTAAAAAGTTATTTAAACCTGTGTTGGAAATGCCGATTTGCTGTAATGTTTCATCTGGAATAATCTGACCATTTATAGCCTGCTCTAATACATTGCCTATCATATCTGGTTGAGCAGACTTTAAAAGCAATAAAGAGGCAATTTCTGTTGCTTGCGCGTTCTGATTTACCAGCTGGTTCATTCTTGCTTGTAATTGGAATAATCTTTCAACCACACCAACACGAAGAAATCTCCCCCTATATCTACCCAGATGAAAATCAATATAAGGACAGTCTTCTTTATCTACTTCTTCACTCCATAGCTCAATATAATCATTATCATATCCATAACCTATAACGTGTTTATATTCTGGCCTTTCGTTTTCTTCTCCGTAATATCCATAAAACTCCCAAACTTCTATTTCGTTATTTTTATTACTTTTTTTAACAACATCTCCAACGTTTTTCCAAATATCTGCCTTATCCCACAATTCTTTTTTATTAAGTCTGTGTATTTCTACAATACCATCGGCGTCTTTAATGTATTTTACTGATTGATTAAAATAAAGATTTTGTAATTTAACCTCTTCTATTTTTTCTTTTCCCCCTTCTTTATACTTTTTCCAAACCTGCGAGCCATAGGTGGCTAAACCCTCTGATACATCATTTAATATTTGATAAAATCTTTCTTCATCAAACCATTTAATTACATTTTTTCGCAAAGCCCAAGCCTGAAAATGATTTAAAGAACCAAGCCCATAGGGCATAAAGTCTTTGGTATCTGGGCTTAATAATTTGGCAAAATGAGTAATACGATGATTAGAAATATTCCAAAATAAAGCATCATTATCTTCCCTGTTGTAATAACGATTATTAATATAACACTCAATTTTATCAAGTGTTTCTTTTTGGTTATATTTAATTATTTGTTTTCCCTCAGAAAATTCTAAGTAATTATCTGAGTCTTTTATTATATCTTGAACTCTTGTGCTAATATTCATATTTATTCGTATTTATGTAAACGATTGTTTTCGTTGTAAAGTATTAAAAATGTTTTTAGCTATTGGTTTTAATTCAAACCACATTCTCATCATTAGAGTATCGGCATAATCTGGGCTTCTACCAATTATTTCTTTAATCTTGTCTTTGGTTATTATTCTTAGCTTTTGGTCGCTATCCATTGCCTCGCCTTTAATTTGTTCTAATTCTTCAATAATTATTTCTTTTATGGTGTCGCTACAAGTAATAGCCATTTTGTGATTATTTACATAATCAGCCAATTTATAATAACATTGACTTCTTAAATTTTTAAAATTAACCTTCTTTCCTTGTTCTTCTAAAGGAATAGAGTTTCCCACAAATCCTTTAATTCCCCTCATATTATCCACTAATCCACCACCAACACCATCTTCATCGGCTATAATGCGAGAATAGGGTATTAAATATTTTTGAGCCACCTCTTTTATTTTAATCTCCAATTGGTCTATTCCACATTTAGAAATTGTGATAACTTCTATTACTTTTAAACCATCCCAAACCATTATAACCGCATTGTCTTTACCAAACCTGGCAACATCAACCGTTAAATATTTATCTCCTTTATCAACCGTATTAGTAAACAAATCATTTATAGTGTCGAAAGTCATTAGAGCATCGGGGTCATCGTCATATTCCCAGTTACCCATCATAAGTCTTTGTTTTAATTTAGTGTCAGACAATTGTCTTAACTGTATTCCATAACTTTCGGCGGTATATTCATTATCATTATAAAGAGCCTGTATGAATACTTTATTATCGGGCAGCGTTCCTTCTTTCCATGGTTTATAAAACTCACTATAAGTCCAATTCTTTTTAGGATTTCCCGTAATAAGTGTAGATGGGTGTATTTTGTCGTTAAGATGTCTTCCTATACGAGAACGCATAACATCTCGGAACAATGGGTGTATTTCTCCAGCCTCTTCAATAGCTCCATCAGTATATTCCAATGAACCAAATCTTTCGTATAGTGGGTCGGTTGGGAGAAATTTAGCATCTAAAAGGTCTATACGACTTCCATTAGTAAATTCAATATAATTATATTGTCCATTTAATTTCCAGATTTCACCGGGAATGTTGTGATATTTACAAACCTTACACCAAGTAACAAAGGTAGACTGCATCAATCTTTTTAATTCTTCTCTGGCTATATAAGACCTATATCCGGGAAAGCGCAAAGCGTTTAATAATCTGCTTTCACATATTACCCAGGTTTTTCCGCCGCCAGCGCCACCCCCAAAAAATATATCAGTTATCTTTTTATTATTAAGAGCCTGATATACTTGATGTTGTTTCGGGGTTGGTTTTATCGTTATTGTCATTTGGTAATATATAATTAATACTTGTAATAACTTTTAATTCTTTATCATCAGAAGTAAAATCAAATTTATCCTTCATTTCTAATATATATTTAAGATACATCTCAATTGCCCTTATATCTCCCGCCTCAGCCCTCTCTCTAAGCTTCTCTAAAACCTCTGGTATTCCTTTCTTAGCTAACGAAAGAGCAATTTTTAATATCTCTTTTTGGTTTTCCTTTTTTCTAGACTGATAATAATAAGTGCTTGGGTCTATGTTGTGTTTTTGAGCAAAATCTTCTACAGTATCTGTTCTCATTACCCTGGGCAACGCCTCTCTTTCTATCATTTCTTGTATCCAGTTTTTTTCTATTTTGTTTTTAGTATCTTCGTTTAATTCCATATAACTTTAATATCAATATCTATTTAACATCTTATTTCTTTTTATTGTTTTTAGGCTTACCACAACATTCAACAATTTCTACTCCCATATTGCCCTCAACAATTGTTACTCCCATTTTATTTGCCAATAAATAAATGGCTTCGTCATTAAGATTGGCTTGGTATTCTAAGCTATCAATTCTTTCTTCTAGGTCTTTGATTTTTTCTTTAATTTTTTTAAGATTAAACATAAGATTAAATATAGTTTTTTAAATTTTGTCAAATTTATATTCAATTAAATACTATCTATCCTTTAACCCTCCAATATATTTAATTCGAGCTTGTAAACTTATCTATGTAGAGTTATTTACCTATTCATAAATTTATGCCTAGCCCTCCGAAGTCTAGCAACCTTTTATTCTTCCACCGAACACATCAAATTGGCGTTGCTAATAACTTGTGGTCGCATTCCTTATGTTTAGGATTTGTGAAAAATAAATTTGAAGATTTTTCACTTTATACAGTTTATGTTCTGATTGGAGTCCCCCGTTGTCAGGATGGACAGAGCGGGGAAATTTTTATCAGAACACAAATCTGTTTAGGTGGTGTTTTTTAAGACGGACACAACCTATACGCCGTCATAACTCATTGTGTTTATATAATTCTATAATGCTCTCAATGGAGTGCTGGGACACCCCCTACCAGAGCATTGGCAGGGGGAGGGCTAGCTCAGCACTCAATTCAAAGCACTATTAAAGCTTTTAAGGTTATTACCCGAAAATATAATTAATATTTAAGGTTATAGCCTTATTTTTTCTTTCTTTTTAGTTTAGCGCCAGCAGCAGATAGGGCAATTGCTATTGCTTGTTTTTTCGGTTTACCGTGTTTTAATTCGGTTTTTATATTTCTGCCAATGTTTTTCTTTCCTTTAAGTAATGGCATATTAAAAATTGTCTTTATAAAAGGCAAAAATAGCCGCCTCTAATGTTTGTATGGTTTGATGCGGTAATTGTAAATTATATATTTCTGAAAAAGCCTCAATTATTTCGTGAATAAGGGCCGATTTCTTTCTATCATCTGATTGTTCTTTATTAATTAAAATAATTGATTTATCAAAAGAAACAGAACCGCTTTCGGCTAGACCAGAAACTTCATTAACAGAAAAAGTAAACCCTCCTATTTTTAATTTGTTTTTCATAATTTTCTCAAAGGCAAAGCCGATTATAAAAATCAGCTAAGCCCATTTCCCCCCACTATTGTATTACTTTGAGTAAGGGCGTATGCCTATAGGCTCTGGTCAAATTTGCCTTAAAAAAAACTATTTCATCTTTACTATATAATTATACCATATTTTAAAGCGCTAATCAAAACTAGCTAATATTAAATATTATTTAATGTATTGACTTTTTCTGTGGGTGTGCTATAATAGGCTATGTAATAAAATAATTAATATTATACAATATGTCAGTGAACGCAGAAAACTTATGGAAATTAGGATTACACAATAATACGGATTTTATTAATATAAAAAACTTTTCAGACAAAGAAATAATTAATAGAATTTGTGAAAACTCTAATTTTCCTCACGATAAAAACGGAAATGAGATAATATATGATAATGAACATTTCCATTGTAGTGCTAAAGGTTGTGAAATAGAAATGCGATTAATGAGAACGGATTACTATGGTGATTATATTATACAAAAATATTGCCACAAGCACAATAGGGTGTGCTCAAAGACTGGTTGGGAGTTAGGTTGGTATTTAGGAAAACAAACAAAAAAATTTAAAAATAATAATAATCGAACAAAAAGACAAAGGTCTATTAGCCCCGTAATAATATTAAAAGATGGAAAGATAACAAAAACAGATAAATTTTATGAACAATATGACCAAAAATATAACAAAAAAACAATTTAAGACACTAGAAAGACTTAATGATATAGTAAACACTTTAGATATATTTTCGGACATTGATTATGAGCAAAGAATAAAAAACAGATATTATAATCAATTGTTAATGGTGGCGGATAATTTATCTCGTAAATTATTAAATAATTAATTATTAATTAAAATTTTATGTCAATTAAAGAAATAATGACAAAATATCAAAAATTATTAAAGGATAGTTATGTTGATGAAAAAACCGGGCAGGCGGTGCTTGAAGTAAGTGTGTTTAGTGATTTTCTTAAGTCTTCTCT
>WBZO01001559.1_pt2 | contig 11607 bp, 10 predicted proteins | sample 5204261 | NCBI WGS metagenome assembly WBZO01 (sample SAMN12412400, study PRJNA552823) | activated sludge metagenome | isolation source: activated sludge from anammox sidestream of wastewater treatment plant... | place: USA: North Carolina | collected 2017-09 | reverse complement strand
CTGGGGGGAGAAGAGGCGGGGATCAAGAACGTCACCATCACGGTGGACGGCGCGTACGCGTACGGATACCTGCGGGCCGAGATGGGGGTCCACCGGCTGGTGCGGATCTCGCCCTTCGACGCCAACGCGCGCCGGCACACCTCGTTTGCCAGCGTCTTCGTGATTCCGCAGATCGACGACGATGTGAAGATCGATCTCAAGCCGGAGGACATCAAGACGGACGTCTTTCGGGCTTCGGGCGCGGGCGGGCAGCATGTCAACCGGACGGAGTCGGCGGTGCGGATGACGCACCTCCCGACGGGCATCGTGGTGCAATGCCAGAACGAACGCTCGCAGCACAAGAACCGCGCCTCGGCGATCAAGCAACTGAAGGCGCGGCTGTGGGAGTTCGAGATGGAGAAGCGGCGCGCCGAGGAGAAGAAGCTGGAGGATTCGAAAGCCGACATCAACTTCGGGAGCCAGATCCGCAGCTACGTTCTTGCGCCTTACCGGATGATCAAGGACCATCGCACGAAGTTGCCGATCGGCGATGTCGACCGAGTGCTCGACGGCGACCTGGAACAACTCATGCACGCCTACCTGGTCTGGAAGAAGACGGGCAAGACGTATGGCGACGGCAAGGACGAACTGCCGGACTAGAAGCGGTGGCTGTCACACTGATCGAGGAGGCTGCGGCGTTGATCAGGGCCGGGAAGCTGGTGGCTTTCCCGACCGAGACGGTGTATGGGCTGGGCGCGAACGCGCGCGACGCCGCCGCGGTGCGGCGGATCTTCGAGGCCAAGGGGCGGCCGTGGACGAGTCCGCTGATCGTCCACGTGGCGACGAAGGAGATGGCGCGAGGCTGCGTCACAGCGTGGCCCGAAACGGCGGAGCGGCTGGCGGCGCGACACTGGCCGGGGCCGCTGACGCTGGTCTTGCCCAAGAAGGGCGAGATTCCGGATGAAGTGACGGCGGGACTGCCGACGGTGGGCATCCGTGTTCCGGCGCATCCGCTGGCGCTTGAACTGATCGAGAAGGCGGGCGTACCGATAGCCGCGCCGAGCGCAAACCGGTTCGGCGGCCTCTCGCCGACCTCGGCTGAGCACGTCCGGCGGAGCCTGGGCGCGCGTGTCGACCTGATTCTCGACGGAGGCACGACGCCGGTGGGTATCGAGTCCACGGTACTGTCGTTGGCGGGAGAGCGGCCGGTTCTGCTCCGCCCGGGGATGGTGACGAGGGAGGAGCTGGAGGAAGTCGCGGGCGCGGTGGCCGTGCGGGAGAGCGGCGGCTCCGGCAGTCATCCGGCGCCGGGGATGGGCGTGCGCCACTATAGTCCGCGAACGCCGCTGCTGCTTGTGCATGGCCGGCCGGAGCGGCCGGGGCGCGGGGTGTATCTCAAGCACGGCGAATCCATGCCAGCCGGCCCGCGCGAGTATGCAGCGGGATTATACGCGACACTGCACCGGCTGGACGAGGAGCGCCTGGACTGGATCGCCGTGGAGCATCCTCCCGAGGGCGAGGCCTGGGCGGGCATCCGGGACCGGCTCCGCCGCGCTGCTACACTCTGAACGAACAGGCGCGCGTCGTGGACGCAATCGAGACTCTCCGGCTGCATGAACCGCTGCTGCCGAATGTGCTGGGGCACACGGCGGGAACGGTGATCTTCGGGATCTTTCTGTATTTGCTCGCCAGGGATCGGTCGAACCGGGGAACGCGCTCACGGCGCCTGTCGCTGCTGGCGGCGGCGGCGGCACTCACGTGGAACGCGGGTTCGTTGTGGTGGCTGACGTTCCCGCCGGAAGCGCGGATCGCAGGCTGGCTGCTGGCAGCGGTGTCGACCGCCGCGCTGAGCCTGCTCCCCGCATTTCTGCTGGACCTGTCGCTTGAGGGCGGGAGACGGCGCACCGCCTGGTGCGGGTATGCGCTGAGCGCGACGGCCGTCCTGCTGCATTTCAGCGAATCGATCGCGGGCGGCGCCGCGCTGCACCGGAACACTCTGGCCGTGACCGCGGCGGGCTTTACGCTGCTGGTGCTGTTTGGAAGCCTGCTGCCGTGGCGGGGCTTATCGCGTTCTTCCAGCGCCATGGCGCTGTTTCTGTTCGCCCTGTCGTTCTCCCACTTTTCGCAGGAAGAGGCGCATGCCGGGAGGCTGATCGAAGTGCTCGTCCATCACGCGGGCCTGCCGCTAGCGTTGTTCGTGCTCATGCAGGACTACCGCTTCGTGCTGCTCGATGCGTTCCTGCGGTTTCTGGCGAATATCCTGCTGGCGGCCGTCTTCGGCTGGGGCAGCCTGAGAGCGGCGGCGTGGGCGGGGTGGTTCGAGTGGCGCGGGACGGACCCGCGGACGCTTTCGATGGCGCTGGTCAGCGCCGCGGCGGTGCTCGTGATTTTCGCGCTCGCGAGGCAGGAGCTTCAGGCCCTGCTGACGAAGCTGCTGTTCCGGCCGCGGCGCGCGGAGGATCTCCTCGCGCGACTTCGCGGGCGTGCGATCACCGACGAGGCTGGCTACCTGGATTGGGCAGCAGCGGAGATCGCACTGTTCTTCGACGCTGCGCCGGCCACGGGAGGCCGCGAGGCGGAAGTCACGCTTCCGCTCAGGCTGTCCGGCGGGCACGGGGGTAACATCGGGCTGACTCGACGCGCCGGAGGCCGCCGCTTCCTCAGCGAGGATCATGAACTGCTGTCGGCATGCGCCGCCGAGATCTTCACGCGGGTGGAGGGGTTCAGGGAGGGCGAGTTGCGGCGGCTGGCGGCCGATGCGGAACTCCGGGCGCTGCAATCCCAAATCCATCCGCATTTCCTGTTCAATGCGCTCAATACGCTCTACGGCATCATCCCGCGGGAGGCGAAGGGCGCGCGCGAGACGGTGTTGAACCTCGCCGACATTCTGCGCTACTTTCTGCGCACCGGCACGCCCACAATCCCCTTCGAGGAGGAGCTGCGCATCATCCGCGCCTACCTGGCGATCGAGGCGCTGCGGCTGGGCGCCAAACTGAGCGTGGAGATGGACCTCGATCCCGCCGCCGCCCGCATTCGCATTCCCGTGCTCAGCGTCCAGCCGCTGGTGGAGAACGCGATCAAGCACGGCATTGCGCCGTGCGACCGCGGCGGCAGTCTGCGGCTGGCGGCGCATGAGGACGGGCGCTGGCTGGATGTTCGCGTGGAAAACAGCGCGTCGGGGCAGGAGGGCGATGCCGTTTCCGGGGCTGGTATCGGCCTGGAGAACGTGCGGCAGCGGCTCAGGCTCTGCTACGGCGAGGGCGCCGTGCTGACCATCGAACACACGGGCGGCGCCACGATCGCGAAGCTGCGCGTTCCCGTGGAGGCGCCTGCATGAAGATCCTGATCGCCGACGACGAACCCGTCGCGCGGCAGGTGCTGAGCGAGCTGCTGGCGGAGTTTGCCGGCGTCGAGCTGGCCGGAGAGGCAGGGAGCGGCCGCGAAGTCCTGGAGATGAGCGCGGCGCTCGAGCCGGATGTGCTGTTGCTGGACCTGCAGATGCCGGGGATGGACGGCCTTTCCGTGGCGCGCGCGCTCCGCGCATCGCTGCTTCCCCTGGTGATTTTCGTGACCGCCTACGAGCAGCACGCGCTGGCGGCGTTCGAGACCGGCGCGGTCGACTACCTGCTGAAGCCGGTCCGGCGCGAGAGGCTGCAGGCGGCGCTCGACAAAGCGCGGAGACAGCTTCAGGGCATGGTCCGGCCGGCGCGGATCGAATCGGGAGCGCCAAGGCGAATCGCAGGCCGGATCGGCAGCGACCTGCACCTGATCGACCCCGCCGAGGTGATCGCGTTCCGGGCGCAGGGCGATACCGTGCTCATCCTGACGGCGCAGAACCAGTACTACGCCGAACATTCGCTCCGGCTGCTCGAACAGAAACTGCCGCGCGCGCAATTCCGCCGCATCCACCGCTCGACGATCGTCAACACAGACCATATTCGCAAGATCTCCCCGCTGACCTCGAAACGGTTCCTGCTGCAGCTCACCGGCGGATTGGAGGCAGTGGTGAGCAAGCGCATGGCTTCCGTGATTCGAGAAGCCACGAAGTGGTGAGCGATTCGATAGAATCGCCGGGTGCACGAACACGCCTCCAAGACGCGCTGGTGGATCCTGGCCCTCCTGTTTCTGATCACCACGAACAACTACCTGGACCGGATCGTAATCAACGTGCTGAGTCCGGTGATCCTGGAAGACCTGAAGTTCGACAAACAGCACTTCGGCTACGTCTCGGGCGCCTTCCAATTCACCTATGCGGTCGGCTTTCTAATCATGGGAAAGCTGATCGACCGCCATGGCACCCGGCTGGGTTATGCGATCTCCATTACGTTTTGGAGCGTCTCGGCGGGGTTGCACGCGCTGGCGCGCACATGGCTCGATCTCGGCTTCTGGCGCGCGATGCTGGGCCTGGGGGAGTCCGGCAACTTTCCGGCGGCGATCAAGGCCGTATCCGAGTGGTTTCCGAAAAAAGACAGGGCGTTCGCCACGGGTATTTTCAACGCCGGAACGAACGTCGCCTCGATGGTCGGCCCTCCATTGTTCGTCTGGATGAACAGCCACTTCGGCTGGCGCGCGTGCTTCTACATCACGGCTTCGAGCGGGCTGCTCTGCGTGGCCGCCTGGTGGTGGTTCTACCGCGTTCCGCACGAGCACCGGCGGGTGAATGCGGCCGAACTGGCAATCATCGAGGGCGATCCCGACGAGAAGGTCGAGGCGAAGGTCGGTTGGGGCGAGGCCTTGAAGATCAAGGAGACGTACGGCTTCGCGATCGCCAAGTTTCTCTCCGATCCGGTGTGGTGGTTTTACCTGACCTGGCTGGCGCTCTACTTCAAGGAGGCGCGGGGCCTGAGCCTCGAACAGATCGGTTGGGCGTTGCCGGTGATCTACCTGATGGCCGATTTCGGCAGCGTGGCCGGCGGGTGGGTGTCCGGATTCCTCATGCGGCTCGGCTGGTCCAACGCCAGGGCGCGCAAGGCGACGATGGCGTTCTTCGCGCTGTGCATGCCGGTCGCGGCGACCGCTGTGGTCGTGCCGCAGACCTGGGTTGCCGTGGTGTTGATCAGCGTCGCGACGGCCGCTCATCAGGGCTGGTCGGCGAACCTCTACACGACGGTTTCCGACATTTTCCCGAAGAGCGCGGTGGCGAGCGTCATCGGAATCGGCGGCTTCTTCGGGGGCATCGGCGGGGTGATCTTCACCTCGCTGCTGCCCGGCTACGTCATTACGCACTTCGGCTACGTGCCGATCTTCGCGATGATGGGCGGGTTCCACATCGTGGCCTGGCTCTGTGCGCACTTCCTGATGGGGAAGATGGAGAAGTTGCGGGCGGCGTGAGGCCCCAGCCTCGCGATTGCACCGCGCGAGTAGCCGCCGGTGAAAATCGGCCGGCGGAGCGGCGCTGATTCCGGGTGCGGCCGGCGTTGAGCAGACGGCGACCGGCTGTCACCGCCGCGTCTTCGCTGCATCAGATAAGATGGAAACACAGGTAACGCCATGCCCATGTACGAGTACCGTTGCGAGGAGTGTGGACGTCGCTACGAACAATTGCGACGAATGTCGGAGGCAGACACCGGTCTTGAGTGCCCTCAGTGTGGCTCCCAGGACGTAAAACTACAATGGTCGTCGTGTGCGATCAGCGGCGGCGGGTCGGGTGCGCAGAGCGGCGCTGGCGGCTGCGGTGGAGGACGCGGCTTTACTTGAGCGGGTTGATTTGAGTGGCGGCCGGTCCGGCTGCCGAAGGGCTTGCTCGAGCCAACTCGACGTGTTTGGTTTCGGGCAGCAGGAAGACGATCCCAGCCCCCAGAAGGAAGAATCCGGCGTTCAATCCGAGTGCTGCGCCGAGGCCGTACGTGTCCCCCAAAGCGCCTACCGCATACGGAGCTAAGGCACTCAATCCACGGCCGATATTGTAGACGAAGCCTTGTCCGGAACCGCGGATGGAAGTCGGGTAAAGTTCGGCGAGCATGGCCCCGAAGAGGGAGAAGAAGCCAGTGCCGAAGAAGCCGACTAGCGGGCCGAGGATGAGCAACCAGTGCTCGCCATAGGCTGGGGCGAGGCCATAGAGCGGCACGAGGGCTGCTGCCATGAGGACATAGCCCGCGAGCGCCGGCCGACGTCCGAAACGGTCGGCGAGGACGCCGAAGCCGAGATAGCCGAGGAAAGCCCCGAGCTGAACGGCAAAGACGAAGCCGCTTGTTCTTACAATTGTCATTCCGGTGCCGCCCTGCGCGCGTGGAGCGTTGAGAAACCCCGGCAACCAGGTGAACAGGCCCCAATAGGCGAGCAGGAGCGTTGTGGCGAGGGATGTGGCAATGAAGGTGTTGCGGCCATGGGGAGGGCGGAAGATGGCGCGCCACGGGCTGGGTGTGCGCTCGCGCTGACGCCAGACCTCGGGTTCATCGACCTTTCGCCGAACGAACACGGTGAGCAGGGCGGGGAGGACGCCGGCCAGGAAGAGGGTCCGCCAACCGTAGCGGGGGAGGATGGCGGCGCTGAGTCCCGCGGCGGCCATATAGCCGAGGGCCCAACCGGACTGCATGAAGCTGACGGCGCGGCCGCGCTGGGCGGCGGGCCACGACTCGGCCACGAGGGTAGCGCCAGCGCTCCACTCTCCGCCGAGGCCGAGGCCGACCAGCGCCCGCCAGAAGATGAGCTCCGGGAGTCCGGTGGACAGCGCGGTTCCGGCGGAGGCAAGCGAGTAGAGCAGGATGGTGTAGATGAGCACCTTGCGGCGGCCAAACCGGTCCGCCATGGCGCCGGCCAGCACGCCGCCGGCGGATGAAGCGACCAGGGTGACGGAGCTGACCAGGCCGGCCTGAGCGTTGCTCCATCCGAACTCACTGCGCAGCGTCTGAAGGGCGAAGACGTAGAGCAGGACGTCCATCGCGTCCAGCATGAAGCCGAGCATTGCGGCCCAGAGCGCGAGCCAGCGTTGGGCGGAGAAGACTCCAGCGAAGAAGCGCACGTTGCGGCCAGTCTAGCAGCCGGAAGCGGTCACTCGTAGCGGAGCGCCTCGATCGGATCGAGGCGGGAGGCTTTGAGCGCGGGGACGAGGCCCGCGATGAGGCCGACGAACGTGAGCACGCCCAGGGAGACCGCGATGGTGCCGGCGGAAAGGGACAGGTGGAGATCTCCGGCTCCGGTAGTGTCCTTGAACGCCGGCCCCAGGAAGGGCATGGAGCCGATGAACAACGTGAGTCCGTAGCCGGCTGCGACGCCGAGCGCGCCTCCGGCGGAGACGACCAGGAAGGCTTCAGCCAGGAACTGGCGCAGGATCATGCCGCGGCTGCCGCCCAGCGCCCGGATCATGCCGATTTCGCGGGTCCGGTCGATGACGCTGGCGAGCATGATGTTAGCCAGGCCGACGCCGCCGATCGCCAGAGTGAGCGCGCCGATGAAGCCGAGCAGCGCCTTGACGGCGAGACTCATGCCGGTGACGATCGACATGAACTTGCTGAAGGCGATGATTTCGACGGCCTTTTCGTCGGTGGGGGAGAAGCGGTGCAATTCAGCCAATTTGGCCCGCACCAGCTTGATGGCGCGGTCACGCGAAGCGGGCGTGGCGGGCCGCCAGACCAGGAACCAGGGGTATTTGATATCGCCGAAGAGGCTGAAGGTGTCGTAGGGGAGGAAGACGCACTGGTTGTCCTGCCTGTTGTAGTTGGCGATCTGCAGCTTCGAGTGCATGACCCCGATGACGGTGAAGCGGATCCCGTCGATCAGGAACTCCTCGCCCACGGGCGGCATTCCGCCGAAGAGGTCTTTGGCGGCCTCCGCGCCGAGCACGGCGACACGGCGGCGGCGCTGCAGGTCGTCGAGATCGATCCAGCGGCCATCGCCGATGCTGATATTGCGAACCTGGGCATACTCGGGCCAGACGGCGCGCACCGTGATCTCCTTTTCGCGCCCGTGGAACCGGCCCTTCAGGTTGTGGCGCATGATCTCCGGGCTGAGGTAGTCGACCAGGGGGATGCTTTCCTTAAGGGCGGCGGCGTCGGCGAATTCGAGCCGGATGCGGCGTCCGGCGCGGAGTCCGCCGGCTTGCGCGCTGGTCTGGCCGCCGACGGTGAGCACGAGGTCCTGTCCGATGGCGGTGAAGGCGGTGGACAGAGCGGTCTCGAAGCCGTTGCCGTAGGACATCAGGATGACGAAGCAGGCGACACCCCAGGCAAGGCTCAGCGTGGTGAAGAGCGTGCGGCTGCGATGGAATTTCAGCGCGGCCCAGGATTCGGCGAAGGTGTAGCGCCAGGTCATGGATTGGGCCTCATCGCTCGAAGCGCAACGCCTCGACGGGGGTCAGGGAAGCAGCGCGACGCGCCGGCGGCAGGGCGGCGCAGACGGCCGTGAGACCGAGCGCGAAGCTCGCGAGCAGCGTCGTCTTCCAATGAACGGGGAGTCCGGAGAACATCGCCGGCAGGGGCAGCGAGTTGACCAGCGCCGCGAGCGTCAGGACGAGGACGAGTCCGCCGATGCCGGCCAGCAGGGCCAGCAACAGGCCTTCGAGGAAGAAATCGGCGAGGATGCGGCGGCTGGTGGCGCCGAGCGCTTTCTTCAGGCCGATCTCGTGCGTACGCTCGGCCACGGCCATCATCATCGTGTTCATCACGCCGACTCCGCCGAGCGACAGCGTGACCAGCGCGACGACGGCGAGGAAGATCTCGGTGGCGTCGAAGATGGAATCGAACATCTGGGCGCTCTCGACGGAGTCGAACAGGCGCAGCGCGCCCTTGTCCTGGGGCTGGAAACCGTGGACGCGGCCGAGCGTGGCGCGCACCTGGGCCTGAGCCTGTTCCCAGCGCGCGGTGGAGACCGGCCGGTAGAGGAAGCCGTTCAGCCGGCCTTCGGCGTAAACCGCGCGGTCGGGCGGCAGGTCGCGCAGGAGCGCGCTCTCCGGGATGAGGATTTTGTCGTTATCCCAGCCGTCGTAGGAGGAGTTCTGTTCCTTCTCTCCCATGAGGCCGACGACTTCGTAGGGCAGGTTATTGAGCTGGATGCGCTCGCCGAAGGGCCTGGGGTTCTTCTCGAACAGCTGCTTGCGGACGCTGGCTCCGAGGACGGCGACGCGGCGCGCCTGCTGGACGTCGGCGGCGGAGATATGGCGGCCGCTCTCGACGGGCAGTGTCCGAAGCTTGAGATAGTCCGGGCTGACGCCGACCGTTAGGAACCGGCCCGAGTTGGTCGAACTTCGGGCGGCGACGTTGTGGTTCTTGAACTCCGGAGCGGCGACATCGACATCGGGGCAGTTGGCGCGGACGAGAGCGAGATCGGACTGGCGCAGCCTGACGAATCTGCCGGCGCGCTGGCCGCCGGCCTGTTCTTCCGTGACGCCGCCGAAGACGAAGACGATGTTGTCGCCGATCTGCCGCATGTTCTTGCGCTGGCCCTGGCGGAAGCCATCGGAGAGCGCGGACATGAGGACCAGGCTGGCGATGCCCCAGGCGATTCCGAACAGCGTAAGGAAGCTGCGCAGCTTGTTGCGGCGCAGATTGCCGAGCGTCTGGGAGGCGAGGTCGGCGACCTGCTCCAGGCCGTTCATGCGGCGGCGCGCGGGACGAAAGAGAGCCGGACGGCGCAGGCCAGTCTCGAGCTGTGCCACGACATCATTCTCGAGAAGGGCGCTCATGCATCAAACTCCAAACTGTTAGGACGAACATCGGGCAAGCGTTGTTCCGCGAGGTTTGGGAGAATCTGCCAAGGGAGATCGAGATGTCCAAGGCTGGGCTGGCGTTCGACGATCGTGTAATCCTGCACGATCCGGGAGAGGGGCGCCCGGAATCAGCGGAACGCGTGAAGGCGCTGCGGCGCGCGTTTCAGGATGCATCCATGAAAGACAGGCTGCCGCGGGTCCGGACGCGGATGGCGGCCGACGAGGACATTCACCTGGTGCACACGCGGCACTACCGGGAGATCGTGAGGCATGACATCCGCCGCGGGTCGCGAACGCTCAGCACGGGCGACACCAATCTGAGCGAGCATTCGGAGACCAGCGCGCTGGCGGCGGCAGGCGCGGCGCTGGCCGCTGTCGATTGCGTGTTCGAGACGCGGCTGAAGCGGGTCTTCGCGGCCGTGCGCCCTCCGGGTCATCACGCCACCGCCTCGCGCGGCATGGGGTTCTGCATTTACAATAATGCCGCAATCGCAGCGCGCTACGCCCGCAAGGCGTACGGCGTCGATCGCGTTCTGATCGCCGATTGGGACGTGCACCACGGCAATGGAACGCAGGACATCTTTTATGCCGATCCCGCGGTCTTTTTCTTCAGCACGCATCAGTGGCCGTGGTATCCGGGCACGGGCGCGGCGGAGGAAACCGGCGAGGGGCCGGGCAAGGGAAGCACGCTGAACTGCCCGTTGCCCGCCGGGTCCGGCCGGCATGAGATTCTCGGCGCATTCAGGAAGAAACTGGCGCCCGCGATGGACGACTACAAGCCCGGCCTGGTGATTCTCAGCGCCGGGTTCGATTCCAGGCGGGGTGATCCCCTGGGCAGGTTCACGCTGACCGACGGAGACTTCAGGGACTTGACGGAACTGATGCTGGAAGTGGCGGACAAGCATGCAGGCGGACGGCTGGTGAGCGTGTTGGAGGGTGGATACTCGATAGAGGGGTTGACCCGGGCGGTGACGGCGCATGTGCAGACTCTGATGGAGGCGTAAGCAATGTTGACGCGGCGCGAGCTGGTAGGCGGGATGAGCGCGATGGGGATGGCGGACGGCCAGCGGCCGAACATCGTGTGGATTACGTGCGAGGACACCGGCCCGCAGCTCGGGTTCTGCGGCGACCCCGAGGGGCGCACGCCGAATCTCGACCGGTTCGCGTCGAAAGGCGCGGTTTACAGGAACGCCTGGTCGAATGCGCCGGTGTGCGCGCCGGCGAGAACGACGATCATCACCGGCGTCTATCCTCCTTCGGCGGGCGCCGAGCACATGCGTTCGCTGGTGAGGCTGCCCGAGGGGATGAAGCTGTTTCCGGGCTATCTGCGCGAAGCGGGCTACTACACTTCAAACAACGCGAAGGAGGACTACAACGTCGAGAAGCCGGCGGGGACCTGGGACGACTCGAGCGCCAAGGCGCACTGGCGCAGGCGCGCGCCGGGCCAGCCCTTTTTCTCCGTCTTCAATTTCACGACAACGCACGAAAGCCAGATTCACAGGCGTCCTCATACTCTCACGCACGACCCCGCGCGGGTGCGCGTGCCGGCGTATCATCCGGACTGCCCGGAGGTGCGGCACGACTGGGCGCAATACTACGACAACCTCACCACCATGGACGAGCAGGCGGGCAGAGTGCTGGCCGAACTCGAACAGGACGGACTGGCGGAAGAGACGATCGTCATGTTCTTCGGCGATCATGGGCCGGGGCTCCCCCGCTGCAAGCGGTTCCCATACAACTCCGGATTGAACGTCTCGATCGCGGTCGTCATTCCGGAGAAGTGGCGGCGTCTGGCGCCCAGGGATTGGCGTCCTGGCGCCATGAACGACCGGCTCGTCGGGTTTGTGGACCTGGCTCCGACGGTGCTCAGCCTGGCGGGGATCCGGCCGCCGTCCTGGTATCAGGGGCAGGCGTTCCTCGGTGCGTACGAAGGGCCGCGGAACCGCTATCTGCATGGATTCCGCGGGCGGATGGACGAGCGATAC